>TARA_R110000868_G_scaffold8181_1_pt1 | contig 57850 bp, 80 predicted proteins | sample TARA_R110000868 | Tara Oceans TARA_R110000868 (sample SAMEA4397489) | marine metagenome | biome: Polar Biome; feature: [SRF] surface water layer (ENVO:00010504); material: water (ENVO:00002006), including particulate matter (ENVO:01000060) such as... | depth 5 m | reverse complement strand
TTTCGGCACCGAGGATATGAAGCGGGAATACCTGCCGAAGTTCGCCACCGGTGACATTCGCGGCGGCATTGCCCTGACGGAGCCCGATGCCGGCACCGATTTACAAGCGATCCGCACCCGCGCCGTGCGCGATGGTGACGAGTATGTGATCAACGGCACCAAGACCTGGATCACCAATTCGGTCAAAGGCGGTATGCTTGCGGTGCTGGTCAAAACCGACCCGGACGCCGACCCGCGGCATCGGGGTATGAGTTTAATTTTGGTGCCGAAATCCGCCGGCTATAAAGCGCATAAACTGAAAAAGTTGGGCTATCGGGGGATTGATACCGGCGAGGTTGAGTTCGTCGATGTACGCGTACCCGTGGCAAACCTGATTGGCGATGCCGAGGGGCGGGGTTTGCAACAAATTCTGGGTGGGCTTGAGCTTGGCCGCATCAATGTGGCGGCGCGTGGTGTCGGTGTTGCCGATGCGGCCCTACAAGACTCCTTGGATTACGCCATGCAGCGCAAGACCTTCGGCAAACCGATTTGCGAGCATCAGGCGATCCAGATCAAACTTGCCGACATGGCAACCCGGGTGCAGGCGGCGCGCAAGCTGGTCGAAGATGCCGCCATCGCCTACGACGCTGGGGCGCGCTGTGATATGGAAGCGGGCATGGCGAAACTATTCGCCACCGAAGCCGCCATGGAAAATGCCGCCGAAGCGATGCGCATTCACGGCGCTTACGGCTACTCGCCCGAATACAATGTGGAGCGCTATTACCGCGACGCGCCGTTGCTGTGCATCGGTGAAGGCACCAACGAGCTGCAACGTATCATCATCGCCAAACAACTGGTGGAGCGGCACGAATGACCGTCTTTAAGATTTGCGTCATCCTGAACTTGATTCAGGATCCATTTTTAAACGCGCACGATTGCTGATGAGATAAGTATGGATCCTGAATCAAGTTCAGGATGACGCTTGTGGTTTTATGAATAGAGAATTTGGACCTTTGAATGACCGATAACCCACTTCCTCTCGACGGTGTGCGCGTGCTGGCGGTTGAACAATACGGCGCCGGCCCGTTCGGGACTATGTTCTTGGCCGATCAAGGCGCCGAGGTTGTGAAGATCGAAAACCCAATCGGTGGTGATTTCGCTCGCGACATCGGACCGTATTGGTTTAAGGATGGGTCTTCGGAATTCTTTCATGCGTATAACCGCAACAAGCGCTCGATGACGTTGGATCTGACGTCGACAGAGGGTCGCCAGGTGTTCCGTGATCTGGTGGCGCGCGCCGATGCGGTGTCGTCGAACCTGCGGGGTGACGTGCCGGAAAAGCTCGGCATCACCTATGCGGACTTGCAAGACGTGAACCCGCGTATCGTGTGTGCGCACTTGTCGGCCTATGGGCGCGAGGGGCCACGTAAAAACTGGCCGGGGTTTGATTATCTAATGCAGGCCGAGGCCGGGTGGTTTTCGCTGACCGGTGAGCCGGAAAATCCGCCGACGCGGTTCGGCCTCTCGGTGGTTGATCAGATGACCGGCCTGGCACTTGCCTACGCGGTGTTGGCCGGGATCACGGGTGCGCGGGCAACCGGGATCGGCCGCGATATGGATGTGAGCTTATTCGACATTGCGCTATCCAACCTCGGCTATCCGGGGATGTGGTATCTGAACGAGGGCCATGTGCAGACACGCCTCGCACGTTCCGCGCATCCGGCGCTGACGCCGTGTCAGTTGTACCAAACCAAAGACGGCTGGATTTACCTGATGTGCAATAAGGAAAAATTCTGGCCGGCGCTCTGCAACGCCATCGGCAAGCCCGAGTGGGGCAGCGATCCGCGCTTTAAAAGCTTCAAAGAACGTTTTGATAATCGCCCATTGATCGAAGAATTACTGGACGCCGCATTGTCGGCGAAGACCACGGCTGAATGGCTGACGGTGTTCGCAGGCAGTGTACCCGCGGCTGCGATCAATGACGTCAAGCAGGCGCTCGACAATCCGTTCGTCACCGATGAAGGCCGCATTCAGGAAATCCCGCTGGAAGGCCATGGTACCTACAAATACATGGCGCCCGCGGTGCGTTCCGGCGGCGCGCCGGCGCCTGCGAACCCGGCGCCAAAACTGGGTGCGGATACGGAATATTTGTTGCGGGACGCGGGGTATGATGATGATCAAATCACCGCCCTGCGTGACAAGAAAATCGTATGAAGATGGCTTCACTATCGCGCGTCATTCTGAACTTGATTCAGGATCCACTTTTAAACGCGCACAGTTGGCGACCGGACAAACATGGATCCTGAATCAAGTTCAGGATGACGCCGAGGCCGTTCGGCGAGACGAGCAAGATAAAACAGGTTGCGCAACGCAAATTCAGGAGAATAACAATATGCCGCTAACACTTGCCGAAAAAATTATCGCGAAAGCGTCCGGGCGCAACAGCCTGACGCCGGGCGAAATCGTGACGTGCAATGTTGATCTCGCGATGATGCACGACAGCGCCGGGCCCAGAAGTGCGGGTAAGTATCTGGATGGCCTCGGTGTGCCTGTGTGGGATTTGGATAAGCTGGTGGTGATCACCGATCACTACATCAACAGCGATGATGAGGCGTTCAATGCGATCCAGAGCCATGCGCAAAGCTGGGTCAAAGATCACGACGTGAAGAACTTCATCAAAGAACAGGGCATCTGCCACATCGTGCTGCCGGAAAGCGGGCACGTGAAGCCGGGCCAGTTCATCGTCGGCGGCGATAGCCATTCATGCACCGGCGGCGCATTCGGCACGTTCATGGTCGGCATCGGTGCGACGGAGATGGCGGGCGTGTTGGCGACCGGCGAAATTTGGGTCCGCGTGCCCGAGACCGTGCGGATCGATGTGCGGGGCGCGCTGCGGCCTGGAGTTTCCGCAAAGGACATTATCCTCAAGCTCTGTGGCGAATACGGGATTATGGGCTTTAACTATCAAGCGCTCGAATACGCAGGCACTGCCGTCGATGCGATGTCGGTGCAAGAGCGTATGACGCTCGCCAACATGGCTGCCGAGTTGGGCGCCAAAGCCGGCTATTGCCAGCCCGACGAGAAAACCCGCGCCCAACTCGACGCCTGGGGCGCGACGGAGATCGATATCGATACCTGGCGGTCCGACACGGATGCGACATACAAAAAAACCGTGGCGATTGATGGTGACACGCTGAGCCCGCAGGTCGCAGCCCCATCAAGCCCGGAAAATGCGAGCCCGGTCGAAGATCACATCGGTACCAAGCTGGATCAAGCATATCTGGGGGCCTGCACCGGCGCGAAGTTGGACGACCTACGGATGGCCGCCGAAGTCCTGAAGGGCCGCAAGGTGCCATCTGGCTTTAAATTCATGGTCGCACCGTCGTCGATTCCGATGGGCGAGCAGGCGCGGGCCGAGGGCACACTCGGCATCATCGAAGATGCCGGCGGTCAAGTGCTGCCGGTCGGCTGCGGTGGCTGCATCGGTTTGGGGGCGGCAAGGCTCGAAGAAAATGCGGTCGGCATTTCATCGACCAACCGGAACTTCGTCGGTCGCGCCGGGCCGAAGTCGTCAAAATTGTTTTTAGGCTCGCCGTACACGGTCGCGGCCTCGGCACTCAAAGGCGAGATTGCCGATCCACGGGAATTCTTAGGGGAGGGCGCTTAATCATGAAGACCATTGAAGGACGGGCCTGGGCCTATGGCGCCAACATCGATACCGACGCGCTGGCGCCGATCGGCTCATATTCGGGGACCGGGGATCTGTCGGCTGGTGCCGGGCAATGTTTACGCGACCTCGACCCGAACTTCGCCAAAAGCGTTGTCGAAGGTGACGTGTTTGTTGCTACCGATAATATGGGCATCGGCTCGTCCCGGGAAACGGCGCCGATGTTTTTGCGCGCGCTGGGTATTCGTTGCGTTGTCGCGCACTCGTTCGCGCGGATATTTTATCGTAACTGCTTCAACATCGGCCTGCCGGCGTTGGTCTGTGCCGAGGCGGGGCAGATCAATATGGGCGATGTTCTGAAGATTGATCCGGCGTCAGGTAAGATCATCAACGAAACGCAAGCTGCGACCTACCAATGCCAGGCGATCCCGGACCATCTGATGGGTATCATCGAAGCCGGTGGCTTGATGCCGTATCTCGAACAACGCCTCAAAGCGGGCTGAGGCTCTGGCGCGCCTTCTGCCAAACGAAAAACCGGTACTGTCATGCAGTACCGGTTTTCGGAGGTCGTGTGGGCTTGGATGATTAAGCACGCGTGCTTACAAGATCCTCAAGATTTTGCTCACCCGTCATTACATTGGTACCGTCTTCAAAGCCGACGCCGTAGTCCATCGGATCATCGAAGCGATCTGCCAACGCCGGTGCAGCGACGCCGAGGGCCAGAAGAAGTGCAAATGCGGAAAGTAGGTTTTTCGTAAACATTATCGTTTCCTCTCATTTTTCGTTGGGCAGCTGCCCGGGTTGTTGATTGAGAACACTTCGTCCTCTCACCATCCAATCTAGCCCGCGATTGTCATCCGCGCATTTAAAGTCACGTCACGCTGTCGTGACTAGAAAGTATAATAATATCAATGGAGTAAGTTTTTAATTTCGACGTGCTCACGGACCTCTCACAAACCGCTCCGGGCTCATCTTTTTTTCGTGAGCAAGCTTGAGCGCCATAAATATGAAACACCGGCGTCCTCGTTGGGCGCCGGTATTTCGTGGATGGCCGCTTGCTTCGAGTTAGATGCAGACTTCGAATAAGACGGCTTGGTTTGTGCTGGTTTCTAGCGTCGGCTCGACCACAATGATCGTCGCCTCCGGATCTTCGTATCGGTCGGCTAAAGCCGACCCGCTGATCCCGAGTGCGAGGATCAGCGCGACGACCGGAACAAGATTGTTCTGGATGTTTTTCATCTTGCGTCTCCTCAGCGTTAGGTGTTGAGAAATGCGAACTCAAGCATTCCGAACATCTAAATAATACGCGCAATGTTAAAAGTCCGCACATCAAGCGCGCTCAAGGTTTCGTGAGGATAAGATTTGGAGGTATAACCGCTTATTGATTAAATGCGGTTTCCGTTGTCGTTTGGCGAGCGTTGGCGAGGATGATCTCGCCTTGGCGCCAATCGTGATCTTCAATCATCAGCGCCCACACTTTGAACAAGCCGTGTTTCGATGCATAGGCCTGCGCCGCTGGGTATTGCGCCTGCGTGATTGGGCCGGCGACGACGCGGAAGATATCTTGGCCGGGGCCGGCTGACTGCGCGAATACGCGGGGTGAGATTTCCGCAAACTGCTTGGCGACGTCCTCGGCGGCACGGTGATCGCGCCCCGACACGATGACCATGTAGACACCGGGCGCAGGGGTGTCGACGCTTTGTTGCGAAGTATCACGGACGCTGACAACATCGGTGACGCTTTGATACGCCGACGTGGTGTAGCGATTTTGCGTTCGCTGTATCGGGGGGATAGGTGCTTGAGAGTTTTCAGCGACGACAGTGTCCTCAATGTCGTGAGGATGGCAGACATAGCCCGTGGTGATAAGGCGATACATCGCGCAATCGCTGTCAGACAAGGCAGACAGGCCATGATCGGTTAGCGATTTTTCCGTGGTGACGTAAGAGATCCCATCGACGACCAACGACGCCACGGTGACGGCGACCGGCACGGCGCATCCGCTCAACAGCATCACACTCAGTACTGGGGCCGCGATTTTTTTCATGTTACCTAATTCCCAGGCCAACAAAAACCAAATATATGCTGCAACGCAGCCGTGCACTATGTGGTCGAACTGGAGTCCGACGCAAGAATAAAATTCAATATAAAAAACAATTATTTACGAAGTATTTACAGGTAATTTAGATAAAGTTTTATGTATTCAAAAAAATGATGTTTGAAGGGCACTGTTGGTCTCTAAGATCCCGGATAAGCCCTGCGGGCTTTCCGGGAAGTCGCGATGACTTATAAATTCGAAAAAATCAAACCACTGCGACTTCCCGGGCGCGCAGCGATCCGGGATCTTTGAGCGAGAGTGTCACCACAACGTCTTTGCCGCCCGGCCCGGCCACTCGGCGTCGTAGGCGGTGCCGTCAAAGGTGTTTTCATCGCGCGCCATGGATTGCTCGCTGAGGATGTCGCCGGCGGTCGGTAGCGATTTCGGGTCGAGCTGGCTGGCCGGGTCCCAGAGTTTGGCGCGCATGATGGCCCGCGCGCATTGGAAGTAAATTGTCTCAATATGGATAACGATGACCGAGCGCGGCGATTTGCCTTGTTCGGCGAAGCTTTCCAGCAATGCGGGCGTGGTGCTCAACTGTGCGGTGCCGTTGATGCGCAGCGTGGTGCCCGAGCCCGGGATCAAGAACAACAGGGCGATGCGTGGATCGCGAACGATGTTGCGCAAGGTATCGATACGGTTGTTGCCGCGCCGGTCCGGGATCATCAAGGTTTTCGGATCAAAAATACGCACGAAGCCCGCAACGTCCCCGCGGGGCGAGCAATCCAACCCCTCCGGCCCGCTTGACGCCAACGCGACGAAGGGCGCGACTTCGATCAGGCGACGATAGGTGTCCGTCACCACCGCGCTTTCTTTAGTCAAAGATGCCTCGGACGGCGGCGCGTCATAAACCGCTTCCAAAGCGTCGATGCTGTCGATGATGTGGTCGGCCATGATTATGTCTCCAAATCGTCGATGCGCTCATCGAACAACGCCTTGGCGTCTTTGTAGCCATCCGGATTGGCGGCGAATTTGTCACGGCAGTCCGGATTGCAAAAGCCGACGGTATGACCGCGATATTGCATCAGGCTGCCGGCTTCGACGGGCTCGCCGGAAAACGGGCAGGTCGGGTTGATGCAGTCGTTTATGATCGGATCTGTCATGCTGTCCTCCGTAATTTCGAAAAGGTTAGGCTGCAAATCCTCGCGCCTCAAGAAACGGATCGCGAGAATTTTTGGTGTTATTGTGACAACCGCGCACGCAGCCACGCCATGGTCCGAGTGATCGCTTTTGCACGGGCTTCCGGGTTGCCGCCTGTGTGCACGGTCCTGAGTCCCATGGCGCTCGAGCTCGAACGGGTCTCGACCTCGTGCACGCGGGCCGTCGGATGATCGAAATTGTGATACGCGTCGTCGTAGGTATCAATTTCAATCAGCGCGCCGCCGCCCCTGTTGGCCATCCGGACCAGGTCATTGCATGGCGCGGCCAGCGTCCAATCGTCCGCAGCACCGTGCTGGATCAACGCTGGGATGCGGCTGCGGTAGTCAGGGAACGTTTTGTTGATCACGCTGCAGCCCGGATAAAACATCAGGGCCGCACGGAAATCCGGCGCGCCGGGTGCAGATGCCGCCGGGCTGCCGTCACGGATCGCATACAGCGTACTCATGGCGCCATTCGACCAGCCGGCAAGCACGATCCGCTTTGCGTCGATCTCGGCCCGGGTGCTTAAAAAGTGCCGGGCACCGGCAGCATCAAGAGGACGCAGGTCGTTTTCATTGGCCACACGGTTTTTGATTTTACATTGGCTACCGGTTTGACCGCGAGATCCAAAACTGTCCGGCAACAGCACGGCCCAACCTTCAGCTTGAAATAACGCAAGCCAAGCCCTCTCGCGGCTTTTAATTTTGCCGGACTTCGTCAAAAGCCCGCCGCAGCCATGCATGATAATGATCGCGGGCGCCGGGGGAGCGCTTGTCGGCGGCAGGTATATGGCCTGCAACGTGTCGCCATTGAGGCTCGGAAACGTGACCTGCATTTCGTCTGCCGTGGCCGGGCCTGGAATGTAAAATATTACCGTGAACAGCGCGGCGCAGCAGATAAGCCGACGCCGAAAAGGCGTCATCCCGGTACGCGCCATTGTCCAGAGCGGTCCCGGCACGCAGTCCCGGAACTGGTATAGCGCTCGCCATCCGCAAACACGGCGGTCGAGAATGTGCGACAATCGCTTCCGGCCGCGTTTTTAAAGGTGCGGTCTGGCGCCACGGTGCCGGAATTGCCGCTGGCGGGGTTGCGCCAGGTCGCGATCTGGCCGGTTTTGTTGTATTCGAGCGCGTCTTGTACGGTGCGCTGTGCATACAGTCGGTCGTCGGCGTTCAATGCGTCTTTGAGGTCGTTCGCATCCCACTTGCCGGAAACCGTGCTCGCCGCCAGCGCTGCGACTTCAGTACTATCATCCGGGTAGGTGGTCTGCAGCGAGGGCTGCTCGGGCGTTTGGCTACACGCCGCCAAGGCCGCGCACAGGCTTAAAATCATCAAGGGGCGAGATATCGTCATAGCATTAGATCACCATGAACCGTGGCCGGGTGCAATCTTGAAAATGGCGCGTGGCACCTCAACATATTTCAAAGCATCGACTCTCCGGCGTGGGCGGGGTATCAAGCGGGGGGATGGTGGCACAGTGAACAGTGTGAGATAAAATGACCGAACCCAAAGACCCATTTGCCTTTTTTCAAGAATGGTTCGCCAAGGCGCAAGAAAGCGAGCCGAACGATCCGAACGCCATGAACCTGGCGACCGTGGATGCTGAAGGGCGTCCGTCGTCGCGCATGGTTTTGCTGAAGGATTTTGACGCAAACGGCTTTGTTTTTTATACCAACTTGGAAAGCCGTAAAGGCCGCGAACTTGCCGGCAACAGCAACGTGGCGCTGAATTTCCACTGGAAAATCCTGCGCCGCCAAGTGCGGGTAGAAGGTGTCGCCGAGCCGGTCTCGGACGCTGAGGCAGACGCTTACTATCAATCGCGCGCAAGGGGCAGTCGGATCGGCGCCTGGGCGTCGGAGCAATCGCGCCCGATGGAAGGTATGTTCGTGCTGGAACGCCGGGTCGTTGAGTTTACCGCGAAGTACGCCATCGGCGAAGTCCCGCGTCCGCCGCATTGGTCGGGCTTTCGAGTCGTGCCCCAGACCATTGAGTTCTGGTCCGACGGCAAGTTTCGCCTGCACGAACGGATTGTCTATCACCGCGCCGACGGCGGCTGGACGACGGAGCGCTTATTCCCGTGAGTGTTACCCACACCCCGCCCAGTCCAGATGTAGGTTCCGCCGGTGGCGCGCAGGCGATGATCGCCAGCGGCGGCTTGATGCGGATTGCAGCTATTGCGTCGGTGTCGGTCGCAGTGGTGTTGATCGCGACCAAGTTTGCGGCCTGGATTTTGACGGACTCTGTCAGTTTGCTCTCGACGCTGATCGACTCGTTTTTGGATGCGGCGGCCTCGATTTTGAACTTGATCGCGGTGCACCACGCGCTGCAACCGGCCGACCGGGAACATCGTTTTGGTCACGGCAAAGCCGAGCCGCTGGCAAGCTTGGCGCAGTCTGCGTTTATTTGCGGCTCTGCGGTGTTTTTGCTGATCGAAGCCGGCCAACGGATTGCCCATCCCCGTGACATCGCCAACACCGATATCGGGTATGCGGTGATGGTGTTTTCGATTGTCCTCACGGTGATCTTAGTCGGCTTCCAGCGTTACGTGGTCAAAAAATCCGGCTCCATCGCGATCAATGCCGATAGCCTGCATTATCAGACCGACGTACTGATCAACTTGGGCGTGATGGTGTCGTTGTTCCTTTCAAGCTCGCTCGGCTGGTTATACGCCGATCCGCTGATCGCTGTGCTGATTGCGTTTTACATTGTTAAAGGTGCTTGGGGCATCGGCAACACGGCGTTGGCGATCTTGATGGACCGTGAACTCGAAGATGATGATCGCCAAAAAATCCGCGACATCGTGATGGCGCACAGCGAGGTTAAAGGCCTGCACGATCTGCGGACGCGCTCTTCGGGTATCAACAGCTTTATTCAATTCCATCTGGAACTCGACGGCGAGATGAAGCTGCGCGACGCGCACGAAATTTCCGAACAGGTCGAACTGGAATTGATGGACGCGTTCCCGAACGCCGAGGTCATTATCCACGAAGACCCGGAAGGGGTCGAAGAGGCACGGGCCACATTTCGGTGACACGCGCTCAGCCGCCATTTGACGACGTCGTCACTGCTTTTTTAACCGACGCGCTCGGCGAGGCGGGCGGGCCTGCGAAGGTCATCGTCACCCATTTATCAAAAGTGTTTTTAGGCAAAGACCGCGTGCTCAAATTGAAGCGCGCGGTACGGTTTCCGTTTTTGGATTTTCGCAGCCTCGCCGCCCGCCACAAAGCCTGCTTAGCCGAGGTCGCCATCAACAGTCGGTTCGCCCCTGACTTATATAAAGGTGTGGTCGCGATCACGCAGGCCGCCGATGGTTCGCTGGCCTTGGATGGCGATGGCGAGGTCGTCGACTACGTGGTCGAAATGCAGCGCTTCGATGAAGCAACGCTGTTTGATCATTTGGCGGATACCCCGCGTGGCCTGCGCCGCCCGATGATTGAGGGCTTGGCGGACGAGATCGCGCGCCTGCACGCAGAGGGCGAACCTTCGACGACGCGCGGTGGCTACGCCGGGATTCGGATGATCGCCGAAAACAACGTGCAGTCCTTCGGCGCGCTGAATGGCGATATGTTTGACGCCGCCTTGGTTGAACGGGTGACCACCGAGACGTTGGCCCGCATTGATACGGCGCGCGCGTTGCTGGATGGGCGACGCGCCGCCGGGCATGTCCGGCATTGTCATGGGGACCTGCATCTTCGCAATATTTGCCTGTGGCACGGTAAGCCGACGCTGTTCGACGGCATCGAGTTTTCCGACGATTTCGCGATTATCGACACCGGCTATGATTTGGCGTTTGTATTGATGGACGCGCAATTTCGGGGGCACCGGCGATTGGCATCGATGCTGATGAACCGCTATCTGGATGTGGCCGACGATACGCCTGAGTTGTTTCGCGTGCTGCCGATCTTCTTAAGTATGCGTGCACAAATCCGCGCCCACGTCAGTGCTGCCGCTGTGGCTGGGCAAGCGGACGCACAGGCGCGCCAGGCGATGACCGACAAAGCGCGCGCTTATCTCGCATTGGCGGCTGACTATCTGGCGTCTGCGCCGCCGCGCCTGGTGGCGGTCGGCGGCCTGTCCGGGTCCGGTAAATCCAGATTGGCCCGCGAGGTTGCAAACTACTTAGGCCAGCCGCCCGGCGCACGGGTTGTGCGCACCGACGTCAAACGCAAGCGCTTGGCCGGCATTCATCCGAACGAAACCTTGAGCGTCGATGGTTACTCGGCGGAGATGACCGAACGCACCTACGCCGCATTCTTCGACGAAGCCGCATCGGCGATCCGTGCCGGACAGTGCGCCGTGTTAGACGCCGTCTTCGCCATGCCGGATCAGCGCGCCCAGGCAGAAGCCCTTGCGAAAACATTAGGTGTGCCGTTCACGGGCGTCTGGGTGAATGCGCCCGAAGAGGTCCGTGTGAACCGTGTTATGGCCCGCGAACGCAACGTTTCCGACGTCACCCCCGATATCGCGCGCGGTCAATCCGACTACGATGTCGGCGCCGTGACATGGGACACTGTCGACAGCAGCGGCACTAAAGAAGACACCGTCCGCCAGGGTTTGGCGGTGTTGGGGGTTTTGGTAGAACACGCCTAAATTTTCGTCATCCCGGGTGAGCCCTTTGCGAGACCCGGGACCTCCCCATTGCGAGGGAGGTCCCGGATAAGGTCTGCGCCTTTCCGGGATGAGGATGATGGCGGCCATAACAACACCACACCTAGCCATAAACGCCGGAAAGGCGCATCATAGTCTCTAAGTGTTTTCTGATCTTTTGAGGGAGTTGTTTTATGGTCAACGTGATTTTATGTCCGATTAGCGGGGCACCGGAAAATGAACCGGTCCTGGATATGGCCTATGCGGTGGCGAAGGACCTCAACAGCCATCTCGATGTTTTGCATGTGCAGCCAGAAGCCAAGGAATCCATTCCGTTGATGGGCGAAGGGATGTCGGTGGCGATGGTCGAAGACATGATCCGCATCGCCGAAACCGAAGCTACAGAGCGTACCAAGCGGGCACGGCAGATGTTCGACGCCAGCGTTGGACGTCATGGCTTGCCGATCGCTGAACGCGGATCTGAGGCATCGGGGGCTAGCGTGGCGTGGCTCAAAGAACATGGGCGTGAGGACGAGGTGATTGCTTGGCGTGGCCGGCTTAGTGATCTGATCGTCGTCGGTCGGCCCGGCGACTCCGAAGACGTGCTGACGCCGATGGTCTTGAATGCCGCACTTTTTGAAACCGGGCGTCCGGTGATGGTGGTGCCGCCGAAAAGTGAAAGCCTCGCCCGAAAGCGGGTTGCGATTTCATGGAACGGCAGCCAGCAATCCGCCCGAGCCGTCTCGTTTGCGATCAAGATATTAGAACAAGCCGAAGCGGTGATGGTATTGACTGCCGATAGTTCTCGCACGTCCGGTACACGCGGGCCGGAGCTTGCCACATATCTTGAATGGCACGGTATTCAGCCTGACACCAAAGTGTTCGAGTCGCCCGCCGGCAGCGTTGGGCCGAGGCTGCTTGAAGAATGCAGCAACTTCGGTGCCGATCTTTTGGTAACCGGCGCCTATACCCATAGCCGTATGCGGCAGTTCATCTTGGGTGGCGTCACCAAACATGTGTTGGGGCACGCGCAAATCCCGATGTTGATGGCGCATTAATCGGTCGGCTCAGCGATGCATAAACGCCTGATGGATTCCGTACTGGCGCGCATGGATGCAGCGCAAAGTCTCTATTTCGATGACGTGGCGCGCAGCCTGAGCGACGATGAACGCATCGAACGAAACAGCAATTTGGTGTTTGCGTTCTTAGCCGCAGCCGCGCCCTACCTGACAACGCAGCTGCCCAAGGTCGATTTCATTGGGCGTTTGATCGCATTTGTGGAGCGCAACGAGCATCGCATCTTCAAAACAGTATTCGACCCCCGCTATTTAACGGATCGAGATTTGATCAAACCGGTTGTTGGTGAGTTCGTTGCGGAGACCGCAGCTCAAGCCTTGGCAAAGTTCGATGCAGGCGAAATTGACGAGCAGGGCGGCGAGAGTGTGTATCGTATGAGTTGGCCGTTTAATGCTGATGATTTTCCCTATGACGACTTGGACGAAGCCGACGACACAAAAGATTAGCACGCGCTTCAGTCTTGATTGAAGCGGACGCCTGGATCGCTATGATATCGCCACAACAACAAAAATCTGAGGAAGCATCATGAACATGAAATCCCTTATTCTCGTGGGCGCGGCGCTTGCCGTATTCGCCGCCCCAATTACCTTTTTAGGGGCCCACGCGGAAACGCGGGTCACCTATAAATCTGCAAAATCCACATCGTCTTATTATCAAATGGCGGTGCAGTTGGCCGAAGCCGTGAAACGCGGCAGCAACGGCGCGATGATTCTGACCGTCGAAGAAAGCCAGGGCTCGGTGCAGAATGTTAAAGAAGCCGCTGTACGTCCGGGCAATTATGTCTTCACCACGCCGCCGTCGCTGGTGAGCCTCGCCCAAGCCGGCAAAAAGATGTTCGAGCCGAAGAACGATAAGTTCGATTCCATTCGCGGCCTGTTCCCGATCCCGTCGTTGACCATGCACTTCGTGGTTCGCGCCGACAGCGGTGTGAATACGTTCGCCGACTTGGCCGGCAAGACCTATTTGATCGGTAAAGGCAGTTTTGGCGCACGCGAAGCGGCAAAGTATTTTGAGCTGTTCGGCGTCAAAGATAACGTGAACTTGGTCGACGTTGAGCTGAATGCAGCCGTGTCGGCGCTCAAAAACAAACAGGTGGACGGCTTCGCCACCGCAGGATCATACCCGGCCCCAAACGTGATGGAAGCGGCGGCGGGCACGGAAATTCGTTTGATCTCGATGACCGACGAACAGGTTGCGCAAAGCAAGCGTACGAAGCTGGTTATTCCAGCCGGTACATATCCGGGGGTCGATCAAGACGTGACGACGACATCGCTGTCGGTGATGGCCTATACCACCACCAATATGAGCGACGACGCCGCCTATGCGCTGACCAAAACGTACTGGTTGGAAAAAGCGCGCATGGGCACCGACAACAAGTGGTGGCATGCGGTCAACGCAGATATGCTCGTCGACATGAAGGGCAAGTTGCACCCGGGCGCCGTTAAGTATTACACCGAAGCCGGCATGAGCGTGCCTGACGCACTTAAGTAAGACGGTGCTGGCACCCACCAGAGACGCCGAAAGCGGCAGCCATGGTCGAGCCCGGGAACTGATTGTTCTCGGGCTCGCTGCCGTCACGGTGGCGTTTCACATTTATCTGATTTTTTCCGGCCTGATCCCGAATTTGATCAGCCGCCCGGTGCACATGGCGATGGCGTTGCCGTGGGTGTTCGTGTTTGCGCGCACGGAAAATCCGCTGGAACGCTGGGTCGGCTATGTGCTGTGTATCGTAGGCGTGGCCGCGTGCGCGTACGTTGCGATCTTTGAAGATTCGCTGAGTGATCAATACGGCTATTTGACTGGCGGGTGGCAGATGTTTCTGGCCATCGCGTTGATCGTCACGGTGTTGGAAATGGCGCGCCGCGCGATCAGTTGGCCGCTACCGTTGGTCGCGGTGATCGTGCTTTGCTATGGCCTGTTCGGCGAGTTTATCCCTGGAGAGTTCGGCCATCCGGGGTTGCCGGTGGCCAGCCTGCTCGGCAACCTAACGATTGCAGAAGCCGGATTCTGGGGGCCCCTGACCGGGGTGTCGGTCAACGTTGTCGCCGTGTTCGTAATCTTGGGCGCGGTGCTGAACGCGGGCGAAGCCGGACAGGGGTTTATGAACCTCGCCATCGCCGTCGCCGGCAAGCTGCGCGCCGGTGCGGCCAAGGTCTCGGTGCTGGCGTCCGCGTTGTTTGGTTCGTTGTCGGGCTCGGCGTCGGCGAACGTGGCGTCGACCGGTGCCATCACGTTGCCGGCAATGAAGCGTTTAGGCTATCCACCGTCACTCGCCGCGGCCGTCGAAGCCGTCGCATCTAGCGGCGGACAGATCATGCCACCGTTGATGGGGGCCGGTGCATTCGTGATGGTCGAACTGGTGGGTGTGCCCTACACCGACATTATGGCAGCCGCCCTGTTGCCGTCGGTGCTGTTCTTTTTTGCGGTTTGGGTTGGCGTTGACGGCTTTGCTAAAAAACTCGACCTGAAACCGATGGACGCATCGGCGCATCCTGACCGACGCACGTTGATCATCACCAGTCTGTTCTTCGCGGTCCCGTTCGCGGTGCTGTTGGAGCGTTTGTTCAACGGCGGCTACACCCCGCAATACGCGTCCGCCGTTGCGATTTTAGTTTCGACCCTGCTGCTCGCGTTCAATGTGGCGGGTGAATTTTCCATACCCCGGTGGGCGACGCGGGTTCGTGATGCGTTGATCAATGCCGCATCGCAGATCGCCACCATCGCCTCGATTATTTTGTGCGCCGGCATCGTGATCGGCGTGCTGCAGATGACCGGGCTCGGCGTGAAGGTGACGTCGGCGATCATCTCGTTATCGGGGGGCGAGCTGTGGGCCGCCCTTTTGCTGACCGCCCTCGCATGTCTGATCTTAGGGATGGAAGTGCCAACGACGGCGGCTTATGTGATTTCTGTATCTGTCACCGGCCCTGCGTTGCAGGAACTTGGCCTTCCGTTATTGCATGCACATTTGTTCGTGTTCTGGTTTGCGCTGCTGTCCACGATTACGCCCCCCGTCTGCGGCACTGTGTTTATTGCCGCTGGTATGACCGGGGCGCCGTGGTTGCGGGTTGCCGGCGTCGCCATGCGGCTGGGCATTGGGCTCTATCTGATCCCGCTCGCGTTCGTCGCCAACCCGGCTTTGATCGGCTTGAAGGACGATCCGCTGATGGCGCTGGCGGCGATGGTCAAAGTCGGCGCGGGTCTGTGGCTGGTGAGTTTGGCCGTGATCGCAGACCGCCCGATATGGCAGCGTGTGTGCGCAGCTGTGCTTGGCGCAGTGCTGCTTTTTACACTGTCAGTCGGCACGTTATAAAAAGCATCGCCCTCCCTCGCGTCATCCTGAACTTGATTCAGGATCCACGGCTGCGCGAAACACCCATGAGCCGCGTTTGCACCGCGATAGATCCTGAATCAAGTTCAGGATGACGCAATGGGGTAGGGGGTCACTTGCGGTGATTGCGGAGATACGTGGCCGGCTCGTCGGTATTATAGGAGTCGGCAAACGGGCGCATGCTGGCGGTGATGGCTTGGTCGAGGGGCAGCGTGTCCCAGTCCTTCAGCAAGCGTTTCTGTGCACGCACAGCACCCGGCGCCGCTTTGAGGATGGCGGCGACAGCATCTGAAACCGCAGCGTCTAAATCGCTGGTTAAAACGCGACGTTCAACGAAGCCCCAATTTTCCGCGACAGTCGCATCGATGACCTCACCCGACAACACCAGCCAGCCGGCGCGGCCCCGGCCCATCAGGCGCGGCAGCAGGGCGGCTTGGATCACGGACGGGATACCGACCAAGACTTCGGGCATACAAAATGTTGCGGTGTCCGATGCAATCCGAAGATCACAGGCTGCGGCCAATTCCATGGCGCCGCCGATACACGCCCCTTGGATACGGCAGACCACCGGCACAGGGATGTCGGCGACGGCTTGAATGGCACCCCGCAACGCATCGATAAAATCATACGCGGTGGTGGCATCCAGGGCCGACAATTCGCCAATGTCGGCGCCGGCTGAAAAGGCCTGTGTGCCCTCGCTCTTCAGCACGACGACGTGAAGCTCTGGATCGCTTTGTAAATGCGTCGCAGCGGTGGTGATCGCCTGAATGGTCGCAGTATTCAGCGCGTTTCGCTTGATGTCGCGATCAATAATGATCTCGGCAACGCCCGACTTTGGGCTATGGATGCGGGCGGTCATGCTGACACCGATGTGGTCGGGGGGAATAACCAGGCGGCGCCGCGTACGCCCGAACTGTCGCCGTGTTTGTTCTGCAAAAACGGCGTCGTGCAGACGTCAGAAAAAACGAATCGATTGAGCATTTCCGGTACGACCTTGTAAATTTCACTGAGATTTGACAGCCCACCCCCGACAACGATCACATCGGGATCTAAAATATTGATCACAGAAGACAGCGCACGGGCAAGGCGATGTGCGTAGCGATCGATGGCCGCAGTTGCTAGGGCGTCGCCTGTGTCTGCGCGTGCCGCAATATCGATGGCGGATAATGCCGCGCCGCCCGCCGCCGCGTAATCACGGCTGAAGGCAGGGCCCGAGAGGAACGTTTCAATGCAGCCTTGTTTGCCGCAATAGCAGGTCGGACCCGAATGTTCATTTAGGCCATCGCCGTTTTGCGGCCAGGGCAGGGGATTGTGTCCCCACTCGCCGGCGATCGAATTGATGCCGGTATGGGTGCGGCCGTCGATGGCGATGCCGCCGCCGACGCCGGTCCCTAAAATGATGCCGAACACCATCCCATAACCGGCAGCAGCGCCATCGGTGGCTTCGGAAACCGCGAAACAGTTAGCGTCATTGGCGATTCGCACCGGGCGTGCCAACGCGTCGGTCAAGTCGCGGTCGAGCGGATGGCCGATCAACCACGTTGAATTGGCGTTCTTCACGTTGCCGGTGATCGGCGAAGTGGCGCCTGGAATGCCGACCCCGACACCTTGGTCTTTGCTGCAATCGGTCTCGTCGGCGATGGCGGACACCAGACCCGAGATCGCTTCGATGGTGCCGTGGTAGCTGCCTTGCGGGCTGTCTATCCGACGGCGTGCGCGTTCGGTGCCGTCGTCGCCTAGGACGACGGCTTCGATTTTGGTGCCCCCAAGATCAATCCCAATTCGCATGGTGAAAAGTCTAGATCAATGCTGCAGACAAGGGGAGCAGGTATTTGCCGCCGTCGCCGATATCCAAAAAACGACCCGCTAAATACAGTAATACCCACGACATATGGTAATTTATTAACCATTAATTGCACCCTTTGATTTTATTGGCTTTTTTGCCAAAGTTTTACACTGTTTTGCACTTTTCATTGAAAACTGTTCCCGGTTAGTTTCATCATCGCCGCCTCGGCAAGCCGTCTTTGATCTGCGCCGCGTGTGTAATGCTGGATCATTTTCATAGACTTGTGGCCGGTGATCGACGCTATTTCCGCATCGCTGCACCCGACATCACGCAGCCTGGATGCCGCGTTTGCGCGTAGGCCGTGGAACACCCAACCCTGCAAGCCCATCGACTGCATAGCGTTTGCCATGCCGGTATTGAAGTTGCTCGCGGTCCAGACGCGGCCATTCTTCGTCGTGAGAATGTTCACGGCGCGTTTTGGTATCCGTGCCAGTAGCGCCTTGAGTTGAGGGTGCAGGGGAACGGCAACGTCTGCGCAGGTCTTTTCCTGTTTGAATATCAGCCAACCGTCTTGCACGTCAGACCAGCGGGCCTTGAGTATGTCGCCCTTTCGCTGTCCGGTGTAGAGACCTAGGGCCACGGCAAAGGCTATGTGTGCGGGTGCGTTCTCAAGCACCTTGGCAATGATGGCTTCGGGCCATGGATCATGTGACCCGCCCTTAAATGATTTAATCTTCGTTGCCGGGTTGACGGTAATTAAGTCCGCATCCAGCGCCCATTGCATTACAACGCGCATCACGGCCATTGATACGTTTGCCATTGCAGGCGTCTCGGAAAGCCCGTCACGGTATGCCTTGATATGCGCGCGAGTTATCTCGGAAACTTGGGCAGGACCGAACACCCGGCGCATGGCGTCAATGCGGCCTCGATATAGTGTCTGCGTCGATGGTGCCAGCGCTTTAAACTCAGGCCCCGCCATGTAACGGGCGCATGCGTCCGCAAAACTATTCTGCGCATCGTCGCCGCGCCATCCGTTATATGTGCCGTCGATACGTGCGTAGTCTGCAAGGAATTGCGCCGATCCAGGCTTGCCGTGCAGCCGTCCATGCACGCGACCATCGCGGCGATAATAGTGGTACACGCGGCCCTTGCGCTTGATTTTAATGACGTATTTCATCGTGATGCGCATCCCCGAATCCTCTCCATAAGCCAATCCTTGTCGGCCAATGGTGCGGCGGTTTCGCCAGATTTTTCAAGTGCGCGTTCAATTGATGCCCAATACCAACGATATGGGCGGGTCTTAATTGCAGCCTCGGGCAACTCGCCACGCTCAACGGCGCGTCTAAATGACGCTGCGCTGATGCCGATCTTCTCTGCGGCTTGTGTGGCGGTTACTGTGAGCATGAGTCAATCATCCGGCAGCATGTCGGCAAGCCAATCTTCGACCGGTTCGCCACACGCTTGCGCTATTTGTGCATCAATCATCAAATCAGCCATGCTCGGCTCTTCAGGCTCGCGGGGTTTATAGATGGCCTCGCCACCGCGTTTGGTGTGAAAGTCTTTAATGTGTCGCTCAACATGCTCTTGCTTGTTCCAGCGTTTTCCGCACCGCGAGCATTTCCAGTCTTTTGCCATTGGTTTCTGATCCTCGCCTTAGAACATTTGCCAAATTGCTAGAACGAATACGCCCGAGCCGCCCCATAAAATCACGACCACCGGGCCTCCGATCAGCAGCGATTTTAGCGCACCCTTGCGACCGTATTCATTTGCTTCTTTGATGTTGTATCCGTCTTTCAGGGCTTCCTTCACTCTAAGTGCGTTGTGTGTGCCCTGCACGATCAGCCACATACCGATAGCAAACCAAATAACGAAAAACGTGGTATTAAAATTGATTTCCATCGTTCACTCCGCCGCCTGGGTTTCGCTCAAGATGTCCTCACGTCGTCCGTAGATGATGCTGAGGTCTGTCACTTTCGCCGCGGGCAAGTCGTCAATCACCTGCTGGACCTCGCCCCAAACGCTGTCCAGATCAGCCTGAGTTGTGGCCGCTTTCATGCGATCGATGAACGCCGTGACCTGATCGGGCTCGGGCGTGGTGTCAGTGTGTGGCGGTGTCGCCGGGTTGCCGCTTGCCTGGGCCTTGATCGCATCAACAGACGTTGCCGGCGGGTTTTCTTGCTCGTTAAGAACATCGGCGCCGAACGGATCTTCATCATTTGCGTTGTCTGCATCTTCGGCGATTTTAAGAAGCTCGGGCTGGATGGATTTAAACGCTTCACGGCTTGCCGCATCAAGTGTGCCGAAGTGTTCGCGCAAAGCCTGTAACCCTTGTTTTGCGATATCGCGGGCGTTGGCGAGAACGGAGTTACGCTGCGCGGGCTCCATACTCGTTTGCGCTGCACCTGTCCGCTGCTGAGACGATAGCGGCTTCACGGTGTAAGCAACGCGCTTTGTTCTGGACGCTGTAAGCGGCATCGTTACGGGGGCGTCGATACCTGACGCGTGCGAAATCCGGATGCCGCCGACCTTTATGCCGCCGAACATTACGTCGGGGTCACGATATAAGGTCATGCTTTGGCCAACATATCTGTTGCCGTCGTTTCCCCATAAATGAACAAGCACACGGCGCATGGATTTACAGGGTTTAAAGGGCTTGCCGTTGTCACCTTCAAAGTAAACCGAGACCGGTTGATCCGTCGATGATGGTTGTGCGGTGATTTTGGTGACAGTGATCGTTCGTGGCCCAATGTTAAGATCGTCCGCGTTAAGCTGGTCGCTTTTTGGTGTGATCGTTTCGGAAAGGTCAGTCATGGCGTTTTATCCTCTGGTTATTCTGCCGCTGCGCCGGAAAGCGGCGCATGCAGGAGTTGCGAAATTTCGTAAACGCCCATGATGGCGTTATCATCATGGCGAGAGCGCGCCCAATATGGCAGCCCCAAAGACAGCACCTTGTCATCGGTGTATCCGGGCCAATCGTTTTTTGCCTGACAGTTTGCAAACACGGCGCGGGCTTTGCGGTTTTCCACGGCGGCACGATCGATGTCTTCAAGCGTTAGCTCGATCACGGTAATCAAATGGGGCGGGTCTTTTTCTTGGAACACAAAAAGAAAGCGCGGGTTGTCGCATAATTTCAGCATTTGAATACCGTCCATGTACCACGCTGCCTGACGGTGATATCCGAAGTTGGCAATCTGGCGTTGTAGAAAGTCAGGATCGGCAGATGCGCAGGTCTTATAATCAGCAAAGATCGCGCTGCCGGGTGCGGGCAGCCAGTCGGGCCTTGCCCGGCACATCACGCCGGACTCGGCATCACGCCAAAACAACGATTGTTCACCAGATCCGTTCTTGAAAAGATCGCCGGCATACGGGTGTTTGCGAATCGCGTCCTCCATCCACTGCGCACGCTCGAAATCGGCAATCAGGATGGGAATTTTGTTGTCGGCGTATGCTTGATCGCGCTCGGTCTGTGCGATTTTCGTTCGGAAGTCTTTGGCGCCGATCACCTTGACTATGCCGCCCCGGCCTAGCACGAGCTTGTGTGCGACGTGGCCGAAATCAAAGTTTGTGTTCGGCGGCGAAGGGTTTGTCATCTGCCAACGGAATTTTGCCGGGCAGGTTGCCAGCAAGGTACGCGCGCCGCTGGACGATAACGCCGGGTCGGCATGATAGCGGGTTTCGTCGATGTCATAGACGCCGGGCTCAGTGATCGGTGCGTATTGCGGTGTTTGTTCTTCACTCACGACGCAATCCTTTCTTGCATCATCGCCGCTGCCGCCATCGCGGCTTTCTCGGCTTGGCGTTGTGCGGTGGCGGCGGCTTGGCCGAACTCGCGGGCGGCGTCACGGTCATTGGCCTTGCGGGCCGCGCGGGCTTGGCAGCGGAATTCTTCGCACGATTTGCGCTCTTGGCGCTCGGTCTCAAGGGCTTGGTCCAGGGTCATCATGGCTGCAATTCCTTCAACGCCTGTTCGCGGGCGGCGTTCAATTCAGCCATTGCGGACTCTGACCCGCCTACTTTGTCGGGGTGACGTGCGGCGGCAAGGCGCCGATACATGGCGTTAACCTGTTCCGGGGTTTCAGGGATGACGCCGTGTTCGCGTAAAACCTGCTTCCAAGGCTTACCACCTGGGGGCGGTAGGGCCTGAAACCCTTTAAACGCAGCGTCGACGAAATTCTTGGCGCCCCAACGGTCCATGCCGCGCAGGGCTTCAATCGACTTCCAGACGGCGCGCAAGTTTTCTTCGACCGTCGACCAGCGATCACATGGGATGCACTGTGACTGACCCTCGCGCTCAAAATAAACGGCAACACCGGTATCTGTGACACGTCGTTGGTTTGAGTACGGAAGCCCGTCGTTGCGCAAACTAATATTGCTGGAAATAACGACGTGGCGCGCGCCAAGCCGGGCCAATTCATCACGCACGTATTGCGCTTCCTGGGTTGTGCCACCGGGCTTGAATTTAGAAGCCTGTCGGCGATGCGGTGCGGTTCGTGGCCAGCCCTCGGGCCAATGCAGGGGAAAGGCTTGCGTCATGCTGCACCGTCCGGGGTGTGCTTGGCGGCGTGAATCGGGATCACGCGGCATTGCGTGTGCTTGGCGGCGCGCTGTTCGGCATACAGATAATCTTTCACACGCTCGACAAGCTCGCTCGGCACCATGTACGCGGTGGGCGTGTTGGTGCGCGGCTCCTGCGGCGCGATCACGTCGTCCAGGTCGTGCAGCAAGTCGCGGGGGCTCTGTGTGTTCATGCCGCGCACTCCTGGGCCATCAACGCATTGGCGCGATCACCGAACGCCGGCAACGGCTTAACGCCCATTCCTTCAAGTTGACGGGCGGCGTGATCGGCCTCGGTGGCGATGCGGTTGCGCTCGCAATACGCGCCGGGCATATCGTTGAACGGGTCTTCGTCCAGCGTCGACAAGACGCGGTTTTTGCCAACCCATTGGCGCTGCCAGAAATCAGCTTGCGCCATCAAGGCATCGGCGTTTGCGGCCATGCGGTAAAGATGTGGTGAAGTCATATCGGTCACTCCGCAGCTTGGGCTTGGGGGTGTGCAACGGGGGTGTGCTGCAATCGGGCTTGCGCATCGCGTCGAAAGCCAGACGCCTTGGCCAGCAGCCGTGCATCGCTGCCGTAATGGTTGCGCCCCATTCTTTTCAGGGCCGCGCGGTTGCGACGAAGCCCGATGATTGCTTGCGCGGCCTGACGCTTGAAATGCTCGGGGCTGTCGAGGCGCTGAAATGTGTCGCGGCAACCCTGCATCCCGTAGCCGGTAGCGTGTGCCGTGTTCGCCTGTGCGATCCGTTCCGCAACCACGCACCGGGCCGCAAGATCGTCTGCGGCATCGGTCAACATGCCGACCAGACCCTTGATCTTGATGCGTGCGAAGATTTGATTGTGGCGGGTCATTGACCGGCCCCGGTATCTGCCGCCACCGGGACAGGCTGATTAACCATCGGAGGCTGGACCATCGTCAAATGCCCGCCCGTGTTGTCAGCACAAACCAACATCACAAATTCAGGGCTGCTTGCACCGTAACTGAAATTGCAGAAAAGAAGATCACCGCGACGAATCATGTCGCTGGCATCATTGAAATACCCTGCATCAACGTCTGCGACTGCATCTTTGCTACAGTAGTGCCATAAAGTGAACCCGTTGGCATAGCTGAGGACGCTTAGGTCTTTAGATTGAAAGCTCATGACTGGCCTCTCCGTTGTTGATGGAGAGACCGTACGAAATAACCGTACGATTGTCAAACGATAAAATCGTACGTACGGATTTTATTTCAGCGCAATCGCTAATGCATCGTTAAAATCGGCGGAAATACACGTATGCATGGGCGTTGGGTATTTGAGTCTGCAGATAGATCAAGGATCGAAATTTATGGAATGGTATTGGTGGTTTGTGATCGGCGGCGGCGTGAGTTTGTTACTTTCGCTTAAGGGCTTTCTCGTAAATCCAGTGCGGGAGTTTTTGATTTGGCGCGAAAATCATTGGATACAAGGGGCAGTTGCCGCGTTTGTTGGTGGGGCGATCATTATCGGCACGCCGCTTATGTTAATTTTTGGGTGATGAAATGAGAAAAGTCTTGGGGCTGAGTTTTTTCATCATTTTTGTGTACTGGACCTTGGTGAGCGCGGACGCGTCAATATTTGATGACGATAGAAAATTGGTCGGCGTGTATATCACCGACGTCGGCGATGTGCAGAAATACGACTGTCCGTATTATGACGAACGGATAGACTGTGATACCTGGCCGCAAAACTTTTTTAAGTTTGAGCATACAAAATGCGTCCAAATTCAGGGTTTATATAATTTTAGTGCTAAAGTTATTGTCGGCATCGATAAGCATAAAAATCGGCGGCTATTTGTCATAGGCGGCGGGGTCAGCAGCTTTAGGGATTCCAAGATTAAGGAATACCGTTCGACGTGGTATCAATGTCCAGACGTTTACTAAGCGGGATTGCGGCTTTTGCTTTTATAACCGTTGCCGCTCACGGCGCGAGCAAACCACCGTCTGATATTTCCGGGCAGGCCCAAGTGATTGATGGTGATAGCCTGTACGTGGGTGCGCGCGAGCTGAGACTGACCGGTATTGATGCGCCGGAATGGAAACAGGTTTGCAAACGAAACGGCAAAGATTGGTATGCCGGCCGTGATGCAAAGCGCGCCGTGGCGAGCCTGCTTGCTGATCGCACCGTCATTTGCGAAGACACGAAGGCGCGAAGCTATCGCAGGGTGATCGGGCGATGTTTTTTAGATGGGCAAGACCTTGGCGAGCTTATCGTCGGCCTTGGGTGGGCGTATGATTATCCGAAATATTCAGACGGACGCTATCAAGCCAGCGAAGCCGAGGCGAGGGCATCGGGGCGCGGGGTATGGCGCGGCGAATGTCAACGCCCGTGGGATTGGCGCCGCGAGAACCCGCGTTGATCAAACGCCCATAAGCTCGGCGGTGGTCAAGATCCGATGAATGTCTTTCACGTTTTTCATGGGAATTTCGATAATGCAGTCGGGATTGTGTTGTCGCACAAAGAGCGTTTTGCCGGTGCGCCGCGTTAACATCTTCACATAGACCATAATCGGCTCGTGCTCTCCGCGTTGTTCTTGGATGATCACGTAGTCGTCGATGCGCACCGGTCGGTGCACGCTGACCCAGATCGGATCGCCGGGATGAAAGCGCGGTATCATACTTTCGCCTTCGATGAATAGGCCGTAGACGTCGCGTTCGTGTGCGATGCCCGGCGGGCGGCTTAGATAGTTGATCGCGCCCGGCACGAGCTGCACGGCGCCATCACCCAAGCTGCCGGCGGCGGTTCCATAGACCGGGATATCATGCGGGATGTTGTAGCCATTTGATGGCGGCGGCAGATTGGCGGGCCGCACCCCCTGATAATCAACTGTGTTTTTTGATGCTTCCGGTGGCTTCCGCAACCGGCTATCCGATTTTTCGTCTTGATCCATGCCGCTGTGCAGTATGGCCAAGACCTCGGTCGAATCCATGCCATGCGATGTGAAGAAATCGACCAGCGGAATTTCGAGCTCACGCGGCAAGCTGGTCTTTTTGTAGTCGTCTTCATAATACTGATAGGTGCTTTTGGTTTTTTTGAGGGCGCGGGCAACATCGGCGACGGATGTATCCGTGCGCTGCCGTAACGTCTTCAAAACCTTACCTATTGGGCCTGCCATGCCGTGCATATTGCGCACCCCCCGCAACTCGTCCACACACGCGTTTCGTACGCGTACGATAAAACCGTTGACAAATCGTACGAAATGACCGTACGATTTCACGGACTGAAGCAGACGAGAGAAATCGGATGACGCCGCACCAGCAGATCATCATGCGCTTAGGGGGAATCGCCAAGCTGGCGGAAACCCTTTCGGAGTACCATGGACAGACCGTTCCAAAGTCGACCGTCCAAGGTTGGAAAGACAGCGGCTTAATCCCAGCAAAGCACCACGACGACGTTTTAGCCGTCGGCCAGCGAATTGATCCGCCGGTCTTGCCGGAAGACTTCTTTCAAGAAGTCGCCGCGTAATTTGCCTTCGCGCTGTTGGCGCAGCGCCGGGGCAGTTAATACATTTTTGAAGACGACGGGAAGAATAAAGATAAATTGACCAAGTAACGCTGTGGATAACGATAAGTAGACACTAAATATTGAGATTATGGCGATGAATAAACGCAGCCGACAAAATCTGATGCAGGGTAGAGCAGTGGCAGCTCGCTTGGCTCATAACCAAGAGGTCATGGGTTCAAATCCCATCCCTGCTACCATTTCCGGCTGCGGCTATCCGGGACATCCACAGATATCCGCGTTCCCTCCGCGGCACCTCGGCGTCGGCACTGAACATGCCGGCGTCCATTTTTTTTGCCTTTTTCGCGGTTTGTGCCCGGCGCGCGCAAAACCACAACACTTTGGGGGTGTGCCCGTATCTGGTGCACGGCCCGCATTTGCCGCCGCGATTTAGTTTTTAAGCGCCATGGTCCGGGGCGCACTGACCGGGCCAGTCATGACGAGGAGGCCAAAGCCATGTCAAACGACGTCCAGACGCTCTCGAACGTTGCCGATATCAACGATGCGATCATTCACACATTTAAGCAGGTGCTTATCGAAGAAAACGAAGCCGACGCGATGATCAAAAAGCACGTGAAGCCGCATAAAGACGAGGTGACCGAATTGTGGCGCGGGCTTAAAGCAAAGGTTGATATCGAGTCCGCCGATGCAAAGGCGTTTTACAAGGTCTGGAAACGCCAGGAAATCGCAAAACAGCTTGATGACGAAGGCGATCAATATCGCATTTCCGACAACATGAAGACGATGTTTGCCGCGCTGCAAAAGGGCGGCATGCTCGATTTCGTTGATGTGCTTGAAAGCGATCATGTGCCGCAACAAGCGATTGACGATGCCGATGCGATGGCCAGCGAAAAGGCTGCGGCCGGCGTTGATGGTTCGACGTCCAATTCATCGCAAAACATGAACGCCGTCGGGAACGCATGATGCACGCGGCATCTGTTCAAACGGAAGGCGCGGCAAAGCCAGAAACGGTTGCGTCGCGTTTTCCGGGCTATCCAGGGCCAGTCTTGGCCTTGGATTTAGCCACAAAGACCGGTGTTGCGATCTGGCATGCCGACGGTCGTGTGTCGATTTCAACGCAAGCGTTCCGCGATCTAAAGGGCGGGCATCCTGGGGATCGATGGCACCGATTCGCAACCTGGTTAACGCGGACCGATGAACGCGAAGGCGGATTTGCCGGGGTTTTTTACGAGGCCACTGACTTTTTGGTCAGCAACAAGGACGGTGACGGCAATTCAATCGGCCCCAGCATTCAAAACGTACGTATCAAGTTTGGGTTTGAGGCGCATTTGCTGCGCTGGTGCCGGGTGATGCGTGGCATTCCTGTTGAAAGTTTTGCACCGTCCACGTGCCGCAAGGCGTTTGTCGGGTCGGGCCGGGCGAAGAAACTCGACGTGATCGCCGAATGTAGACGGCGCGGATATGAGCCGCCGGACGATAACGCAGCCGATGCCTTGGCGGTGCTCGCCGCCGGCCTTTCAAAGTACGCGCTCGATATCCCACAAGGTCCGGGGGTGTTCTGATGCGCGTCACGGATCACGCAATCAAGATGATGCGGCAGCGGTTGGGGTTGCCGAAAAAGGCGGCGCAACGCGAGGCGGCGCGGGCGTGGTCCGAAGGCATCCAGGCTGACGCGTTGCCGGTGCACCTGCGCCGATACTGCGCGGTTAAAGAGCATGCGCACAAATCCCGCGCACGGTTATACCACGCGCATCTATATTTCTTTTCGCCGGTCGGCACGCTGGTCACGGTTTATCCGCTGCCGCCCAAATATCGCCATTATTTGGCCGCGTTGCAGGGCCGGGCGGTTGCCGGCGCACACACCTCAGACAATCACCAGGAGATCCATTGATGGACGCGTTTGATCATGCCCAAGAGCTTGAAACCATGGACCGTGCGCGGGCATTGGAGCGGGCGCGTAAAGCGCGCTTTGCCGAGGCATCGCGAAACGTGATCGACGCCACCACCTGCGACGATTGCGATGGGCCGATTACACCTGCGCGGCGGGCTGCGATCCCCGGTGTGCGGCTCTGCATCGATTGCCAAGCGGACGCGGAAAGCGGGGGCAGGCATGCGTAACGGGTTCGTCAATTTCATCGTACCCCTGGCCATTATCTTGGGGTTTTTGATCGCCGCGCAGTCGGTGGATTTTAATTTAATGGGGCCGATGTGATGGGGCAAAATACATCTCATGCGGTGATGTCTCAGCGTATCGAGGCGCATGACAGTCTTGATGATTTTCCAACGCAGCCTTGGGCAACGCGGGCGTTCGTTGAGCATGTACTAAAAGCAATCGGCGTTGATCCGCAAAACCTGACGGCTTGGGAGCCAGCATGCAATCGTGGCTTTATGGCGCGTCCGCTGGCTGAATATTTTAAGCACGTTCATACCAGCGATATATTTGATTACGGATGGCAAGGACAGCAACGCACCTGTGATTTTCTTTGGCCGGATAGCGAGCCGTCGGGGCCGATAGATTGGGTTATCACCAATCCACCTTTTAGATTGGCGCAACAGTTTATTCAACGAGGACTATCAGTTGCGCGAGACGGCATGGCGGTCATTGTACGTTCGCAATTTAGCGAGGGCATCAATCGGTACAACGAGATTTACGGGCCGAACCCGCCAAATGTTGAAGTTCATTACGCTGAACGCGTGCCAATGGTCAAAGGCCGGTGTGATCCCAAGGCATCCACGGCAACGGCCTATTCGTGGTTTGTATGGCGCAAGAATGCCGAACGCTTACCAAGCATCTGGATACCACCGTGCCGCAAGGCGCTTGAACGCGATGGCGATTACGACGACGTGGGGGCAGCGTAATGGACGGCGTGATGTGGAGCCCGTGGCGTTGGTTGGCCGGTGTCGAGGTCATGGAGCCTGAGACCGAATACGTCTATTTTCGGCTGTGTATGCACCTGTACGATTTGGACGGTCTTGTCGTCGCTGACGCTGATCAGGCGAACGCGCGGCGCTGTCGGATGTCGACACGCACCTATCGCAAGCACAAAGAAATTTTGCTTGATCTCGGCAAGTTTGAAGTCCGCGACGGGCTGCTTTGGAACGAGCGTTGCGCCGAAGAAATCGAGAAGGTAAAGGGCATATCTGAGGGTGCAAAACTGCGTGCCGACAAGCGCTGGCAGGGACACCAAAATAGGGCCAATTCGCAAAACGCCCGGAAAAACACCGAGAAAAATAGCCGAAAACTAGCGGAAAAAGCCGGAGTTTCTAGCGAGTTTTCAGATGGTTTTTCCGCCGAAAAAGACGAGAAAAACACCCTAAAAAATCCTGAATTATCCAATAAAAACAATGAAACGGGCGATGCGTGTCAGGATGCGTCAACGGATGCGTGTTTAGATGCGTGTTCGGATGCGAATAGTGAAAAGAGATATATACCTAAAGGTATATCCCCCTGTAGTCCCCCAAATCAAAATCAACAAATCGGTGATGGTGATGTCGATCATTCGTCGATGGGATCAGGCAACAAAACGGACACTTCAAAAAAAGACGGGAAACCTTCGGCGAAGAAATCGGCCAACAAATCGGGGTGGCCGGACGGCTTCGATCTGAGCCCGGAGCGTCGGGGCAAAGCGGTCGATTACGGCACCACGAAAACCGTGCAGGGAATCGCCGTTGATGCGATCAGCGCTATCGACTGGTCGGACGAGTGGGCGAAGTTCGAGGCGCATCATCACAAGCTCGGTTCAAAGTTCGTCGATTGGGATGCGGCCTGGAAAACTTGGTACATGAACGCGGTCAAGTTTGCGATTGAGCGGGCGGATCGGCAACGCACCGTCGGCGGCGCGCGTGTCGGGGTTAGCCGCGTGCAAGCGGCGTTGGATGCAACGGGGCGGGGGAGTTTGTCATGACGGACGCGTTAGCGGTGCAGGTCGGGGAAATGGACGGCGGGCAAGCGGTGGTCTCGCCACGGATGACACGGCGCGCGCTGATCGATCGGCACTTCGGGCGGCTGGTGTTTGAAGACCTGGCCGGGGAGTTGGAAACAATGCCGGTGGACGCGCAAACCACGTTGCCGGCGTTGGACGAGGTCCGGGCCCTGGTCGACTCGTTCGACGCTGCGTTGCGACGCATGCCGGGCACCAATCCGCAAACTGGGATGAGTGAAGCGGCAGAATTGGCGGCGATGATCATGGGGCCGTATCAGCTTGGGTCGTTGGGGGATGATCGGGTGTTCCTGTCGATGGCGGAACGTCGGCTTCAGGGCGTGCCTTTGTGCGTCGGGTTTGCGGTGGTGCACGAGCTTGAGGAGACCTGTGATTATTTGCCGAAGCCGAAGCAATTAGCGGACGCGATCAATCGCAATCTTGCGCGCTGGCATTTGGCGCTGGCAACCGCCAAGGCGTGGGCATCGGAACGTGAACGCCGCGACCGCTTGATCGAATCACCGCAAGCCCGCCAACGCCGTGAAGCGCAGGCGCGTTGGGAAGCGATCAGGCTGCACGAACGGGACAAACACCCGCTGGCTGCGCTGAAAATGCGCGATGTGCACGGGCGCGGTTTGGTTGATGACAAGCTGACGCTGTGGGGCGTTAAGACCGGCAACCTGCGCGATCTTGGCCGCGTGTTCGGCGGCGCCATGGTTGACGGTTTGCTGGTGATCGATGCGCGGCCAACAGCGGATTGGGAAGGCGCGCTGGGTGCGCCCGTCAATTCCGCCGACGGCATAGACGCGGTCAAGGCGACCATCGCCAAGGCCATCAAAGACGACGCGGAGAAAGCGGAAAAGGAAGGGTGGTCATGAAGTTTGAGGATTTTGATAGCGATGCACGGATGTTCGACGAACTGCTGAATTCCATAGATCGATGGGGGCGTATTCTTTTGCTCGTGATTGCGCTCACCTTGGCGGGTGTCGTCGCATCTTTCGCGCACGGTAACGCGTTCTGGATCGAGGCGAACCCTAGCACCGCGTATTGCTGCGGCCCTGACGACTGCCGACCGATCCCTGACGAGGCCGTGACGATGACCAGCGAGGGTTATCACGTCGCTTGGGATGGGCAGGTCTACACCTTCGCGTATCGCAGCCCGGACGTGCATGCGTCTATCGATCAACAGTTTTGGTTTTGTAACTACCACACGGATTTAGGCGAGCCGTTGACGTTCTGCCTGTTCGTGCCGGCATAGGGGTCGTGATGAGTGATATCAAGGAAATTGTGGGTTGGCTGCGTTCGATTGCGGATAACGCGTACCCAAGTTCGCCTATGCCACCAGCAGATGTTTTGCGTGAAAGGTTAGGGCAAGCTGCCGATATCATCGAAGAGCTAAACACCGAAGCCCAAGAGGCCACGCAAGACGCGAAAGATGCGAGCGCGGATGCGGATATGCTGGCTGATGTTTTGATGTTCATTGATTCGGGTGACGCAAAGTCTGTGGGTAAAATTGCTGCCGAAGCGCTCACCATCGCCCGCCGCCGCGCAAACCGGGAGCCGAGCCGATGACCCTGGGAAGCGTTGTCGGTCGATTGCTGTTCTTCCGACCGCCTGCACCACCTTTGCCACCGTCTGCGAAGTCGGCATGGGAAGTCGAACGCGAACGGCGGTTGGCGCATATCGAAGCGCGCCGGGGCGAACGCCAAAATGAAAAAAAGGAGCAAACGTGATGGCAAACCGAAAGAAACGCACCCAAAAACTGGATGATGCGTTTTTCGAAGCGCTTTCGGCGCACGGGTTTGTGACCAAGGCGTGCAAGACGTCTGGATACAAACGCTCGCAGGTCTACGTCTGGAAAGACGAGGACGAGGCATTCGGCGAACGTTGGGACGATGCGATTGCCGAGCACGTCGAAAAGCTGGAAGCGGAAGCCGACCGGCGCGCCGTTAAAGGAGTCGATAGGGGTGTATTTTTCAAAGGCAAGCGGATTGCCAAAGTCACGGACTTTTCCGACACGCTGTTGATTTTCCGATTGAAGGCTTTATCGCCTGAAAAATACCGCGAGCGTTTTGAGAGCCACCTTACGGGTGCGGTGCAAGTGACAAAGATTGAACGGGTAATCGTTGGGAGCGGCAGTGAAACTAAGGATTGAAACAGCCGAGGTTTTCAAGCCGTTGCTGCAGCCTGCGCGCTACAAGGGCGCATGGGGCGGGCGGGGATCTGGAAAGTCACAATTCTTCGCTGATCTTGGCGTCGAACAAGCAATGATGATTCCTGGCTTTCGGTTGCTGTGTGCGCGTGAAGTGCAGAAATCACTTAAGCAATCCGTGAAACGCTTGATCGAAGACAAGATTGCGGCGCACGGTTTGCGGGGCAATTTCAATGTGCTAGATGATCGGATCGTCACGCCGGGGGATGGCGTGTTCACGTTTATCGGTATGCAAGATCACACCGCAGATACCGTGAAATCATACGAGGGCTATCATGCGGCACTTTTTGAGGAAGCGCAGACCGCAAGCAAACGCTCGCTTGAAATGCTGCGCCCGACCATCCGCGCTGAAAATTCTGAATTGTGGTTTCCGTGGAACCCGCGCAATAAGCGTGATCCGATTGATATGCTGTTGCGTGGCTCGAACCCGCCGCCGCGATCTGTTGTTGTCAGGGCAAACTATACCGACAACCCCTGGTTTCCCCGTGTACTCGAAGAGGAGCGGGAATACGACCGCATCCACAATCCAAAGCGGTATGCGCATATCTGGCTTGGTGACTATGAGCCCGAAATTGAAGGGGCAATCTTTAACCGGGCGGACTTTCACGATCATCGCGTCGAAGCCGCGCCGAAGCTGGACCGCATCGCCGTTGCGCTGGATCATGCGACGTCGGCAGAAGACGATTCCAACGAACACGGCATCATCGTCGGCGGCGTCAACCTGGCACAAAAGCACGCGTATATCCTGGATGACCTGACCATCAAAGGCTCGCCGCTTGTGTGGGCCGAACGGGTGGTGCATGCGTTTGATCGCTACGATGCGAACGCGATCATTATCGAGCGCAACCAGGGCGGCGATATGATCCGCCATACGCTCAACAGCGTGCGTCGTGGGCTGCCGATCATCGAAGTCACCGCAACCAAGGGCAAGCAAGTACGGGCCGCGCCCGTGGCATCGCTGTACGCGCTTGGCCGGGTTCACCACGTCGGCACGTTCGAGAAATTGGAAGATCAGTTTTGCCAAATGACGGCGGCCGGCTACGAGGGCGAAGGTTCGCCGGATCGGGTCGATGCCGGGGTGTGGTTGGTGTCGTACCTGATGCCGCAAATCCAGCCGACGTCGAAAACTTCCGGGCAAACGTTCAAGGCCAACACAGATTTTGAGGTTTGATGATGCTGGGTGAGCACGTGCAGGTGATATTCTGTGATCTGGACCCGCTAGACGAGGGCACGCGGTGGCGTCATCGGGCGGTGCACTGGATGCTGAACAAGTGTTTAAAGCCGGGCTTTCGGCATTGCTTCGTGATGCGCCGCGCGGAATCGTTTGACGGCTGGTTGATCTTGAACGTCACGGCGGAACGCTTCGAATTGATTGAAATTCCTCAGCGCGAAAGAACCCGCGTACCTGGTGATCCGCCTGTCGAGTTTGAGCATTACGGCGCCATGGTCGCATGGATGGTGGAAACCGGTCAGGTTCGCATGATCACCACGGCACGGCAGCCGGTCCACGACTTCCATGCACGCGGCCCGCTGAGCTGCGTCAGCGTCGTTAAATCATACCTTGGCGTCGTCGCGCCGCATGTGTGGACGCCGCACCAGCTTTTCCAACATCTAAGCCGAGAGGATGGCGAATGAACGATGCTGTTGCGAATATCGGGCCGTGCCCGCCGTGTACGTCACCATCCAGCGAGCGGATGCGCCGGCATCGTGAGCGCCAAAGAAAAGGCATCCAGGTTGTGCCCGTCGAGGTTGATCAAGAGGCCGTCGATAATCTGGTCGCGGTTGGTTTGTTAAACCCCAAAGACGTCGGCGATGCCCAGGCCGCGTCGGTTGCCATCATGAAAGCTGCAAAAAAAATCCGTTACGCGTAACGCGGAAACCCTAAAAACGCGCTTAATGTCCCTGTCCTCAAGAGCCAACGATTTAATTTTCGTGCCTTGGAGGCACCCTAAATGGGCAAATCGCCACCGAAACCCGATACGTCTTTCCAAGACGAGCAACGTGCCGAGCGCGAAGCTGAAAAAGAGAAAATCGACCGCGAGAACAAGGCGAAGCGTCGTTCGATTCGAGCGCGCCGCACCGGTTTCCGTTCCTTGCTGTTCAACAACGAGCAAGGCGTCACACCGAAGCAAGAGACGTTGGGCTGATCATGGCCGAACCGTCGAAAGATCCCGTCAAATCACGATACGAGGCCGCACGCGCACGCCGTGCGCTTTGGGATGGGTTGCTCGACGAAGCTTACCGTTATGGTCTGCCGCAGCATCCATCGCCAATGATCAACGGACCGGACCGGAACGCCAGTCGTGGCGAACGCAAGGGCGGCAAGGTGTACGACAACACCGCAGCGATTGCTCTGGATGAGCGGGCCGCGCTGGACGTCAACAACCTGTTTCCCGTCGCCACACGCTGGCTGTTGGTTGACCCGGATATCGATACTTCGACCGAAGGCGGGAAGAAGCTTGCAGAGATTGCCGAAACCGCATTCGAGACCTGCCAGCGCGCGTTTGATGATAGCAATTTCGGCACTGAAATCTATCCGGCAATCCGCGATGCTCGCATTTCCATCGGTAACATCTCGCTCAACAAAGGCGATGATCGTCAGCCGTTGATGTTTGAAGCGGTGCCGGTATCCGAGACCATCGCCGAAGAGTCCGCAGACGGCGTGATCCGCACTAGCTTTCGTCCGCTGAAAATGACGCTTCGCCAATTCGGGGAGAAATGGCCGGACGTCAAATTGCCGAACGAGTTGGCGACGAAAGCCGAGACCGACCCGGAATCCGAGATTGAGCTTGTAGAAGGCGATATCTATGACGACAAGACCGCGCAAACCGAATACCGATTGTGGCTGGTGGCGGACTGGAAAGAGCTGACAACCTTCACCGATCAGGTGGGGCGCAATATCCTTTTTCGCACCGACCGCGTGCCCGGCGAAATCATGGGCCGTGGCGCCATCATTCATGCGCTGCCCGATATCCGCACGGCTGACAAGGTTGTCGAGCTGACGCTGAAAAACGCATCTATCGCGGTTACGGGTATTTGGCAAGCCGACGACGACGGCGTGATCAACGTCGCCAACATCAAACTGGTGCCGGGCACGATTATCCCAAAGGCCGTTGGCTCGGCAGGTCTTACGCCGCTGCAGACGCCCGGCAACTTTGATGTGTCCAGTCTGGTGTTAAGCGACCTGCAGAAACAGATCGTGCGCACCATCAAAGGCCCTGATCTGCCACCGGTTAACGAGGGCGTGCGAACGGCGTTTGAGTTTTCGCTGCGCCGTGCCGATCAAGAGGCCGTTGAATGGCCGCGTATGGACCGGATCGAACGTGAATTGTTTATCCGGCTTGTCCGCCGTGCGCTGTGGATACTGACGGACCCGTATTTTGCCGGCACCGATTACGGTATCGAATTGCCGACGCGCGCCAATGCGCCGGCGCCGGATGCGCAAGATCAAAACTCCGAAGACGCCAGCCCGCAGACCATGGATCGTATCGAATTCGTCGACATGCTGATGCGTGCGCTTGAGACGCCTTCCGACCGCCTGAAAAAAGAGACCGATGCACGCACCGCATATAGCGGCGTCGCGGCGGCTGCGGATTTGTTCGGCATCGAAATCGTCGCACAAAAGCTCAAGAGCATGAAATTCCTGGGTGATTTTCTCAGCCGGTCCGGCGTCAAAGCCGAGCATATGACAACCGAAGAAGAAGACGAGAGAAACGAGGCTGCAGCCCAGCAACAAGTTCAACAGGCACAACAGCAAGAGCAAGCGACGAACGTGCTGTCTGCCATCGGTAATGCCGAAGATGGGGGGTCGTCCAGTGTCGCAGCCTAGCAAAGAGCGGATCAAATTGGGCCGCCTTGCCTTCCAGCGTGTGTTGCAAGGCAAGAACCGCGACGACGTGCTTGCGTATCTGCGCACGCTTGTCCCGGCGTCGGTCGACCTCAATCAAATTTCTCGCGATCAGCACTGCGCCATCGAAGGCAAGCGGCAGTTGATCGTGCATTTCGAGAACCTCGCCTGTGAGGGCTTGGTTTCTGACAACAAAACTGAAACTCAAACGGAGGCCAACGAAGATGAGTGATGATGTAACGAGTGTCGATACGGGCGCTGCCGACGCTGCCACGGACACCGGTGCCGATGCAAATGCTGATGCCAATCGAGACGAAAGCGCGCTGGTGACGATTGATCCCAAGGCGGCTGCGGGTGGTGATGGTATGGGTGTGGATGCCGGCGCGGATGACGCCGCAGACGCGTCGGGTGCCGATACGCCGCTGACGGTCAAGATCGGCGATGCCGATGTCGAGGTTTCCAAGGAAGTCGCGGACCATATCAAGGCGCTCGAAGACAACGCACCCGCAATAGCCGACTGGAAAGCACCGGAAGGCGATTACGCGATCAACCTTTCCGAAGATCTGATCAAGGCCGGATTTGAGGCCAAGACGGATGATCCGATGTTCAAGCTCGCGTCTGAATGGTGCAAAAAATACGACGTGCCGCAGTCAGCGTTTGATGAGCTTGCCGCTGGATATTTCGGCCACCAGCAAACGGAATTGCAAACCGACGCCGAAGATCAGGCCAAAGAGCGGACAAAGATGCTCGATCACTTTTCCGATGGCGGCAAGATCACTGAAGGCGAGGCCACCAAGAAAGCGCAGGCCGTCGCAAATTGGGCCGTCAAAACCCTTGGCGAAAGCGTCATCAAAGACCCTGAACTTGCCGACGAATTGAAATTCCTGACCGCGACCGCAGACGGTATCCGCCTGCTGGATGCGCTCAGACAGCGGACAGGCGGCCCGAGTGCGCCTGGTCATCGTGACAATGCAAATTCTGCGGCGTCCGACCCTCTTGAGGCCACTTACCCGAGCATGAAGAACCTTAACTAACGGTCATAGGAGACCTAAATGGCTACCATTGGAAGTTCAAACCTGACGCTTGCGGATCACGCGAGCCGACAAGACCCACAAGGCAACATCGCGCCAATCGTCGAAGTGTTGTCGAAAACAAACGCCATCATTCGCGACGCCGTTGCGATTGAGGGCAACCTGACGACGGGCAACAAAACCAACGTCCGCGCCGGTTTGCCGACGGTTTATTGGCGTCGTCTCAATCAAGGCGTGCCGAAGTCGAAGTCTGCTGTGGTGCCGGTTGAAGAGCCGACGGCACTGATGACGGCATTCTCGAAAATCGACAGTGAGCTTGTTGGGCTGTCCGGTAATCCGAAGCAATTCCGCTTTACCGAAGACACCGCGTTCATGGAAGCGATGAACCAAAAAGCGGCAACGACGATGATTTACGGCAACAAACTTGCCGAGTCGGAATCGTTCACCGGTTTGGCGCCGCGATATGGCGAACTTTCGGCGGACAACGCGGAAAACATCATCGATGCGGGTGGCACCGGCTCCGACAACACGTCGATTTTCTTGGTTGGCTGGGATGCGATGAAAACCAGCTTGATTTTTCCAAAAAACACCACCGCTGGCCTGCAAATGGACGATCACGGCAAGCAAATCACCCAAGATGACAACGGCAACGATTTCACGGCGTGGATCAGTGAATTCAACTGGCGTCTCGGCCTGCAGGTTCGCGATTGGCGTTACAACGCGCGCATCTGCAACATCGATGTGTCTGATCTCAACACCGTTGCCAACACGAAAGAGCTGATCACTTGGATGATCATGGCAAGCGAGCGCATCGAAGCCATCGAAGGCGCGAAGTTTAGCTGGTACGTCAACCGCACCATTCGCGAAAAGCTGCGGATCGGCATCCAAGAAAAGATCGGCAACAACCTCAGTTGGGAAACGGTTTCAGGCCGGCGCGTGATGATGTTCGACGACATTGAAGTCGGACGCGTCGACGCCATTCTGAACACCGAAGCCCGCGTCGTTTAAGGCAAAGGAACAGAAAATGCCATATACAGACAATGACCACGTCCTTTCGGACGAACAAGCTGTCACCGCAACGGCGGTATCTACAAACGTTGTAGATTTGGGGGCAGACGGCAATTCAGACGGTCGGCAAATGCGCTTGATCGTTGACTGCACCGAAGCTGCGACCGCTGCGGGTGCTGCAACCGTCACGTTCTCCTTTGAAACCGATGACAACACGGCGTTTTCGAGTGCCACGACATTGGCGTCGACGGCGGCGATTGGTAAGGCGGCGCTGACCGCTGCATCGCGGGTTTGGGAGCTGACGTTGCCGAAAACCGTCGAGCGTTACGTGCGTGTGAATTACACGGTCGCAACGGGGCCGCTGACGGCCGGAAAGTTCAAAGCCTATCTCGCGCGGGAGGCTTAAGCTATGCAGGCAAAGGCAACAAAGCGCGGGTTTTACGATCAGCGCCTGATTGAGGCGGGTGACGTTTTCCATCTGAAGGATAAGGCGGCGTTTTCCGACAAGTGGATGGAGCCCGTCGATTTCAAGCCCGATGAAAAGCCAACTGATGAGACGCCGTCGGATATCTCGGACGACGATATCAAGGCAGCGGTCGGGATGCTGGATCACGCCAATGATGGCCATTGGACGGCAAAAGGTGAGCCGGCAATGGCTGCCATCGAAGCGCTTGTCGGATCTGACAAGATTACCCGTGCAGACGTTGAACGGGCGGTCGGCAAAGTCGCCCGCGTCATCCCTAACGAAGAGACTGCTTAACCCTGTGGACGGCCTTCGGGCCGCCCATTTTCCTACGTTGAATTGGGGCCGTCGTGTTATCTGACATCGCACTTTGCAGCCATGCGTTGATCAAGCTGGGGGCGGACGCGATCACCAGCTTTGAGGACGGCAGCTTTGAGAGCGAAGTTGCCAACGGCCTTTATTCGATGGTGCGCGACTCGGTGATCTCGGCGCACCCTTGGACATTCGCCACCGGGCAATTCCAGCTTTCGTTGCTGACGGCTGAGCCTATCGCCGATTACGCATACGCTTTTCAGTTACCCGCTGATTTTCTGCGGGCGTTGTCCGTTGGGGCCGGCACCGATAGCGGGCGTGGCACCGATTACCGCATCCACGAGCGCCGTGTGCACGCTAACGTAAACGAGGCCGTGCTGACCTATATTTTCCGCCCCGATGAAACAACTTGGCCGCCGTTCTTCGATGCTGTGCTGATTGATCGATTGACGGCGGAATTCTGCATGCCGATTACCGACTCGGCGTCGCGTACCGAAGCATTGCAGCGGGTCGCGGACAGGACATTGCGCAACGCAAAAACAGTGGACAGCCAGCAGCAAACCCCTGATCAAATCACCGAATTTGCGTTGATATCTGCGCGCGGGGTTATCAGCGCGCGTGAGGGCGGTTGATATGCCGGTCGTACCTACGCAGCAATTCGACTTTACCGCCGGCTATCTCGATGTGTCGATGGAAAGCCGCAAGGATCAAGAGCGGTATTACAAGGGCGCGCGCGATGCGCTCAATGTGACGCTGAGTTCCATCGGCGGACTGGATGACCGGGGCGGGCTTAGCTTCGTTGCCGAGATTACCGACGCGGCAGCTGGTGTGCGTCTGTTGCGGTTTGAATTCGGCAATGAACAGCTTTATCTGCATGCGCTGACCGATCTCAAACTGCATGTTTTCAAAGATGATGAACTGATGACCGGCGTCGGCATTACGACGCCATGGGCATCTGCCGATCTGATGGAATTGGACATTGCGCAGGCGTTGGATAACGCGCTGGTCGCGCACGAAGATTACCAGCAACGCCGGATCGAACGCGCCGGATCGCATGCGGCTTGGAACATCAACACCATTGATTTTGCAAATCAGCCGACCATCCAAACCGCAGACGATACGACCAGCACCGGCACGCCAACGGCAGCCACCGGAACAGGGATCACGTTCACGGCAGGCGGCAATGAATTCGTATCGGGCAACGTCGGCGATTGGATCATCGGCAACCAAGGCCGTGCCGAAATCGTCGCGTATACGTCGGCAACGGTGGTCACGATTGATATTGTCCAGGACTTCAAAGATACGACCGCGATCGATGCCGGTGATTGGTCGATTGAGGTTGAAGTTTTCAATTCAACGAACGGATGGCCGCGCTCGGTCGCATTGAACGAAGGCCGTTCATTTTGGGGCGGCTCTAAAACGTTTCTTTCCACGGCGTTTATGTCCCGCTCCGGCAAACCGTTTGACCACAAGGTGACGTATGAAGCGCTGCCCGATGAAGCGGCGCAAGCGACGTTGGAAGGTAAGGCCGTGCCGGTCATTCATCGTATCAGCGAATTCGGCGATACGTTCATTTTTACGGCGGGGGGCATCTTTGCAGTGATCCCGCCTGCAGGTGAGGGTATCACGCCCGATACGTTCGTGCCGAGACGGCAAGACTCGACGCCAGCCGCTGCCATTGCGCCGGTCGAAATCGAAGAGGCCGGCGGCTTTATCATGGCAGACGAGGAAGGCAACGCGCTCGGGCTGCATGAATTAGTCTGGTCGGAGACTGCGCAACGCTATGTCGCGCAAGATATCAGCGTCCTTGCACAAAGCCTGATGCGCACGCCCGTCGATATGGCGGCGCGAAAGGGGCTTAAATCGTCGACAAGCTCTGTGCACATTTTCATCGTCAATGCCGATGATGGTTCGGTCGCGGTGTTTCACTCAAGACGACGTCAAAACGTGTCCGGGTGGACGCTTTGGACAACGCCGGGCAATAGCGGCACCGATCAATTTCAGCGCGTCGCCGTGGTCGGCAATCAACCGTATTTCATCGTTAAGCGGACGATCAACGGTGTGGTTCGGTATTTCTTGGAAAAGCAGGTCCCGGGGCGGTTCTTTGACAGTTCGGTCACGGACTATGACGCATCGGCAAAATCATCCTGGGCGGCGCTTGCCCCGCACCTGGTCGGCGAAACGGTCAAGGTTTGGGCAGACGGCGCGTTGCGGGATGACGTGGTTGTCGGTGTCGGTGGCGATATCGTCGTGACCGATGGCGGCGAAGCGTTTGACGTCAACACGATTGAGGTCGGCCTGCAGTTTTTGCGGCGGGTCGAGACAATGCCGCTCGAAGCGCAGCTTTCCAACGGTACGCTGGTCGGTGCGCGGCATCGCATCGTCGAAGCCATCGTGCGCGTTAAATCGGCTTATGACATCAAGATCAATGGACGTTCGGCGAATTTCCGGCAAATGCAGACGATGAAGTTAGACCGTGGCTTGCAACCAAAAACAGGTGAGTTGCGTGTGCGTCCGGGGGGCTGGAAGGGGCGCCGCAGCGGGCCGGCAACGGTGGCCTGCGAAAGCTACCTGCCGATGGGTATTGAGAGCATTACAACGATGGTGAGTGGGTAAAGAAATGGGCGGAAAAGCAAAAACAATCGTACCGCTTATTGCGCTGGCTGCTGTCGGTATCGCTACCGGTGGCTTTGGTTTGGCCGCAGGCGGCGCGGCAGCGGCGGGGGCTGGTGCCGGTGCCGGTGCTGGTGCAGCGGCGGGCGCGGGTGCTGCAGGTGCTGCGGCTGCAGGTGCCGGTGCTGTGGGCGCAACAACCGCATTGCCTGCGGCGGCTTTGGTCGGCGGTGCAGCCCAGGGGGCAGGGGCAGTAACGGCTGCTACGACTGCGGCAACGGCTGCCACGACGGCAGGCAGTGCGTTGACGGCGGGCTCATTGGTCGGTGGTGCGGCGCAAGGTGCAGGTCTTGCGGCTGGCTATGCGATTCCGGCTGTGGGTCCTGGGGCGGTGTCTGCTGGTTTGACGGCCGGCACCGCAGCGCAGACCGGGTTTTTCGCATCGCTGTCGACATTGGATAAAATCGGCCTTGGCTTCAAGGGTTTGTCGGCGGCTGGGTCGGGCGCTACGGCGCTGAGTACGTCCAATGCGCAAAAGGCCGCGATTGCTGCGCAAGAGAATGAAAACAAGCTGATAACGTCAGAAGACAAACTCAGCCTCGCCAATCAATCTTTGGAAAACACAAAGCGCCTGCGCGGCGTGCTGGCTGCGCAACAGGTGCAGGCCGCCTCGCAAGGTGTCGCGGCGTCGGCGCAACTTGCCGATGCGGCATTTGCTGACGCACAAAGCGGCGATGATATTCTAGGTTCCCGCCAAGCGGTGCTGGATGGGCGGGCGTCTGTGGCCTCGGACGCTTTCTCAGCTCGGTCTCGTCTTGCGGGTAGACGCGGTGCGGGGCAAGCGGTCGGCAGTCTTCTTGACTTCTCGTCAGCTACGGCTCGGACAGTTAGGGGGCGTCGATGAGTCTCCGCCCGCGTCGACCCTCCGGCATCACGGCAAAGTTTGAAAACGCGCTTTCGGCGATCAACTTGCCGGGTCAGCGTCCACTTGCCAATGTGGGGGCTGATGAGGGCATTGCGGCTGCGGCTTTTACCGGCTTATCGCGGTTCGGGGATGCTCTTCTAAATGAAGGTCAGTTGGAACGCAAAGAAGAAGACGTTAAAGCGATCAATGCCGCCGCAAAACAGGGTCAAACCGATGCGCTGAACGTGATCACAAACGGTGGCACCTTTAGCCTGCGCACGGATGATGAGGAAACCAGTGCGGCTTACAACAAGACCTTGCAGGCAAGCTTTTTTACCAACATGGACGTGCTTGTCGAGCGCAACACTGAAGGATTATTTGCAAAATACGGGGCTGATCCCAAGGCTTTTGCAGACAACTACAACGAAACCAGCAAAGAGTTTTTAAACACACTGCCTGAAGAATGGCGCTCGTTGGCCGCAGTGGAATTGGTTCGGCGGCGTGAAAAGGCGCTGGATACGGTTCAACAGAATTTTGAAGCCGCAACCGAGAATGCATCGAATGCCGATTTAATTAGCAACGCAGCGGATTATGAGGCGCGCGCGATGGCGTCGATCCGCACCGATGATGCGGTCGGCAGTCTTGAATATTCTGCAAAATACTTAGGGGCGCTCGATGCGCGCTCGGACCTGACGCCACAACAAAAGGCGGCGCAGAAACTACGCTTCGAGTCTGAGCAACGCCGGCAAGGTGCGTTAGGTGATTTTGAAGACGTGTTGGCGACCGGGCTAGATCCCGCTGCCGCGCATATCGACGGATTTATGAAATCTGAGGATATCGTTGATCCTGATGAGCGGGCTGCCGTTGCGTCTGAAATGGCGGGGATGTTGCGCACGCGCACACTTCAAGAAGAAGCCCGACGCGCACAAGCGGAGACTGCCGTTGATGCCGAAGAAAGCCGACGCATTGCTGAACTTGATTTGGCAATTTCGCGCGATCAGGCATCGCACGCGGATATCGAAAAGGCCAACAATGACGGGCTGTTTGCGGGGCGGCCTGAGAAATATACGCAACTTTCAAAAGCTGCAGATAGCCGGATTGAAGAGCAACGAAAGGTCGCGGTGCGGCTTGGCGTAGTGCAGACCGCGCTCGCATCCGGTGATCCACTGGACCCGGCGAACACCGATCATCAAAAAGGCGTCGATGATGTTTACCGGGCAGGGGTGCAAGCGCTTGATCAGGCGCGCGCTCGGGCCTTGGCAGCCACCGGCCCTGTCGGCAGCGGTGGGCCTGATCAGGCTGCGGTGTTGCTGGAACAACTAGACCCGAGCAAAGACGGGCGCGGATATCTGGCCGCTGACCTTGCGGCGCGAACGGGCATTTTACCGGATGCGGCAAAAGCAGACATCCGCAACGGCTTGGCTGGTGAGTCGGACGCGCAAGCCCGTGCTGCCGATATTATTATGCGGATCGACGATGCAAACCTACCGGGCAATCCGCTCAGTGGCATTCCAGCGCCGGACCTGGCACGCGCCCGCCTGATCAACAAAATGGTAATTGCCGGGGTTGAACCGAAAGCCGCCGTGGAACGTGCATCGCGGTTGGTTGATCCTGACAATCAAGCCACGGTGGAAGCCCGTAAAAAGGCATTCAAAGATATTGATCCGCCATTGGCAGACGAGGTTGCCGATCAGGTTTTCGATGGGCTCTTTGAATTTCAGCCGGACGTCAGCGCGCATAATTTGGCGATTCTCGAAGCGGAAACGCGCGGGTTGATGGAACGGCAATACTTGCTGACCGGTGATGCGAACCTTTCAAAAACCTATGCGCTAAAACAAATCCAACGCACCTGGGGCGTAACCGAAGCGGACGGCAATAAGCGGCTGATGAAATATCCGCCCGAGCGTTTTTACGGCATCGGCGAAGACGATGGCGAATGGATGCAAAAGCAGTTGCTTGAGGATATCAAGACCGCCGGCAGCGTTGCTGAAACCGTGTATATCGAAGCTGACCAACGCACCGCGCGTGAAGCCGACCGAGGCCGCCCGTCATGGCTGGTGATCGTGCCCGATGAAACCGGCGCCTTGACGCCGATTGTCGGTGAAGACGGTCAACCGTTGCGCTGGATGCCTGATAACACCAAGCCGCGGGCGGATGCGTCGAAACGCTACCTGGAACGTGCAAAGAGTCGGCGCGCATATTATCAGCAAATTGACGCTAGACGCGGGAAGGGGATGCGCTGATGCCTTTCTTGCCAAATCCTCCTAGAAACCAGTCGACAATTCAGCCCGGACGGATCGGCACCTTGCGTGCGTCTGTCGAGCCGGACGCCGCCGAGCGCCCCGCATTCTTTGACGAGACTTTGCCGGCTGCATTTCGGACGGAAAACACCATCGGTGCGATTTTGAGCCGGGAAGAGGGCGCACCCGCTTGGTACAATCGTCAGCGCATCGATACTGATTTTGACCCGTTCGACGGTATTGCAGGCTCCGATTATGAGCGTTCGGCGGATGCGTTCGCCTTTGCCAATAACGCGGACGATGTTGCAGCTTTAAAACGGCAAATCGACCGCGAGAATGCAGACCGTGAAACCATTGGACGGGCCGGCGCGGCTGGATTTGCAGCGATGATGGCAGCCGGGGTGATCGAACCGATCAACCTGATCCCGGTCGGTGGTGTTGCCTATCGTTCGTATAGTTTGGGCCGGTCTGTCTTGGATGGCGGTATCAACGGCGTTCGTGCCGGATTGCTGTCATCCACGGCGGCAGAAGCGGTGCTATTTAGCGAACAAGAAACCCGCACGGTTGGCGAGGCGGGCTTGAACATCGCAGTCGGTACATTCTTGGGCGGCATCTTGGGTGGTGCTGGTGGTGCGGTGAGACGCGGCATTGAAAAAGCGCGTCTCGGTAAAATTCATGACAATGCGCGCACGCTGGACGCGGACGGCAATGTCGGCGGTGATCGTAGCGTAGAGGTTGCGCTGAATGACCTTGAAGACGGTCTTAGTACCATCAAATTTGACGAAGGTCGGGGCGCAATCCGCGCGGACGGGTCGGCGGACCTTCAAACCAATTTCGGCATGGTCAAGGTGGTATGGAAACACGGTGTCGAATCGCCAAAAGCGCAGGGAAAAAATGCAGGTTGGAATGCCGTAACGCGTGATGATGTTACGGCGTTTCCTGACATTGTGCGAAACTTTGACGCCTTGCCAGCGGTCGGGCAAAGCAACGCTCCTAAATGGCGTTGGGTTGTCGAGCGGCCCGGTGCGGACGGCACGCCGCGCAATGTGGTTTATAGTGTAACACGCTTCACGGAAGGCGACGCCGCTGATCATGTGGTCACGCTCCATGTCATCGGTAAAGGTGGGGATTTATCGCCACGTCGTGCCGGTGGTTTAGGTGATACGATCAGGGGAATGTTCGGGGCAGATGCAAAAACGCGTCCTGCATCCGCATCCCCGGCAACGGATGATGGCGCTGCCGGGATACCGACCGGGGGGCGACTGATTCCCACACCCGGTGGACGGACGCCTGACGCGTCAGAAGGGAATATAGCAAAACGTGGCGACGGTGTCACGCTGCCTGATGATATCGCAGTGCGTCTTAACGATGATCTGACGTTGCCCGCCGATGGCGCCCCCGATCCGCTGATCCCCGGCGAATACGATTTAGACGATATCGCGAGGCCAACGGGTGATGGTGGATCGGTCGGCGCTGCGGCATCCAACAACAACACACTGACTGAAGAGGGGCTAAAATCCGCTTTGGGTGTGGAGAAAGCCATCAAGTTCCAAGACCCGATGTTGCGCACGTTGACCGGACCGTCGATTGCTGCCCGTCGCACCATGCAATCGCTCGCCGAAAACCCAATGGCGTTGGAAAAGAACGTGCGCGGTGCGGCAACGCCGAACGCGGTGGAAACTAAGATCAAGCGCTATCAGGCGGGCGTGTACCGGGCCGTCATTGCGATGGATCAGGCGTTCGTCAAATATCGCAAGGGGCGCGAAGGCCGGATCGGCGATATTGCCGCTATCGGCGCCGCTGATTTGACCGGACAGGCCGGACGGCAAGGAAAGCTGACATATCGCGCGTTTCGCGAAGAAATCAGCCGTGCCATGCGTCGCGGTGATATCCACGATATCAACGAAGTTGCGATTGCCGCCCGGGCGTGGCGGCGTGAAGTGTTCGACCCGCTGAAAGATCAGGCGATCAAGGCCGAATTGTTGCCCGAGGACGTCGACGTCGACACGGCAACAAGTTACCTGCAGCGCATTTATAACCCTGAAAAGATCGTCCAAAACCGCAACGATTTTGAGAAGACCGTCACGGATTGGCTGGTCAGCGAAGCCGAACTTGCCGGGCGTCGCGCGTTTGATGATGAGGCAACGCTTGCAGACCTCAACGCCTTGCTGCGTGCAGACCGTGCCGAGGCACGGCGCCTGCGCACCACACAAGCCCGAGACGAGCGCGAGCTTATGCGGGATAGGGCACGTCTCAGCGAAGCGCAGGCGGCCACACGCACGCGAGAAACAGACGTCAATCAAGCGCGGCGCCGGGCTGACGACTTGGCGGTGTCCGAAGACTTGCCGGCGGATGACGATATTCAGGGTTTGTTGCGCGATATTCGCCGCGGCAGCCCGGCACGTGAAGCGCAACGGTTAAGCGTGTGGCTTCGGGCGCAAGGCGGTCTGATCGATCAAGGCGGCGAACTTAAAAATATGGGCATCACGGCGAAGGAAACGCCGGGGCTGGTCAACAACAAATCCGGCATGAACCTAGACGATGCGACGTTCAAAGCTTGGGAACAGGGCTTTATGTCCGATTTTGCCGAGCGCCCGGATATTGAAGATTTTTTGGCCGTGCTGCGCGGCGATGTCGACGACTTTGTACCGGTGGTGCGCGATGAAGATTTGGAGCTGCAGGCATACGCCAACGATATCCGCAACATTCGCGCGGAACTCGAAGCCAAAGACATTGATGTCGATAAGCTGAACGCACGCGAACTTGACGAGGTATTGCAAACCGGCGAGGCGCCCACGTCGAGGCGTGCAACGCCCATGACGCGGTTGCGTGAACGCTCGGCACGGCAAGCCGAAGCGCGCTTGATGAAACGATTGAACAGCAGTGACGTCCGCACCGTCAAAGCCGAGGCGGAGCTAGACGAGATCATCGAACGGCTGGTCAGGGCGCGGGCACAACGTAGCACGGTCCGCAACACGGCGGAGCGCTTCGAATCACGGATCAATGAAGTGACCAAGATGCGCGCCGAGCTCACCAAGCGCCGGCATCAAGATTTATATCGCGCCGGGTTTGATCGGCTGGAACTGCAAGACGTCGCGGAACAAATCACAGACCGCATCTTGGGCACGCCGGACGGGCGTTTGCCTTACGATACGGCGGTCGGTGATGTCAGGCCGCGCCGGGGTGGGCGTGCCGATGTGTCCGGGCCGCTCAAGGGGCGCTCGTTCAAGATCCCTGACGAAATGATCGAGCCGTATCTGGAAAACGATATCGAGATGATCGGGCGCATTTATACGCGGTCAATGTCTGCCGATGTCGAGTTGGTTAAGGCGTTCGGCAGTGTCGATATGCTTGACCAAATCGAAAACGTGCGCCGTGATTTCGCACGCATGAGCCGTGAAGCGAAAAGCGCCGCCGAACGGCAGAAAATTCAAAAACAACGCGACGCTGCGATCCGCGATATTGCGGGGGTTCGTGATCGGGTCCGGGGGGTGTACGCCTTGCCGCAAGACCCTGATTCGGTGTTCGTGCGCGGTGTCAAAGTTGTTAAATCGCTGAACTATCTGCGCCTGTTGGGCGGAATGACGTTGTCGGCGCTGCCTGACCCTGTGCGTCCGGTCATGGTGCACGGTTTGATGCCGGTTTTGCAAGACGGCCTGTTGCCGATGATCCGAAACTTTAAGGGCTATCGTCTCGCCACCGAAGAAATCAAATTAGCGGGCACGGCGCTTGATATGGTGCTGGACAGCCGCACCATGGCGATTGCCGACGTGATGGATGATTTCGGCCGGCATTCCAAATTCGAGCGCGCCATCCAGTCCATGACCAACAATTTCGGGGTGGTGTCATTGATGGCGCCTTGGAATGCGGCGGTTAAGCAATTTACCGGCGTCGTTACGATGACGAACATGCTGAAGGCGGCGGCGCGCGTGCGGGCGGGGCGTGCGACGGCCAAAGACCTAGAGAAATTGGCGGCTTCGGGCATCGATCGATTGATGGCACGCAAGATTGCCGACCAATTTTCCGCACACGGCGTCACGGATCGGGGCGTGCGCATGGCCAACACGCGGGCTTGGACCGATGGCGACGCGGTTGATGCTGTGCGCAATGCGATTTTGCGCGATGTCGACCGCACGATTGTTACGCCTGGCCAAGATAAGCCGTTGTGGATGTCGACGGTGTTGGGTTCGGCAATCGGGCAATTCAAATCGTTTCAATTTGCCTCGACGCAACGGGTCATGCTTTCCGGACTTCAACAGCGGGACTTGGCGGCGTTAACGGGGCTTGTCGGCATGGTCGGGGTTGGCATGCTTTCGTATTACCTGAAAACCAAGCTTGCGGGTCGTGACGTATCCGATGATCCGCGCAAATGGATCGTCGAAGGCGTGGACCGTGCTGGCGTTACCGGCTGGCTTTTCGAGGCCAATAACATGATTGAAAAACTGACGCGGGGCTCGGTCGGCGTCGGTGCGGTGATCGGCGCGCAACCTATGAGCCGTTTCGCATCGCGGTCGGTGCCGGAAGCAATTCTAGGCCCGTCGCTCGGCACCATGATTAATCTCAGCCTGGCAACCGGTGCCATCGCAACCGGCGATATCAGCAAGTCCGACGTGTCGGCATTCCGGCGGTTGCTGCCGTATCAAAACCTGTTTTATCTGCGCGGCATTCTTGACGAGGCCGAAGCCAGCATCGCCGCGAAACTTGGTGCAAGGAAGTAATCATGACAAACCATCATATTCAGATCGGCGATATTGCGCCACGCACACAGATCACCATCACCAGCGGCAATCTGGCTGGGCCTTGGACATACCCGTTTCCAATCTTTACGGATGCGGATATCGAAGTTTATTACGACGGCACGCTGAAGACGCCGACGACGCACTACACAGTTGCGGGTGCCGGTATAGATGAAGGGGGCACCGTGACGCCGGTCGGCGGTCAAGAGCCAACCGTCGGCGTTGTGGTGACGCTGACGCGGCGCCTGGTCATCAAGCGGCTGACAGATTTTCAAGATACGGGCGATTTTCGCGCCAAGGTGATCAATGACGAGCTCGATAAGATCGTCGCCATGCTGCAGCAAGTATGGGATGCCATCAATGCGCGTGCGGTTCGGCAGTTGGAATCGGACAGCGACGCGACACTGACGCTACCGATTGCGGCTGATCGGCAAGGGAAACTGCTTGGTTTTGACGCGAGCGGCAACGCGGTTGCCTACACGCCAAATACGGACACGTACATTTCCTTGTCGGCGTTTATGGAAACGTTGCTTGACGACCCAGACGCAGCGACGGCGCGGGCGACGTTGGGGGCGGTTATTGGTGCCGACGTCCAGGCATACGACGCAGGCATTTCCACAACGCCGCTGACTGAGGGAACGCACACCGTCTTTATCCCTGCCGGTGCTATGCGACCGACCGTATCAAACGGCTGCGCTGCCATCACGGACGTTGAGACGACGGCGGGTCGCCCTGATATGCAAGTGCTGGACTTCGACGCCAGCGCAGATGAACACGCTCAATTCCAGATTGCTTTCCCAAAGTCATGGGACGAAGGCACGATTACCTTTCAGGTGTTTTGGACTTCCACAGCCACAGACACGGACGGCGTGGCTTGGGGGCTGCAAGGCGTATCGGTTTCTGACGGCGACACCATCGACGTTGCATATGGCACGGCTGTTGTTGTCACGGACCTTAACCAGTCAACGGCAGAGGACTTGTACGTTACATCGGTGAGTGGGGCAGTGACCCTTGCCGGGACACCCGCCGCCGCTGATATGTCGTACTTCCGAATTTTCCGTGACGTTTCAGACGCCGCTGATACCGCAGCCGAAGATGCGCGGCTCATTGGCGTGAAGCTTTTTTATACCGTAGACGCAGGGGATGATTCCTAATGGCGTGGTACATAAAAGTTAACGGATCGGGCGCGGCAGTTGGCCATATTGATCTACCAACCAACACTAAACCTCTCACAGTGGCAAAGGGCGATAAGGTGTGGTTTAAGCCCGCCACACTCACCAAGCCGACACCGGGCGCATATCAGACGCTTTCGGGGCCGGTATACGACATTGACGCCGGGACCATCACCTACACGGCGAACGATGTTTCCCTTGCTGATGCGAAGGCGTCAAAGAAAGCCGAACTTGCTGCGCTTCGATATGATGAAGAAATTGGCGGCATCACCGTTGGTGGCGTTTCCATCGACACTGACCGCGATACGCAAGCAAAGATGATTGCCGTTCGCATCCTCGCCAAAGAGGACGCCCTGTATACTGTAAACTGGAAATCGACCAGCGGTTTTGTGACGCTTAACGCCGCAACCATCATCGCCCTAGCTGACGCGGTAAGCGACCACATTCAAAACTGTTTCGACAATGAATCGACGCACACCACGGCAATCGACGCCCTGACCACAGTTGCCGCCGTCGCATCTTATGACATTACAACGAGGTGGCCCTCATAATGTTTATGATTAATCATCTTGTGGGGTTTGGAGCCAACACGCCAGCGGCGCCACTAGCTACCCGCGTATTTACGGATAGCGAGGGCCATCCAGCCGTCAGCGAAACCACGCACACATTTACGGCTAAGTCTTTAGGGACGGCTGCATCTGATCGCATCATTGTAATTGCGGGCGGCAGTGGTGGTAGCAACCCCGCCGTAACGGGCGTCACTGTTGGCGGCAACTCATGCACCGAGGCCATTCAGTTTGCGGACACAGCCCGCGCCTGGATTTATTACGTGGCTCTACCGACCGGCACAACGGGCGATGTGGTCGTAACCTTCGCGTCTGCTGAGTTTCGCTCAATTATTGGCGTTTACGCGCTTTATGGCGCTTCGGGCGGACCATCCTCGACGGCATCGGGTGGGGGCACCAACGGTACAGTTGTTACGGGCAATATTGTAAAGAAAAAGAACGGTGTCTGTTTTGGTGCGTGTTTCCAGACAGGTTTTGATCCAGCAACAGAAGATCACGCCTACACTAACCTAACAAAGGATGCGGAAGTGACTGCCGATGCTTCTGGCTCCGGGTCAGTGGCAAGCGAGGAAGTCGCTGCTGACGTTACAGAAACAATTACAGTGGTGAGTGACGAAATTGACGGAAGACATCCGCTTGTTGCTGCGCATTGGGAGGCCGCGTGATGGATGAAATGGATTTCGTGACTTGGAACAAATTTATGTGGATCGTTGGCGGCGGCGCGGCGATTGCGGTCGCACAATTTGGGGCGATCTGGGCGATGTTTCTCAAGGTGCGCGATCGCGGTGACATTGTTCACCAGCGGATCAGCAACAGCAACAAGTCACTCGATGACTACAAGTTGGAGGCATCTGACAAGTTCGCGCATCGCAGCCACTTGGTTGAGGTTGAGAACAGACAGGTCAAGGCCATGGACACAGTAAACGACACGCTCCTGACGCTGGTGAGCACTGTAGCTGAAGTGCGGACAATGTTAAATATGCGCGAGGGCAAGAATGACCGTTGACGAGATGATATCCGAAATCCTTCGGCGCGAAGGGGGCTACGTTAACCACAAGGCAGACCGTGGCGGGCCTACAAATATGGGCGTGACGCAGGCAACGTTATCAGATTGGCTTGGCCGTGAGGCGTCTATCGAAGACGTGAAGGCATTGGACGAGGCGACCGCGCGCGAAATATACGAACGCAATTATTTGTCCGGTCCGCGTATTGATACCCTGCCATCGCGGATCGTCCCCTCTACATTCGACGCCTCAATCAACCACGGGCCACGCTCAGCTATCAAGATGGTGCAGCGGGTATGCAACGAGGCCGGATTCGGACCTGGCGACGTAGACGGCGCTGTAGGACCACAGACGAGGCGCATGGCAGAACAGGCAGACGAGGCTATGGGGGATTTCTTTCTGGCCGCGCTGGTCGAGGAGCGCCGCAACGTCTACCGCAAGATCGTGTCTAGTAATCCGTCGCAGCAAGTATTCCTTAACGGCTGGATGAATCGCGTTGCTGAATTTGAGCCGAATATTGAGGGCTACGCATGAACCCGCTGAGCTTAATCACCGGGGCTGTGACAGGGGTAGGCAAAGCCGTCTCCGGTGTCGTCGGCACGATATGGGGTGATCAGTCCGCAAAAGATGCACAGCGCTCCGGTGAAAACATGGCGACGTATGCACAATTTGCCAGCGAGTTTCAGGTCCAGAACCGCACTTGGTTTGATAGCCTTATCGACGGTTTCAACCGATTGCCGCGCCCGGTCATTGTGGCAATGGTTATCACCTATTTCTATTTCTCGTTTTCTGATCCGCTGACCTTCCAGCAAATCAACGAGGGTCTTGATACCGTACCTGAGAATATGTGGATTATCGCCGGGTCAATCGTGTCGTTCTATTTCGTGGCGCGTGAGTTGTCGAAATCCCGCGATAAAAAGATGGCGCTGTCTAAGGTCGAATTTGAGGCGCGTATGCAGCGGTATGATGAACTTGAAAAGCGCAAGCGTGACCGAGAGTCCGTCATGGAAGACGAAGAATTTCAAGCGGCGATGGCAGATACATCAAAATCTCTCAGCAACAAAGCGATTCTCGAATGGAACAAACGCCGGCGCTGATCGGCAATCCTAAGAGCAAGTAGGGGGCCTAAAGTATCTTCGTCGTACATTTTCTTGTCCTTTGTAATAATTGGCGTTTTGGCTTTAAGGACAGATTTTCTGACCTTTTAAATAACGCTCCTCATTCGAGCGCCAAAAGGCGCGTTTTCAGATATTGCGCTAGGTCTAACGCTTCTTCGTATGCGTGTTGCAAAATCTCACGCTCCGTCAACCCGGCATCGCCAAGCGTGACGCCATACTCCTGAACGCCGCGCCGTGTGCGTTCGTCTAGGTCGGCTTTAACTGCATCTGTTACGTCTTTCATATCGGCCTCTCTTATGAGCACTACTTAAGGCGACTCGGTGGGCCACCACGATCCGTGCGGCCTTGCTGAACGACGGCGGACTTGGTAACGAGCAAGTCCTCCTCGTCAAACCAGTAGCCATCGGGATACTTATTGTCTTTGCCAGCCTTCGGTTGCACGAAATACCGGTTGCATCCATGAAGGTGGTCAGAGCGTGCGGTAATCACTCCGGTTATGCCGGTTGTTTCGCTCTTGACCATATCTCCGTTATTAATCTTGAAATTCGTCATCTTCTTTCCTTTCATACGCCGTCTGGGCGCTCGTCTATCGTTCAATCTTTTCCAAAAGCATTTGCTTCTGGTGCTCAAGTTCTCCGATGGCCGACATAAGCGGTAATTTGCCATCGTCGCCGGACATGCCGCCTATCGTAAACTCCCCGTCGCGCCCTGCTCCAATTAACACAACGGCGACCAATTCACCGTCACGCGCCATCTGTAGAGCGTGCTCAAGGCTAGCAATCAGATTGCTTCCGGCGAACGCGGGACGTACTACATTCTCAACCATTGGCCTTCTCCACGCGGACGCCGAGAGGGTGGCGCTTTCCTTTGTGCCGGGCATTAGCATCTGTCATTGGCTGGAATTGAAAATCGACCGGCAACCCTGTCGCCTTACAAAGCCGCTCACTAATCGCCGTAACCATCAAAATCCAGCGCGGGTTATGAGCGTACATGCCATTGCGTAGGTCAGCAGACGGGAACAATACTGCAAAATCTTCATCCGTCAGCATTAGGCGCAAATCTATATCGCGCCAGTCCGCCCGTTCATTTGCAGAACCTACAAGGTAAAGCCCAAGGCTTTCGGGAAACGCATCGCAGACGGATTTTGCCGCCATATCAAGTGCGTAGATTTCCGGTACGCCTATGAATGTTCCTGTCGTCATGTTTCTCTGAGCCTCCTACGCGGGCACTTGCTGGTCGGCATTTTTAGACCCGTCTGGGTCGTTCGGGTCATAGGGCAACATCACGTCATGGACCGTGGTAATGCGCGGGTGCAGGCGTTCGCCGGGCGGGACGTGCGGCATCAACTGGACACTGACGCCGCCAAGACATTCGAGATTGTCCATAACCTTTTCAATCTCGATACAAAGGCTCGCCAACTTATCCGCATGATCACAAAGATCGGCGTATGACGGCTTCAAGTATCCTGCCCGCTTCCGGTTTTCGTCGCGTTTCCTAAAGTTCATCGTCTTTCCTTTCCTGTGCGCTATGCGCTCGTTTCTAAATGCGCTTGCGTTTGGTGATGCACACTAGTGGAATTGTCAGCGGCGCGTTAACAATCCCCTCGTCCGAAACTGAAGCGGCGATGGTGATGGCCGTCTTTGTCTCGCGGACGACGTAGCCAACCGATTTAATGACACATGGGGATGTGCGAACCTCATCGGGGTCAACCCATGTTGCTGTTGGTGAGTGGCTGTCCAGCCACGTAATCTTTTCAAGGTGCATATCAATCCCTCGTTATCCAAGCCGCCGCCAAAGGCGGTATGCTGAAATTCGACCATCTACAAAAACCCGGACCGGATGCGTGATCATGCACCACAGCCCCGACAAGAACGGGCGGCGACGGCGATAAACTGAGTGAGCCACGCAATCCGGGTCAGACGCCCTACGCCCAACCATATGCGGCGGAATCTGTTTCCAGTGTTCATTTCCGCCATGCCACGGATGATCGCTTTCTAGGCTTTCGTCCGTTGCCCTGATAGCCTCGCCTTCCTTAAGGCATCGATATTTCTGGTCCCAGGCCATGTCAAAAAAATCCCTCGTCTATCGTGCCGTCTCAACGTCGAGCGTTCCTAAAATAGGATCGACGTCACCAAGATCGCTAAAGGGGTTTGACATCGCCATTGACCCATTGTCATTGAGCATAAAGCGTAGCCACTCCATCATTTCATCTTCGGTGCCAATGTCGTCCGGCACTTCTGTTTCAAAACTAATTTTCAGTCTCATTTCATGCCCTCCATAGGCTCGTTAGTCGGCAGCTACAGGCGCGTCATCGAAATACGCATGCGCCTCTACTTCGGTTTGCTTAACCTCATATTCGTAACCTTCAACATAGCCGTCCTCGTCGCCAATCGGGATGCGAACAGCGTACTCGACCGGCCCCCGGTATAACGGCATAACCGGCGTGACATCCTCGTCGCCCGCGACTTCATCTAAAGGTGATGCGTAATCCCCGTGCAGATCGCAAAATCCGATGTGCTCAAGGTGCCCGCCCTTTGGTTCATGATGCTGAGAGCGAACGAGTTGAACGCCAAGACGCGCCAACCGAGCGGCACACGCTAAGTTGCCGGTCTTTACAAATTGCGCAAAGGCCAGCAGGTCGGTTGCCGTCCATTTTTCTGGCTCGCAGCGGTCGTGATGTATGCTAAAAGTTGATGTTTTGTTGTCCATTTTCATGCTTCCAAAGGCTCGTTTACTGGATGACCTTGGCGACGATGACGAGTGCCGCCAGCGTGACCAGGACCGTCGCCATGACGCCGAAGATAAAGCCCTCTCGATAAGCTGAGCGCTCGATCTTCGACACGTCGCCATTGATGTCGTCTATGATTTCGCTAAAGGGTTTCATCGCTCTTTTCTCCATCCGATTCCGTCCACCTTCGCGGGCGGCTGTTTGGGGCATCCCAACCTATGCCATCCGTTCCATGACCCGCAGCGCGGGCAGGGTGAATGTTCATTTGCAAGGTTCATGCGTCACCGCCTTCCCGATTTTCGGACGCCATAAAATCCTGTTCCGAAAGGCTGCACAGAAAGTCACAATCCGGCGCCATAGCCTTTGTCATGGGATGGTCTAGCGGTATCTCGTCTATAAACACGCGCTCGTTGTCGATGCGTGCAAGACGAACACCCAACTCACGTGACAGCCTCACCATGCGCTCAAACTGGCTAGGGTAATGGTGCCGGACTAGCGCCCAATATCGAGGGCTAGTGGCCTTCACGCAGGGGATGCAGTTCGCATTGGGGAAGCCCTGAGCGTATGTCAGTGGCGGCTTTATCCCCGCCCGCTCTATCATTGCAAGACACGCGGCCTTAGTAAGCCCACGCTCAATCAGCGGGAACTCAGTCTTAAGGTCGGGCCAATGCTCTGCCATGCCTTCTGCGCGGGCAACGTCGCCACTGTCAGCGGTGTACCCAAATATGTGAATATCGTCGTCACGCTGAAAATCTAAGCGCGGCTGCACTTTTAATTCGCCGGTGCATGACGCGCCCTTAATACCAGCCAACCAACGGCGCTTTTCCCAAACAGACCAAGTGTCAGCGTACTTTTCATTTTGAAGGATTGTTATGTCCAGCCGGTTGCTCAGCCACGGCTTGCAGTCGGCCATAAACCTCTTGTTATCTGGATGCTCCGCGCCTGTCTCGCAGTACGCGATAACGTCGGGCTGAGATAATTTCGTTGCAACGGCACTGGCAGCGCCACACGAAAACCATGCTACTCGGCGGCTCATTTTTCTGCCTCGCTAAATGCCCGATTGTCGGACGCGAACATATTGTAAAAAACGGCCCGATCCTCAAATCGACCAGACGGATTGTCGCACTCTAATTGCCATATCTGCCGAAGGTTCTCACGCTCAGCCCGCAGCCGTTCAATCTCGGCGTCAGCGGCTTTAAGAGCCTCAATCGATTTGACCTCGTTGCAGCTTTCAACCGCATCCCAGATTACTGAACTTATATCGGTCATTCCGCACCTTCCTTCGATGCCCGATTGTCGGACGAGCCAGAGCGCGCGATCGCCTCGTAATTTTCCCAAGCCTGTTTTTTGATCCAGCTAAGCGCTCTGATCCCGTCATCGCTCCCCGGCCAGCGCGCGCAAATCGCCTTGTGCATTTCGACGTATTCATCTGGCAGTAATAGCGCCGTGTCGTTCTCACGTTGCCACGCCAGCATGAACGGCAGCATTAACGTATATAACGCCATGACAGAGCGCTTCGTGCCGCCTTCAATTTCAAGGTGAGTGACCTTCAAAAGTGCTTGCTCGTATGTCAGGTTCGCGCTCATTACTTTTCCCCTGTGTCTTTGGCGGGCTGCCTTGGGCTGATCCGTTTTGCGCAACCGCCACCTTTTGATGTAACGGCCATAAACACAGGCTCACCAAGATCGTCAGCTATACGTTGTGCTATTCGATCAACCCGATTATAGGCTCCTAAAACTGGCTGATCATCGTAATGAAGCACTCCCACATAGAAATCAGGCGCATAGAATGTTTTGCCATTTATTCTGTGCCGAGAGACGACTCCTCTTGTGAAATATGCGTCTCGGATGTCTACGCCAGTGTCTTTGTACAGTTCGCCCGCACCAGTTTTCCAAGGGCCTTGCAGTTGGATTTCGCCGCCATCGCTAAGTTTAAATGTCAGCGTCCGGCCAGCCATCCCTCGAGAGTTGGGACCGCCATCAACATAAATGTTATCTGCGGCTGATTCCTGATCGGCCACGCACCACGTCTTGCCTGATTTTCCAACATAGGCCTTGTAAGTGCGCTCCGCTGCGTCACCACTTGATAAAATCATCGGACCGTGAATATTAAATTGCACTGGCATCACACACCCTCCGAAAAGTTTTGCAGTCGGGGCGTAACCCCTTGATATCCCGTGCGCCGGTGCGCCATCGGAATTGTAAAACTGCATTGATTTTGTTGAATAAACGGCTTCTTAACCATTACAGGCAAAAATTAGTTTGCGGCTCAAGGGCCATCG
>TARA_R110000868_G_scaffold410693_4_pt1 | contig 57894 bp, 48 predicted proteins | sample TARA_R110000868 | Tara Oceans TARA_R110000868 (sample SAMEA4397489) | marine metagenome | biome: Polar Biome; feature: [SRF] surface water layer (ENVO:00010504); material: water (ENVO:00002006), including particulate matter (ENVO:01000060) such as... | depth 5 m | reverse complement strand
GACTCAGTTAATGCCGCAGACTCTTCGGTATTTAGTCCGTTTAAAAAAGCTGCCATCAAGAATGCACTTACCTGATAATCTTCGATTTCAGAATGTGTATATGCCTTGATGATATATTTTATTTCATCGGAAGTGAGGGTTTTTGCCTCTCGCTTTTTGCGAATAAGCGAAACTATGTTATACTTGGAGTTCATGACCAAGTATAGGTCAATTCAGCATTATTTTCTCACTTTAACCAAAATTTCTTTGATCAAAGTAATTGCCGATCAAAATCTGTACAGACTTGAAGAGTTTCTTCCTCAGGATGTTGATTTAACCACATATGATCCTAACTCAGGATTTCCAGAAACTTCTGGTTTTGATGCCCTTCTTATAAGAACAGTTTCAAAATTAAATTCCGATACCTTTCCTTCAATACCTCCTTCTCTAAAGTTCGTCGGAACTGGTTCTTCCGGAAGCGATCATGTAGATATTGAATACCTCAAATCCAATAATATTGAATTTACAGATGCTCTTGGCAATAACGCTCAGGCCGTTGCCGAATATGTAATAACGGCTCTTCTCATTTGGAGAGAGGAGAAAAGTAAATCACTTTCTGATTTTACTTATGGAATTATTGGTGTAGGAAAAGCAGGTTCGGCTGTTGCTAAAATTTTTGCCTCATTTGGTTTAAATGTGGTTTTGTATGATCCCCCAAGAGCTGAAAGAGAACCTGATTTTATATCTTCAAGCTTAGAGAACGTGCTGAGTTGTGACGTTCTTACTTTTCATACACCATTAACTACAAACGGGGAAAATCCAACTTTTCACTGGTTAGATGAAGAAAAACTCTCTGGTCGATCTTTTGAATTGATTATTAATGCTGCCCGTGGTGGAATTATTGATGAAACCGCGATATCTAACGCGATAGATCTAGGTTGTGTTAAAAACATCATTATTGATGTGTGGGAGAACGAACCTGATTTTAATCCCGATTTTGCTAGCCAAGCCTTTATTGCTACCCCACATATTGCAGGATATTCAGAGCAATCGAAGCTTAATGCCAGTAAAATGGTGTGTGCTAAACTTTGTTCGTTTTTTGAATTGAATTGTCCACCAACAAAAAATCTATATCCTATAAAAGAACTGAAACCAGCGCACTTAAGGTATTCTTTTGAGGAATTATTACTTAGGCTTCATCCTATAAAGGAATATGATGCTGCACTCAGAGATTTAGTAAATCGATCCGATAAAACTACTTTATTCCAGAAACTCCGTATTGACCGTCCTTACCGTTTTGAGTATGGTTTCTTGAAACTTGAGCAAAGTTTATTAAATGGATTTGAGGATTTGAAGAGGCTAGGAGTTAAAAATAGTTCCTAACTCCTTTTCTTCCTTTTACTCGCCCCTTTACTTCCTCCACCCAAAAAAGTACCCACACCCAGCAAGAAGCCGAAATCGTACCAGCCACCGGTATTATTTATTGCATAAACTGCTATATCTTCTTTAAACAAACTAATTACGAAACTAAAAGGGGCAATAATACCATGCAAAAGTCCACTCCAAAAACCATACGGTACAGTTGTGACTGCAGGATCTATTGCAACTACTTCTGCACAAGATAAAGTTAGAAATACTATTCCTACCAGTAACAGAGCTCTCTTTTTCATCGTCTTCTATTTTGTTTATGATTTGATATTCAGGGTAGCTATCGAATGTGAAGGTTCAATAAATCACCTTAATGGAATCTGTTACTATTTGGGAGAGCGTTTGTTGCGAGAAAATATTAGGGTAATTTTCTTTGCATTAAATCCCGAAAAAGAAATTTTGAATGAATTTACGGGTTTAAAAAAATTGAGCATTCATACTAGTACTTAGCCCTATACTTGATCTTGACTTCTAACGGTTTCTTTTACCATGCTTTTATATTCTGTTATTAATCTAATTCCAAAAAGATCGAAACAAAATGCCCCCTATAGTGCTTTACTTTAATAACCCTTTGACAGAATCAGTTGAAGGATTTCCCAATCCTATTAACATCTTAAAAATTTGAAGTTATATATCAAATATATGGTCAGTTTGCGTTGCAAAATGATGGTTAAAGAAGAGCTAAAAAAGCTGGGGCTGCATTATGTTGTTGTTGATCTTGGCACAGTTGAAATTTTGGAGGATATAACTCTTGAACAACGAGAGAAACTCAAAAAAAATCTTCTAAAATCAGGCTTAGAGTTGCTTGATGACCATAGAGCTATTCTGATTGAAAAAATAAGGAGTGTAATAATTGAACTGATTCACTATACCGATGAGATACCTAATGTAAACTATTCAGATTATATCAGCGAAAAATTAGATTACGATTATACCTATCTAGCTAACACTTTTTCAGAAGTTAAAGGTATTACTATTCAGCAGTTCATTATTAATCATAAGATAGAGCGGGTAAAGGAATTACTACTTTATGATGAACTAAACCTCACTGAGATCTCTTATAAATTACATTATAGCAGCGTAGCACATTTGTCTGGCCAGTTTAAAAAAGTAACAGGTTTAACCCCTACCTTTTACAAAAACCTGAAGAAAAAACGGAATGAAAATTTAGAAAACGTGTGATATATGTAATTATCATATGCTAAGATGTAACAGTTTATAGTTACAGATTATCCATTTTAATACCAGGCAGAGAAAACACAGCCCCAATAATTATCTTGGATCCAATGAAATATTCTATATTTCAAAAAGCTAAGTCATTTATCATTGTAGAGATTATTGAATACGTTCCAAATTCGATAGTTATCAAAACTATAATCAAAAAAACTACTGGAAATGTACGTGCAATTTCCTTCGATTCAGGTGAAGCTTTATCGGGGAAAGTTTCACCCTTTGATACTTTTATTCAAGTGATCGATGGAGTCGCTGAAATAGTTATTGATAACCAATCCAACCTTCTACTAACTGGGCAATCTATTATTATACCCGCACACTCTACAAACACTATCAAAGCAAATGTTAGGTTTAAGATGATATCAACGATCATTAAAAGCGGATATGAAGAGGTTAGCTAATTAATTATTCGTTCAGTACTTAAAACATGTGATATATGTAACTCTTTAACAGCGCTTTGTAACAGTTTTTAGAGAAACAATCTTCATTTTGATACTGTGAAAATAATTTCACAAAACTCCCATAGCTATGGGAACCCAAAGTATTAAAATGAAAACATATAAAAGATTATTACAGACAATCACACTCATAACCCTTTTTCTGGTTGTGTTTATTGGTGGTTGCAAAGACTCCAGTACCGGACCAAATGATGATGTAGTCATTCCAATCCAAACCGTAACTCAATTATCAGTAAACCTAAGAACAGCCGCTAACTACGTTATCTTGGCGGGTTCAGGAATATCCAATAACCCAACTTCCTCCATTACCGGAAATATTGGTCTAAGCCCATCCTCAGCCTCATTTATAACTGGGTTTTCATTGATTTATACCAGTGGTGATCAAAAAGCTACTTCTTCACAAATTACAGGAAATGTACATGCTGCTGATTATGCATCTCCAACACCAGTTACCTTAACAAGTGCTCAAGGTGATTTAACTACAGCATACAATGATGCAGCCGGTAGGACATCAACCAGCATAGTTCTCTTATCAGGTAATATTGGAGGGCTAACGCTTACTCCCGGGCTTTACAAATCCAGTGGTTCTCTTGAAATTTCTTCAGGTGATCTTACTTTCGATGCGAAGGGAAATTCAAACGCAGTATTTATCATACAGATTGCTTCAACTTTTTCAACTAGCTCTGGTCGAAAAGTAATTCTAGCCGGTGGTGCAAAAGCATCGAATATTTTCTGGCAAGTAGGTACATCAGCAACATTTGGAACGACTTCTGTAATGAAGGGAACAATTATGGCTGACCAATCCATCTCTTTAAATACCGGCGCTTCCATTGAAGGAAGATTACTCGCCAGAATAGCTGCTGTTACCCTTGAAGGTAATACCGTAGTTGCTCCCGCTAACTAAATAGATAATTGGCAGAATTCTAAGAACGACCTGTCTAACTAAAACTAATTTTTTATAACATATAAACAAGGCTACTAATGAACTTTAATAACATCCAAAAACATTCAAAATACTATCCTAGAGGTTTAAGCTATTTTCGCTTTGCCATCTTAATGATAGTTATGTTTACTACAGCAGCAATTGCTCAACCCACTATACCTTCTCTTTCATTACCTGATAGTGCGGCTGTTAATCTGCCCCATAAATTGATGTTAATATGGAATACATCAGAAGCTGCTGAAACATATCGTTTGCAGATATCAGACACTTCCAGCTTTACAACTACCGTTTATGACCAAAATCAGCTTACTGATTCCGTTCAGTTTATTGATGTACTAGATTTTAGCACTACCTATTATTGGAGAGTAGCAGCTTCAAACGGTTCCGGAACAAGTGATTTTTCTTCCCTAGCTAGTTTTACTACCTGGGATTCTGTACCAAATGGTCCCGACCCTGTTGATCTTGGTTTATTGGATTCGTTTGCAATAATTGCATACTCAGCGGTAACCAATGTTCCTTCTTCGGCTATAAAAGGAGATATAGGATTAACACCAACATCAGGTTCTTTTATTGACTTAACGGAAGGTGAAGTAACAGGAACTATCTTTACTGTTGACGCTTCCGGACCTGCTGGTTCAGTTGAATCAGCTGTTATGTTGACTGAGGCGAAAGGAGACTTAACCATTGCTTATAACGACGCTGCAGGGCGTACTCTTGCACCTGTTGGTATAGCTGGTAATATTGGTGGCCAAACCTTATACCCTAGTTTGTATAAATCTACTGGTACACTTGAAATATCTGCTGGTGATTTAACACTTGATGCTAATGGTAATGAAGATGCAGTTTGGATTTTTCAAATCGCTTCAAGTTTCAACATGACATCAGATAGAAAAGTGTTTCTTATTAATGGAGCAAAGGCCGGTAATATCTTCTGGCAAGTAGGTTCTGCAGCTACTTTTGGAACAACAGCCGTTATGAAAGGAACTATCATGGCTGGTACACAAGTTACCTTTGCAACTGGGGCAACATTAGATGGTAGAGCATTAGCTTTAACCGAAAACGTAACCTTACAGCAAAACGTAATAAACGTACCTGAGTCTTCAGTAGTTACGGCAATAGAGGATATTGATAGCCAATTCTCTAATGCTATTAATCTTTCTCAAAATTATCCAAATCCATTCAACCCAACTACCAATATTCGTTTTGGGATTAATGAAGCTTCTGATGTTCGACTTGAAGTTTTCAATATGTTAGGACAAAAAGTTGCTACGCTTGTAAATGAACAAAAAGCAGCTGGTTGGTATACAGTTTCTTTCGATGCTTCTCGCCTTTCAAGTGGGATTTATATCTACCAAATTATAGCAAGTGGTAGCCAAAATATTAGAAAAATGACGCTTATTAAATAACGCTAATTTTTAATACCCTATTTTTTTCAACACCCTTTCAGAATTTCTGAAAGGGCTTTTTTTTGATTGATTTTTCAATCTTTCAATTTGAAGTTTAATTCAGCTACATTATCACAAGAGAAAACTTAGAAAAGGTAAGCTTTAAGATGAATCCTCAACCTAAATTTTCGGATAAGAATGAATTTAATACATTCTTATCCACCAAAATAAAGGGAGAACTGACTGTAGGTTACTTTGATTGTGAAGATTATGAAGGAATGGTTTTGGCTATCATGATTGTATTTGACACTCAGAAATCTCAATTCGATCTTGATTTACAGTGGATGTCTTTAGGTCTGGATTTATATGGAGATACCCTTCAGGAAAGTTATGTTTATCGATTTTCTTCCGTTACCAAATTATTAGAATATTTGGATTCAAAGTATTCTTTAACAGTCTCAGAAATCCCACTAGAGTTTAAATTTGAAAGCGAAAAATTTCCAAGTCCAATTACACATGCAGAAAAGCACTCTGTTTTTAAGACTTCCTGGGAAAGCTTTCAATCTGCTTTCAAACAAGGTCTATTTCTTAACCCATCGCTTGACCTCATTTACAACTCATTGGATAATTGAAAGCTTAGCGGATTTTTCCAGCTTAAAGCTTCAACATATTAGATTACCTAAGAAACGATCCAAACCTATTTCATATAATCACATTTAATGAAATTTTTTTAATCACTCTTTGAATACTGAGTTTTTATTGATAATTTAAGTAACCTTAAGGTTACAAATAGAAACCTAAACGTTACAATAAATATAATTATGGAAACAACATTAATTGAGAAACTTGACGCATCCAGATACAAAATGATTTTATGGTTTACTATTGGCTGGGGAGGATGGTTTGGAGCCTTTATTGCCAAAGATTTAATTACCAATACATTTACTATTGGAGTTCTTTCCATCTTTGGTTTTGTTGGATGGGCACTTTGGTTTGTCAACCTTCTCCGTCTAATAAAACTTGGAAATCTTATAAAGTCAGATAATCATCTAAAAAAAGCCTTAACAGATGAGTTACTGATTCACAACAGAGACAAGTCGATTGCTACTGGCTTTTGGACATTTTTAATTCTTACCGTTTTGTTTCTGGGACTATCTACTTTTACTGATATATCCGCCCTGCTTGTTTGCGAAGCAATGTTATTTATTGGAGTTCTTTCAACCTTAATCTCTTCATTAATTTACTACAAACAGTAATATGGAAAATCAAGAATTGAGGAACCAAATTAAGGTTCAAAGGGCAATCAAAAGTATTACTCAAGAAGAACTTGCTTCTGAGATTGGTGTTACAAGAAAAACCATAAATACCATCGAGAATGGTAAGTTCGTTCCTTCAACTATTTTAGCAATTAGATTAGCTCACTTTTTTGAAATCCCTGTAGAAGAGTTGTTTGAACTGATAGATATATAAAATCTAACCGCGATTAATTCTAAACTCATCAAAATAAATTAGCCTCGTTTCTCCTCGCTCCGATGTTCTGAGTCAGTGCGCAATTGATTACAACGCGGAGCATCGTAACCTGAGCTTATCTACTATTTAATCCCAAACAACTTCTTCGCAGCCTCACTAGTACTCTCCACCACTTCCTCAAGACTTAATTCAAAAATATCAGCGAGTTTTTGGGCAGTGAATTTTATGAATGCTGGTTCGTTTTGTTTACCTCTCATTGGTGATGGGGAAAGATATGGTGCATCTGTTTCTAGTACCATTTTTTCGAGTGGAAGTTGAGCTACGGTTTTGTCTACTCCACCATTTTTAAAGGTTACAACCCCTCCAATCCCCAAATGAAATCCTAAATCAATGGCTCGCTTGCCTTCTTCAACAGTCCCGTTAAAGCAATGCCAAATTCCTTTAATACTTCCATCCTGCTCGGTTTCTATTATGTTCAACAAATCTTCCGTGCTTTCGCGATTATGCAGAATTATAGGTTTACCTGTTTTCCTAGCTACATTAAAGTGGATTTTCAGGCTTTCCTTTTGTTCTTCAATGTGATCGGTGCTCCAGTAGTAATCGAGTCCCGTTTCGCCTACACCGTAAAAATCATCCCTTATACAGTACTCGTGTAATTCCTGCTCAAAGTTTTTGGTAACGTTTCCTTCCACATCACAGGGATGAATTCCAGCCATTTTATAAAACTTTATTTCTGGGTGACTTAATCTCTCCATCTGTTCAATAGAATTAAAATCAATTGCAGGCATAAAAATGGCTTTTACTCCGGCTTCCACTGCCCGGGACATTACTTCCTCTCTGTCTTCGTCAAACTGATCTACGTAAATATGAGAATGAGTGTCTATCATAAAAAATTTTAATCTTTTTTATTTTTAAAAATAAAGGAATGTGTTTTCATTTTCTTAACAATATACTATTTACATTTCTTTAACTTTATCTTAGTCAATATTTTAAGAAATTGGTTCTTCAAGTTTTTGTTACTATACATAACATTATATGTATTTGTCTGCTTTTACTTTTATTTTAACCTTTCACATTACCTAACCATACAGTCAGTTATTCTGATTAATAAAATCAATTAATTTATATGTCTTCATCTCATCTTATCAGACCAGAGTTTGAGAAATTTGAAAAAATTCCTACCAAAGTTTTTGAAACCGCAAAAGAAGCTTCTATTTACGCCGCAAAAGAAATTTCTGATTTAATTCGCTCTAAAGATAAAAAAGGAGAACAAACCGTACTTGGTTTGGCTACTGGTTCTACTCCTACTCAGATGTACGATGAACTTGTGCGAATGCATAGTGAAGAAGGTTTGAGCTTCCAAAATGTTGTTACGTTCAATTTAGATGAATACTATCCAATGGACCCCAATTCCATTCATAGTTATGTTCATTTTATGAATGAGTATTTATTTGACCACATTGATATTAAGAGAGAAAACATTCACATACCTAACGGTACACTTGATAAAGATAAAGTTTACGAGTTTTGTGAAAACTACGAAAAGAAGATAGATGAGCATGGTGGTTTAGATATTCAAGTTTTAGGAGTTGGAAGAACAGGTCATATTGGTTTTAACGAGCCTGGTTCTTCAATAAATTCAAAAACTCGAATGATCGCATTAGATAGTGTAACTATTCTTGATGCCGCAAGTAGTTTTTTTGGCGCAGAAAATGTTCCTCGTCGAGCACTTACCATGGGTGTTGGAACTATTATGAAGGCAAACAAAATTTTTGTTATGGCTTGGGGTGAAGGAAAAGCGGGTATCGTCCAAAAATCGATTGAAGGTGAAATTAGCACTCAAATTCCTGCCACTTTTCTACAAGAACATCCAAATGTTGAGTTCATATTAGATACCGCTTCTTCCGCAAAACTTACAAGAAGTAATACGCCTTGGTTGTTAGGCCCAATTGAATGGAAGGATCAATTATTAAAGAAAGCAGTGATTTGGCTTAGCACACATCTCCAAAAACCTATACTTAAACTTACTGATCAAGATTACAGTGAGCATGGAATGAATGATGTACTCACTGAAATTGAAAGAGCTTATAACGTAAATATTCGAATCTTTAACGAAATTCAGCGCACAATTACTGGGTGGCCAGGTGGTAAACCAAATGCAGATGATTCTAGTCGTCCAGAACGAAAAGAACCGAATCCAAAGAGGGTATTAATTTTCAGTCCACATCCAGATGATGATGTGATTTCAATGGGAGGAACATTTATTCGTCTTGTTGATCATGGCCATGAAGTTCATGTTGCCTACCAAACTTCAGGTAATATTGCTGTATTTGATGATGAAGCCATTCGGTTCGCAGACTTTGTAACTGATTACCATAATAAGTTTGGACTCGAAAATACCGGATCTTCTGATCTTTTTGAAAAAGTAAGAAATTCGATACGTAACAAAAAAGCGGGTGAAGTTGACTCCGATGAGGTTAAAACTATCAAAGGGATGATTAGACGTGGAGAAGCAAAGGCTGCATGTCGGTATGTAGGAATTCCTGATGAACATATGCATTTCATGGATTTACCTTTCTATGAAACAGGTAAAGTAAGAAAGAACCCAATCGGGCCAGAGGATATTGAAATAACTAAGGAGCTAATCAAAAAAATTAAGCCTCATCAAATATATGCAGCTGGTGACCTTTCTGATCCACACGGAACCCACCGCGTTTGCCTTGATGCAATTTTTGAAGCTCTTAGACAGCTTAAAAAAGAACCTTGGATGAAAGACTGTTGGACCTGGTTGTACCGCGGTGCATGGCAAGAGTGGGATATTGAAGACATTGAAATGGCAGTACCCCTTAGTCCTGAAGAAAAGGACAGAAAGAGAAAAGCTATATTTAAGCATCAGTCTCAAAAAGACAGACCTCTCTTTCCTGGAACAGATAAAAGAGAATTCTGGCAAAGAGCGGATGATCGGACAGAGGAAACTGCCCGAACTTACGATAGACTGGGACTTGCTGAATATGAAGCAATGGAAGCCTTTGTTCGATGGAAAGAGTTAGACTAACCATAATTCAGCTATTTACTATTAAAGGCGGAAGCATATAGCTTTCGCCTTTTCTTTATTACACTGAATTAATAAGACAATCACTTTACAAATATTACTGAAACTTATACTTCTTGATTTATTTTTTCTTTGGGTATGTATGAAAAAATACATTGAATTATGAAAAAACCCTTACTATTCCTTGCGCTTATAAATACAATGTTATTAACTCAGCCATCATTTTCTCAAGATATTACGTGGACTGATAAAACTGACCTTGTCAATCTGCCTGATGGTATTCGCTTTTTTGAGGGAGTAAGAGTAACCCCAGCTCTTAAAGGCTGGTACATTGAAGTTGATATGAATAACGTAGATCTGGCACTAGTTCCCTATCTAGCCGAAAATGGGCTTGAATCCATTTCAAATTTTGCAAAAAGAAAAAATGTTTACGCGGCAATTAATGGTGGTTTTTTTGGAGGAGATATAAGCTACTCTACTCTTATTCAACCCAGACATGTATTAGCCCAAAATGTTACAGCTTTAACTAGAAACTCCAAATCCTATCCAGTAATAAGGAGTATGTTTGGGATTAAAAAAAATCGGAGTATGTCAGTAGATTGGATTTATCACTTTGGTGGAGGGTTAGATAATTTATATCGATTTGATTATCCTATGGAATATACTTCTTCTCTTAGTAGCCCATTGCCTGCACCAACTAAAGATAGCGGAGAATTATATTCTGATGCTTATATGGGAGTTGGAGGCGGACCGATTTTGGTGAAAGGTGACAGCTCAATGGTAACTTATAATGAAGAAATTTTTTGGGGATCTGGTGTTGGACAAAGTAACTCTGATCCAAGAACTGCAGCTGGCTACACGAATGACGGAAAAGCAATCTTAATGGTTATAGATGGAAGACAAGGATCTGTTTCAGCTGGAGTAAGTTTAAACGAGCTTGCAGAGATTATGATTTCTTTAGGAGCAACTGAGGCAATAAACTTAGATGGCGGCGGATCGAGCCAGATGGTTATTGGAGACTCTCTAATTAATAGACCTAGTGGCGGTACATTCCAACGATCAGTTGCAACCTTTTTAGCAGTAGTTCCTGTTGATTCAATTCCTGAAACTTCAGCGGTTGGATATGAACAAATTCTTGATACTGGCGATTCTAACGTTGAAGTAAGTAGTGGTTGGGTAGAATCTGCAAATGCAGGCTTTTATAGTGATACCCCTTCACTTATCACCTTAGGAGGTGATGGATCGAAAACAGTTACTTTTACTCCAGATTTACCCGAATCAAATTTGTATGAGTTATTCGGATGGTGGGTTTCTTCTTCAAATAGAAGTAAAAAAGCTGCATATATAGTTCATCATGAGGGAGGAATAGATACAGTATATGCCGATCAAAGTACTGATAACTCGCAATGGGTCAATTTAGGCGAGTTCCAATTTTCAGGCACAAATTCTGATAAAGTAATTATTTCCAATACAGGAAATGATTCTCAAAATTATGTAGTAGCAGATGCCGTTCGTTTTGTAGGAATTGAAAAACAAGTAATAGCTAATGAGGAGTTTTCAAGGATTTCTGATTTTAAACTGTATCCAGCTTATCCAAACCCGTTCAACCCCTCAACCAACATAAGCTATCAGCTTCCAACAAATGGAAAAGTAAAAGTTGAGGTATTTAATATTAATGGTCAACTTACTGGAACGTTATTTAATGGCACTCAAAGCTCAGGCAGCCATCAGCTTATGTGGAATGCAACTAATATTTCAAGCGGCGTTTACTTTGTAAAAGTTCAATTTCAGACGCCATTAAATCACTTTACCAAAATTCAAAAAATGACCTTAATCAAGTAATGAAAGGACTTAGACTATGACTTTTTTAGCAGAATTTAAAAAAAATCCATGGTCATGGATTCCATCTTTATATTACACTCAAGGAATTCCATATGTTATTATCGTTACTGTATCGGTAATAATGTATAAGGACCTTGGTATTTCAAACGCTAAAATTGCTCTATACACTAGTCTGCTTTCACTTCCATGGGGATTTAAGCCAGCGTGGAGTCCTTTTATTGATATTTATAAGACCAAAAAATGGTGGACTTATTTTATGCAAAGCTTAATCGCAGTTTCATTTGCTGGTGCTGCAATTACTCTTGGAACTCCATATTTCTTTGAAGCTTCTTTGTTATTTCTATTTATTGCCGCTTTTAGTTCTTCAACACATGACATTGCAGCAGATGGTTTTTACATGCTCGCACTGAGTGATGATAAACAATCTTTCTTTGTTGGGATAAGGTCTACATTTTTCAGGCTTGCAATGATAAGTGGTGAAGGTCTATTTGTAGTACTTGCAGGAATTATTGCAACTAAAACTGGAAGCTCAACTTTCTCCTGGATTTCTATTCTTGGAATTGTTGCAGTATTAATGTTTTTAATGTCTTTCTATCATCGCTTTATTTTACCTGAACCTGCTGAAGATCGTCCTGTTAAAAATGAAGGAGAGTCTCCTCTTAAGGCTGTAATCACAACCTTTTCTGATTTCTTTAAGAAAGAACAAATTGTATTGGCTATTTTATTCGTACTGCTCTACCGACTTGGTGAGGGGCAACTTGTTAAGCTCGCAGCACCATTTCTTCTTGATTCTAGAGATATTGGAGGACTAGGCCTTTCAGTAACTGATGTTGGAATAATAAATGGGACTTTTGGACTCATTGCATTAACTATTGGTGGGATACTTGGAGGAATTGTAATTTCAAGACACGGTTTAAAAGCGTGGCTCTGGCCTATGATTATCATCATGAATCTTCCTAATGCATCATACTGGTATCTGGCTCATTTTCAACCTGAATCATATCTATTAATTAGTTCCTTAGTTGGGATTGAAAAATTTGGCTACGGTTTTGGATTCGCTGCCTTTCTTATGTTTCTGATTTACATTGCCAGAGGTAATTATAAAACTGCACATTATGCTTTTGGAACAGCTCTAATGGCAATTGGAATGTCATTATCAGGAGCAGTAAGTGGATTTATTCAAGAATCAGTTGGCTATGAAGAATTCTTCATTTGGGTTCTGATTTCATCTATTCCTGTGTTTATTATTACCCCATTTGTTAAAATAGATCCAGATTTTGGCAAGAAAAAAGAAGAGAACATTGAATAGCTCTAGGAACAAAATAAAACATCAAATTATACAATAAGATCATCTAAATAAATATTTACTCATGAGAATTACGAAATACAAAATTATCGCTATTGCTCTATTTGCGATCACAACAATTCTCAATGTTTCTGCACAACCCAGAACCATTGGAACTCCAGAAATTTTGATACAACAAAATGGTGTGAATTTTCAAGCACCTGTTTGGTCACCCGATGGAAATACCATTGCTGTTACCGCTGATAGATATGTTGGTATCTGGCTTGCAGAAGCAGATGGCTCTAATCTTCGCCAACTTACTGATGCTGACGCTGGTTATGGATTAAGCTGGTCAAACGATTCTGAGGCGATTTTAACTCGTTTAAATTCTACAGAAAATCGTCGTCGTAATCATGCTATTACTATTTTTTATGCTGATGGTAGTACTCCTAATCAGATTACAGAATCTCGTGAGAAAATGGACGCTCTACCAAAATGGGCTCAGTTTGGAGAGCAAGTAGTGTTGATTGAAAATGATAAGGTTGAAGCTTTTGATTCAGGAATGGAAATCCCACAGCGATTTAAAAATAGACCAAGTCAGGCTTTTTACATATTAAAGAATAATGCGATTGCAAAAGGAATGATCCCAACAAATTCTACAGAAAATATCTCCCCTTTTGATGATGCTCAATACTTAAATCTTGAAGTTTCTCCAGATGGACAAAAACTAGCTTTTGAAGTATATGCAGGAAACCTCTTTGTAATGAATGTGGATGGATCTAACTTAATAGATCTTGGTAAAGCCAACCGTCCTTCTTGGTCTCCTGATAGCCGTTACCTTGTTGCTTCTGTGAGCGAAGACAATGGCTATAATATTACCAAAGGCGATATTTTTGCTTTTAGTATTGATGGCACCTATCGAGTTAACCTAACTGAGAACTCAGATTTAATCGCCCAAAATCCTGATTGGTCTCCAATCGGCTCAAAAATTGCATTTGATGTCCCTGATAAAGGAGCCATTTACACCCTCACTATTCAGCAGTAAATTACGAGAGAGAACACCATTATGAATTTCGAATCATTAAAACAAGCATTAAAGCCATTAATGCTTTTATGTTTGCAAAGTATTGTTTTAGTAAGCTTTTCAACATCACTAATTGCACAAGAAGTGACTGGACTTGAAGGAGTTTCTATCTTCATAGATCCAGGACATAGCCAAACAGAAAACCAAGGCCTTTATGGCTATTCTGAACCTGAAAAAGTGCTCCGAGTTGGTTTAGCACTCAAAGAAATGCTACTCACCCAAACCGATATAGATACCGTTTACATTACTAGAACTAATGATACTCAACAAGTACCACTAGGGCAAAGAGATGATATAGCAAACACTACCGGGGCAGATTTTTTCTACTCGATTCATAGTAATGCTCCAAACTCATCTAATAATTATACTCTTACACTTTATGGTGGCTGGAGATCAAACGGTAGTACGGTAGAGAAATCTCCAAATGGTGGTAAAGCATATGGTGATGCTCTTATTGTAGAGCTTACCGACGCAATGAGATTACCTACCATTGGAAACTTTGCAGATAGGAATTTTTATCTAGGCGGAAGTGCATCTAATCATTCAAATCAGTTTCCTTATTTGTTTGTAAACAGGACCACTAATATGGCTTCACTCCTAAGTGAAGGTGGATTCCATACCGTTCCTTTTCAGCAAAAAAGAAATTTAAATGCTGAATATAAACGATTAGAAGCACAAGCTGCTTATTGGAGTTTCCTAGATTATTTTGATGTTAGAGATCAACAGCCAGTAGTAGGAATTGCTACGGGAGTAATTAGTGACTATGATGATGATGAACCAATTAATGGTGCGTCAATAAAATTGGATGGGCAAACATACATTACCGATACGTTTGAATCTTTATTTAATCAGTATTCATCTGATCCTGAAGAACTTAAAAATGGATTTTACTACTTAGAAAATCTTTCAAATGGAAATGAACAAGTTATCGTAAGTGCCGAAGGGTTTTATCCAGACACAGCATTCATTGATGTGTTAACTGACGATTTTACCTTTCATGATGCGGCTCTAGTTTCGTCCGTACCTCCATTTATTACTGCATTGGAAGTTGATTCACCTACATTTGTTAATCCAGGTGAAAACTTAGTGATTCAATTCAGTAGAAAAATGGTGAAAACATCTGTTGAAGATGCACTCTCAATTACTCCTCCAGACAGTATTCGATTGGTGTGGGCTTCAGATTCCCGACTTGAGATAATTACAAATGAGCTTGATTTTATAAGTAACTATACCTTAAAAATTGACTCAACTGCAATTGATCAATCTACTTACATGCATCATTTAGATGGCAATGGTGATGGAATCGGTGGTGATTCATTTATACTGCAAATCGAAACCGGACAAGAAGATATTGTTTCGCCAGAGATATCAAATTTATATCCAACTAATACCAAATTAAATGAGCTTTGGCCTATAGCAAGTGCAACTTTTAATGAACATCTTGACACCGCCAGTATTGATAGCTCAACCATTGAAATACGACTAGGAACTTATACTGTTCCTGGAACGGTAAAATACTACCCTGTGGGTGAAAGAAGTGTGTTGAATTTTTTCCCTAGTGAGCGACTCGAACCCAACAAAAATTATAAATTACAGTTCTCAGGTACTATAAGTGATACATCAGGGAATAGTATTGGATCAAATATTCTTCGAACATTTCCAACTACTGATCAAGAAATAAGTACTCAAACTACTGTCGATAGTATGGAAGGGTTAACTTTTAACGAAATATCTGGAGGAGCTGGATCGTGGTGGGCTCCTGCTGCTTCAGGTAGTACAATAGGAATTCTAGCCGAAGAAACCGGTTTGGAAATAGAGACCGACATTGTGAACCTTTTTACAAGTAGTACTCAATCTCTACGTGTTAATTATGGCTGGAGAACTTCTGATTCCGAACATTTAATCCGAGAATATCGAGGTAGTGTTACTACTCCAAAATTCAATAATACAAGAATTTTACAATCTTATGTATTCGGAGATGGAAACGGTAATCAATTCCGATACGTAATACGAGACGAAAATAATGAACTGGAAGCTAGCGAATGGTACACTGTTGACTGGTTAGGCTGGAGATTGATCTCTTGGAACATAGCTACTGATGAAGTAGTACCTTGGGTAAATGGAAACGGCACAGTAAACGGAAATGCTTATCTCGACAGTTACCAACTCACCTATGTAGATGGACAACCATCTACTGGATTCATTCTATTTGATGATCTCATAGCCGTTGACATGGGGATTGCTACATCGAATGAAGAAAATTTAATAGCTGATATTCCAACCGTTTTAAAACTAGATCAGAACTACCCAAATCCATTTAATCCCTCAACGAATATAAATTTTGCATTACCGAAAACCAGCAATGTCAATATCAAAATATATGATATGCTTGGAAGAGAGGTTGCTACCCTATTCGAAGGCGTAAAATCCGAAGGGTATCATACCATTCAATTTGATGCATCCGCTCTTGCGAGTGGAATATATATCTATCGGTTGATTACAAGTTCAGGTAGTATTTCCAGAAAGATGACTCTGCTGAAATAGGTATTAAATAATAAACCGGATCGTAAGTTTTACTAACTAATGATCCGGCATATCTGATACCGACTCGATTGAACTATGTTTTAAGTAAAATTCTTTGAGACCTTCAGTTATTTGTTCAGTTATCCTATCCTGAAATTCTGGGTTGGTCAATAAGATTTCTTCTTCTGGGTTTGATAGGAATGCTGTTTCTACTAATACATTCGGGAATTCTATTGGTGCGTTAAGTGAAAAATTAAAACTTCCAGTAAGACCATAATCTTTCAACCCTAATTCAAGCATTTTGTCATACATAATTTCTGCAAGTGGCTTAAAAGCAATATGCTTATAAAAGGAACCAGTTCCTCGAATAGATAATGCATCACTAGAATAACCTATCGAATTGGTGTGTATGCTTACCAATAAATCGGCTTTGGCTTTAAGAGTTTGCTCTCTTCTGTCACTCATGTACACATAACTATCATCAGCTCTAAGCATAATAACTTCAGCTCCATTACTTTCTAATAAGTTCTTTAACCTCGTAGCTATTTGAAGAGTAATTACTTTTTCTAAATTACCTGCTGCACCGAGTGACCCGTTGTTAGTTCCACCATGACCAGCGTCAACAGCTATTATTCTCCCTTTAATTGGATTAATTACATCCTGAATTACAGGTGGTCTTTTAACAGATATATTTAACTGAGAACCCCATCCATAACCAACAGAATATCCCCAATTTTGGCTGTGGTTCAATTCTATTTCAATTCTGAACCTATCATTTTCAATTTGCTCCCAAGTTATGTCTTTAATACCTAAGCTACTCTTATGCTTAATTTTCCAATTTGTATTTGATGTAGCTCCAAAAATATCTACAATAATTTTATTTGGATGAATCTCCTGAGTACTTATATAAGGTAATTTTTCTGATAGAGATACAGTAATCACATCAGAATCTCCTCTTCCAGAAACCCTGATATTTCCGGTAAGTGAAGAAACAGAGGAAATACTTTTATCTTGAAGTTCTACAAAACGAGCTGGTATCCAAGCACTTAAATTTTCCGTTAAACGTACTCTATAGGTATCGTTTTTTAATCCATCTATAGTAAGAAAAACACCTTTTTCGATATTACCATATTTTGCTCCACCTAATCGATCTGTACCCATACCAATGTTCAAATAAGCATCATCTGCGGTTACTATTGCAACTCTAGACATTCCTATAAAACTTACCGGGTAAGCACTTTTTTTCTTTTTGTATCCCAGAAACCCCTTTTTCATTTTAAAAGTTATATATCTCTTTTCTACAACATCACCAGGTTTAACGATATAAAACCCCTTATAAAATCCTTTTATCCCTGCAACATCTTCAGGAACTTCATGCATAGGTATATTTTCTTTAAAATTGTCGATGTTGAAAACAACTTTTTCACCAGGTGTACCTTGAAACTGTACTTCCAAAATTTCGCCAGATTTGAGCCATAACTCACTTTCAGGTTTCATCATACGATCTGAAATAACTTTACCTGTTACATCCAATGGCTCATCAACAGAACGAATTAATAGCATTTCTTTGGTTAATACTTCTCCATTCAGACCTACTGAGAATACGATTTTAGTTGTATCACTTAGGTGTTCTACCAAATCGATAAAAGCACCACTTTCGTAGACTTTCAATTCTTTCCCATTAACATACGCCTTTGCTTTTGGGTTTGTGTGCGCTGCTACTCTATACCTTGAGAAATTATAAGTTACAGTATCTGTTTCAGGAATTGTAATATTCAGAAAAAGAGAATCTGAATTATTTAAGACACTACTATTGGTTAAAGAGTCTGCTTGTGCAAAAATATTAGAGGTGTAGGATAAAAATAAAATAAATGCCCAGCAAAAAGTGATTTTTTTCATACTAAAATTACTTGTAGAGATAATATTTGGAAGATTTTTCTTTAAATGAATCTGCGTCCTTGTTAAGATAATTTTCTATATCTGACACTCTATAATTCACGCCAAATAATTGACGTATCTGGTCAGTACCTGTAACCTTCTCAAACATAGACCATCTTTTCTTAGAAAGTTCAAAAATATTTTTATCAGGATACATTTCATAGTGAACCTGCATGAACCAAAACTGTAATTTCATTAAATCTGCTTTACTATAATCTGTGAAATGAATTTGCACCCCATGCAGTGTTTTGCCTTCATCTCTTCCATAAAATGGTTTAAATACTAAAGGTCTAAATATTACTCCAGGTATTTCAAGCTGGTTCATTTTTTCTGAAAGTGCCGATTCATCAATCCATTCTGCGGCAAAAACTTGAAAAGGTAATGTGTATCCTACTCCTTCTGAAAAAACACCAAGTTCCCCCATAACTCCAGTAGCTACGTAAAAATACGCCGAGTATTCATGAGGTATATGCGGAGAAGTAGGAACCCAAGGAAGTCCTGTTTTATCGAATGTCATATCTCGTTGCCACCCTTCCATAGAAATTACTGTAAGGTCGCAACTAACACCATTTTGAAGCCACCCTTCATTATTTAACATGAGTGCAATTTCACCAGGTGTTAATCCATATATATATGGTATTGGAAATTGGCTGACAAACGAAAAATAGCCATCTTCAACAATGTTACCCTCTACTTTTTCTCCTCCTAACGGATTAGGTCGATCAAGTACTAAAAACTCAATATCATTTTCGGCAGCTGCTTCCATAGCCAAACCCATAGTACTAATGTAAGTATAGGATCTCACCCCAATATCCTGAATATCGTAAACCAAAACATCTATATCCTTCAACATTTCTTTGGTTGGTTTTCGGGTATCTCCATAAAGTGAATAAACCGTAACACCTGTTTTATCATCTATATACGTACTTACTTTATCACCTGCTGCATATTCCCCTCTAGCTCCATGTTCAGGTCCATATAAAGCGGTCAGTTCTACGGCATCAGATTCGTAAAGCAGATCTATTGTGGAAACTAAATCTGAGTTTACTCCAGTAGCGTTGGTAATCAATCCTACTCTCTTTCCTTTTAAAGCTTCAAATTGAGTTTCTATTAATACTTCTACCCCTGTTTTAACTTGATCAATATCTTGAGCATTAACCAATGAAAATGAACCAAAAAATAAAATAAAAATGCTTAGAGTTAATTTTACCATCATACTATTTTGTTATTTTTTATTCTTTAGTTTGAATTTATACATTCTAACCCTGAACTTCATGAATAAGTAAGTTTACTTACGTAAAAATTCTTTTCTACACTAACCAAATGCTTGACAATAAATTGTATAATCGAAAACTCAGTTTAAGAGAAAAAATAGCTCAATTATTTATTATTGGATTTAAAGGGAGTGATATTTCCGACGATTCTGAAATCCTGCGAACTATAGAACTTGAGAAACCAGGTGGAGTTATCCTTTTTGATCAGGATATGGTTCATAATAAACCAGTACATAATATTAAATCTCCTGAACAGGTTAAAAATCTTACACGACTTTTAAAGGAGAAATCTGAATTACCACTTATTATTGGAGTAGATCAGGAAGGTGGTTTGATTCACAGATTAAAACCTGAATATGGATTTCCAGAAACAGTTTCTCATAAACATATGGGAAATAAGGATGATTTAGTTTATACCCGTACTAAATCTGAGGAAATAGCAAAGGTGCTTTCTGAAGTGGGTATTAATCTGAACTTTGCTCCAGTAGTTGATCTGGAATCAAACAAGAAAAGTTCCATCATCTCAAAAAGAGAACGCTCTTTTGGAAGCTCTGCCGAGCTGGTAACCAGACATGCAATGGCGTATGTAGAAGGTCATCAGAAATATCGAATTCTTACATGCTGCAAACATTTTCCTGGCCATGGAAGTGCTGCAGGTGATTCCCATGCTGGATTCGTAGATGTAACGGAAACGTGGCAAAAAAATGAGTTAAAACCATACAAAAATTTAATTGCTGAAGAAAAATGCCCAATGATTATGACTGCTCATATTTTTCATTCTGATTGGGATTCCTCGCTTCCAGCTACTTTTTCAGAAAAAGTTCTCCAAAAAATTCTGCGGGATGAATTAGGATTTACCGGGGTTGTAATTTCTGATGATATGCAAATGAGAGCTATTTCTGACACTTATAGTCTTAAAGACTCCCTTCTACATGGTTTAAACGGTGGGTTAGATATGTTCTGTTTTGGAAACAACCTTCTGCCAACAGAAGTAAAACTATCTGAAGCAATAGATGCTGTTGAAGAATTGGTTATAAATAAGAAAATTAGTTTAGAGAGAATTGATCAATCCGTAAAACGAATACTTGGTCTTAAATCAGATTATCTGCTTTAAGTTTATGGGCTTCTACTAGTCTATCAATTGGTTTTTGAATAATAATCTCTGCTTTTAATCCTTTTTCCACAAGCACTTGTGTAAGTATCTCTCGATGAATGGCAGCGATTGAACCAACGAATCCAATTTTTTGACCCGAAAGGTTTCCAAAATAGCCTAATTGTTTTTCCACAAAATCTGAAAAACCCTCTCTTACAATACGTTGAATGTATGGATGATCTTTATATTCAGCGAGCAACTTAGAAAATGATGCTACAAATCGGTTAGCATTTGGTTGTTGATACACTTTATCTAAAATATGAGATAAGCTCATATCGTATCTATTTGAGAGTTCCTTTCTTAGATCCTCAGGCATTTCATTATAGAAGTACGAGTGGATTATTCTTTTTCCGAAGTATCCTCCTGATCCTTCATCTCCAAGTGTAAAGCCCAATGAAGGAATTTGATTAACTATTTTTTCCCCGTTATAGATACATGTGTTTGAACCAGTTCCTAAAATACAAGCAACACCTGCCTCATTTCCAAAACAGGCTATGGCAGCTGCTAATAAATCAGAATCTACATGTACTTCTGCCTTTTCAAAACTGGAGGTTAAAACCTCTTTTAGTTTTTTTATATTTTTTTCGGTCCCACATCCTGCTCCATAGAAATACACTTCTCCAACAAGATTATTCTCAAAATTGACTACTAATCCATCATCAATTACCTCAACTAGCTCTTGATAAGACATGAAGTTAGGATTTAGCCCTTCTGTAAAATAAGTCTCTGTTTCTCTGTTATCTCTTATCAAAACCCACTCTGTTTTTGTGGATCCGCTGTCTGCTATAAGTGTGTACATTTCCTTTTTTTTATTTATTTGAATTAAGATAGCTAACGGATAATTTGATTACCACTTTGTCTGCTTTTTTAATACTATTCCACTTAACAAGGAGTAATTATGAATACATCCACTGGAATATCTTCTGGCAAACGGCTTGTCTCTCTTGATTTTTTTCGAGGAGCTACCGTTGCAGCCATGATACTTGTGAATAACCCTGGATCATGGTCTCATATTTATGGACCATTAAAACATGCTGAATGGCATGGATGGACACCAACTGATCTAATCTTTCCATTTTTTTTATTCATTGTTGGCGTCTCTATTGTATTGGCTTTCACTAAAGCAAAGGCTAAAGGAGCTTCAGAAAAAGATCTCCTAAATAAATCCCTTATCCGAGCTCTTAAAATTTTTGGGTTAGGTCTAGCCCTTGCTGCGTTTCCCTATTTCACTCTTAATTCAGGATTCTCACTTCACCCAAATCTATTTGATATTCGTATTCCTGGGGTTTTACAACGTATAGCCATTTGTTATGCTGTTGGGGCTTTTTTGTTTCTCTATACAAAACCTAAAACTCAAATGATAACGCTCGCATCTTTGTTGTTGGGATATTGGGCTTTAATGGAACTAGTACCAGTGCCTGGTTTTGGAGCTGGTGCAATAGATGCCCCTGATTCAAATCTTGCCGCTTTTATTGATCAATTAGTCTTGGGTTCTCATATGTGGAAAGAAAATTGGGATCCTGAGGGTCTACTAAGTACAATACCCGCAATAGGAACTACGCTAATTGGTATTTGGACTGGACGATTACTAGTGAGTGATCAAAAGTCAGAAGAGGCACGAACTCTAGAGTTTTTTAAATGGGGGTTTATTCTAATAATAGTAGGCTATAGCTGGAGCTGGTTGTTTCCAATTAACAAGAATATCTGGACCAGTTCGTACACTCTTCTTACAGGAGGTCAAGCTATGAGTATTTTTGCGTTAAGTTATTGGTTCATCGATGTAAAGCAACGAACTAAGTACACAAATTGGGGTGTGTCATTTGGTTTAAATGCGATAACTGTATTCTTCCTCAGTGGCATAATTGGAAGATTACTTATACTAATAAGATTTAATGTAAACGGAGAAACAATAGCCCTCAAAACCTGGATTTTCAACAATATATTCAGTGTTTTTAATACACCTCAAAATGCATCCATAATGTATGCCATTGTTTGGATTATTTTGTTTTGGTTACTTGCACATTGGATGAAGAAAAAAGGAATTATAGTTAAAGTATAGTAAAAGGGAATATCATCCAGTTTTACTATTTACACTTATTCGTCAATTTTGAGATTTACACTAATAGTTTCGGCCTTGTATAAGCTATCCTGTTGTTCCTCAAATTCTTTTCTCTCTAAAATACGGTCTTCTTCTAGCGTATCTTCAGGTTCCAATTGATGATCCCATTGATAAACTTCTGCTTTCCAATTGATAATCTCATTTTTACCAAGTGTAAGTACCGTATAACCTGGCTCGAAACCCAACCAATTCCCTCCCCACCAAGCTGCAGATGCAGCTTGTGAAGTTATATACCATACATTGTTAAATCTAAAATCTTCTCCAACATGGGTATGACCTTGAAGCAATGCTTTTACTCCATGCCTTTCTAAGATGAATCGTAATTCGCGATTATCTTTTAACACCAAGTGGTTCATCGCCTTTAATTCTTGATCGGCATTAATTTGCCCATTATGATTAAATGCAGCGTAGTGAGACACCGCAATTGTTGGCATACCTTTGTGTTCTCCGAGATCGTATCTTAGCCATTCAAGCTGCTCTTTACCTATACGTTGTTCATAAGCTGGTCCATTCTCTCCTTCAAACTCGTTAATAGAATTAAGAACAACAAAATGCCATCCTTTGTGATTGAAAGAGTAATAAGCTTCACTCATTCCAAGAGCATCCATTATGTATTTTCTTCCTATTCCGGGGTGCTTAGCATCAACTTTACGACGGGATGACAAGCCTAATACATCATGATTACCTAAACAAGGATAATAAGGCATTTTTAGATTTAAACTGATATTCTTGAAAAGCTCTATTTGTTCATCAAACTTATCCATTTCTGTGTATAAGCCATCAAACACCATATCTCCACCCATAAGTATTAGGTCTGGAGATGGTGTCATATTATTAATAGACTCTACACATTTACGATAACCTTGATCCCCTCTTCTTCTTGATGTTACGTGTATATCCGTAAGGTGTATTATTTTAAAATACTCTTCACTATTGTCGCATGATAAAACTCCACCAACCCCTAGAGTTCCAAGTCCAATTTTTTTCAGGAAACTCTTGCGACCCCCCATTATTTAAGTAGAGTCATTATCCGGTTTAAAGAAATGCTATTACTTCTCAACTGATACAAATAAATCCCTGAAGATAATCCTGAAGCATCAAAACTTACAGAATGTTCACCTGCTGACTTAACATCTTGTACTAACGTTTTCACTTCTCTTCCCAATAAATCATACAACTTAAGAGTTGTGAAGCCAGCTTCTCCTAAATTAAAAGAAATAGTTGTGGATGGATTAAAGGGATTAGGGTAGTTTTGATTAAGAGAATAATTTAAAGGAATAAATTCTTCATCTTCGTTCGAAATTACAATACCAGCTTCTTGAGATTCAGTAGGTTCACTTTCCACATTATTTCTACTAACAGAAGTAACAAAGTACCAATAACTATTATTGGATGGTGGAGCAATGTCGGTATATGCTGTTTGCCCTGTTACAGCTATTAGATTTTCTACTTTTTCCATTTCTGAAATCTCAGCAGGGGCTGATTCAGAATCAACTCGATAAATTGCATATTTTAAAAGAGTATCAACATGACTAGATGAGCTCGTTTTTGTAATTACATCAACGGATGGACGGTCCCAACTAAGATTGAAGATATATTCTTTCTCAGAATCTCGATTCACGATTAGGTTTTCTGGAGTATTTGGAATAGAAAGATCTTTCCATTCCATTGTTGGTTGTAGGGCTGGATATTTATAGAAATTATTTTTCAGAGAATCCGCAAATCCCTTAGAACTATATGTAGTTATATTGCTAGATCTAAAAAAAACACTCCCTGTTATCTTATCATTTTCTCTATTATGACGAACTTGTCTTGGAATTTCATTTTCAGAAAAAAGTGTACCTGTAAATGTACTACTACTTGATCGATATAAACCATGCCCAGGATACGTATGTCTTCCATTTAAGTCGGCTTGATCAGCCCACCAATTTGCAAGTTTTCCATAATCTTGTCCTGTCCCAAACCTGCTAAATGCCCAATAGAGCTGAGGAGTGATATAATCAATAGTTTGGTCTTCAAGCCAAGCAAGCCCGTCACCATAAATAACGCTGTACGCATCCATTCCACTAATTCCAGATGGAGTACCACTCTTCCAAATTCCAAATGGGCTTATTCCAAATTTAACCCATGGTTTTACTTGCTGTATAGAGTCGTTTAATGCTTCTACAAAAATATCTATATTATTCCTTCGCCAATCTCCTTTATTCTCAAAACCACGTGGGTAAGCTTCAAAAGTAGCATCATCTAACGTATCATTTTCATTGCTTGTCATATTATTAGGAGGATATGGATAGAAATAGTCATCAAAATGAATTCCATCTACATCATATCTGTTAACTACATCCATTACCACCCTAAGATTATAATCGATAACTTCAGGTAAACCAGGATTCATTATTGCAATAGCTCCATTCATCACAAAAAGCCATTCTGGGTGTTTATTTGCAACATGTTGTGTGTCTCTTGCTGTAGTTCCTTTAAGCTTATAATTAGAGTTTTCATCATAGTATCTATTTAGGAACGGTTCGAGGCTTTCGAATTTTGGATCAAGTTCAGTGGATACTTTTTGGGTAAAATCATTGGGAATTGATCGCATTGCTCTATATGGATTTAACCAAGCATGTAGCTCCATGCCTCGTTTATGAGCCTCTTCTATTACAAATTCTAATGGATCCCAATATGGGTCTGGGGCTTTCCCCTCTTCACCTGTTAGATATTTTGACCAAGGTTCAATATCAGAGTCATATAAAGCATCCCCTTCAGTTCGAATCTGAAAAAACACTGCATTTATACCCACTTCTTTCATGTCATCTAACCGGTCAGTTAAACTTATTTTTTGAAAATTTACTGGTAGTGAACCTGAAGCTGGCCAATCAAGGTTTATAACGGTAGCCATCCAGGTTGCTCTAAATTCTTTTTTTGGTGCTTCTGTTACCTGTGCTGTTAGGTTGGCTGAAATTAATATAGCTATGACTAGTAAAAAGGGTTTTTTGGACTGCATATAGAAAAGTGATTATGTGTTAAATAAAAAAGGCAGCATTACGCTGCCTTTTTTTAAATAAAATCAATTTTATTTAATGAGAGTAAGTTTATTAGATAAACGAACACCATTAGATTGAAGTATATAAAAGTAAACTCCTGATGATAGATTTGATGCATCAAAAGTTACAGTATGCTGTCCCGCGCTCATTCTTGAGTCAACAAGAGAAGCTACTTCACGACCAGTTAAGTCATAAACTTTTAGCGAAACTGCACCAGACTCATTGATAGAGTACTGAATATTAGTTGTTGGGTTAAATGGGTTAGGATAGTTTTGCTCTAATCTATAACCTTCAGGAACTCCAGCAACTCTTTCATTTTCATTAGAAGTAAATACTTGCTCTGTTGTAAACTTTTGAACATCAACATCGGTTTGTACTGCACTAAAAGCACTTATGTATGCAGTTTTACCATCAGCAGAAAAATCCAATCCACGCGGACGAGCATCGTCAAATCCTGCTGCAATGTCAGCACCAGCAACCCAATTGATACTATCAATAGGAGCTTCATTGTCTGTTCCAAGATCTGCAACATCAAACGCATACCAAGTTTGAGGGTTATATGGGGAGCCTGGAACATCTAATAGTGAACCACCACCTACCCATAAGTACCCTGTAACAGGATGGATATCGAACACTTCGGATTTGATACCTCTAAGTACGGTATCTGGAGTAGCACTGAAACCACTAAACTCATCAGGTCTTGTATATTTTAATACAGAACCTAAAGTATATCCAGCCCACCAGATAGTGTTACCGTCTGGAGAAACTTGTACATCACGTGAGAAGCTTCCAGTTAGTGTAACTAATTCTTCTTCGTTTTCAAGATTGCTATCGTACTTATAGATAGGTGAGTCTGCAGCTACAACACATCCAACATAAATATTGCCTTCAGCATCTGAACTAGCTTCACCAAGTGAACATCCTGAAGTTGGATCAACTTTAGCAAGGCCTTCACCTGTTTTATGATCTACTTTATATAAGCGGTTGAATTGTGAGATAATGATATCACCGTTAACATCTGCTTCGATACCACGTCCAGAGTATCCTTCATAAGCCTCACCAGTCCAAACTTGACCAAGTGTATCTGCTGGTGTTGTTCCATCAGCATATGTAATAATAATTAATGGAGAGAAACTTGCAGGAGTTCCATCAGCATTATAAACATAAATGGCTCGAGTACTTAAAGTATCTGGTCCAACTTCTCCTATATCACGAGAAACAGCGATTCTTTCAGTAGCTCCAAATGGTTGGATCCAAATTTTGCCTTCAGCATCTACTGCAACACCATGAACTTCGGCAAATGCATCACCTGAGTCCACTGCTGGGCCAAAGGTATCATCATTTACCCAATTTTGAGCACTTACCATAGCTGGTATGAGAAGTAGTCCTAATAAGGGTATTAAATTTTTAATCTTCATTGTAATTCTCCTTTTGTATCTGTTTATCATATAAATATAATTATCAGTTATTTGTTTGTATTGTTAAAATCCAAATATACCTGACCTAGTTCGGTCATACATATCTAGAAAATTAATGCTTGTTTCGTCTCCTAGAATGGCTACAACTGCAAGATTATCATCTCGCCAAGTTATGCTATAGGCACCAGGCTTAATCATTCCTTCATACAATTCTTGATGTGTTCCATCTGGGAACACTCTTACAATACTTGGTTTTATTACATCAGCAGATTGTCCCCCAGTAGTAATCAAAAGTTCTCCATTAGAAGCTAATACCATAGAAGATACTATCCCTTCATAATTTTCTGAAAGATCAAAGTAAAGTTCACCTGCTCCTATATTCCCACTTCCATCAATAGTGAATTTCCATACACTTCTTTTTTCATTAATCAATCCGCCAACAAAAAGTTCATTTGTATTACTATTAAAGGCTACCGCAGAAAAGTCTCCTGCGAAAGGAAATTTAGTTTCTGATTTATCTGCAACCGTAAAACGATGTATCTGATCGCTACCTAAACCAACTACCCAAAGATAACCGTTGTTATCAAATATCATATCACGTATATCTAACGAACTAGTTGAAGAAACCCCCCAAACTCCCTCACGGAGTCCATCACCGAATGTTTTTTGGAAAATCGCTTGAAGGCTTTGTTGAGTCATTAACAGTAGACCACCTGGACCGACTTCAATATCTGAATAAGCTGTAAATCTCATCGTACTATCCGTTGGATAAGGTCTTTTATCTTCCGGATCTGGTCTAGGCTCGCCAGGAAACTTTACACCATCAGTTTCTTTGGTTCCATCTGGTGAAATTTTGGTATATCTGAGAACCCCACTAGAGGAAATAAGAGAGTACACGTTATTTTCAGCATCTACAGCAACTGGTGCATTTGGAGAATCTGTGGAAGTTAAACCTGGATATGTTCCAAACGGCTGAGCCAAATCATATGCATATGAATTGCTAAAAAATTCAGCACCTCTTATCGATACTCTAACGCTTAAATCATCTCCAAAATTTGTTCCTGGTCTTACCACTAATCTAGTTTTTGTAGCTTCTTTTATTATTCCAGGTGATCCACCAAAATTTATAGTTAAGCTATCAGCATCGAAAGAAAAATTAGACCCAGTAACAATTACGGAATCTACACCAGCTAAATATCCAACTTCAGGAGAGATATTAGTAATTTCTGGAACAGGTTTAGAGGGTTCATAACTCGGGTCGTAGATGCTATTACCTTCTTTACAATTAGAGAAAAAAATTGTTGTAAGAACTAAAAAAACTGGTAAGAATTTATTTTTTACTATCATTGCTTAAATAAAGAATTAAAATCCTAATTGAACACTTATTCTATTAACTTCGCCGAATACACCAAATTGGGTGTAAGAATAATCAACACTTAAATCGATACCACCGAAAGGCTGATTAATACCAAAACCAAAAGCTAACGCTTCTTCATCTTTTGGAAATCCATACCCTCCCCTAACTATAAAACGATTTATAAAGGAGTATTCTAAACCAAAAAGAAGTTGCTCATCATAATCTCTGGGTCGATTTGCGTCAATACTTACTAATAGTGAATGATCATCAATATCAGTAAGATCAAGAACATTCATTGAAATACCGATTTTAAAAGTGAGTGGAAGTTCGGAGCTTTCCTCATCATAAGTAACTTCAGGTGAGAAATTTCTAAGTGCCATTGCAAAATTCAAGCTTTCAAAACCAGTTTTATAAAGAACTCCAAAATCCAGTACTCCCGTTGAAGCAGAATATGAATTGTTTGTATAACCACCAGAACCATCAAAGCCGGTAACTACAGATCCTAAATCTTGTTTGGCATATCTAAAATTAGCCCCCACTGAGAATTGATCTGTTATTGCATTCGCATAGGAAAGTCCTAAAACCATGGCAACGGGATTTATAAATCCATTATCTCTATATCCTTTACTTTCACTGCCATCAAAAACGGTAGATTGAATATCTCCATAATCAACTGAGATAATATTTACTCCAAAAACTCCAAATCTGCCCTCACTTGGGTTGAAAATGAATGCTGCAGAATTATAATTAATGTCTGTTATCCATTGAACAGCTCCAGCGGTTGCAGAAAATTTTGAATCGATATTGGTCATAGTGGCTGGATTATAGAATGCACTATAAGCTCCCATTTCTAAAGATGTAACGGCATCAGAAAGTGCCGATGCTCTTGCTGATGGAGAAACACTCAAGAATTTCATGCTTGTTTGAGCCCTCTTCTTTTGACCATACACATGAGTGGTTGTAAGAAGTAAAGCCAGACCGAATAAAATTAATTTACTTATTCTCACTTTTTAACCTATAAAATGATTACAATTTTTCTTACTGCTACTTGCCCAAAATTGTCATCATTTGGGTCTTTATTTATAATTCTTGCGATATAAATACCACTAACTACCCTTTGCCTGTAATCAGTTCTCAAATCCCAAAAATCATCTCCGCTACCATTATCATGTTCAATAGTTTTGATGAGTTCACCAATTTCAGTATAAATTTGTATGGTTGAAATTCCTGGAATTTCATAAAAAGCTATCCTATCTCCCCCTGATTGATCAAGTAATAAGTCATTATCAATATTAGGGTTATAAGGATTAGGTACTACTCTAATCTCTTCCATTGTCTCTCCTGCCGCTCTCAGTAGCTTCGCAGGATCATAAGATTGCGAAAAATACCTATTACTGACGAGATTGGTTCCAACTGGTGTTAAGCCAGTACCATCATTATTTTGATTACCAACGCTCACTATATAATAAAAATAATCTCTACCTCTTATTGGAACATCCAATTGATAAATTGCGGGATCATCTATCCGTCCTGCTTCTCCATCGCTAAGAAATCGTTCTGTAGCAGGTACTTCTGCAAGCAATCTATATGTGCTATCAACCCGACCTGCGGCTCGATAAACTTGAAAACCCTGTATATCACCTTCATTTCCATCAAACTCCCAATCTAGGTTTATACCATCTCCAGCGGATGTCACGGAAAAAATACTTGGTGGAACTGGTGCTTCAGGTATATTATAATCAGAGTTAAAATTGGCTACTGCACGCTCAAATGTTTGAAATAAAGAATCCCGACTAGTAAACACCCATCTATTTTTAGTCATACTGATAGGCTCACCATTTACTTCAACTTCAATATCCTGATACTGATCGCCTCCAGATTTAACTATTTCTTTAAATTGCTTTCCAACTTCTAAAGCTATTTCTCGGGAAATACCAGCTGACGCTTCTGCAATAACAATTCGTACACTCTCACCAGGGGCGAGGGTGTAAGGTCCATACCCGTAGTTATAAGCATAGCCGCCACCATCTCCAAGACTTGGGTCTTGGTTTGCAGGAGGCTGAACAAATCCACTAAGTCCAGACGGCTCTACTCGATAAGCATGTCTAGGAGATGTTCTTCCTCTTGTAATCATATTATACTCAGCGGCCATTTTATTTGAATTAAAGGCACTATTATTAGAATATAACCCATCATCATTATGCTCTTCTGTCATTGTAAATGGCTGATTAATATCATCCGAATCATCAGAAGCTGAAGCATCGGCATGTAAAGTAACGGTACCAACAAAATGATACGCTTCAAGCCGTCCGGTTGTATCAGCAGTTGTGAGATAACCTAGTGCAACTGTCGAAGCATTAGGTTCAAAAATTGGAGCACCTATATTATCGTAATTTGAACCAGCAAATGGAGAGAAATATCCATGCCAAGCAAACTGAGCTCTGAAGGTTTCAGGTTCTTCGGGTCTTAAACCATCACCTCTTCGATCATTCATCGTGTTTATTCCCCAACCTGTGCCATTTCCAATCGTGTGTCTTGATGCAGAAACAGGAGCCATTCTATTTAAAAAGTAAGGAACGAATCCTTCCACCGTTCTATTTGGGAATTCAATCTCTGCATCATCATCTGTGTTTCCAGTATTCGTAAAGATATATTCGATTACATGATAATTATCATGGTACTGCTGACTAAATTGGCTAATCGTTCTCTCTACAGTTACCCCTAATAAGGTATTCATAACGGTGACTATTTTTCTATCCGCTTTCATATTCGGATCAACTAAATCATTGTCAACATTTTTACTAAATGAAACAAGTCCATCTACGCTAACTTCTGGTGGATCAAATTTGTTAATGGTTTCCATTGAAATAGGATAAAACTCTCCTAAACCAGTAACTCTCGGACCTACGTGAACAACTCGATAATCCCAAGTTTGTTGATCATCAGTAAAATTGGTTGCTCCAAGCCACAATCCTTTCATAGCCTGTGCATCTTGACCTCTATAAATCGCTGGCCATTGCCAACCACCTTGTTGCTCTTTAATAAAGCCTTCTTCTATCTCTGATCCAATATTTGAATAGAAATTATGAAAAGAACCTGCAGATAACCATCTGTATTCTATTTGAGCTTCTGCTTTTTGTGAACTAAAAAGCAAAAATAGAAATACAAAGACACTTAATTTTTTTGAGTATTTATATAACATATTATTTTTGATCATCCTTAAAATGAAAATCTCACACCAAATCTGATTGTTCTTGGATCTAGAAAGTTAAAATATCTTTGATCAGGCATGTTTATGTAAGCTTTATCATCTAAAACTTTGTCAACAAAACCTTTATCTGCATCTACAAATGCATTTCCGTCCCATTGATAATATTTAGCCTCTGATGTATTGTAATAAAGCGCTCTTGTATTACCCTGATTTGGTAGGTTTACAGAAACTTCAATAGGAACATAGGTTACATCAGAAGGTCTGTATACACCAGGTTTATCATCTCCGGGTACCCTTTGATTTAAAAGGTTAATTTCTTCTAAAACATCTTTAGGAAGATGCAAGGATTCCATATAGTCTAGAAAGTCCGTACCAGTTACAGAGCCAGAATTGTATGGATCAAAATTTCTTATATTAAGCAAGTTAGAAACATCAGCGAAGAACTTAACTGAACTTCCATTATTAAGATTTACATCTTTCGTTAATCTTAAACTTGAACCCCAAGTATCGGTTAACTGCAGGTTATTAACTAACCCTGGAATAGATCCTCCTCCAGTATAGGTAATCCTTGATCCTGCTTTCCATGAAATAAGTGGAACAACTTGCCAATTTGCTAGTGGTTTTCCTCCTAGTAATTCTGGACCAAAATCTGAAGGAGATTGAAAATATAATTGAATCCTAGCATATGGTTGGGGAATTGGTCTGAAAATATCATTATCTCCTGTTCCTCTATCATATTGACGCTGCAAAACTGGGTTTTCATAATTTTCCAACGTTCCAAAAAAGCCTCTTGATAGTATACTATAAGTATAATTTATTTCACCCCAGAAAAAACGTCCTCTTTGTTTCCGTAGAGTAAATTCAGCTCCACGTATGTCTGCATAAGAAAAAGCCCTACTTACAGTGTAGCTATTATCATCTCTACTTATATACTCTACCTGTATTGGTTGATTTGAAAGATCTTTATAATAACCACTTATACGAACAAGATAGTTTTCCAGGATATTATGCTCATACCCTAATTCATAACTAACTGTTTTAGGTAATTTATTTTCAGGTGAAGCAACACGAACTACAGTATTGGTAAATGGCTCTACTCTAACTAAATATAAATTTTCCGGATCAGGCAATTGTACTGTATGTCCATAATTAAAGAAGAATTTACTCTGTTCAGTAATTGGGAAAGCAACTCCTAATCTCGGCTGCAACACGATCTGTGGTTTTACATCTGAAGTAGCTGCAGTATCTAATGCAGAACCATTACCAGCATTAAATAAATCCGTGTAATCAGTGTAATCATACCAACTAATATTTGGATCAGAATAAGTTAGTCGCAAACCGATATTTGCTATCATTCCATTGAACTCTAATTTGTCCTGAACGAATGCAGCCATTCTAATCGGGGTAGTGTTCCATTCAGATCGAGTTCTACCAGAAGGCAATACTTTATCAAAAGAGCCGTAATTCACTCTACTATTGGTTCGAATAATTTCAAACCCTGCCTTTACCTCATTAACTCGATCTACCTGACTTGTAATTTTAAAACTTGCGTTAATTTCTGAAATTTCACTGCTATCTCTTGCAGTACTCATTCCAACCCCCATTCTCATTCCAGAGGCCAGCCCAAAAGATGTTTCATCAAAAAACCCGAAAGGACCTTCATCAAAACCTACCCCACCAAACGAAATTACATTTGATGTATCTCTTAATGCACTAGGATTTGTGCTGTTTTTTGAAATCTGGTTGCTCACTTTTATCTCGTAGAATGTATTATCCGAAATTGAATGAGTAAATTGTGCACCTAAATTGAACGTAGTTTGCTCAGTAGGAGCCCAATAATCTGAAGCATAAATTCTTGATTCAATAAAACTAACATTATCCAGACTTCCTGAAATTCCTTTAGGGCTAACAAAGAAACCTGGATTACCAGCCTGACTCGCTGATGTACCTGTCTGTCTACTATAAAGTCCATCAATTGAAAATTTCATCCCTGATGCGATATTACTCGTGATCTTAGTTTGAAATGTAGTTTGCTTATATCTATCCTTAGAAAGAGGAACTAAATACATTGTTTGAGTTTCTCTAAAAGAATTTGAGAATCTTAAGTCTCCAAGCTTTTTACTAATAAAAGGTACTGGACCACCAAAAGTAAGATCGATCTCGTAATCAGGATCTTGTATAGCAAAATCCTTTCTATGTTGCCATAAAAAAGCTTGCTGAGCTGCTTCTGGGGTTAAATCATTGTTAGGATTATTATCCGCTAATGTAGATTGAGAAAAAGCATTCCACCCTTGAAATGATGGATACTCTTCTTGCGTATATGAATCCCAAGCTCCATTATCAGTACCTGTCCATGCAACTTGATCATCTAGATAAGGACGTAACCAATACGAGTTTGGGTCATTGATTGATTGACCGATATTCTTTGCTTGCGGTGGGGTTATACGAATTAAGCCATCAAGTGTGTATTTATCTCTATCACCTTCTTTACTTGTCACATTAATCAAACCAGATCTTAAATCTCCGTATTCTGCATTAAATCCCCCTGTTTGGACTTGAACATTTTGAATGGAAGTAATACTTATTCCAGTAAAAGGAGTGTTATCCCTTCCTGATCTTAGGGTAAATCCATTTAGGTTAAAAGAAACCTCATCACTACCACTTCCTCTAACTTCTAAACCTTCAACACCTGCTTGTAAACCAACAGCGTCAGAAACACTAGTAATAGGGAGGGCATCTAAACTCTCTCTACTAATATTAGATTGACTAGAAGAAACATCCTTTTGAACTATTGGTCTTTCAGCGATTACAACCACTTCTTCTCCCTCAATGGTCTCTTCAACCATTACAATATCTACTTCTGTGGTTAGATCTATGCTTACTTCCACATTTTGAATTAATACATTTGCAAACCCAACATAGGAAGCACGTAAAGTATATGTCCCTGATTTTACATTAAGAATCTGAAAATATCCATCTAATGCTGCTGCTGCACCTTGCGTTGTTCCTTGAATGATAACAGTAACACCCGGTAGTGGTTCGCCATCGCTATCGGTGATAAAACCCACAATTTTTCCAGATTGGGCAAACGATGATTGTGAAAGAAAAAAGAGAAAGAAAAAAAACAGTAGCTTTTTTACCATCATATAAATTTTTTTTGCCGATTAAACATTGATCTTTAAACCTCAACATTACTGCAGATGTTTGATCGTTATATTATAAAATCTGAATTACATTGGAAACTATTAATTACGCTTTTTTTCTAGAATTAATTTCACGGTAAAATTTTCGTTTTATTTTTAGATAACTCTACTTAATCAATTTAAACTATCTCTATTTACATTTGATACTTAGCTAAGAGTATTGATAAATACGAATCAGTAAAGTATTGTAAAATTATTTTCGGTATAGTTTGTGCATATTTGCTCAATGTTTTTTTTACTTGGGTAGCTCTTCTAATAATTTGTGCGCAATATTAAAAAAAACTCTAAATAAGCTAATTTCATAGATCACAATTGAACAGAATCCTCTCAATAATATATTTACAACATTCATCCAATTGCCATCAATTATAAATCATGTGTTGATCATGTAATAAGCTTTTAATACTTGTAATAGTTTTTGCTGACTCTCTTTGATTTCAACTCCTTCTTCTGCAAATATCCACCTTTAGTAAAAAAATTAAACCCGATGTATTTATTATGATTTACTTACTATCAATGAGGTTTGCCCAACTAGTTTTAGTAGAACCAGAATAGTCAATAAGTATGCGCATGATTTTTGTTCAACGATAATAATATTTCTGGCTATCATTCGGCTAAGGAGCCATTATGAATATTACCTATACTAAATACTTAAAAATTGATGAACTTGTTGAACTTCAGCAACTAAAATCAAATCCACAAGAACATGATGAGATGCTGTTTATTATCATCCATCAAACCTATGAATTATGGTTTAAACAGGTTCTGCATGAATTCGGGAAACTCCGGAAAGAGCTAGAATCTGGAAATACATGGAACTCAGTAAAAACTCTTCGCAGGATTCTTACCATTATGAAAACCATGGTTTCTCAAGTTGATATTTTGGAAACCATGACTCCGCTAGAATTCAATAGTTTCCGTGCTTTTTTAGGTCAATCTAGTGGATTTCAATCCCTACAATTTAGAGAAATAGAGATCTTATGTGGACTTCGCCTTCCTGTAATGATGGATGCACATAAAGATAATCCAAGGCATGTGGATATACTGAAATCTCGAATGGATGAAAATACTTTATGGGAAAGTTTTGGAATGTATCTCACTAAAAAAGGATTCTCTGTACAACCCAAGAGGAAAAATGAAGTAGGATTGATGTTCAGTCCTTCCGAAGAAATTCAACAAAAGCTGATTAAAGTGATGCAAACCGAACCTGAACTGGCTCTGGTTTGCGAGTTATTCGTAGATTTTGATGAAGGACTTCAGGAATGGAGATACCGCCATGTAAAAATGGTGGAACGTACTATTGGAAGAAAGAAAGGAACCGGGGGATCTCCCGGAGTGAAATATCTCCAGAAAACAACAAACCATGCCATTTTCCCTGATCTTTGGGCAATCAGATCAGAGTTTTAATTTTATTGTAATCCAAACTAATCGTCATCCTGAGGATACTTCCGAAGGATCTTTGTGAATACCCAACAAGATTCTTCGCTTTCGCTCAGAATGACATCTTTAAGATATGTCAGAAATAGACCAGCTAGCAGAACGACTTATTCCTCATTATTCTCATTTTCGTGTTTCCGAGCGCCTTTTATTCACAGGGCACTCTCACCAAGCTTGGCCAGATGTGGCTCGTGAAGGACAAACAGAATATTTTGATGTTTGTGCAGATCGTGTTGATAACAAATGGGAAGTTGGTTTTGAGAAAACAGAGATACTCCGAAATTATCTTCGTGACTATTACGATGATCCGGAGGGATTGTACTGCAGGGAAGAAAGTACTCACTTTTTGATGGTTAGCTTGATGAGTAGTTTTGATTTAAAGAATAAACCAAAGGTTATTACTACTGATGGTGAATTCCATTCAATGCATCGTCAGCTTAAACGACTTGAAGAAGAAGGCTTAGAGATTGCTCGTGTTGCTACTAATCCGGATGAGACTTTTGCCCAGCGTATCATCTCTGAGATTGATGCCAGAACTTCCGCTATTATGCTTTCCCGGATATATTTTCAAACCAGTCTGATAAACACTCATCTTTCTGATATTGCAGCCGCGGCTCGTATTCATGGAATTCCAGTTATTATTGATGACTATCACGGCACCAATGTAGTTCCGCTTTCTTTCAGAGAAGAAGGCTTAGAAGATTGTTTTATTCTGATTGGTGGCTATAAATATTTACAATGGGGTGAAGCAAACTGCTTCCTAAGGTTTCCAAAAGAATGTGAACTACGCCCTGTTATTACAGGTTGGTTTGCCTCATTCAGCACGTTAGAACAGCCACAAGGCGATGATCGTGTACAATATGATAAATCAGATCAACGCTTTGCCAGCGCTACTTATGATCCCTCCTCCCAATTCAGAGCGGCTAAAGTAGTAGAGTTTTTTCAGGAGCAAGGATTAACACCAGAAGTTCTACGAAATCAATACGAAGCTCAGGTTGGTCTACTCAGGTCGTTATTTCTAGAGAATGATTTTGATCCTAAAGTTATCAAGCTTACACATACAGAGCCTCTTTCTTTGAATGGAGGATTCTTATCTCTTACATCTCCAAAAGCAAGAGAAATCCGGGCAGATTTATTATCCAGAGGAGTTTTTACTGATGCCAGAAATGAGATTTTGAGATTAGGTCCAGCACCATATACTACAGTAGCACAAATAGAAGCTGTGATTGTGGAGTTATCAAAAAGTATCGATGAAGTATAGAGTATTAGCCTTCACAAGCTTTTTTTGTATGCTGATTAACCTCACACTTAATGCACAATCTTCTTTTTATACTATAAAAGGCACAGTACTGGAAAAAGATACACTAGAACCTATGGCAGGGTCTCAAGTATTCTTAATTGGTACTACCATAGGAACTGCAGCTGATAGCGATGGGAACTTTACATTAAAAAATATTCCGGGTGGGATATTTGAACTTAGTGCCTCATTTCTAGGATACGAATCTGTAAGTCTAACATTTAATACTAATGCAATTGAACCAGAGTATGTTCTCTTTTTACAGCCCAAGGTTTACGAATTAGATGAAGTTACAGTCAGACCAGATCCTGACAAGTGGAAAGAAAATTTTGAAGAATTCGAAAAAACATTTATTGGTACAGGACCTTTTTCTGACAATACAAAAATCAAAAACCCCGAAGTGCTTTCGTTTGATTTCGACCCATATGAAGGAACTCTTTCTGCTAGCGCTGCAGATATGCTGATTATCGAAAATAAAGCACTTGGTTATACCTTAAATTATTACCTCAACTATTTCATGATTAATTACCGTAAGGGATCGTCTTTTTTCTATGGACGCACATTTTTCATTCCCATGGAAAGCAGTAGAAAACGAATTAATAATCGTTGGCAGAAAAATCGAGACAAAGCTTACTATGGATCTTTTTTACATTTCAGCAAAGCTTTGGTCAATAATCTTACTGAAGAAGAAGGGTTCATTTCAAGAGGAGAAAAAAGAGGGCCTAAGGCTAGATATATTGGTGATACAACAATTCCTTCTTATATTTATTTTAGTCAGGTAGATAGTAGTACATACATGTTCAAGTTCATAAACTTCATTAATGTTTCCTTTCGAAATGAAGAAGAGGATAAGTCTTATCTAGATTATATTTGGAGTCCTTTAGATAGAAATCCGCGAACTGAGACTACTTTTCAAAACTCATCATTTACTTTATCGACAGACTCAGTTTTGATGGATAAATCCGGATACCTTTACCAACCAAACGAACTCCTATTAGATGGCTATTGGGGATTTGAAAGAGTTTCTGATATGCTTCCAATCAATTTTATTCCTTCCGAAAAATAATTTTGTAAGGAATCACTTTTTATCGGGTCTTACATAGATAACACATACAGGTAATTCTAAAATTTCATTTTGTAATTACATATATCGAACATATATTCTTTTTGGATTATAAAGTGACACACTTTGACACCCTTCCTGCTTAGCTTGTGGGAAATAAAAATTAAAAAAAAACGGTAACATCATGGCTGACGCAAATAAATTAAAAGCAATCGATATCGCAGTAGGGCAAATCGAAAAACAACATGGAAAGGGAACCATCATGAAATTGGGAGACGCCTCTGCTACCCAAGATATAGATGTAATATCTACAGGTTCAATTATGGTAGATTATGCTTTAGGCGTTCAAGGCGTTCCACGAGGTCGTATCACTGAAATCTATGGTCCAGAAGCTAGTGGTAAAACTACTTTAGCATTACAGGTTATAGCTCAGGCTCAAAAAAATGGTGGCTATGCTGCTTTTATAGATGCAGAACATGCTTTTGATCCACGTTATGCAAGAGCTCTAGGTATCAATACCGAGGAATTGCTGGTTTCACAACCTGATAGCGGTGAACAAGCACTTGAAATTACTGAGACTTTGATCCGTTCGGGTGCTCTGGATGTTATTGTAATTGATTCTGTTGCTGCCTTAGTTCCTCGAGCAGAAATTGAAGGTGAAATGGGAGATTCTCATATGGGACTACAAGCAAGATTGATGTCTCAAGCCTTAAGAAAAATTACAGGTATTGTAAGTAAGACATCTACTTCATGTATTTTTATTAACCAAGTTCGAGAGAAGATTGGGGTGATGTTTGGAAACCCAGAAACTACTACTGGTGGTCGTGCCCTTAAATTTTATTCTTCCGTTCGATTGGATATTCGTAGGATTGGAGCCTTGAAAAAAGGTGACGAGGTAATTGGAAACCGGACTAAGGTGAAAGTTGCTAAAAACAAAGTTGCCCCTCCATTCAAAGTTGTTGAATTCAATATTATGTATGGAAAAGGAATTTCGAAAATTGCTGAGATACTCGATTTAGCCGTTGATTACGATATTATTCAAAAGCGGGGAAGTTGGTTTCGCTATGATGGTGAACCCATCGGACAGGGAGCTGATGCTGCTATGCAATTCTTAGAAGAAGATCCAAAATTATGCGATAAAATTGAGAAAATAGTACGCGATCGTTTACGAGGAATCGTCCCTCAGGATGAAGTTGTTAAAGCTGATAAAAAAGAAAAAGAGCCTGAGGTTGCAGAAGTCTAAAAACAAATTAGGATATAAAAAGGAAGTAGCTCAGCTACTTCCTTGTCTTATTTCGAAAATTAGCGTTCAGAAAAAGAACACATTCCGTTTCTCAATCTTTATAGATGATGAATTTCTTATTGGAGTTTCTGATTCTACTCTTACTACATTCAAGCTCTCTAAAGGCGTTTTATTAACGCCTTCTTTATTAGAACAAATTGTTCAGAAAGAAAGTAAATGGGCAATTCGAGAATATATGATTCGACTACTCGGACGTAGAGACCATGCTCGCAATGAGTTGAGAGATAAAGCTAGAAAAAAAGAATTCCCATCTAGTATTGTTGAAGAAGTGCTTGATGAACTAGTAGAAAAAAAGTATATCAATAATCTTGAATTTGCTAAAAAATTTACTCGCGATAAATTTGAGTTCAATAGTTGGGGAGCAAATAAAATTAAAGCCGAACTATTTAGAAAAGGTATTTCTGAAAAAGAAATTAACCATGCTCTCCGAGAAATAGACTCCAAAAAATCTGCAAAAACTCTGCAATATTTAGTTAAAAAAAATAAGAGAAAGTTTGCACGAGCAGAGGCTTCAAAAAGAAAAAAGAAAATATTCGATTTTTTATTACGAAAAGGGTACGATTCAAATACTATTTTAAAGCAAATGCCAACTTTGTTAGTTATTTTAAAAGAATGAAAAATCTCACACTTGAACGAGTAGTTCGATTTGCTATTGGTGCAACCGCCATAGGTGTAGTTGGTCTAATATTATATAACTATAGCACTCTAGTTGCATATTTAGCACTAGCAATGATTTTGAGTTACGTCTTAGACCCTGTTGTGAACCGTCTGCAACGAATGGGCTTGAATAGAACGTTGGGCATTACTCTTACTCTATCTGCAGTAATATTAGTTGTTGTGTATATATCAACAAATGTAATTCCACTTTTTGTTTCCGAAATGATTGAGCTAACAAATAATCTGAACATAGATAATCTTGAAATGATTGCTCGTAGAATTGAAGCCAGGCTTTCAGAGGATTATCAATTTATACCAGATGGGTTTCTAGAAGATAATGTATCTGCTGTATTAAGTGAGTTATTTGATCTAGGTAAATTATCTACGGTCTTAAGTGATGCTGTAGGTCTTTTCACTAATATTTTTTCGGCCGTTTTAGTTGTACCATTTGCTGCGTTCTTTTTTCTTAAAGATGGAACTAAAATTCGACGTGATCTTCTTACTCTTGTTCCAAATAAATACTTCGAAACTACATTAACGTTAATTGATAAAATTGAGCGTCGACTAGGGCTCTACTTTAGAAGTGTTCTTCTACAAAGTATTATTGTAGCTTTTTCTTCATGGTCTACACTTAGCATAGCTGGCTTAGATAATTCTTTATCTGTTGGTATTTCAGTTGGCGTAGCTAATACAATACCCTACTTTGGTCCTATTATAGGATATGTACTTTCAATTGTTGTTTCTATAGTTGAAACAGGTGATTTTTCGCTTGTTCTTGTTTGTATGCTTGCCATTTTTGCAGTTCAAATGCTTGATAATTTATTATTACAACCACTTTTATTTTCAAGATCAGCAGATATGCACCCCGTAGCAATTCTATTTATTATTTTAATTGGTGCTGAGACTGCAGGAATTTTAGGGATGCTTGTAGCCATTCCAATTGCTACCGTTGTCAAAATTTCAATAAACCAGGTGTCCTGGAGCTTTAATAACTATCAAGTATTTAGAATTCAAGCTCCCAACCCCCAATCAGGTTCTGTGTAAATTCTCCAATTCTAACTCCCTATCATCCAAAAGTTTTGTTACCTTCTGTTGCACATCTGCAACGTCTAAAACATAGTCCATTTGAAGAATATTGTTGTTTTTGCCTCAGGATCAGGCTCAAACTTTCAATCTATTATTGATGCAGTTCAAGCTGGCAAAATAAGCGCCCGCATTACGGGACTTATCTCAAATAAACAAGGTATTAAATCACTTGAGAGAGCCGAAAACCATCAAATTCCAATCAGAATTATTTCAGAGAACGAATTTGAGATTTATGATGAATACACTAAAGCTCTACTTGAACAATTACAAGAATGGAATACTGATCTAATTATTTTAGCTGGCTATTTAAAGAAAATTCCGAGTAGCGTAATTCACGCATTTGAGAATCGAATTTTAAATATCCACCCTTCTTTACTTCCGAAATATGGTGGAAAAGGATTCTATGGATTAAAAGTTCATAAATCAGTACTTGATGCAGGTGATTCTATTTCTGGTTGCACAATTCATATTGTCTCAGAAGAGTATGATAAAGGTAGAATTTTAGCACAATCTGAAGTTCCTGTATATAAGAATGATACTCCACAAAGTCTTGCAGAAAGAGTTCTCGAGCAAGAGCATGCTATCTATCAAAAAGTAATTTCTAACTATTTAACAACTCTTAGTTAATTCAATGGCTTTAAAACCGCTCACATCCCTTCCTACATCACCTTTAAACATTAAACGTGCTTTACTTTCAGTTTCTGATAAAACAAATTTACTAGAGTTAGCAAAGACATTAGATAATTCTGGCATAGAAATTATCTCAACTGGAGGAACAGCAAAGGTAATATCAGAAGCAGGAATTAAAGTTAAAGACGCTTCAGAAATTACAGGGTTTCCAGAATGTCTGGATGGACGTGTAAAAACGCTTCATCCAATGGTTCATGGTGGAATTTTGGCTCGAACAAGTTACACTCCTGATAATGAAGAACTTGTAAAACTAAAGATTACACCTATTGAGCTTGTTGTTGTAAACTTGTACCCATTTAAAGTTGCAGTTGGTAATCCTGATGTTACACCTGCTATTGCAACAGAGTTTATAGATATTGGCGGCCCAACTATGATTAGAGCTGCGGCAAAAAACTTTGCGCATGTAAGTATTCTTTCTTCGCCAAATCAATATTCGGAATTTATTGAAGAATTAAATTTGGGCAAAGGAATAAGTTTTGATACAAGAAAAAAGCTAGCAAAGGATGCTTTTGCTCATACAGCAGATTACGATTCTGCAATTTCAAATTATTTTGATAGCATAGTAGGAGACGAACCATCATCACAATTCAATATTTCCCTTCCACTTTCACAAGAGCTTAGATATGGTGAAAATCCACACCAAAAAGCATCTGTATACGGAGATCAAGATAATATTATTGATTGCTTTCATGGTAAACAGTTAAGTTATAATAATTATTTAGATGTTGATGCTGCACTAAATATAATTTCAGATTTTGAAACTGGTGCCCCATCTTGTGCAATTATAAAGCATACAATCCCATGTGGCGTTGGTGTTTCAAAATCATTGAATAAGGCATATGCAAAAGCCTTTAGTACAGATACAGTTTCTCCATTTGGTGGAATTGTTGTTGTGAATAGAGAGCTCGATTTAGAAACTGCTAAATCAATTGATAAAATTTTTACTGAGATTATAATTGCTCCTTCTTTTTCTAAAGAAGCTGAAGAACTCCTCATACAAAAGAAAAACCGCCGATTAATTCGTATTAAAAAAACCTTGGCGAGTAAAAAAGGATTTACTTTTAGATCAATTTTTGGTGGATTATTAAAACAAGAATCAGACTTGGAACCTTCTCAGGAATCTGAGTTTAAAGTAGTGTCGGATCGCCAACCTTCGAAAGAAGAATTAAATGATTTACTATTTTCTTGGAAGGTAGTTCGACATATTAAATCAAACGCTATTGTATATGCAAAAGGTGGAAAAACTTTAGGTATTGGATCTGGTCAAACAAGTAGAGTTGATTCTTCTGAGATTGCAGTAGCTAAAGCAAAAAAAGAAGGATTAAATCTTGAAGGTTCTTCAATTGCATCAGATGCGTTTTTTCCATTTTCAGATGGAATTGAGGCAGCAGCAAGTGCAGGAGCAACAGCTATAATTCAACCAGGTGGCAGCATTAGAGATGAGGAAGTAATTGCAAAAGCTAATGAACTAAATATGACTATGATTTTCACTGGAAAACGTCATTTTAAGCACTAATTTTTTGATCATTTAATCATTCGCAAATAGAGTCTCAATATTGTATTTTCCATCCAAAATTTATCAGCATTAATTTCAACATAATAACTACTTAAAATGTCCGACAGGTTTGGAATTCCATCCCCAAAATCATCTAAAACCCCACCAAAAAAGGGACTTTTTGATTTTTTATATACCGATATTGCTATCGATTTGGGAACGGCAAATACTTTGATTTATTCGCGCGGTGAAGGGATTGTTTTAAATGAACCTTCAATAGTGGCTCTCAATCAACAAAATATTCCAGTAGCTACAGGACATGAAGCACGATTGATGCATGAAAAAACTCACAAAAAAATTAGAACAGTTCGACCATTAAGAGATGGAGTAATTGCTGATTTTGAAGTTGCTGAGCAAATGATCCGCGGAATGATCAAGAAAGTTAAGATGAAGTGGTATGCACAAACTCGACAAATGGTTATTTGCGTGCCAAGTGGTATTACAGAAGTAGAAAGACGAGCTGTTAGAGATAGTGCGGAACACGCTGGTGCTAAAGAAGTCCACCTTGTGGATGAACCAATGGCTGCAGCAATTGGTATTGGATTAGATGTTCATGAGCCAGTGGGAAATATGATTGTAGATATCGGTGGTGGTACTACTGAGATTGCTGTTATTGCTCTATCAGGAATTGTTTATGCTCAATCTGTTCGTTTAGGTGGAGATGAACTGAATGAAGACATCATTAATTATTTCCGTAGAAACCATAACCTTTTGATTGGTGAACGAACTGCTGAAAAAATTAAGTGTGAAATCGGTTCTGCTGCACCACTTGATGAAGAACTTGAAATGATTACTAAAGGGCGGGATCTCGTCAATGGTGTGCCAAGAACACGTCATATTACTTCAAAAGATGCCCGAGAAGCAATGGCAGAATCTGTTAATACCATTGTTGAATCAATCACTAAATCTCTTGAGCAGACTCCTCCAGAATTATCCGCTGATATTCTTGATCGTGGAATCATGCTTACAGGTGGTGGTGCACTACTTAAGAATCTTGATAAATTAATAATGGAAACGACCGACCTTCCTGTCCATATTGCTGAAGATCCGTTGACAGCAGTAGTTCGTGGTACCGGTGCAATTCTGGAAAATCTAGAATACTATCGTCCAGTAATAGACTAATTGGAATTGATTTGAATGCGATTTCGAGTCTTTAAAGTTGAAAATGCTACCGATTATATAATAACTGCCCTTCTTCTTGTTTGTGCACTTTCTATTGCTATAAATCGTCATCAAGGTGGTATAAATAATCTTCGTCAGCTATCAATTACGGTGGTAAGTTTACTAGAAGAACCTCTTTCCAATGTTAGAGTTTATCGTCAAGCCCTAAATACTAATACTTACCTACAACGTCAGAATATTCTTTTACAAGATGAATTAAGTAGGTTGCGTGCAATTGAACAAGAAAATAAAGCATTAAGAGACCTTTTAGCCTATCAAGAACGAAGTGAATTCAATCTTAAACCAATTACATTTGTAAATAAAGAGCTTACAGGGTTGAATAATAACTTTACTATAGATGCTGGGTTTAGAGATGGAATAGAAGCTGGAATGCCTGTAGTAACTTCTGATGGCTTGATAGGTAAGGTTGTGCTTACAAGTGGATACTATTCACAAGTAATGCCTTATTATAATAATTTATTCAGAATTAGTGCACGTATTCTCGAAACACGATCTACCGGAATTGTAAGTTGGACAGGTGAGAATATGTCTGAATTAGTTATGAACTTTGTACCTAAAACAATACCAGTTGATTCAGGTTTTGTGATTGAAACTTCAGGATTTGGGAATGAGTTTCCAGCAGGAATTCCAATTGGCTCAGTAATTAGAACAGTAGAAGAATCAGGAAAAGATACCCAGAGAATCTATCTAAAACCTTACGCTTCACTTTTTGATATTGCACAAGGATTTGTTATTACCTTTAAAGGTGATTCCACAATACAAAATTTAAAAGAAGATTATAACGAGTTATTCCGATGAGTGTGCAAGTACTTAAAGATTTTGGGATAGGAGTTATTTTTGTAATAGCACAAGTTTTATTTTTTCAACATCTCTCCATCTTAGGTACAACTGCTGATCCAATTACCTTCTATCTCCTCTGGTTAGTATCAAAATATGATCGTCCTAAATTGTTAATTATTGCATCTCTTTTAGGTCTGTTTCAAGATGCTTTTTTTGATTTTTGGGGAATGTTTATGTTCTCAAAAACCCTACTTATCTTTCTTTTTTACAATTTTGTAAAACGCCGATCTGAGGTTCAATCACTTGTATGGCAAATATTTGTATTTATTTTTATTGCAGCATTAATTCATAATATAATTTTTATTGGTTTAAGTAGTTTCTTTGATGCGTATGCAACTAGCTACTCTCCTTTTTTAATAACAATAGGAAATGCTATTTATACTGCAGTTATAGGTTCGTTAATTTTTGTTTTCAGAGTCAAGTAATCTTGTATAAGAATCATAATAATAGAATACGAACATCAATTATATCACTACAAGTGATAATGGTTGGTTTATGTGTAGTTGTTTTAGGGAGAATTTTCTATTTACAAATAATTCAATACGAAACATATGCTAGTCTCGGAGAAGAGAACTCTATTAGACAGGAATATGTAAGTCCGGCCAGAGGCTTAGTTTATGATCGAAATGGCATTTTGATTATAGATAATGAACCAATTTTTTCAATAACAGTTACTCCTGCCAAATTTGATAAAGACAAAATTCCACTACTTGCTAATCTTCTCGAAGTTGAAGACAGTGTTATCGTTGAAAGGATTAACGAAGCTCAAAGGTATTCGTGGTATAGAACCTCTCCACTGCTTACCGATGTAAATTTTGAAACCTTTTCTCTTATTCAAGAAAACATTTGGCAATTACCTGGAATTGGTCATCAAATTGAAAGTAAAAGACATTATCCCACTAATATGAAAGCTTCTCATATTTTTGGCTATTTAAGAGAAGCTGACCGAAGTGATTATGAAAAATCTACTGACTTACGACTAGGCGACAAAATTGGGAAAAGTGGTTTGGAGATGGTTTACGAAGATGCTCTTAGGGGAGATTTGGGAGTTGAATTCTTGAAAGTGAATGCATACGGACAATCGCTTGGAAGTTATGAAGGCGAAAGATCTCCCCAAAACCCTATACAAGGCTCTAATATTATTACTACTATCGATTCTGAGCTCCAGTCTTTTGTAGAGGTATTAATGCAAGGTAAAATTGGAGCGGTAGTAGCGATGAACCCGAGAACTGGAGAAATTCTTTCATTAGTTAGTTCGCCTAATTATGATGTAAACAAACTCGCAGGACGACTTGATAGAGATTATTGGGCTCATATCAATTCTGATTCAACTCGTCCGCTTTATAATCGAGCACTTTCAAGCCGACAACCACCGGGCTCAACATTTAAACCATTAATGGGCTTAATTGGTCTTCATCTTGGATATTTAAATTCTGAAACTACCGTTAAAAATATTGGAGGTTACAGAAGAGGTAGAGTATATCGTGACATTGCTCCTTTAGGTGATTATAATCTTGAAAAAGCTATTACATTTTCGAGTAACACTTATTTCTATTCGCTCATGGATAGGATTGCTACGCAAGGAGATTTCAACAAATGGAGCAAGCTTGTTAAAGATTTTGGTCTAGGGGTCCCAAATGCAATTGATCTTCCTAGTGCTACGGAAGGTATAATACCTGATAGTAGTTATATGGATCGTCGGTTTGGTAAAAGACAATGGGGACTTGGCGATTTAATTAATCTTGGGATTGGTCAGGGGGTTATTTCTGTATCCCCTCTCCAAATTGCACAAATGACAAGTACAATCGCTAACGGAGGATATAGAATTCGTCCACACTTAGTTAATTCTATTCAAAATGGTGATGGTTCAGTTCAATATACACCTGTTGTTTATGAGAAAATTGATTGGGCTAAACCAGAGTATCTAGAATTGGTAAAAAGGGGGATGCATGGAGTTGTACAAGAAGGTAGTGGTAGGTTCTATGCAAAAACAGATCTTGTTGACATAGCAGGAAAAACTGGAACTGCTCAAAATCCACATGGCTTTAGCCATGGTTGGTTTACTTCATTCGCACCTTATAACGACCCTGAAATAGTAGTAACTGTATTCCTGGAAAATGCCGGTTTTGCTTCAATTTCAGCCGCTCCAATAGCCTCTCTTGTAATTGAAAAATATTTAAATAAAGAGATTAAAAGACGCAACGTATATAATTACGTTATGAATTGGGTTCCAAAAGTAGATAATTCTCAAGGAGCGGCTGAATGAATAATGTTCGTGATTTTAATTGGTCAATTACTATTGCTTGGGTTATTCTAACCGTAATTGGATTAACTGCTATTTATAGTGCTACTCAAGGTCCAGTCTCTGAGTTTCTTCCAGACTATATTCAAGGTAACTTTAATAAGCAATTAGGCTTTGTTATTGCTTCAGTGTTGATAATGATTGGAGTCCAATTCTTCTCCCCTCGTAGTTTCCTTCAGCTTTCATTTGTTTTTTACTCTTTTGGGATTCTTTTAATGATTCTCACGCTCTCATTTGGTGCTGAAATAAATGGAGCAAAAAGTTGGTTTAGAATAGGTTCTTTTGGAATACAAAGTAGCGAATTTATGAAAATAGCTACAATTCTTGCAGTTGCTAATTACCTAACGAGCAGAAGAAATATCTCAGCTGAAAATATTCGCTACGCTCTCATTTCTGTATTGATAATTTTGCTTCCAACAGCTTTAGTTATTCTTCAAAATGATTTTGGAACAGCAATTATATTTCTTGCCCTTATACCTGTAATGTTGTTTTGGTCTGGTCTTCCATATGGAGTTTCACTATTTATAATATCACCAGCTTTAATCCTATACTTAACAGTACTTGGGTGGCAATTTGGACTCATATCTGCACTTATTCTTACAGGAGTTATTTTCTTTATTCAAAGAAGAACATGGTTAACGATAACATCTTTTATAACAGGAATTCTTACTGTTGTTGGGGTACAGCTTGCATTAAGTAGTATTCTTCAGCCACATCAAATTGCTAGAATAACTGCGTTTACTAACCCAGCTTATGATCCAACCGGAGCAGGATGGAATGTAATACAAGCAAAAACTGCAATTGGTTCAGGTGGGCTAACGGGTAAAGGCTTTCTTGAAGGCACACAAACTCAACTCCGATTCTTACCTGAACAATGGACAGACTTTGTATTCTGTGTAATTGGTGAAGAATTTGGATTCTTAGGGGCGGGTCTAGTAGTTTTTACATTTGGGTTTTTATTTATCAGACTACTAAGAATGGCAGGAAATCATAAACACCCTTTTGCTCAACTAGTTACCGTTAGTGTTACTGCGGTATTCTTCATTCACTTTTTTATTAATGTTGGGAGTGCAACCGCGTTACTTCCTGTTATTGGGATTCCGCTTCCATTTGTTAGCTATGGAGGTTCTGCCTTTTTAACTAATACTTTAATGTTAGCACTTTGTCTAAATATGGATTTTCATAAACGTGAGTTTAGTATCTATCGCTAACCTAATCTATAGTTTTTATTAGTACCAAGTTTAAAAGTTGTTCTATGGTACTTAGTTTTTCCAAACTTTTTTAATGCGTTTTTATGTTGAGAGGTTGGATAACCAACATTCGTTTTCCAACCAAATTCTGGATACTTCTCCCCAAGTTCTTTCATCAAATTATCCCTGTAGACCTTTGCTAGAATAGAAGCTGCTCCTATCGTCATAGATCTATCATCTCCTTTTATAAGGCATGTATAAGGTATTAATGAAGCTAAGTATCTATTCCCATCAACCAATAAAAAATCTGGTGAAGCTTCATCTTCATCAACACATTTTTGCATTGTTGCTAGCGAAGACCAAAGAATATTCAGCCGATCAATTTCTTCTATACTACCTTCTTTTATAGTCCAAAAAAGTGCCCTCTCTTTAATTTGATTTGCTAACTCCTCCCTTTTTCGCTTAGGTATCTTCTTACTGTCTCTTATTCCTTCTATTTTAGTTCCTTTTTTGAATATTACCCCCGCAGCAACAACAGGACCTGCAAGACAGCCCCTACCTACTTCATCCAACCCCATAATTCTGGAAAAACCTTCATCCCATAATTTTTCTTCAAACTCTAATCTGTTCATATGATAAAATATAGTCTTTCAAATCAAATTTTATGGAACTGATTTGGTTAAAGTTATATTCTTATTAAAAAAAGAATTCTATGAATTTAAGATATTTTGAATGGGATGAACGTCTTAATACTAAGAATGGCGCTCAACCTTTTGATACTCTTTGGGACTTATTCCAACAGCTACTCACCATTTCAAGCGGAGATGTTTCTCAAGCTATACGCTGGCTTACCGAACTAGATAAAGAATATAAGATAACTGAGCAATTTAAAAATGGTTTTTCAATTGGAGATTTCATCGATGAGCTAAAAGAACGGGGCTATATTGATGATGGTAATCAAAGTGGCCAACCGATTATTACCAAAAAAACCGAACGTAGTCTTCGAAAAAAATCATTAGAAGAAGTATTCAAAAACCTTGAAAAAGGTGGGTTTGGTAACCATAAAACTCAGCATACAGGAAGGGGAGCTGAACGTCAACCTGAAACCCGAAGATGGAGCAAAAATGATGATATCGGGCAGATTGATAGCGTAAATACAATGTTGAATATGCTTCACCACAGTAGTTTGGATAATTTCGAACTACAAGAGGATGATTTAGAGGTTTATGAAACCGACCACTATACTTCAGTTGCTACAGTTCTTTTAATAGATTTAAGCCATTCAATGATTTTATACGGCGAGGATAGAATTACACCAGCCAAAAAAGTAGCAATGGCTCTCTCTGAATTGATAATGACTAACTATGCTAAGGATTCTTTAGATATTGTAGCATTTGGTAATGAAGCATGGCAAATTTCTGTTGAAGATTTACCATATTTAAAAGTTGGTCCTTATCACACAAATACAAAGCAGGGTCTAGAATTAGCGCGCCATATCTTACAAAGAAAGAAATACGCAAATAAACAAATTTTCATGATTACTGATGGAAAACCTTCCTGCATGATGGAAAATGGAAAGCTATATAAAAATAGCTTTGGCCTAGATAGGAAGATCGTTAACAAAGTGCTCGATGAAGCTGTTAAATGTCGTAGAGATCAAATTAGCATTACTACCTTTATGATTGCAAGCGATCCATACCTTCAGAGCTTCGTTCGAGAAATGACAGAAGCAAATAAAGGAAAAGCTTATTTTGCTTCTCTCGATAACCTAGGTGGGTACATTTTTGAAGACTATATCAAAAACCGTAAAAAAAATGTGAAATAAAAAAGCCGATAGCAATCACTAACGGCTTTTAAAATAAAAATCTTTTTAAAGGTTAATTTAGAACATTCCTAGTTGTTCCATCACCTTCTCAGTAATGTCATACTTAGATTGATATTCTTCTGATGCATATAGAATTACTAAATCTCCGGTACTAGTAGTCGTATTCAATACATAAATTAATCCCATGTTTTCAGCTACTGTATCGATTGCTGTTCCAATCTGCTCCAAAAGTGGTCCTAGTAATTCACTTCTTTTATCCTGAAGTTCTTGCTCTGCAGTTTGCTGAGCTTGAACTAATTCATTTTGTAGTTGACCAAGTCTTGCTTCTTCCTGTCTTTGAGCTTCAGATGAAATAACACCTATTTTCTGTTGGTAAGCATTAACCTGTTGCTGAAAAGCTTGTTCTTTAGTTGTAAGCTCTTGTTGCTTACGAGCGGTAAAGTTTTGAAGGCGTTGTTGTACTGCTTTCATCTCTGGCATACTTGCAAGTATAGCCTGAGGGTTTACATAACCAATTTTAAGCTCAGAGGTTTGCGCCTGTGTACTATTGGAAATTCCAACAACCAATAAAGCGGTCATTAAAATCATATTAAATCGTAGTATCATTTTTTCTTTCATAAGTTAATTCTCAATTACTTTATTCTGCCTTTAGTTTAGCAAGTACTTGCGGTGTTATATTTAGTTTTTCTTCGTTCGAGTAAAAAATGATAGCATCTCCATATGAGGTTACTTCATTTAGCACCAAATCTAATCCCATTTCGGATGCAACTGCTTTAATAGCGTTGTCCATTTTCTGTAAAATTGGAGTCATCATTTGAGTTCTTTTTTGTCTTATCTCATTCAAATAAGTCTCTCTTTCCTGTTCTAATACATTATTTCTATTTAAAAATTCTTGCTCCTTTGTTGCACGTGCCTCTGCAGAAAGAACCGCTTTACCCTCTTCATATGTTGCTAAATCATTTTGAAGTTTAGTTGACTTAGCAATTAAATCTTGATCGCGAGTTTCAACTAACGATTCTATTTGTTGCTCAATTGCTGATACCTCCTCTAATTCAAAAAGAATCTGAGATGGGTTCATATAGCCGATTTTTGACTGTGCAAATGTTGTAACTGAGAAAACCGCTACTAAACTGAATACTAAAAAATATTTTTTCATATCTGTGTTTTGTTCAGCGTAAAATAACGCCTTTTAGTTAAAATTACTTATTCTAGTTCTATTCCAAGTTCTAGTAGAATAGCTTCATTAAGATTCCATTCTCCTCTGGCAAATACCATATAGATATCACCTGAACGATCAAATACAAAATCAAATCCTTGCTTCTGTGCTACTGTTCTTAATGCTGAAAAAATTTGGCGTTGAATAGGCTCCAATAAATCCCTTTGATTCTGAAAATATTCTCCTTTTGGTCCAAACTTCTGATTTAAAAACGCATCTCTGGACTGTTTCTTTTGTTTTATTTCATTTATTTTTTGTTCTCTAATCTCTTCAGTATAGAGTATTTCTTTTGCTTGATAATCTTCTTCAAGAGCGTTTATCTCCTCATCAAATTCTTCAAGTTCTTGGTTCCAACCATCACTTAATAATTGCAAACGTTGTTCTATTCCATTGTACTCAGGTATTTGAGCAAGAATTACTTCTGATTCGAAATACCCAATTTTTTGATCCTGTGCTTTTAGAGTATAATTCCCACTTATTCCAACTAATAAAAAGATTATTAAGCAAAGTATGTTTCTCATTAGAAAGGTGCCCCTATATTGAATAAGAATTCCCAATTACCAGGAGTAACAGATGTTCCATCGACTCCATCTAATCTATATCCATAACTTAAATCAACTAAACCAAGAACAGGTAAAAATAGTCGAGTTCCAAGTCCAACAGATCTTTTTAAATTAAAAGGATCGAAATCAGAAAAATTTGCATATGAATTACCGGCGTCAAAAAATACATATGGTATTAATTGTAATTGCTCAGTGCTTACAGCCGGATATCTCAATTCTAGTGAATATTTAGTATAAAGTCTTCCCCCAATCTGTCTCCCATTTACAACTGGTGCAATACTTTCGTTTAAGCCACCAGGGTATCCTCTTAAATCAATATTATCGTATAAGAAACTTTGTCTTTGCTGTAGCTGAGTTCCACCTACAAGAAACCTCTGGAAACTACTTCTCCTGTCTTCTGTTAGGTAACCAATAAATCCATAGTCGGCCTGGCTAGTTAACACTAACTTACCCACAACAGGAACATGGTGTTGAAAATCTGTCTTAATTTTGTAGAACTCAGAAAAACCAGGAATTGGAGGAGCTATTTCACCAGAAAGAGTAAATTTCGATCCCATATTAGGAGATATAAAATTATCGAGAGAATTTCTTTCTAATACCTGTTTAAATGATATAACACTTGAAGTTCCTTTAGCTAATCCAGTTGTAAATCCATCAACTACATCATACAATTGATAACTAAGTACGCTACGTGTTGAAAAATAATCATCTGGCCACTTTAATCTTTTACCAAGAGAAACACTTGCTGAGAACAATTTATTTCGTGCATCAGAATTTCGATACCTTATATAATTATAAGATAAGTTTACACCAAGTGAGGTTGGTTTTCCATTTAGCCATGGCTCAACAAATCCGAAGCTATAGCTTTGATACCCAGTTCCAGTAACTTGTACACCGAGCGATAATGTTTGCCCATCTCCAGAAGGAAAAGGTGTAAAATCACCCTCAATTGCTCTTTTTAAAGAAAAGTTATTGAAATTTAGTCTTGCTGAAATAATAGCACCTATTGATTGTCCTCCATATCCACCAGAGAATTCAAAATTACTTGTGCTTTGAGACTCATCTAAGTTAAAGGATATATCTACTTCTTTAGTTTGAAATTGTGGTACATAGTCAGGAGTAATATTCTGAGGATCAAAATATCCTAACGTACTTAACTCTCGTATTGAGCGAACAATTGCATCCCTGCTAAAAGTATTCCCAGGAACGGTTCTTAGTGTTCTTCGTACAACATCATCATGAGTATTTGTATTTCCTGAAAAGGAAACATTTCTAATTGTTGCAATTTCATCTTCATACAAATCAAAATGAATATCTAGCGAATCTTCTCCAATTTTTGAAACGGTAGGAATTGCTTGAAAAAATAGGTACCCAATATTTTGATACAAGCTATTTATATCAGTTGAATTTTTGTTGAAGTTTAAATTTTGTTCATATTTTTCTTCATCAAATATATCTCCTTTTTCAAATCCAAGAGAAAAGCTTAGTTGTTGGTCTGTATAAACGGTATTTCCATCCCAAGTAATATTTCGAATTTTATATTGGGGTCCTTCTTCAATATTAAGTCTTACTTTAATTCCTCTTTTGTCCCCATCATAATCAAAAACCCAAACAGAATCAGACACAACCCGAACATCTGTGTATCCATTATTTCTATAGTAAGTAAGTACTTTTTCAGTCCCTTCCTCAAAATCTTCTTGCTTAAAGGTCTTTTTTGAAAGGAATTTCCACCAAGCATCTTCTTTTAGAGGTTTCATTTTTTTCCTTAGCTTCCTATCTGAAAATGCTTCCGCCCCTTTAAATTGTATATCCTTCACTTCAAGCTTTTTCCCTCTTTTAACATTAAAGATAAGGGTAGATCGATTTTCAACTTTTGAAGGAAGTACTTCTGTTTCTACTTCAGTAAACCAAAGTCCTTTCTCTTTATAAAACTTATAAATCTTACTTTTGGCTTGTGCTATATTTGCTTCAGTAATTGCAATACCAGCCACCAAAGATATTTCTTTTTTGAGATCTCTTCTTTCAGACCTTTTAACACCCTCAATTTTATATTCAAACATTCGAGGTTGTTCTGTAACGTCAATTATTATCCTAAGTCCCGTTAATGTTTTCTCAGTAATAAATACCTTAACATCTGAGAAAAGTCCCACTCTATAGAGACGTTTAATTGCATCAGAAATTTCAGTACCAGGGTAAGTAATTGTTGTACCTTCACTTAAAGAGCTCGCATTAATAATAAATTGCTCTCTAGTAAATTCATTACCTCTAATTTCTAATCCAAGAATAGTATACTCTTGAGGAATTTCGAGTGTAGGGTCTGTAATTTGGAAATCTTGAGCCTTAGTTTCTTCTAAACAAATACCGACAGTTAATAAGAAAAGGAACGTTAATAAAATTCGTTTCGACAATTTGAACACGTGTGATTTAGCCAAAGATTGATTTTTCATTTTTTATGTAAACGGGTACTACTATCGGTTTCGTCTTTGGATAATTCTACTTTTCCAAATCGCCTATCCCGTTTCTGATACGATGCTATTGCTTTATAAAGTTCATTACGTCTAAAATCAGGCCAATATTGTTGAGTAATGTATAATTCTGAATATGCCAATTGCCAAAGTAGGAAATTACTAATCCTATATTCACCACTTGTTCTTATAATAAGGTCGGGATCTGGAACATTAGCAGTTGAGAGGTGATCACTGATCATTTGATCATTAATTAACTCAGGATCAAGTCGACCTTCTTTAACATGTCCCGCAATTTTCTTTACTGCTTGGGTAATATCCCACCTTCCTGAATAACTAAGTGCAAGGCACAATTGTAATCTTGTATTATCTTTTGTTAGATCAATAGCTTCTTTTAACTGTTTTTGGCAATCATGCGGAAAACGATCCATCTGACCTATGGTAACCAACTGGATATTATTTTCATGCAAATTATCCGCTTCTTTTCGAAGTGAAGAAACTAGAATTCTCATCAACCCTCTAACTTCTGCAGTCGGTCGCCCCCAGTTCTCAGTTGAGAATGCATATAGAGTTAGATATTGTACTCCAAGTTGAGCACAAGCTTCCGTAATATCACGAACAGAATCTACACCAACTTTATGACCGTGAAGTCGGATACTGCCTCTACTCTTAGCCCATCTTCCATTGCCATCCATTATTATGGCTATATGCTCAGGAATCTCACCATTTTCTTTCAACAGAAACTGGTTGTCCTTGTCTTGGGTACTCTGAGTTGTATTTGTTAACGTAAGCTCTTTCAAAGGGGATTTTTCTAGCTGATTTTCAAGCTCCCAAAATTAGAGCTTTAAGCTTCCTTAATCAAGGTAAAGTATGTTTATTTATTAGATAGCTTTCGCTTGATATCAATCATTTCAAGTAAGGCTAACGCGGCCTCTCCCCCTTTGTTTCCTTTCTCACCAGATCGTACCATTGCTTGTTTCACATCATCAGTAGTAAGAACACCAAAAGCGACTGGTTTTTGATATTTTAGATTAAGCTTAAGCACACCACGAGTTACTGCATCGCAAACGTATTCGAAGTGTGGAGTTCCACCACGAATTACAACACCTAACGTAATTACACCATCAACATCTTTTTCTTCTAGAATATGTTGCGCTGTAAGTGGGATTTCGAACGAACCCGGACATCTAACTACTAGAATATCATCATCTGAAATCCCATTTCCTTTTAAAACCTTGAGCGCTCCATTCAACATTTTCTCGGTAATACTTGAATTCCATCTTGAAACAACAATTCCAATTTTTGCTCCACTTACTGATGTTTTTCCTTCTATCGTTTCCATGCTTATACTATGTTTTAATTTCTACTATTTGTTTTCGCTGATCTGTCATTCGTTTCATTTTATCTATATGCTTTTTAGCAACACTTACAACACCTAAATGACGTTCTGCCATTTCTACTCCTCCATGGTAATCACTCCCTCCAGTTAATAATAGTGAATGATCTTCCACAATTTTAGTATACTTTTTTTGGAGATCAAAATTATGACTTGGATGAATACATTCTAATCCATCAATACCAGCATCGATAAACTCATCTATTTCAATAGCTGAGTAATGTTTTGCGGGGTGTGCAAGAATTGTTGCTCCACCAATATTACGTACGATCTCTATTACTTCTTTGTAATCAGGATAGCTGTTTTCGATTTCTCCAAGGCGTTCAGTACTCAAATATCGAATAAAAGCATCGTTATGATTTCGAGCGTATCCTTTTCCAATCAACACCTTTGCAACATGAGGTCTTCCAATATTTGCACCATTTGCTTCT
>TARA_R110000868_G_scaffold411788_1_pt1 | contig 57930 bp, 48 predicted proteins | sample TARA_R110000868 | Tara Oceans TARA_R110000868 (sample SAMEA4397489) | marine metagenome | biome: Polar Biome; feature: [SRF] surface water layer (ENVO:00010504); material: water (ENVO:00002006), including particulate matter (ENVO:01000060) such as... | depth 5 m | reverse complement strand
CGACCACGACCACGACCACGACCACGACCACGACCACGACCACGATCACGATCACGATCACGATCACGATCACGATCACGATCACGGGTAGGCGCACGCGAGACGATCAGGATGATCCAGCGCGCGTAGCTAGAAAAAGAGAACCGCAGTTCAATATTGTCTGGTAGTAAAGGATGACTGGCCAATCATGTTTCAATTGAGCGATCCCAATATGATACTGACGGGGGTGTTACTCTTAACGGTAGCCTGGATGCTGCGAAAAAACTTTCGCTATCAGCATCAGGTAAGAAATCGAAGCCCACTGGACGAAGCACAGCAGGAACTTTCCAGCCGGGAACAGAGCCAGTTCAATCGACTCAATCAGCTGGAAATCAAGCTGTATGAGTATGGCAGAGAAGTGGAATCGCGGAGTGATGACCGCCTGCGCGTACTCGATGAACTGTTGCGGGAAGCCGATCAGGAAATCAATCGGCTACGTCAGCAACTGGCGCTCACACAACAGAAACAGAATGATTCGACCCAGAAAGCTGGTCCCGATATTCTTGTCTATGAAAAATCGCAGCCTCTGTCTGCTACTGCAGAAAAGCGACTGATGATGGTTTATCTCAGCCAGGCCGGTTTTTCGGCTCAGGAAATCAGCAACTGTTTTCAGTGCCCCCGCGAGGAAGTCGAACGGGTTCTGGCAGAAGACTGTCCCCCGGGTTCAGAGATTGCCTGAGCTTAAGGGGTATCACCATTGCGGCTCAGCCGCTGATTAACTCGCCAATCGGAACAGCATCGACGAGTCTGATTTCATCCTGTTCTGATCGTGCCAGACAACTGCCGGGATTTAATCCCAGATGATGGTAAACAGTCGCTGTCAGTTCCGAGGCATGCACCGGACGTTCCACAGGCGCGCTCGCCCGGGCATCGCTGGCGCCAATCACCTGGCCACCGGGAGTTCCGCCACCGGCGACGAGTGCAGACCAGACATGCGGCCAATGATCGCGACCACCGTGTGCATTCACCTGGGGTGTGCGACCGAATTCGCCCGTAGCCATGACCAGCGTATCATCGAGTAAACCCCGAGTGGAAAGGTCGTCGAGCAATGTAGAGAGTGCTTTATCAAAAGCGGGCCCCAGTGAATCCCGATATTCGTAAACTTTTCCGGATGTCCCTGCCCCGGTGCCGTGACAGTCCCAGGTTAACTGCTGATGCAGATCATCAAACAGATTGACGACCACGCACCGCGTTCCCCGTTCTACCAGCTGACGAGCCTGCAGCAACAGCTGACCAAAGCGATGCTTGCCGTACTGCTGTTGAATCGCCTTGGATTCTCCTGTAATTTCGATTTCAAATTCCGCCGAAGTGGATTCACCGACGGCAGTCGCCGGTTCAAATTCTTCGCCCAGAAATGTTGCCTGCTGGCCGCGATAGGTATTCACCCCCAGCGAAGTGACCTGTCGTGGTAATACAACAAACGGAGGTGCATCTCCCCGAGGTCCCCACTGGCGCGCGATGACAGAACCAAAACAGGGATAATTCAAAGCCCCCCGTGAAAGTCGACCGGTCATGAGCAACTGGTGGCCGGTTTCGTGAATCGGCGCGGCATCATGGTAAAGGGAACGGACGAGAGAAAACTGACCGGTTCGCTGTGCGAGCTGGGGAAATGCTTCGCTCAGAAAGACACCGGGAACCGTGGTTGAAATCGCTTTGAGTGGTCCCCTGATTTCCGAGGGTGCTTCCGGCTTGGGATCGAAGGTTTCCAGCTGGCTGGCGCCGCCGGTCATCATAATGAAAATACAGTTTTTATGAGAACGATCCCGCTGAGTGGCAGCCATCGCGGCGCGTTCCGCCATTGACAGCCCGACGAAGCTCAAACTTCCAACACGCAGGAAATCACGTCGTGAAACTTCCGATTGATTTTGCCTGGAACTCATAGCGTATATTACTCACTTCATTTCAGTGTGATTCGAGTTAATCGGGGGTCACCATATTATAACAGTCTTCCACTATAGTCGAAGAATTCCTCTCTGGAATTCAACCTGTTTCTGGAACTTCCGTTACAAAACGCAAAGTTCATCAGTCTTCGTTGATCTGAATCTGAGCCCCTTCGTTCAGAGGGCGGACTGTCCTCAACTCGCAATATTTACCGTAACCACATTCAGTGACTAGACTTGTTATCATTGCTGCATCCTGGCAAATGATGGACAAAGTCGGTCCCCACGAAGTTTGTGCGATTCCCCGGACTCCCCGGTTGATCAGCTTCTGTTCCAGTTCAACCATTTGAGGATCGGCAAAGATTCCTCCCTGAGCGGGTCTGAAAAATTCACCGACCACGTGACCAAATTCGGTCAGTCCTGTTGTAAATTCTTCGAAATCATGGCTTTGAACAGCGGGTGCCAGTTGCATCAATGCGAGGCGGCAGAGTTTTTCCGTGGTGGCTGTGGGCATCGGTCCCAGCTGCTGAATGGCATCAGCTTCAATGTAACCCGAAATTCCTGCACGATTTGTCGGAGTCACCAGAAGGATGTGCCAGTCTTCAGGGAAATCAGCCCGAACCACCAGTGGACTGATCTCATCAGCAGTCTGCTTGCCTCCTTCAACCAGGAATCCACCAGTAGTGAATCCATGAATGCCTAAAGCGGAGCGGGCACCGCGCTGAACCCGCTGTGCCAGTTCCACCGACGTCAGTGAAGTTTCCTCTGACAATGAGGCAAGTGCCTGTGCGACTGCCAGACTCAATTGGGTCCCGGAACCGAACCCACAGTGCTGCGGGATTTCAGAATGCAGCTTCAGATCATAAAACCGATCCCGGTACAGATCGGGACATGTGTTACGGATCGCAGCAAGCGCTTCTCTGATTTTTGTATTACTGCCGGGGCTGCCCTGCACGCTGTCTGAGTTGCCAGCTGATTCTGTGACAGCCAGTTTCAGTTGTGGCTCCTGGACCATGAGGCCTATGCCACCAAACTCGCGTCCTACTTGAGGAGCGAGGGAGAGTAACCCCCAATGCAGACGACTTCCCGTCGTGATATTCACTTCACGCGACATGACAGTTTCAGTTTCAGACTGAGTAGGTTTGGTAAAAAAAGTGGTTTTATGACTGTGTTTCAGCATACGCTTTTGAAATGAATTCTTCCAGTAAACGGAACGCAGTCTCTTCATCCGGTCCTGCGGTTTTTCTGACTATTTCTGCCAGTGTCTGATATTGCGCCAGCAGATCCCCCTGCTCAATCAAGTGGGTGCGGGTGGCGAGAATGGCCGCTTCCAGTACTGCGTGTTTGGCGCGGTTCAGGCCGAAATAGTCGCGAATGCGACCGTGATGGATCACCTTTGCCTGCATGACCGTGCGGGCCTCTGATTCATCGATGGACTCAATCTGAAATTCATACCAGCGACAGGCGGATGCCAGCACGCGACCGGATATTTTCTCTGCGGGAAAGGTATCTGGAATTTCCTGCAGAGTTCCAATTGCCGTTTTTGCGAGCAGCAATACATCGTCGACCACGTGAAAGACACCACTGCGGGTCTCTTTCAGATTGCTGAATGTGCGCGAAGTCTGAAAGGGACGCAGTATGAACTGTGTCATACCCTGATCGACCTGTGGTCCCATGGGAGCAATGTTTAATTCTCCCGATTCATTTTGACTGGTGACCATTCCTTCCAGAATCATGCCTGCTGCTTCCTGAAGAATTTCAAATTCCTGACAATAAGCCTGTATCATAGACGCGCGTCAGAAACTTTGAAACCAGTGTCGCCTCTGAAAGTGGAATCCGGCTGCAGATCAACTCAACAGCGGGGACTGCAAGCTGTTAGCGGGTGAAGCCGACGTAGAAACTGAAGACCTGGGTTTCGTCGAACGTTTCTTTCGCCAGTGGCACGGAGAAGTCGAGTGCAACAGGAACAGGCCCCATCGCAGGAACTGTCAAACGCAGACCGGCACCCACGGCGACACGGAACTGGTCCAGAGAGACACTCTCTTCGACGGTACCGAAGTCACTGAAGAAGACCATCTGGACCATCTCATCAGCCGTAATGGGGACCATGTATTGAGCACTACCCAGGAAGCTCCAGCGACCACCGATGGCAACGCCATTTTCGCGTGGTGTCACACCACGGAATTCGAAGCCACGGAAGGTCTGGAAACCACCGGCATAGTAACGTTCGAAGACCGGCGTATCAGTATCCGTCCAGCCCAGAGAGGCACTCAACGACAGGATATGCCGTCCACCACCGTCGGGCCGTTTGTACAAGGTAAAGTACTGACTGGCGTTTGTTTCCAGGCGGCTGTAATCGTAATCACCGACAGCCTGCTCAGCAGCGAATTCCAGGATATGTCCTTCGGCAGGCAGAAATGCCGCATCGCGCGTATCATGTGTGGCTGACAGTCGGAATGTATTCAGCAGGTTATTGCCAACTGATTGCTGAACGATAGCAGGCGTGGGAACACGTGGATTTCTGAGGTCGACATTTTCCAGACGGAACTGGCCGTTGACTGACCATTCCTGAGTCAACTGACGGCCCAGGCTGAGCCGGGTCCCGACGCGTTCTTCATCCCAGTCTGTATAGAATCGGGTGAAATAAAATCCACTGACGCCCAGGCTGAAGTTTGTATCCAGAAAATAGGGATCGGTCCAGTTCACGAGATATCGGCTGACCTGATCACCGGGAACCGCTTCTGCACGGAACCGCTGTCCGCCACCGCGCCAGGCGGTACCATCCAGGATGTCTTCCATACTGCGGGGCGGTCTGAGAATATCAAAGTTTTCTTCCTGCAGTACGATCGAACCCACGACCCCTGCGTCACTGTTCACACCAACGCCGAACATCAGACGACCGGTACGACTTTCGGAAGCGTACACATCCAGGTCGACCCAGCCCGGTTGCTGCTGAGGGAACTCGGTTCCCATGGGATCGCCCAAGGGACTGTTTCCGAACAACGGATTCAATGGTTCTGGAATGCCGTTGTCATAATTCTGACCACGAAACACTTCCTGAGTTCGCCGCTGTTCATGGATGATGCCATCATCATAGATGACCCCCTGATCGAATTTCTGATCGAGTTCGAAATTCTGACCACGCACGACATCATCTCGACGGATTTCTGCCAGTTCACGCTGGGGATCAACGCGGGTGACATTGATTCTGGGTCCATTTTGTGGCCCGGTCTGGAATACTTTATTCCCTTCGATTCGCCGTTTACTTTTGGCAATCAATCGCTGATTCGCCAGATCGCCGGGTGCGACCATCAGGGGATTGGTCAGCACGGAACTTTTTGTCCGAGGATTGTCACCAGAAATATGTGGTGTAATTTTGCGGATGCGATAGGGTTTGTCTTCGTTGATCTGGTAAACGAGGTCGACTTCACCCGGTGCTTCCAGAAAACGGGGCACAGGATTAACTTTGGCAAACAGATGTCCGAGCTCGCCATATTTAACCGTCAGTTTATCGACGTCGGTTGAAAGTGTGCGGCTGTTAAAGAACTCACCGGAAGCCAGTTTGATGTTATCCCGAATTTCATCTTCTGAAAAGATGCGGTTCCCCTCAATCAGGATGTCCCGGATCTTGTAGCGTTTGCCTTCGTTGACGGTATATTCAATCTGTACATGAGAACGATCTTTATTAAAGCCGATCTTCTCGTCGATTTTCACATCGAAGAAACCCAGGCTGTTGTAATACTGTTTAAGAGCTACCAGATCGTCTTCGACTGTGGATGGATCAAATTTCCCCCCGAAGACACTTAAGCCCAGTGGTGCTTTTTTAGTAAGGAGTTTGGTTTTCAAGACTCCATCACTGACGAATTTATTACCGCTGAACTTGATTCCCGTGACGATGACTTTGGGACCTTCATTGATATCAAAGATCACCTGGCGGTCATCGGCGTTGCCCCCTTTCAGCAGTTTGATTTCGGCAAAGCGGTAACCACGTTCGACATACAGCTGCTTGATACGCTGCACGGATTCCTGGTTGGCAGAGACATCGAAAGGAGAACCGACCTTTAAACCGGTAGTCGCTTCGAGTCGCTTGGTTTTCACTTTTTTATTACCACGAAATTCGACCTTCTCCACGATCGGTCGCTCTTTGACTTTATAAACCAGTACCAGTCCCTGATCTGTGTTTCGGTAGACAGGTTGAACACTGGAGAACCAGCGGGTAGCAAACAGCAGACGAACATCTTCCAGAACCTGATCGCGGGTAGCAGGACGACCGCGTTGAATTTTTGTTTTCTGTAAAATTGCCAGGGCGGGAATCGAATGATTTCCTTCTACCTGGATATCGAAAATCGGATCGTTCAACGAGATCGACTTTTTCGCTGGTTCCTGAGCGCAGGCTGAGTCGATCAGCGGAATGATTCCGTTGAAGCAGTCTCCGAACAATGTAAGCTGTACCAGGATCAGGCAAAAAGCCAATCGAAATGCGTTTCCGCATCTGGTGTCAGACAAGACACCTCTTATCATGTCGAATCCAATTGTAATATTTACGAGAAAAGATATGAGGTTCACTCAATTGTGACAGGATGGAATTCACGTTGTTTCAGGCCCTGTAATCTCAGAGAGGATTTGAGAATAGGGAGTGTAAGACAGGAATGTTGCCCTCAGGTTAATTGTGGGTTGCGTAGAAATAACGAAAAAGCAAAACAGCCGCAAGATGAGTTTTTCATTGACATTCAGATTTACTGAGATCGTTTGAAAAAATCACTCTGCAGAAGATTGCAGCTTGTAAGTCTTACAAAAACAGGCCGTTTTACAGCTGTTTTACGTAATAATTACGCGCACCGCGCAGCAGCAGACCGTGGCGATTGAAGCGGGATTATTCAGCAGTCGACTGCAGGTGGCAGGCCACACAAGACAGGACTACATTATTGACCGACGATTTTTCCATCCGGGCAGAATGCCTGGCGATCTCTTCCCGCTGGGCAATCCAGAGGCAGGATTGCTGTCCCTGAGACACACTGGCCGCGCCGGGTACTGATTTTTCGGGTACGTCCAGAGAGATCCCCCAGCCCATGAGAACTCCCGTCATCAGAATCAGGGCGGCGTTCACCAGACGTTTATGATTTGACTTAAGGGGTGCAGGGCTGTCTGCCTTGCGGTTTATATCCGTTTCTGCGCTCAGGCGTGTGGCTGCCTGCTCTGCCATCCGTACGGTTTCGGCAGAAAGAAATGGTTTACCGGCAGCAGGAAAGGCGGGTAGTGCATGATGGTCCGCTGTCTGTTGCATCTCGGAATAGTGGTCGCTTAACTCATCCGTCTCTGAAGACTCGTCCAGAATCTGGTAGAACGAGCTGAGCGCAGGTGCCAGTGTTTCCTGCATCTGCCGACAACGTGGACACAACTGCAGATGCCATTGCAGTTCTTCGCACTGATGGTCCGTAGGATGGGTGATCAGTTCAAACGCTTCGTCACAATTCATGAGACATCTCCTTCCGAAGTCGTATCTTCAGAAAAACGATGAGCCAGTTGAAGCAACCCGTTTTTCACACGTATTTTTGCTGCTGATAAACTGCAGTCCATAGTTAACGCGATTTCCGTAAATTTCATACCGCCGAAAAAACGCAACCGCAGCGAATCCGCCTGAACTTCAGGCAGTTCTGCAAGATAGATTGTCAGCAGTTCAAACTGTTCTGTTTTCAATACTGCGTGCAGAGGAGTCTCTGAGGAACTGGGTTCCGGGATCACCGTCTCTTCCGAGGTACTGAAAGAAGAACGAACCACTTCCCGCGGTTGACGTATCTGATGTTTATACTGTCGCCGACATAAATTCAAAAAAATCGTCCAGAGCCATGTCGAAAATGCAAAAGACGGGTTGTAGGATTCCCGGGCCGCAAAAGCCGCCAGGAAGGCTTCCTGCACCAGGTCTTCGGCAGCGACCTGTCGACCATACTTGCTCCAGGCAAATCTCAAGAGTCGTTCCCGGTAGCGTAATACCAGTTCGTCGAACAGGAGATAATCGCCTGCACAAACGCGTTTCATGAGATCGGCATCATTCAGATTTTGATTCATCTGGATTCACGGCCATCGGGAATGATTATCTGGAGAAACACCAGTTTCTACCAGGAGGGAGTTTGTTTCGGAAATTTAATTCTAGCTGTACCCGATAAGTAAATGCAACCTGAACCTGAAGTTCAGAGGCATTTTGCCATCGGGAATCAGTCCTGCAAATCGACCCCAATCTGATAGATTTCTTCTGTATCCAGCAGCAGGTCATTATTTTCAAACAGCTTCTGGATGGCGGCTTTATGGATTTTCATTTTCGTTCCGCCGACGCCAATCGCTCCGTAACTGAGAATTCCGTCCCGGTCGGTTGCCTTATCCATCACATCGACTTCTTCAATTCCGGCTGGAGGAACCGCGTTGAGGTCGATGACCACCTTGAGCTGTTTCATCGGTTTCCAGCAGGCAGCGGGCAGCAGTTTAACTCCCGCTGCGCCGGCGGAAATGATGAGATTTGTATCCTTGTTGGCCGTCTCGATCTGTTTATGATCTTTGAGTCCCAGCGGCGTCAGTTGTGCCCCTTCGACAATCCGGGCAATTGCATCGCAGGCCGCCTGTGCCCGGTCAATCGAGCGAGAAGCGAGAATCACTTTCGCGCCCCGTTTTGCCAGCAGTTGCGCGGCCCGTTGCCCCACAGGGCCGGTGCCACCCAGTACGAGGGCGGTTGTGGCGGAGAAATCGAGATGTTTTCCCGCTGCAAGAACGGCGGCTGCCGCCGTTGTGTTGGATCCGTTCGAGTCCATCATGACGGAAACCCGCGTGGGACCGAAGAACGTGTCCTGTATTTTCTGAAACAGAGTTTCACCGGAATGGACTTCGCTGCCGCCGACAAAGATCGCAGTATTGTTTAACTCTTTGGGACCGCGTGTGAACATGGCACCATGAACCAGGGACTCCACATTCACGGGAGTCACATCGCTGTAGCTCATTAACTCATCGACGCCGGCATCAATGGCAACCACACGATCAAACGAGCTGGCGTGCGCATCGGTATCAAGTTGAATCAGTATTTTTTTCATGAGAGATCTCGACAATCATCAAATCTGAAAACAGCCAAACAAAATACCCCTGCTCCAGAAGAACAGGGGTATGTATTCGATTCCGCCATCCTTACTGCCTGGATCAGCCAGCGTAGAAGGGGTGAGTTGCTTCACTCTTCTTGGCGATCATTTCATCCACAGAAGGCTCATTCTTCATTGCACGGGCAATGGCTTCTTTGGTTGCTTCATAGTTGTAATCGAAGATTTTCTTATCATCGTCGGCTTCCCAGTGGATAAAGACACCACAGACAATGACGAGATCTTCGCATTGATCTTTCGGGATCACGCCGGCTTCAACACTGTCAGCGACGGCTTTCGCGACGGCGTATTGCGCGGGGCCAAACATCTGCACCGCCTGTTTTGCACCTTTGATGGTGACCTTGGTTACCATCACGGTTGCTGGCTTAACTGCGAGGTTGGGTGATAAGACAGCCAGCAGGTTACTATGACCCATTTTCTGGCTGGACAGAGCGTTTGCAAAAGCTGCACCGACAGGACCGGTTTTGTCACCAATCAACAAATCGATATGAGCAACTTCATTACCTTCACCCACAAGTGACTCACCGACAAACATTGACATTCTTCGTTCTCCATTTCTTATCAGGTTCACATAGTTATGCTGTTAGCACAATTAAAAACGGATCACGAATACCGCAGTCCTGAAGGGACGGCGAAACAAACTCTCTCAAGCCTGGTTCACCTTGGATCATTCGTAGCCTCTAACAAGTAATAACAATTTAAGAAGCGGAATGCCAGTAAACCGCTGGTAATCACTCTAAATCCTCATAAAATTGTCATGTCCGTCCCCCTGAACTCTTTGAGATGCATAGAAAAAAACTGTGAATTTTCCTGGATCCTCTTCTTTACTGATCGTCGGCGCCAGTACGCGGGCTGCCGCCTGTTCTGCAGTACGAGCAGGCTTCCAGCCAGTCTGTGCGGATCAGTTTGCAGACCGCGACCTCCGTGCCGTGTCTGAGGTCATCATCAAAATCGATGAGCATGGTCACTGGCTGGAAGAGATTCTGAAACGGGAACCACAAAACTGGATCTACACCGGTGCCCTGGAAAACCGGCCGGAAGTGATCAACGCAATCAATCAACGTCACACATTGCTGGGAAACGCAGAAGAATCGTTAAAAAAAGTCCGTGATCCGTTTTTTCTGCAGGATCTGCTCGTCGACCAACCAATTGCCATCTCCCCCTGCCTGCCCGACGATACGCAAACTCCCCCCCGGGAACTCTGGCTGCGCAAACCCCGCCTGAGTGCTGCCGGTCAGGGAATCAGTTTTGCGGATGCACACACGACAGACCCAACCGATTCTACACAATATTATCTGCAGCAGTTTCAGCCTGGAATTCCCCTGTCTGCCCTGTACCTTGCCTGCGATGACTGTTGCGTGCTGGTTGGCACTGCGGTTCAATTTATTGGAAACAGGGCACTTCATGCTACCGGTTTTCAGTTTTGTGGTGGAATGGCATTGCCATCTATGCTCCCTGAATGGCGTCACGCTCTGGAAAAACTGGGGCACAATATCGCGCGCGGATGCCATCTGAGAGGCCTGTTTGGTTGCGATCTGATCTGGAATCCGGACCGGCAGCCGGGTTTATGGCTGACTGAAGTCAATCCCCGATACACTGCATTGACTGAACTGTTTGAGCTGCAGTATCGCCTGCCTCTGCTGCGGTGGCATCTTGCCGCCTGTCGTTCCTGCGACGCATCATCGGCTGTGGCAGGAACCTTGGTCGATGAACTGATCCAGCTGCTCAAAACCAAGGGAAAACAGCCTCTAGCAGCTGTTTCCAAAGGAATTTTGTACGCGCCGACGGACCTGACAACCCCTGATCTCCCTTGGGAATGCTCTCCGGGACAGGTAGCCTGGCAGATTCCCGCGATCGCTGACATTCCTGACCGGGGAACCAGAATTCCGGCTGGTACCCCGGTGTGCACACTGTATGGGACCGGTGACGACCAGGAGGCATGTCTGCTTTCTCTGGCAGATCAAATTCTCCGCATCCAGGTGCAGATTCAGCCTGAGCTTTTCCGGGATCTGAGCAGGAATGAGGTCCGTAACATGCTCTGGACTCGAAAGGAATCGGAAAAACTGAATATTTCGGGTTTTTTCTCAAGCAGGAATGTATCAGGTTCGTTTCTTGAAGATTGAACTGAATGGTTATAAAATCCAGTTTAGAACTGGTGTTCTACAGGACGACATATAATTCACAGATGAACGTTTCGTCTGGTCTTACACGTAACATGAAGGAATAATTTTAGACCGATGCCCAAGTCAACAGATATCAAAATCGTTGAGGCAAAATTTTCAACTGAAGAAGTCCCCTTCCGGACCCCGCTCAAATTTGGTGGCCGGGTGATGGACAGCAGCGTTCTGTTGAATGTGGAAGTCATCGTTGAAACACGCAATGGAAAACAGGGTATCGGGATCGGCAGCATGCCGGCGGGTAATATCTGGGCCTGGCCATCCGCGGTCGTCAGTCCGGAAGACTCGCTGAAAGCAATGATCGAATTTCTGAAAGAAGCGGTCGAGATTGCCAATATCTGCCCGGAAGTCGCACACCCGATCGACTTGATGTATCACATCTCGGCTGAATACCATTTCATGGCAAAGAAACTTTCCAAGCGACTCGGTCTGGCTGAGGAAATTCCGGAACTGGCGCAGCTGGTCGCTTCCAGTCCGCTGGACGCAGCAATTCACGACGGCTTCGGTCGTGCGAATCATATCAACAGTTACAATGGTCTTTCTGCCGAATACATGAGCCATGATCTGACCGAGTATCTGGATGATCAATTTAAAGGGGAATACCTGGATCAGTATACCCTGCGTGATCCCAAACCGACGCTGCCGCTGTACCACCTGGTCGGTGCATTAGACCCGATCACGGAAGCGGACATTTCAGAACGCGTTGATGACGGCCTGCCGGAAACACTGGGCGAGTGGATCAAAGCCGACGGTCTGACGCATCTGAAAATCAAACTTTCCGGTGACAACATGGACTGGGATATCAGTCGTGTGATCGCTGTTGAAAATGAAGCGGTCAAAGCACAGGGGGAACGCGGACAGGATAAGTGGGTCTACTCTCTCGATTTCAACGAGAAGTGTGAGAACGTGGATTATGTTCTGGACTTTCTTAATAAAATCCGTGAACAGACACCGGCTGCCTTCGATCGCGTGCAATACATCGAACAGCCCACTAACCGCGATCTGAAAGCCAATCCCGAAAACAAAATGCACGAAGCAGCCAAAATTAAACCTGTGGTGATTGATGAATCGCTGGTGGATTATGAATCGCTGCTGCTGAGTCGTGAGCTGGGTTATTCGGGTGTGGCTTTGAAAGCCTGCAAAGGACAGACGGAATCGCTGTTCCTGGGGGCCGCTGCTCAGAAGTTTGACATGTTCCTCTGCGTGCAGGACCTGACCTGCTGCGGTTATTCGTTCCTGCATTCTGCCAGCCTGGCGGCCCGCATCCCCTCGATCGCTGCGATTGAAGGCAATGGTCGTCAGTATTGCCCCGGTCCGAACAAGAAGTGGAAACGCTCTTACCCGGGCATGTTCAACATCACCGATGGGACCGTGAAGACATCTGAACTGAACGGTGACGGACTGGGCTTCTGAGTCAGTTTGCAGCAGTCACTTGTCACAAGATCCTTACCAGATATTGTTGCGTGACTGGTACGCCTGGTAGTTGAAGAACGCGAACAGTGCGAACATGATGCCTGCATAGCGCTGCTGGTGCGTAAAGAAATAAACGGCCAGACCGCCGGCAACGACCATGGAGATCTGAATCGCCAGTACATCGCCGCGTGAGCGTTTGACGGTTTTGCAGATATCTTCGCAGATATGACCGCCATCCAGTGGCAGCACCGGTGCGAGGTTAATCAGCCCCCAGATCAGATTAATAAACAGCAGATCATGAAAGGCGATACCAATATAAAAGCGGGCCTGTTCACTGAAGCCATCCCACATTCCATAGCGAACGGAGAAATACCTGAAGAAAAAGATTGCGCCATACAGCCCGAATCCAGCCATCGGCCCTGCAGCAGAAATGATGATGGAGCGCTGTGTTGTCAGCCCGGAATAGGGCTGATAGATGGCCAGTCCCCCAAAGTGATAGAGCACGATTTCGGGAGGCCAGCCAAAATATTTGGCCATGACAGCATGTCCCAGTTCATGGACCAGAATTGAAATAAAAACGCAGGCGATCCAGATGAGCGTGATTTTGGGATCATTTGGATACCAGCCCATGAACGCTGCCATCACCCAGAACAGTGGATGGACGCGGATCGGGATTCCAAATAATGAAAAACGCAAATCGAATTCGGTGGGAGAGACATTTCCCAGCATCTGCTCAACTTTCTGTATGTATATCTATCTATTTCCGGCGCATTGCATATTCGTTTCGCCAGGACCGCGCCAGCTTATCTGATTTGGCATGAGAATGCACTCCCGTGAGCCTCTGAATTGGTCGCACTGTAGCCCGGTCTGTCATTCGAAGCAATTGCAGTTCCGAATGCCGGATTCAAAGCCATGTTCTATTCGAATGATCGCATCGGCTTACTAAACTTTTATCCTGAGAGAAAATGGATGCAATGGTCAGATTCGCAAGACTTAACATTGACGCATCTCACGAAAAGGCTACGATTTGCAGACATAATGGGCAGTGGGTCGCACAAGTTCTGACTCTGACTGAATCTTGACGGATCACTCAGAGTTCTGCGGGGATACCCCGTGGGAGAAGGATTGACCATGCATCGACACTTGAAGTGTCGCTACGATAGACGCTTATCGTAGCAACACTTCGTCACAGGATCGGTTGTGCGGCCCGCTGGTCATTTTTTTAGGCATTGCTGATGCCTTCTATTGAAACGGAATGACTGCAGGTTTTTTCAATGGGTTTATTTGATTTCTTACGACGGATCTTCTTCGGTTCTCCCCCGAGCCAGACTGTCTCGCCAGTAGAGTCCGCTCCCGTCCCGGAAGAGACCAGTTCCCGGAAGCCTCGACGCAAAACCACACTGGAACCATTGCGCTACAGCAGCAGCCATTCGAGCCGCGTCGAGAATATCGAAGAAGTGGCAGCGCCCCCTTATGAGCTGGCACGCTATGGAGCGCGGACCGGTCATTATTATGATATGACCAGAGACGGCGATACTGAAAAACTGGCGCGATACGAACTGCCCCGGTTCTCGACGCCTGTCGAACTCGCTGAGTGGCTGAATATTCCACTGGGTAAGCTGGCCTGGCTGACGCATCGTTTCACACAATTTGATCGCCCGGATGATGCACAGGACTCACATTATATTTATCACTGGAAGCCGAAACGATCCGGATTTCGCCTGATCGAATCGCCGCGCCCGTTTTTAAAAATGGCACAGCAGCAGATCCTGCATGAGATCTTAAACCAGATACCCGTACACACAGCCGCACATGGATTTGTGCGAGGCCGCTCTTCAGTGACGAATGCAACTCCTCATACGGGTAAACGTGTGGTTGTGAAATTTGACCTGGAGAATTTTTATACGAGTGTCAAATTTTCCCGCGTCGTTGCCATCTTTCGCAACCTGGGATACTGTCGTGAAGCATCTCTGTATCTGGCGCGGTTGACGACTTCCGTGATTCCCATGAGCCTGCCTTTTCCGGATGGCAGCCTGCGACCGCTGGTTCCATACCTGTCGCGTCATCTGCCTCAAGGCGCTGCTACATCCCCTGCCCTGGCGAACCTGTCGGCCTATTCGCTGGACGTACGACTTTCCGGTCTGGCACGCGCCTTCGATGCCGACTACACCCGCTATGCCGACGATCTGACCTTTTCCGGATCGGAACAGTTTCTGCGATCATTACAGGTATTTCTTCCGCTGGTCAATCAGATTATCCGGTCAGAACGATTCCAGGTGAATCACATGAAACGCCGCATACTGCGAGAAAATCAACAGCAGAAAGTCACAGGCGTCGTCGTGAACGAGCACCCGAATGTGCCACGCAAAGAATTTGATCTGCTGAAAGCCATTCTCACAAACTGCATTCGCCAGGGTCCGGGAACTCAGAACCGCGAGAATCATCCAGATTTTGCCAGTCACCTGCGCGGCCGTGTGGCTTATGTCCAGCAACTCAACCCGAGCCGTGGGCAAAGTTTACTGCAACTGTATGAACAGATTCGCTGGTAAACCGTTTGCTCCAGATTTGCCTTGTCTCCTTGAAGCGTTTTAAGGCATAATAGGTTAACAGCTTACGCTAAAGACCCGGATTTTCCGCGGTCTTTTTTAATCCCTGACAGCAGCATCTGCGTTGAGTCTGCCAGGGAGAGAAACTCGTGCTAATACCCTTCGATCAGTTAGGAACCGTTGTGGGTGGATTTTTTCGTATCCTGTTTGCCAATCCCTATTTCAGGAACCTGTTAAAACCTTTAACACGTTTCTTTATCGGGTTGATTGCCATACCGATCTTCCATCTGATTCTCAGTAAAGTGGTGCGGGTTCAGGAAATCGACGAGGAACTGGAAAAGGACCTTGAACAATGGTTTCGTGGATCCCTGTTGCTGCTGGCCGCGACTGCCAATATGGAGGCCGCGTTATTTGGCTGGGTTCCCATGAGTCTGCAGGGAACCGAAGGCTGGATCCTGATGGGCTTTCGGATCATGCTGGCCATCGGGGTGATTGAAGCCATGCCCGACCAGGAACTGTTTTCCATTATTCACCCGGGGCCGCCTCAGTTAAAACTCTCCAAAGAGTATGGAATCTTCCGTGAGTTGAAAGAAAAATGGCGTGCCATATTGAAGGGTATGATCTGTCAGCATATTAACCGTTCTTCTCCCGTATTCGCGATCCTGTCGGCGATCGCCATCGATACAGTGGGCTGGGTCTGCTATGGCATGGCTATAACGCAGTACCTGATTATCGGTCTGGTAACTTCGCGCGATCGCGCGCTGGATGTTCTGAGCGAATTTGATCGAAAGGTTACGATGCGACGTCGTGAGTTGATCGAAGAATTTGATCTGGACCAGGAGGAAGTTGATGAAGCAGATCGAAAACGATGCGAAGAAGTCGAGCAGGAAAAGACAGAGTCGGAAAAAAAACAGGCCGACACCTCGAAGGCGTCGGCCTGAATTGGTGAGCGATCAAGTTAATCTTCAGATTCTTCTTTTTTAGCTGCCTTCTTCTTTGTTGTTTTTTTCGCCGCTTTCTTTTTGGTAGTCTTCTTTTTTGCTGCTGCTTTTTTCGTTGTCTTTTTCGCGGCTGATTTTTTAGTGGTCTTCTTAGCCGCGGATTTCTTCTTGGCTGCTGCTTTCTTTTTAGCTGCCTTCTTTACGCCTTTTTTCTCCGCTTTCGCTTCCAGCCATTCAATGGCCTGATCCAAGGTCACGTTATCCACTTCGTATCCCTTGGGAATTGTCGCGTTAATTTTGCCATGCTTCACGTACGGCCCGTAGCGACCATCGAAAATGCCGATTGGCTCTTCGTCTTCCGGATGTTTCCCGAGATCCCGAATCGGTGTCGGGGCACTGCGTTTACGCGCCTGTTTGAGCAGTTCCACTGCGCGAGGCAGATCAATGGTCAGGATGTCGTCTTCCTTACCCAGCGATTTATAGACTTTGTCATGCAGCACGTAGGGACCAAATCGGCCGATGCCTGCGTTGACCTTTTTACCTGTCTCCGGATGTTCGCCCAGTGCACGAGGCAGGCTCAGATATTTTAAAGCGGTTTCAAAATCGATCGTATCGGGATCAACGTTTTTAGGAATACTGACACGTTTGGGTTTCGGACCATCTTCGACCACATCACCCAGTTGCAGATAAGGACCAAAGGGGCCATGCAGTTTATAAATGGGAGTGTTTTCCTCGGGATGCATGCCGAGAGATTTGGGGCCTTCCGCTTTCAGACGGATTAATTTTTCTGCCAGTTCGTTCGTCAGGTCAGCCGGCGCAATATTGTCGGGAATCGATGCCGAAACCGGTTCTTCTTCTGCCTCGTTGGAAACGTAAGGTCCATAGCGACCAACGCGCACTGCCGAGGTGATCCCTTCCAGGTCCAGCGTACAGATTTCCCGTGCATCAATGGTCTCTTCCTTGGCTTTGACCTGTTCGTCGAGCCCCGCTTCCCCACGATAAAACTGGTTCAGATAAGGTAAACGGTCCCCTTCGCCGACGGCGATGTCATCGAGTTCCTGCTCCATGGCAGCAGTGAACTGCAGATCGACCAGGTTCGGGAAAAATTTCTCCAGAAGACGCGTCACAGCCAGGGCTGTGAAAGTAGGTACCAGTTGACTGCCCGTCTTTTTGACATAGCCGCGATCCTGGATGGTGCCGATGATCGAGGCATACGTACTCGGACGGCCGACCCCTTCACTTTCCAGCTTGCGGACGATGGTCGCTTCCGTGTAGCGCGCCGGTGGTTTGGTTTCATGCTTGAGCGGTTCCACTTCGCTGGCTTCCAGCGCCTGATTTTCTTCCAGCGGAGGCAGCATTGATTCGCTGTCATCCAATGCTGCTTCGGGATCATCAGAGCCTTCTACATACGCACGGAAGAAACCGGGAAATTCAACATGACGACCGGTGGCCCGGAATTCCGCATTGTCGGCTGTGATCGTGACAGTCTGGAAACGCAGACGGGCTTCTTCCATCTGGGTGGCCATGGTCCGCTTCCAGATCATGGCATACAGTTTGGCCTGTTGTCCTTTGAGGCCAAGCTCTTCCACGGTCTTCATCGATTTTCCGGCGGGGCGGATCGCTTCGTGTGCTTCCTGTGCCCCTTTGGACTTGGTATCGAAGCGGCGGATTTCGGGGCTGAGATAATCTTTACCGTACATGTCTTCAATCCGTTTGCGCGAAGCAGAAACTGCTTCGTTGGAGAGATTGACACTGTCAGTACGCATATAGGTAATGTGACCGTCTTCATACAGACGCTGGGCCACCTGCATGGTTTCCCGGGCCGACATATTCAGCTTGCGGTTACCTTCCTGCTGCAGGGTACTGGTTGTAAAAGGAGCAGGCGGCTTGCGGGACTGCATTCGCTGTTCAACAGACGTCACGGTCCAGTCAGATTTTTTGACGCGTTCCAGCAGATCATCGGCCTGCTGTTCATTGAGCAGCAGTACATCGGCGCCTTCTTTGAGTTTACCCGTCGATTCGTCGAAATCTTTACCACTGGCGACTTTTTTACCGTCGACCGTCATCAGCATCGATTCGAATTCGGCGCCCTCACCTGTTTTGAGCTGGGCTTTCAAATCCCAGTAAGTACCGCTTTTGAAGGCAAGTCGTTCCAGTTCGCGCTGAACCAGAATCCGCACCGCGACCGACTGAACGCGGCCGGCAGACAGACCTCGGGCAATCTTCTTCCACAACAGCGGGCTCAATGTAAAACCGTACAGTCGATCGAGTACACGCCTGGTTTCCTGAGCCGAGACCAGGTTCAGATCGAGTTCGCGAGGGTTGGCGATCGCTTCCTGAATGGCTTCCTCGGTAATTTCCGAGAAAACCATGCGTTTGACGGGGACTTTGGGCTTAAGCAGCTCGGCCAGATGCCAGCCGATACTTTCACCTTCGCGGTCTTCGTCGGTCGCGAGAATGAGCTCTTCAGCATCTTTCAGGGCATCTTTCAGTTCTTTGACCGTCTTTTTCTTCTCTTTGGGGACCAGATAATAAGGTTCGAATTCGGATTCGACATTGACCCCCAGGGTCGCCCATTTATGTTTTTTCTTGAATTCGGAAGGAACATCGGAGGCTTTCGTAGGCAGATCGCGTACGTGGCCCATGCTGGCCAGGACTTTATAGTCGCTGCCTAAATAGCTGCCGATTTTCTTGGCTTTTGCTGGTGATTCCACGATCACCAGTGCCTTCAGCTTCTTTTTTGCCACCAGACCTGCCCTTCCTGAGAAACCGACGTCGACCTTGTCTCCAGAGTCAAGCTGGCTACAATACGCGGCTCAATCATTCCTGTTTATTCTATATTGGATCTGCTGAATCCGAATCAGTTTGTAAACTTCAATCGGCAATCTCTAACCGCCTTAAAACTCTCTGTCAAGCCTGTAATTATTTTTTTCATACGTCAGGCAGCCCCCAAACCGGGTACTTTTGAGCGTAAGAACAGACAGGAAACAGCAGGATTCTTTCAGAGAAGACTTTCACGAATGGCCGGAATAAATTACAACACATGAAATAAACGGAAAACTCTTTTCCAATTGGAAGATACGAAAACCAGCGATTACTTCAATCGGATCTCGTTGACACCGGAAGTTCACTACAGGAAATCGAATTCATTCGACTTGCAGACTGAAGAAGGAAACAGAATGGCCTCGCCACTGGAATTGTTTCGTAAAAAACAAAAAGTATTAATGGTTCCGCTCACCATTCTGGCGTTGTTCGCCTTTATTGTCATGGACCAGCTGACACCGGCGCAGTTTCCCCCGATTGCGGGAATGCTGTTCTTCGGGTTCGTGTTCTGGTACCTGGGTCGCGACCGCGGTAAAGGGACCCAGTTCGCAGTTGTGGGGGTCGTCATCGGCTTCTTCGTGGGTTATCTCTATATCCCCAAAGTCGGTGCTGAAACAGTGGTCACGAGCACCGCCGGTGATATTGACATGCGTCAGTATCAGGAGATGGTCCAGAATCGCCAGATTGCGAATCAGTTTATCATGCGATCTTACATGGCCTCACTGACGGAAGAAGAGCAGCAGCGTCCTCAACCTCCCCGCGGTGCCATGTTCGGTTTCGGGCGGGAGATGGAAGATGACATTATTCTCGAATACCTGTTCCGAAAAGAAGCGGAAAAGATGAACCTGATCGTCTCTGATGATGCGGTTTCCAACTACATCTCCCGCTACACGAACAATAAACTCAGCCGCAAGGCCTTTCAGGAAACCTGTCAGCAACTCGGAAAGACCGAAGGTCAGATTTATGACATCTTCCGCGATCAGCTGCAGGCACGTCTGGCGTTCCAGATGCTGCGTCCTGAAGTGTCTCTGACTCCCGATCAATACTGGAACTTCTATAAAAAGTTCAATGTCCGGGAAGAACTGGAACTGGTTGCGCTACCGGTCAAAGACTTTGAAGGTGAAGTTCCCGCGCCCAGTGATGCGGAGAAAAAGGCATTCTTTGAAACCTATAAAACAGTCTTCCCAGGCGAAAAAGGACCAGGATCACCGGGATTACGCCAGCCTCAAAAGGTACAGGTGGAATACCTGATGGCGGATTACGTGGATACCGAAAAGCAGGTTCCCCCGATAACAGACAAAGAGATCGCGGCATTCTACGAAGACAATAAAGAACGTCTCTACAAAAACAATCCCATCCCGGATCTTCCTGCAGGTTCAACCGTACCGACGGCTCCCGAACTGCCTGCTCCCTCTGGCCCGAAAACCGAAAAGCCAACGGAAGCAGCGAAACCGGGCGCTGGTGAAACGCCGGCAGAGAAACCGGCTGCGACGCCTGCAAAGACAGAAACACCAGCCAAACCGGAGACACCTGCCAAACCCAAGGCTGACACCAAACCAGAGCCGGAATCAAAACCCGAACCAAAAACAGAAAAGAAAGAAGAGTCGAGTGCGCTGGCTGCAGAGTCAATCACATTCGTTTCTCTGTTAGATGAAAAACCAGCCGACACTCCCGTTGTCGCTCCTAAACCAGGCGCGGAAACTGCGGGAGCAAAACCTGAAGCAACAACAACGGCTCCCCCTCCACTGGAGCCATACCGTCCTTTGAATGATGATTTGAAAAGCGAAATCCGCGATCAGCTGTTGCGTGAGCGCACATTGGATTTAATGAAAGATAAAATTTCAGAGGCTGTGTTGTTCATGAATGAACTCAGCGACAAAATCACCAATCCGGAAGAAGGCGCCACAGTGCCGACTCCGGAAGAGGCTACCAAGGCATTGAAAGAGTACGCTGCCAAACATCAGTTGATTTACAATATCACTCCCATGATGTCTGCCCAGGAGATGTCGGAATCAGAGAAATACCCGCTGGGCACTGCGAAAGAGCCCACGATTAATCAGTTTGCAGCACAACCACGGACTGCCATCGAACAGCTGTTTGAAACTCCCGTCAATCTGACCTATATTCCTTACGAAGCAGAAGACTCGTTCTCCAGCGGATTACTCTGCTACTGGAAGATCAAGCATGTCGATGCCACCATTCCTGAATTCGATGATCCGGAAATTGATCAGCAGATCACCGAACAGTTAAAACTGGAAAAAGCCCGTCCCCTGGCTCAGAAGCGGGGAGAAGAACTGAAAAAACTGATCAGCGGCGATAAAGAGATGGCGGCTGCGATCGAAGGTCAGACCATCACCGGCAAAAAGGAAGGGACCGAGCTGTCCACGACCACAACCGAATCGTTCAGCTGGATGCGAACCTCAACGGCCAATGCCAGTAATCCGTTTTCCATGCCCCGCCCTGAACTGTCAAGTATTTCAGCCGTTGAAGGTGCCGGCAATGAATTCATGGAACAGGTGTTCGACAACCTTGACGAAGGAGAAGTCGGCGTGGTGATGAATGCCGACAAATCGATCTGTTATGTCGTCAAAGTCATCAATCGTATCCCGTCCACACCAGGCGGCTTGACGGCCATGTACCAGGAATTTCTGAAGGAAGATATGTTCTTCTTCTTTTCTCCGTATCTGCCTATGGCCCAGATGGAACAGCAGCAGACCAACTTCGAATGGAGCCAGGAGCTGGAAGCAAAGTACCAGGTCGAAAAATTCTTCGAGCAGGTCGAAGGCCCTGAAGTTGTTGCCCAGTAGTCAAAACTGAGTGTTGAAAAATTGAAATCGGTTGTACCAGACTCGGGTACAACCGTTTTTTTTTGTCATCTGCCTGAGGTAATTTGATTTGGACCAATCTGGAGCGAGTCACATTTCACCATAGCGTCTCTCAATCTATGCTACTCAGTCCAAAAGGCTCTGGAGACGCTACAGCAAAACTGGACACAGTCTAGAAAAAAATTCAGAAACCAGGTTCAAAAAAGCTGGACATCAGGAAATTCAGAGATTATTTCTATAGAGACAATGCGGATGTTTTCAGCCAGAATGGTCGGATCCCCGGCGTCGGGCTGAATTGCGATAAGATCCGCGTAACTCAAAACGTACTCTCCCCTTAGTTGTGTTTTTAACAGTTTCCAGTTAAAAATGAACAAGTCATCCAACTGCCGACTGTCTTCTCTCGTAAAAAGATTTGAGCGAGGCCGCCGGCGGACCATGAACTTACAGTCTTTCTGTTGAATCAACCCACGAGATAATCATCGGGAGTATTATTGTAATGTCGGAACAGGTTCAGCAATCTCCTGCAGAGCAGTCTGAAACTTCGTCCCGGGAGAACATGATTGAAGCCATCGGATTGAGTAAATTCTATGGTCAGTTCGCCGCGACAAAAGATGTGACATTTTCCGTTCCCCGCGGCCAGGTCGCTGCGTTCCTGGGCCCGAACGGCGCGGGAAAATCCACCACCATGAAACTGCTGACCGGGTTTCTCTCCCCCAGTGAAGGTCAGGCACGTGTGGGTGGATATGATGTGAGCACCCATCGAATTGAAGCCAGCCAGAAACTCGGGTACCTGCCGGAAAACGGCCCTCTGTATGAGGAGATGACTCCCCAGGGCTTTCTGACCTATGCCGGAAGCGTGCGAGGCATGTCGACCGCCGAGCTCAGAAATCGACTGGAATTTGTCATGGAGAAGTGTGACCTGAGCAGTGTGTGGAATAAACCAATCCGAAAACTCTCTCGTGGTTTTCGGCAACGCGTGGGCATGGCGCAGGCTTTACTGCACGATCCGGATATTCTGATTCTGGACGAACCAACCAGTGGTCTGGACCCGAACCAGAACCAGTCTGTGCGAGACCTGATTCGAGACCTGGGCAAAACCAAGACCATTCTGCTGTCAACACATATTCTGCAGGAAGTCAAAGCGGTCTGCAGCCGGGTGATCCTGATCAACCAGGGTTCGATTGTGTTTGACGGTTCTGTAGACGAACTGGGCAACAGCCAGGACGACATGGAAACCAACTTCCACAAACTGACACACGCGTAATTTTTCTTTTACCGACCAGTTTATAGTTTCAGATAAAGCTGACGTAAGGACCCTTCTGTTATGTTGCGGAACAACGTTGTATTGGCCGTATTCAAGCGAAACGTACAGAGTTACTTTTCCGGAGTACTGGGTTATCTGTTTATCGTCGTGTTCGTTGTAGCCGGCGCATTTGCAGCATTTAATCAGCAGTTCTTCGCGAACAACCAGGCAAACCTCGATCAACTGAGCCTGTGGTACCCGCTGCTGCTGCTGTTCATTATCCCTGCGATCACCATGGGCGCCTGGGCCGATGAGAAAAAAATGGGCACAGACGAACTGCTGTTTACCCTGCCCGCTTCCGACCTGGAAATCCTGCTGGGAAAATTCTTTGCTGTACTTGCCGTCTACACGATCGCACTGCTGTTTTCCGTGACACATGTTTTTGTGCTCTGGAAGATCGGCAATCCCGACATGGGGCTGATGTTTACCACTTACTTTGGTTACTGGCTGGCTGGCGCATCACTGCTGGCAGCGGGCATGTTTGCCTCGGCTCTGACCAGCAGCACCACGGTCGCGTTTGTGCTGGGAACAGTCATCTGTGCTGTTCCCATATTCATCGGCCAGGTCGCTCCCTCCAGTGAACTGATCCAGAGCCTGAGCCTGGTCGAACAGTTCCAGGATTTCAGCACGGGGGTCATTCCCCTCGGCGCCGTTCTGTACTTTATCTCGCTGGCAGTAATGATGCTGTATTTGAACCGGATCCTGATTACGCGGCGGCACTGGAGTGCCCAGCAGCAGAATTCGATGGGTCTGCAGTACCTGATCCGCACCGTTTCACTGGCAGTGATTCTGATCAGCGCGAATGTCATTGTCTCTTACGGCAGCAGCCGCATCGATATGACGGGCGAAAAAGTTTTCAGCGTTTCACAGACAACCCGAGACCTGCTTTCCAAGATTGACGAAAAAAATCCGATCACTATCGAAGCCTTCATCAGCCCGGAAGTCTCGCGCGAATACGTCCCGATCCGCAAACGACTGATTGGTCTGCTGCGGGAATACAATCAGTTGGGCGGGAAACGGCTCCAGGTGCGGTTCGTCGATGTCGAGCCTTTCAGTAAAGCAGAAGAAGAAGCCCGCCTGCTGAATATTACACCTCAACAGGTCCAGACCGAACGCGGCGGTCGTGCGTTTGTCGATACCATTTTCATGGGGGCCGTTGTCAAAAGTGGTACCGATGAAGTGGTGGTCCCCTTCTTCAATGTGGGCACCCCGATTGAATATGAGCTGACGCGTTCCATTCGAACCGTTTCGAAAGACGAGCGTCTGACCGTCGGAATTCTCAACACCGATGCCAGTATCTTTGGCGGTCTGAATATGGGTATGGGTGGCAATCAGCCTCCATGGCTGATCGTCAGTGAGCTCAAGAAACAATATAAAGTTGAGCAGGTCTCACCCGATTCCCCAATCAGCGATACCGCCTACGATGTATTGATCGCCGTACTGCCATCCTCGCTGACAGAACCACAGTTAAACAACCTCGTGGAATACGTCAAAAAAGGGAAGCCGACGCTGATCTGTGACGACCCGCTGCCCGTGTATGGCGGGGGGCGCGGCATCCAGAATGCACCACGCATGCCCAAACCCAGTCCGGGTGGAGGAATGTTTGGGATGCAGCAACCACCGTCGACTCCCAAAGCAGATGAAGGCCGTTTAACTCCCCTGTTGAATCTGTTGCAGATCCGCTGGGACAACGGTCAGGTTGTATTTGATTATTTCAACCCGCATCCGGAGTTCGCCGAAGTCGTGCGTCCCGAACTGATTTTCATCAGCCCGAAAAGCGGCACCGCTGGTGCTTTCAGTCAGGACAGCAGTATTACCAGTGGCCTGCAGGAAATTCTGACATTCTTTCCCGGCAGTATTCGACCACTCACCAACATGACATTGAATTTCGAACCCCTGCTTAAAACCGGCCCGAATTCGGGGCTGCTGGAATGGGGACAAATCACAAGCCCCTTCTTCAACTCGGTCCGCATTACGCAAGAACCACCACGCGTGATTGACAAATACGGACACGTGCTTGCCGCACATATTACCTCCACAGACAAGTCTCCTGTGAAAGATATCAATGTCATCTTTGTCGCTGATGCCGACCTGATTTCGGATGAATTGTTCAATATCCGGGAACGTCAGGCCTTCGGATTGAAAATTGATAACGTGACGTTTTTATTGAACTGCGTCGACCAGCTGGCCGGCGATGATTCCTATATCAAACTGCGTAAACGCCGCTCCAAACTTCGCACACTGACTCTCGTGGAACGCGAAACGTCCGTGTTCGTGAAAGAACGGAATGCGGAACGGGAAAAGGCGACAGAAAATGCGGAAGAAAAGCTGAAAGAAGCCCGCGATCGCCTGAAAGCAGAGCGTGATAAAATCATCAAAGACACCACCATCGACGGGAATACCAAACAGCAGATGCTGCGAATGGCCGAAGAAAATGAGAGTCGGCGGCTGGAAGTCGATGAAGCCAATATCGAGCGTGAGAAACAGCGACAGATTGAAAAAATCAAAGCACAGACAGAGCGTCAGATCCGGACCATCGAAGATCGTATCCGCTGGTATGCGATCCTTGTCCCTCCGTTTCCGGCCATCCTGCTGGGAATCTGCTTCCTGTTTTTCAGACTGAAAAATGAAAACCAGAACATTTCTCCCGACCGGAGACTGAAGAAATAACGCATGCCTGTCCTGCAATAACCCGGACCGGAAATAAACCTGGAATTCCCTTTAAATCACTGTTTAATAAGTAAAATCGTTTGCCATGAATGAAACGACCCGAACACTGACATTTGCAGGAATCGCGGCGGTTGCTTTAGTCGCCGCCTATATCACCGATCGTGCCTCACAACCGGTACAACTGACCGGTTATGAAAATGTAGGTAAAGAATTCTATCCCGATTTTACAGATCCGACGCAGGCCAAATCGCTGCGCGTGGTGAGCTACAATGAAGATTTAGCAACGTTGAAAGTCTTCAATGTCGAGTACAAAGATGGTTCCTGGATCATTCCTTCGCACCACGATTATCCGGCCGACGCTGAGGATGAACTGGCAGAAACCGCGACTTCACTGGTGGGCGTGGTTCGAGGTGCCCTGGAGAGTCGTCGCAAGAGTGACCACGAACGCTTCGGTGTGATTGATCCACTGGATGATTCCAATACCAATCTGAAGGGACGCGGACAGCGACTGACTCTCTCGAAAGAAGGAGGCGCCCCCCTGGTAGACTTCATCGTCGGTAAGAAAGTTCCTGAACAGTCTGATCAATATTATGTTCGCAAAGTGGATGAAGATGCCGTCTATCGTACGAAACTGAATGTCGATCTTTCGTCCGAATTCTCTGACTGGATTGAGCCCGATATTCTGAAAGTCGACCGCGATCGACTGGTGGAAATTATGATCAGCCACTATTCGATTGATGAAGCACAGCAGAAAATCGTCTACGAAAGTGACAAACGAGAAGAAAATGTGACGGTGCTCACACGTAAAAATTCAACGACTCCCTGGGAGATGCAGGGGCTGGATACAGCAACGCAAAAGCTGAATACCGCTGACGTCAACCAGCTGGTGAATACCCTGACAGACCTGAAGCTCCAGGGAATCCGACCCAAGTCGGGCGATCTCGCAGCAGGTCTCAAAAAATCGGGATCTTTAAAACCAAAGACCCAACTCGATCTGTTCGACCTGCAGAGTAAAGGCTTTGTTCTGGCGCGAGGCCCCCAGGGAACTCCGCAGCTGGCTTCCAATGAAGGTGAAGTGGTTCTGGCCACCAACGAGGGCGTGGTATATTCCCTGTACTTCGGCGAAATTTTCACGGGCAGTACACTCGATATCGAAGTCGGTAACAGTAACGAAAAACAGGATGATTCCAAATCCGGTGACTCAAAACCGGCTGAGAAAAAAGAATCCGAAAATGGAAACGACAGTGCGCTGAAAACCAGCCGTTATCTGCTGGTAACCGCTTCCTTTGACCCTTCCTTCCTCGGCGATCCTCCACAAAAACCGGAAGCACCGGAAAAACCGGCCGGGCTGAAAGAAAAGCCAGACGCGGATAAAGCAGAACCAGATAAAAAAGAAGCTGACAAAAAAGAGACCAAGGCAGATGAAACACCCACTCCGGAAGCAGCTTACGAGAACGCCATGAAGGCCTATCAGTCTCAACTGAAAACCTATGAGCGCAAACTGAAAGAATACGATGACAAGGTGGTTAAAGGGAGTGAACTCGCTCAAAAACTTAACGAGCGATTCGCAAACTGGTACTATGTCATCTCTGCAAACAGCTTCGAAGCATTAAAATTGAAACGAAAAGCATTGGTGGAACCGATCGAAAAAACAGAAGGCGACCCGGCTAAACCGGGTGCTGCCACTCCACCAGCTGGCAAACCGGCTTCTCCGCCGACGGTTAATAAACCAGAACCGGCGCCTGCGAAAAAACCAGCTCCCACAAAGCCGGCCGTAAAGAAACCTGAGACCGGGACACCGGGAAGAGAGGCTGATGCCACGAAAAAACCCGAGGTTGAAAAAGCAGCCAGCAAACCCGAGGCCCCACCCAAAGCGGCACAGACGCCGGAAAAGCCGGAAAAAACGCCCGACAACTGACCATAAAACCAGATTCAGCGATTTAAAGCCAAAGCTGCGACAGATTTCCCATCAATTCTGTCTGCGGCTTTGGCTTTTGCTGCTTTCTGAGTCAACTCTGTTCCGGTTAGGTAAACTTTACCGGCGATGTTCCTGTTATTCAGGTGATTCCGATCGAATCGGTCATAGAAGTTCCCCGCTTCACTCCGATAAAGCTTAATGAATGATTTATGACGATTCGACCTGAGTTCAGACTGTTCGTCACGGCATACAGACATTTCAGATTGAGCAAAATCTGCGACTGTCCTGCCTTGAATCAATCAATTGCGTTCAGATCAGTTGCTCACTCTTAACCGGGTCATCACGTTTTTACTACATAAGTTCAGCTGTCAAGGATGACAGTTCAGGCTTGTGAAGGAGTCACAGAAATGAAAAGACTTCCCAAACAGATTCAATGGGGCATTATTGGTTTTTCGGTCGTTGCCCTCGTTGGCATCTCAATTGAATTATCGAAAGCCGAGACTAAGACAGCAGATACGATCAATTGGCATACTGATCTGGAATCCGCTCACCGGGCCTCACTCAAGAGCAACAAACCTGTTTTCATCGTGTTTGACGCCAGCTGGTGTACTTACTGCCGTAAACTGGAACAGGATACGCTTTCTGATCCCCGGATGTCCCGCTACCTCAATCAGGCTTTTGAACCGGTGCACCTGGATTTTGATAAAGACCGTAAGATTGCCGATGTTTTGAAGGTCAAATCGATCCCCTGCACAGTGGTTTTGAGTTCAGAGGCAGATCTGCTGGCCCGCCAGGTAGGGTATGCGAAGGTTCCCCGCTACCATTCCATGCTGGAAAAAGCGCGTAAATTGCAGGCTGTGATTCACCATATCGAATACTCAGACAGTCACTGATTTCCCTGAGATATAAAAATTCGGTACAGGCGCAAATCTTGAAAAAACTCTACGGAATGTGTACTTTGCGCATATGAATAAAAGCAAAGAGCCGTTTGGCATCAATCCGTCGGGTGAAGGTGACTCCTGGGAGTCTCTCGCAGGTGATCTGTTTGGTATCGATTTTGACCAGCAGGTTGAGCCGCTGCCCATCGACTTTGAAGATGATCTCGCAGAAGACGAGGAGACCTCGGAACAGGCTGAAGAGTCTGAACCCGTTGAAACGGAGCAAGTTGAAACTCCGGTAGCTGCCCATTCTGTGGAAAGCGACGACGACGACGACGATCAGTTCTTCGGTGCTTCGATCTTCGAAGATGACGATCCGGTACCTGCCTCTCATCGTGCAAACAAGGTCCCCGTCGAGCAGTTGGACTCTGGAATCGACTTCGACGACGAAGAAGAGGATGACGAAGACTTTGAAGAGGAAGAAGATGATGATGATGATGACATCATCGCTGCTTTTGATGACGACGATGAGGATGACGAAGAAGACGAAGTCGAAGAAGACTTTGCCCCCGCCGCCTCTCTGAAGGAAGAAACGTCAGCCGATTCGAGCGATGATGAGGAAGACACCTACTGGGACGCACTGGACGGCTGGAACTGGGACGAAGACGATTCCTCACATTCCCGAAAAGCCGTTGCAGCCAGCGATGATGATGACGACGATGACGAAGAAGAGGAAGATGAAGTCGCTGAAGTCCAAAAGCCTGCAGTAACAGAGCAGAAGAAACCGCGTCCCGAGAAAAAACCGCGTCCCGAGAAGAAACCGAAAGCTGCCCCCCGGCAGATCACTGCCCGGACTGATGAGCGACTTGATGATGACAATGAGTTTGGTTTCGGGCTCATATCAGAAGAGGTCGCATTCCAGCAGGAAGCGTTCGCTGCCGACGAAGACGACAACGAAGAAGAAGAGCAGAGTGAAGCGGTAGCAGAAACGGCTGCAGAAGCATCCAGTGAAACCGAGGGCGAAGAAGAAACAGGGGAAACCAAACGTCCCCGCCGCCGTCGACGCCGACGACGGTCTCGCTCCCGCAAGCCTGAAGAAACGACCGATTCTGCAGAAGAAGAAACGGACGACAGGAAGCAGGAAGTCCAGGCGGAAAGTAGTGAAACTGATGAGGACGAAGAAGAGTTCGAAAGCGATTCCGAACAGAAACCAAAACGTTCGCGCCGTCGATCACGTAGACGTAAGAGCGAAGTGACTGCGGAATCTGATGAAGGTGAAGCTGTTTCTGAAACAGCAGACATCGAAGAGGTGGAGTCTTCCAATCCGACAAAACAGGTCGTCGAAAACAAATATCCGAACGTCCCCAGCTGGGAAGAAGCGATTTCCTATCTGCTCAACCCGAAACTGGTTGGTGGTAGCAAAAGCGATAAGGATGAAGATCCTAAAAATTCGTCAGCAGCCGAGTCAGACGATCAGAGTCGCAGACGGCCCAAAAGAAGGCGATCTTCCAGCAAACGGAGCGGAGGCGGAAGCGGAAACCGAAGCCAGGCTCCTAAAAAAACATAATCAAAACCAAACAGTATCCAGCAGGTTGGGTCTCCAGGGCTGAAACGGTGCCTGGGTCCGTTCTGAAAGTTTTCGATCATGTCTGACCAGGCTCTGGAAACCGTCAGTGAAATTTCGGCCTTGCGGAAGCTGGTCGCATCACGCCGCCAGCAGGGTGCAACCATCGGCTTTGTGCCTACCATGGGAGCCCTGCATGCAGGGCATACCAGTCTCATTGAAGCCGCTGACGCTGACTGCGATTTTGTGGTCGTTTCCATCTACGTCAACCCGACCCAATTTGGGCCTGATGAAGACTTTGAAAGATACCCGCGCGTGCTGGAACAGGATCTGGCAAAATGTGCGGCGGCCGGCGCAAACCTCGTCTGGACTCCGGATACCAGTATCATGTACCCGGACGGGTATTCAACCGATGTGACGGTCAAATCTCTCTCGCGCATTCTGGAAGGCGCCACCCGCACGAATCATTTCCAGGGCGTGACTACCATCGTCACCAAGCTACTGTTAAGTTGCCTGCCGGACATCGCTTATTTTGGCGCGAAAGATTTCCAGCAACAGGCTATCATCAGACGGATGTGCCTCGACCTGAATATTCCGGTTGAAATTAAAACCTGTCCCATTATCCGGGATACGGACGGACTGGCACTCAGCAGTCGGAATGCCTATCTCTCTGCGGAAGAACGTGAAGCAGGCTTATCCCTTTCACGGGCCCTGCGACTGGCGGAAGAAAAAGTTGCGGCCGGCGAAACCGATATCGCGCAGATCAAAGCCGCCATGCAGCAGTTGTTAAATGCGACACCATTGCTCAAACTGGATTACGCCACCATCGCTGATCCCACCACGCTGGAAGACATCTCCACAGTTCAATCCGAGATGGTCGCGCTGATTGCCGCCCGGGTAGGCACTACGCGACTGATTGATAACTGCCAGTTGGCCCCTGCTGCTACAGAAAAAACCTGAAACGACGACTGCACGCGCAGATTGACATTGACGTAAGCTACTGAAAAGTAAGAAGATAGACGTTAACCTTATCGTTTTTCACGGAAAATCCCGGATTTTCTCAAAGCAGGGGAACTTCGATTCCCCCCGCATCGTCCAAGAGGTACTGTGACCAACAATGATCAATACCTGATTCAAGAATGTTTGGCAGGTCGTACCGAGGCGTTTGATCAACTGGTCCTGAAATATCAGGACCGCCTGTTTCGAACCCTGGTGCGAGTTCTGGGCTCCAGCGACGATGCGCGCGATGCCGCCCAGGAAGGGTTTACCCAGGCCTTTTTTAAATTGAAAACGTTCCGAGGAACCGCCGCCTTTTATTCCTGGCTGTTTCGCATTTCTTTTAATGCCGCGATTACTCAGAAACGAAAAACAAAACGAACTTCCGCAACAATCGATCCACAAGAGAACCCGGCCGGTACCTGGCTGGTTGATACAAACCCCGCCAATCACCCTCCCGAAGTCGCCGAACTCGCCGAGCGAAAGAAACTCGTTCACCAGGCATTGAATGAACTACAGGAAGAATATCGCACGCCTTTAATCCTGCGGGAACTGGAAGGTATGTCGTACGGGGAAATTGCCGAAATTACGGAGATCCCACTGGGAACAGTCAGAAGCCGAATTTTCAGAGGAAGGAATGAACTAAAACAGAAACTGAACACGCTGTTTCAGGATGCCCCTGTCACACGTGTTTCCGAGTCTGACCATGAGTCATCGATAAGTGAATCAAAATGAGTAGCCAACCCCCCTTTAACGAAAACCTGTCCGCCTACTTCGATCATGAAGTTTCCCCCGAGGAACGTCTTGAGCTGGAGTCGCGACTGGAACAGTCTGGTGCCGCACGGCAGGAACTGCACGAGTTCGGTGAACTCTCCCGCCTGCTGCAGGAGACCGCGACGGAATCGGCGCCTCCCGAACTGGCGCCATCAATCCGTCGCCGTATCGAACAGGAAACCCTGCTGACTTCCCCTGAGACGGTCCCGGTCACACGTGTACCTTCGATGCTGCGATACCGGATTGCCGTCGCCATCAGCGCCTGCTCTTCCGTAGCTGCACTGGTCTTATTTGTGTTGCTGTTGAATACCAGCCCCCCGCAAAGCAGTTGGCAACTCTCCCAGGCAGATCGCATGGTACTGCAGCCAGAGTCAGAACCGTCCTTCAACACGACAGCTGGCAAGAATGAAAAGCTGGTTGCTGCCCGATCGAATGAATTCAGTTTTCAGGCAGGTACGGACATTGGAAAACCCGGCCAGCCTCATCCTGTTCCCTCAGTCGAGCTTCAGTTGGACAAGCGGGGAATGCAGCCCAGCAATGTTGAAGTAAAAGAGAAACTGGCGATGCGGTCTCACATGGAAAAAACGCCCGCCGACTTTTCTGTTCACAATACGCTGGCCGAACAGAATTCCGCGGCGAAACAACTCAAATTGACCGAGCAGGGTCTGGCCGCCTCCTCCGGGATTCCCAGTCATATTCCACTGGATTCGATCCGCATTGGAGATGTGCTGCCTTACTTCCGTGATATTGATGGCAAAGTGGCTGTAATTGAAGTCCGCGTCGTCGATGTCAAACAGGCTCTGGGTACGATGGAACTGCTGCTGGCACAAAACAATATCCCCGTCGATCAACAGAAACAGTCGGAAGTCGAACGTCAACTGCAGGTCACCCAATCGCTGTCTTATAATTCTACTGACGCCAATGCACTGCAGGGCCAAAGCAAAGCTGAAAAAGACCAGCAGCTGTTTGCCGTCTACGTCGAAGCCACCGATGACCAACTGGCTTCTACCCTGGAAGAATTTCAACGCGATCTCAAACAGGATCAGATGTTAAGCCTGGCATTGCAGCCAGCGATTACCGAACAGTCTCTCAAAGAAGAAGCGGCCAGCCTGCCTCGACTGCTGGCACGACAGTCAGAGCCCCTCAAAGAACGTGAAGCAGCAAAATCATCTTCCCTGGCGGTGCTGCCGGAAGAAGAGAAGTCTGACCAGTACAATAAAAACCCGGCAGGCCGTAAAACTGTAACGGATGGACTTGCTCAATCCAAACCTCAGGCCAAAGGTAGCTCGCAACGCTCTTACCAGATGCGCTATCGGATGCAGGTTCCTGCGGAGAACGAACCCGATCTCAAGCAGATGGCGCGATCCAACCTGCTTAAGAAAAAGGATTCCGCGCAGCCATTCAAATCAGCAACGGATGCGCCCCTGATGGCGTCTAAGCCTTTCGGCGACAGTCCTGCAAAGCCCCGCAAGGTGATGCAACAGTCCGCCGGGACATTGATCTCAAAGGCACCCGTTAAAGTCCTGTTTGTCTTTAAAAATCCGGAAACTCCCGCGCTCCCCACCGCTCCCCAGTAACGGGCAGCGGTGCAGCAGCGGAGAACTTCGTTTCTAAACGGGCTTATTTCGCAGGACCAACGCGTCCTTTGGTTTTTGTGGGAATCCGAACCAGGTAGGTGTCTGCGGTCAGATACAGAACCGTGCCATCGTTCCCCCAGGCACAGTTGGCTGTCCGTTCGCCCGTGCTGATGCGTCCCAGCAGTTTGCCTTCAGGTGTGAAGATGTAACAGCCTCCCGGTCCGGTGGCAAACAGGTTTCCATTAACGTCTGTTTTGAGCCCATCAGGCAGCCCTGGCAGTTTGCCGACCTTGTCTGTGACATCATAAAAAACTTTGCTGGCTCCCAGTGTGCCATCCTGGTTGACGGGGAACGCTTTCCAGAGTGCCGCCTCGGGATCAGACTGGGCAACGTACAATGTTTTTTCATCAGGTGAAAACGCAATCCCGTTCGGACGTGTCATTTCTTTGGTCAGCAAAGTCAGTGTACCATCCTTCGCCAGACGATAGACGCCACAAAAATCCAGTTCGCGGCGCGGGTCGTCGTAGCGGTTGGGCAGCCCGTAAGGGGGATCAGTGAAGTACAGATCCCCGTTGGATTTGAAGACCCCATCGTTGGGACTGTTCAACCGTTTGCCCATGTAGTTGTCGACCAGCGTTCGTTTGCCGCCTTTTTTGGTCAAAACAGAGACGCGGCGATCGCCGTGCTCACAGGAAACCAGACGTCCTTCGGGATCGAGAAACAGACCGTTGCAGCCCGGTTCATTTCCATAGGGAGTTACTCCTGTATAGCCTGACGGTTTCATGAACAGTGAGGCTCCTTCCCCTTCTTTCCATTTCATGACAGAGTTGCGGGGAATGTCAGAAAACAACAGAAATCCGTCTTTCGCATTTCCCATCCAGACCGGACCTTCCGACCAGTCGAAGCCAGACGAGAGAACCTCAATCCGGGCATCCTTGTCTATCAGAGCATCCAGCCCGGGATCGATACGGACGACTTCTCCCAGCGTGGGGTAGTTGGTGGAATCCTGAGCAGATAGCTCTGTCTGACAAAGGCTCAAAACGCAGGTTGCTAGAATCATGCAGGTGAATCTAATAGTTTTCATGCTTTTTCCCTGTTTTTCAGATAGATCAGTGTGACTTGATACGGGAACTAAAGAAGGTTCAATTCTACAGATTCTCCGCAGGAGATGCACGTATAGAGGAAATATTCCTGATTCCGGGGCTTGGAATACTTGCATCCCGAAAACAGCTTCGATAACGTAGCACATGCTCCAGTTGTCGCGAATCAGAGGCTTTTCAGCGGCACGACAATTGGTTAAAATCAGGTCGACCCTGATACAAAACACTGCTATGGTGGGTATAGCTCAGTTGGTTAGAGCGCCGGATTGTGATTCCGGAGGTCGCGGGTTCAAATCCCGTTACTCACCCTTTTCTTCTTCCGGTCTCAGGCTGCATACCTGACAGCTATCCGGCCCCCGAGAGTTTCTGTTCTGATGTCTGCCTCATCACAATTCTGAATCCACGCGATTCCCTTTCTAGAGCGCATCACATTTAACCATGGCGTCTCTCAATCTGAGATACTCGGCCCAAATGGCTCTGGTGACGCTACAGTAAAACTGGGCACAGTCTAAACTCCTGCTTTGAATTGACTTATCAGTATCTGAAGACTCTCTTGAAATACGATCATGAAGGCAAATTTAGAGATCGTTCTCTCAAACACTTCACGCCAGCTCACCTGAAGAAACTGCCAATACCACAAAAAAACATAGTAAAAGTGCACGCGCATCACAGATTACCCATACGTTCACTAACAGACAGCCTGTTTTGCACTGTCGCCGCTGCCTCAACGTACAAAACTTATATTGCCCCTGTTTTTCGAAATGAAGTATACTGTCTGACCGATTGAAGTGATCACCATTCAAAGTGGCTCTCGGACGGTCCATAGGACGGACCGCTGCGGAATTTTCGAAATTTCGAAAGAGCATATACCAGGGACGGAGAGCTGATCTCATGCATCAAGCCAGAAAAATCATCTGCCGCAATTTGGAACGATCGATTGCTGCCAAAAAACAACTGCTGGAAAATGTCGAAATACAGCAGGAATTTTCGAAAGCCGTAGATCTCATCCTGCAGAGTTATCAGCAGGGTGGTCGACTGTATCTCGCGGGAAACGGAGGCTCCGCAGCGGATGCACAGCATCTGGCAGCAGAATTTGTCTGTCGACTGGGTAAGGATCGCGCTTCTCTGCCGGCAGAAGCATTGACGACTGACAGTTCGATCATCACTGCCATCGGAAATGACTATGGTTACGATGTGGTGTTCTCCCGGCAACTGGAGGGCAAGCTGACAGCCAATGATGTTTTCCTGGGAATTACAACTTCTGGCAATTCACCCAACATCGTAAAAGCAGTAGAGGCCTGCCGGGAAAAAAATGTTCCCAGCATTATCTTTACCGGGAACGAGGGGGGATCAGTCCGCCGGTTATGTGATGTGTGTGTGATTGCTCCCGGTCAGTTGACCAGCCAGATTCAGGAAGTACATCTCGTGCTGGAGCATACGCTCTGCGAATGTGTAGAAGCAGCCCTGTTCAACTTTGATCTGGATTGCGGCTCATCCGATCTGAATCAGACCAGTCGCCCCAGGCTGGCAGCCTGATTGAGTCATGCAGATACCGTCATCACGTAAAAAGTCGCTGTTTCTCGACCGTGATGGAGTGATCAACGTCGAAAAAGACTATCTGCACCGCATCCAGGACTTCGAATTCATCGACGGCATTTTTGAATTATGCCAGGCAGCGTCAGAAGCGGGTTTCGCGCTGATCATCGTCACGAATCAGTCAGGCATCGCACGCGGTTACTACACAGAACGACAATTCCAGCACCTGATGACCTGGGTGCTGGCCGAGTTTGCCCGACGCGGTTTGACCATTACCGATTATTTCTACTGCCCGCATCATCCCACCAAAGGGACCGGGCATTACCGGGTCGATTGTGACTGTCGAAAACCGGGCCCGCAAATGCTGCTGGATGCGGCACAGAAGTATGATCTGGACCTGTCACAGTCAATCCTCGTGGGAGATAAACGGACCGATCTCCAGGCAGGACACGCAGCCGGCATCGGCACGAAAGTGCTGGTGGGAACCGGACATGCTGTGAGCCCTGAAGATCAACAGGCGGCCGACATGTATGCGGAGACGCTCACCGCGTTGAAAACACTTTTATTTCCAGAATCACCTGGCAGTCACTGAAGGAAACCTCAAGACCATGTCAAACCCGACCCGTGTGATTGGAGTCATCGGAGCCCGGAGTCCGGTCGGACAGTGTCTGTTCTCAAATGAAATCCCCCACGCAACTGACCGCGTAGAACAGTTTGTGGCTTTCACCAGAGGAGATCTTCCAGAAGAACAGAAAGCTGGCACAACGGTTGAATGGCGAAGTTTAATCGATTCTTCCCGACAGCCTGCTCAATCGGAGCCGATCACAGACTGGATCAGCCTGGCACCGATCTGGGCACTTTCTGAACATTTTAAGCTGCTCTCTGAATATGGTGCCCGCCGGATCGTCGTCTTAAGCTCTACGAGCCGCTTTACCAAAACAGAATCGATTGACGCCGGCGAGCAACAGATGGCCCAACAGTTGATAGAGGGGGAATTGGAACTGCAAACCTGGGCGGAAGCCAGTCAGATTTCCTGGATCATCCTGCGACCGACTTTAATCTATGGCTTTGGTCGCGATAAAAACATTGCTTCTGTCGCCCGATTCATCAGGCGCTGGAACTGTTTTCCCCTGTTAGGAAACGCACAAGGTAAGCGACAGCCGATTCATGCAGCTGATGTCGCAGTCGCCAGCCTGCAGGCATTACGAACAGAGACGGTCGCGAACCAGGCCTATAACATTTCCGGTGCGGAAACCTTGACTTACCGTGAAATGATCGTGCGTGTCTTTCACGCTCTGAAGCGAAAACCACGCTTTGTGCGGATCCCGTTGACACTGTTTCGTGTGGGTACCGCCATCGTTCGCATTTTGCCCCGTTTCAGGAATCTGACTGCGGGGATGGCCGAACGCATGAATGCGGATCTGGTCTTTGATCATTCTGAGGCAGTGCATGACTTCGGATTTCAGCCACGCCCGTTTGAACTGAACAGTGATGATGTCGCAGGCCCCTAGATCAAAGTGCAGGAATCCTGCTTAAGTTTCGAGCGAGACACCTTCCTGCAATTCGATTTTTTTAGAATGTTTCTGCTGATGCGGTTCGATATTTCCCGGTTTCCCTGCCCCGCAACTGACCGCCAGCAGAACGAGAGGTGACCAGGCGGCAGCGACTGTCAGCATTCCCCAGGCAGGCCAGTACAAAGCAATCACTGACAGCGGAAACAACCAGAAGACATTGATGCAGAGCGTTCCCAGGCTCACCCTGCGATGTGCACGATGTCTTGCCCAGGTTCCGACTTGCGTTGCCTCCAGAAATCGTGAGAGTCTTTGATAGGCGTGGCACTGATGCGCCTGGTACCAGCAGTCACGTCGCATCATCCGTCTGAGCAGTGTAAACGTGGCATCGACCCAGAAGACACCGGGCAGAATCAGCCAGACCCAGAGATTCAATAAACCGGAGTTGAGAGAACTCAAAGCGAGTATTCCCACCGTGAACCCCAGATAAGTACTGCCGGCATCACCCATGAATATTTTCGCGGGAGGCCAGTTGAATGCCATAAACCCCAGCAGGGAAACGGTCAGCAGTAGCATGAGTGACTGTTCGGTTGTTGCAAAGGAGTCCACCTTGAAGGAAATCAGCAGCGTTGCAGCGACCAGAATACTGGTGGCCTCTCCCCCGGCAAGTCCATCGATGCCATCCATGAAATTAAACAGGTTCAACCACCAGATCAGGGCGACGGTGACGATTCCCCAGGTGACCAGAGTAGCATCCAGCTTCCATCCCCAGAATTCCAAAGCAGGTAAGGGAGTCAGTGCATATACAGAGGCAGCGATAATCGCAGCCTGGGCAACCAGTCGATACCTGACAGGGACATTATAGAGATCATCCCAAAATCCCAGAGCCGCAATCAGAGTACCGCCACAGAGTATGACCGGAATGGCAGCCCCAGAAAGGGAGCCTGACACATACAAAAACAGAAATGCGATCAGACTCGATACGACAAACGAGACCCCACCGCCTCGAGGCGTGGGCATCACATGAGAACAGCGACTGGTCGGAGACTTCACCAGACCCAGCACGGGAGCCAGTTTGAGCATGACACAGGTACAAATTAAAGATACCAGAAACACGCCGACAGCGATCAGGCATGGTACCATCAAGTTGCCGAACATCATTTGTCAACGATACCTTTTAGAAAATGACATGGACCTGATGCACATTGAAATACAGGCTACCGAAGAGCGCGGAAGAGTTATTGTATTCGAATTCTTTGAGCACGTTCCTGTTTACAGTTCTCCCAACTGAAGAGAGTACTGGTTTGTAAAATATTTGATACTCAACCGCGGCGGAGTATACAGGGAAGGGAAAAATGGGTCAATCCGTTATAAAACTCCTGTTTTTAAGGGATAAATTGAATGCAAATTACTCCAGTAAAGTACCGTCCTCCCCCCTGGCTGCATCACACACTGAACACTAACCCAGTAAAAAGAATTGCTGGCGCTCGCTCTTTATTTGAACAGAGGTGATCTGTTCCCTGCTTGCAATCATTGATTTTGCCTCTCGCGAGAATTATCGTCGAACTGTAATGCGATACCTGTCTCGTCAACTTGCCTGGATCCTGGCAAGCCTGGGGCTGCTGGGGATGATCCTCCAGAGCCTGCAGGTTCAGGTGGAACATACGCACTCAGCTGGAAATGTGGACCACAGCCATTCACACGGTCACGGTCACTCGCACAGCCACGGCCATTCGCATTCGCATGGACACAGCCATTCCCACAGTCATCAGGGGCATGCGCATTCCCCTCAGTCGGCTGCTTCCGGCATTCCCCAGACACACATTCACGTTTCACTGCTCTGGTGGGAATTCACGTTGAATGTGGATTCAGCTCAGAGCCAACCAGAGACTGTTGTCACCAGCCTGGAACAGCCAGGCGATGAGCCATCAGAACCACGAATCCACGCGCATCAGACCAGGCGATCGACCGGACCCCTCTTCACATCGATCTCCTGGGGTCAGATCCTTGCGGAACTGTATTCGGGCTGGAACTCGGTCCTGCCTCCTGACAAAAACCGGATGCCTGCACAGCAGGATCTGTTCGCACTGCTGTCTCGCTCTGCCTGCTGCTATGAATATCTGGCAGCAGCGCCCCCTGTTCCCCCGCCCGAAACCTGTCTTTCTGTTTCATTCACGTAATTCGCTCTGAAATGTCCACCTGTGACATTCCGGTCAAAGTGCGTATGCATTTTGCTGCGCCCATTTTCTACTCGAATGATTTTCAGAGACCGATCTCTGTCCGCGCAAATCTTACGGACTGAGCGAGTGTCTCTATCAGAAAGTTGGATACCTTTCCATGAAAAATAAACCTTTTGTTTACAGGGGGTTCACTCTGATTGAACTCCTGGTGGTGATTGCCATCATCGCCATTCTGATTGCCTTACTGTTGCCTGCCGTCCAGCAGGCACGGGAAGCAGCCAGAAGACTCTCGTGTAAAAATAATCTGAAACAGCTGGGCCTGGGATTGCACAATTACCAGGAAACTCACGGCTGTTATCCCCCCGGTTATGTATATAAGCCGGGAACCGACGGCAACCAGTCCGGCTTTGGCTGGGTGACAATGATTCTGCCGATGATCGATCAGGCCAATCTGTACAACCAGTTTGACCTGGAAGAACCGATCTTCAGCCCCGTGAATCTGGTTCCCCGCGAACGTCAGATTCCCGGCCTGCTTTGTCCTTCCGATCCGGTTTCGGAAAATGGCTTCATCGAAATGGGCAGTTCCGCCGAGCGGTATGCCATGGGCTGCTATGTCGCCAGCTTCGGTCCTCCCGATCTGGATGCCACCCAGGAAAAACGCGCGGGCATGTTCAGCCGCAACAGTTCGACACGCCCCCGTGATGTGATCGACGGTCTCTCCAATACACTGTGTGTGGGAGAACGGCAGAACGGCGTGTTCCGAAATGGTGCCGCCCATGGGAACCATTTTGAATACGAGACCACCTGGGCCGGTGCCGTCCGTGAAATTACCGACGCCACCGATGACCACGGGCATATGATCCTGTTTCAGACAGGTCATGTCCCCAACAATCCGGCCAGTGATGACCGCGATGTCTCAGCTCCGCATGTGGGGTTCGCGCAGTTTTTGCTGGGAGATGGATCGGTCCGACTGATTGGTTCCAGCATTGATTTCGGGCTCTACTCCGCGCTGGGTACGATTGCCGGCGGTGAAGTGATCGGCGAGTATTAATTCTCAGCCAGAGAACCAAGAAAACCCCTGGCAGGCTCACATCAATTGTGGTGTGAGCCTGTTTCTTTTTTAGTCTTATATGACCACACCTTTTTTATGTCTTTTTTATGTTGGAGCATGACCGCCTGCGGAAAAGGTTCATTTTTCTGCGGTTTTTTCGAAGACCAGAATATGCTGACGAGGGAGAATGCCGATGGTTTCTTTCCACTTGAGATTCAGCTCGGGCCGGGCGACTTCTTTTTTGGCCTGGGCTTCTGACATCTTGTGGACGAGTTTGATGGGGACGGCTGGATCTTCTTTACGGTATTCCACCAGCACGACACGGCCCTGGGGTTTGAGGGCTTTGGAAATTTCCTGCATCATTTCATAAGGGAATTCGAACTCGTGGTAGACGTCGACCATGATCGCCAGGTCAATCGACTCTGGTTTGAGGCCCGGCGACTTCTGTGTTCCCAATACAGGATGAAGGTTCTCCACACCCTGCTTCTTCATCTTCTTATCCAACAGATCCAGCATCTCCTGCTGCACATCCACGGCATAGACTTTCCCGCCGGGACTGACATGTTCGGCGAGGATCACGGAGATTACTCCGCTGCCGGCACCAATGTCGGCGATCGCCATACCGGGTTTGAGCTTGAGTGCTTTGGGAAGCAGCGAGAGCCGTTCTTCCTGCTCGCGGGTCCTGCGCTCCAGCCAGGGCGCACCCTGGTAACCCATCACGCGGGCGATTTCCCGCCCCAGGTAAAACTTGCCGATCCCATTCCGATCGTGATCGCGCAGGTTATAAGAATACCGGTCTTTCTCGTCTGCTGGTTTCGACTTCTCCGACGCTGACTCGTCTGCCTGCAGAGAGGATGTCTGCAACAACACCATCAGCAGGCAAGTGAGAATTCCGATGAAACAGTTTTCAGACACGAATTTCTTCGACGCAGTTCTCATCAGAGCTCCTCAGGCGGGGAAACGTTTCAGGAGACGAGTTCTCCTGATTCAGGATTCCGCTGGTGACGCTGCATGATCTCGGCCCACTCAGACTGTGGGACCTCAACGGCTTCGTCAACCAGCATCACTGGAATTCCATCTTTAATCGGGTACTTGAGTCGTGTTTCAGGATCGACAGAAATCAGAAACTCACCTTCGCAGATCAGTTTTGCCTTGGTTTTTGGACAGGCAATAATATCCTGCAGATGCTGTGGATCAAATAACATTATTTTTACTCTCGAACAACTTTCACTTCATTGTAGCGATTGAGACAGCAAATCGACAGTTTTCTTATCAAGCTGACGTTCCTGAAACACGCGACCCACTCAGACAGTCTGTTCCTCTCAATTAGAAACCACGCAGTTCCTGGATATCTTTGAAAGTTCGCAGATCATAGTCGATGCCGACATAATCCAGCACAGAGCAGAGCGCCCGGACAGCCACACCGATTCCATCGGGACCGCTGAAGCCGCCAAATTGTCCGCCCCCCTTCAGATGGGGTTCGACTTCCAGGAAGACACCCGGCACGCCGAGCTTCTTCATTTTCTTTTCCATTTTGGGAAGCATCTCGCGCAGTTCACGCAGAACGAATTCATGACCGGCGTCACCCACGTTGGCGGGCACGAAATTCTTGAGGCGTTCTTCATCGACGACTCCCGTCCATTCCAGATCGTTATCGACGGCGTAATCTTTGATGTGCAGCCAGCCCATGGATTTCTTCATGTCGTTGAATTCGCTCAGGCACTGCATGGCATCTTTATTCTGAGCAGCAATGTTACCGCCATCATAAATGGTGACCATGTTCGGCCGCTTGACTTTGCGGGCCAGTTCTGCCAGCAGCGGGCCGGTTTCCCCGATCAGGTTGGGTTCGATTTCCAGACCGTACACGAGACCTTCCGCGGCACACAGGTCGACAATCTGGCCGATCTGGTCCACGGCCTGGTTCATGTAAGGTTTGGGGTCTTCGCCTTTGGGGGGATAGAATGAGAAACCGCGAATCAGTTTGGTTCCCAGGGTCGTCGCCGCGTTGATGGTGTTGGCGACTTCTTTTTTCAGGTACTCTTTGAAGGGGACGAAGACATTGTGTGAGCCATCGTCTTTGTCTACGAGTTTGATCTTACCCACGCGGGCACCAATGCTGGTCACGTTGATGCCATATTCGTCGTGCAGTTTGAGCAGTGACTTGTATTCGGATTTATTCAGATCGACCACATGCTTGATGTTGCCATCGCCGTTCACATCAATAAACCGGGGGCTGTAATAGCGCAGTCCTAATGCCGAAAGTGCTACCATCTGCTCAACGGCCGTTTTATGGTTTGCTGCTTCATCTGCAAAAGCACTTAAAATCACGCGTGGGTTATCTGACATGACGGATGTTTGCCTTTTAAATCTAAATCGTAAGCGAGTGAGAAGAGTCCAATGCATTGATGCATGCGGCATGGACTGTGCGGGAGTCATTTTTGACAGGTTCGGGTCAAGTTTCAAGAGCTACGCGAAGTTCGACGTCTCTTTTTCAAGTTCATTTCACAAATCATTCCTTAAAGCGAGCAGGAACGTGATTACACAATCAAACGATCAGGTCGCATACGGGACGCATTTCTGAGATGCATGGTCATCGCGGCGGCAGCAGTCTCGGCATCGTGCTGTTTCAGCGCATCCAGCAGCACCAGATGATCATACAGTCCCCGGGTCATGATCTCCGGCGTTTCCCCTGCTGCGGAATACGAAACCCGTTTGTAGCTCCAGCATTTATGAATGGCCTCTGAAATAGGGAGATTTCCACAGTGATCAGCGATGGTAAGATGCAGTGCATAATCGAAGGAACGGGAAGCGGTTCCCCATTTCTGCAGGTGTTCGGCTGACTGATCGCCGTCTTCATACTGTTGCTGACAGGCTTTGACTTCCGCCGCCATCTCCTGCAAACGTGTGATTTCTTCCTCACTGATGTGTTGCGCGGCCATGCCTGCGGCACTCGGTTCCAGCAGTAGACGCAGTTCGTGGATTTCGACCAGCCAGTTTTCCGCCCCTTCCCGCACGACCGCACGGTGATTTTTCTGCTGAATGACGATCCCATCAGCCTGCAAACGGGCCAGAGCCTGCACGACGGGGGTACGGCTGACGCCAATTTCCCGGGCCAGACGCGTACTTTTCAGCTCAGATCCGCCGGGCAACTCACAACGAATGATCCGCAGCAGCAGCTTCTGATAGACCTCATCCACCAGGGAAAGACTATCGTCCTCCTGCTGCAGTTCCTGTTCTTCAGGCTCCGTTAATGTAGAGATCTCTTTTTTCACGTGAATCTCGATTCAAAGACTTGACAATTCCGCTCTCGACCCATAAAGTGAATTCACTTTTGAGACATCGAGGCGCTTTCAACAGCGACTTACGGCTCATTATAGCAATAAAACTGAAATCCACACCCATAAAACCAAACATTTTTGAATTCACTTAGGGATACCACTATGAGTTCTGCGGGAAACGAAAAAACCCTGAAAGCCGGCCTGGTCGGATTCGGCATGATTGTCGACGAAACCTATCGCCCTTTCTTTGAAACGGTTCATGAAACAGCACTTTACCAGAGATCCACGGGCCCGGTTGAGGTTTCTCTGGACGCCGTCGCGACCCGTACTGGGTCACGGGCGGAGAAGTATCTGGCAGAACGTGGTGACAAAGTAGGTGGCTTCCAGAGCTTCGCCGGCGAAAACGCGATCGAAGAGATGACGTCGACCGGCTTGAACTTCGCCTGCGTTGCTTCTCCCGACGACCGTCACTTCGATTCCTGTAAAAGACTGCTGGAAGCGGGCACACATCTGATTGTGGAAAAGCCGTCTGTCCTCAAGCTGCAGGAACTGGACGAGCTGGTCGCGCTGGCTGAAAAAAATAATGTCACTGCCAAGGTGGTGTACCACAAACTGTTCGATCCCGATCACAAAAAGATGCGGACCCTGGTCTATGACAACATCCTGAAGCACGTGAACAGCGGCTATTGTTCTCTGCTGGAACCCAAGGCGATTTCCGGCAAACAGTTCGCGCAGTGGATTACCGGCCGAAACCCTGGAACCTATGTTGCCGTCCACTACATCAAGCTGATCGACTACACGTTCGGCGGAAAACTGAAGACAGTCACAGCCACCGGTCAGCGCGGCCTGGTGGGTGACAAAGATGGCCCCACCTGGGACAGCTGCCAGCTGCGGATGATTTACGAATACGAGTCAGGCCGCGAAGCTGCCTTCGATATTCATACTTCCTGGGTCACCCCGGACAACTTCCCCGGCTACGTCGAACAGGAAGTCTCTTTCCGCTTTGACAATGGGTTATGGAATGGTCATTCCCGCAAGCGTGGTGTGGAATGTACGGTTGAAGAAAAAACGCCGTTTGAACTCAAGAACTCCATGAACAACCACTTCAATGCGACCTTCATCGAACCCTGGAACGAACGTTCGCAGCGTGGTTACGGGATTGAAGTGATTGAGCAGTTTGCCAAAGAAGTTGCGGAGATCGAATTTGGCGGCCCTGAATCAGAGCGTCAGGCACGACTCGAGAAGATTCGCTCGCTGGGCTACAACGATTTATCCGCCGACCGCCAGACAGTCGCCACCGTGCAGGCTCTGGAAGCGATTCTGGAACACCAGGCTGCCGGCGATCCTGACTGTGTCGTGCGTGTAAACGATGAAAAAGGCGGACTTGTCCTGTATCGTCCCGGTTCGGATGAGGCAGAAGTCCTTTACGACGGAACCGTGTAAGTAAAAAATCATGCGAATCACTTCGGAACCATTCTGACGTTGATTCAACTTCATTCAAACTGTTCATTACCTGATTTGTAAAAGAGAAAATCATGACCACAGCCATTCACTTCGACAATGAAAATCAATCCAACGCCGTCCGCGACGATCTGTTTCAGACCGAGCCACTGGCACTGCGTACCTTTACCCCCAGCCAGGCCGTACTGGCGAAGTCCGCCGGTTGTTACCACTGGACTCCGGAAGGACGTCGGCTGTACGACTTCACATCGGGCGTACTGGTGGCCAACCTGGGACACAATCCCCGCAGCTGGATGAAACGCTTCAGCGATTACATGGGCTGGAAACCGGAACATGTAACTGGTGAAGGAGAAGGCGAGTACTTCGACGCTCTTACCCTGACTGCTTATAACGCCGTCACTCCGATTGAAACCGAAGCCAGCAAACGACTGATTGCCAGCATTCAATCGTTTAAGGGTGGCAATCGCTGCGACAAAGTCATGTGGGCCGCCTCCGGTTCGGAAGCCGTTCAGAAAGCCCTCTGGGCCTGTCTGCACCGTGATCCAGAGCGTGATATCATCCTGGCAACCCGCTATGGTTTCCACGGGAAAAAAGGTCTGGCCGGCGCTGTCACCGGTTCCGAGACCGATGCCGACCGTGATCCGCGCGTCAAGTTCATCAGCTTTCCCCGTACGGAATGTGATGACATCAGCAAAGCAGACGATACGCTTGACGTTTCTGTCTATCAGAAAGAACTGGAAGAGATGTGGACCGAATATGGTACACGGATCAACTGCCTGATTACCGAGCCTTACCTGGGTGGCGGGGGAAGTTATCATCCTCAGGTCGCTTATCACAAAGTGCTGCAGGATTTCTGCCGTGCCCATGACATTATGCTGATCCTGGATGAAGTCCAGGCCAATTTCGGTCGCACCGGCTGCATGTACGCTTTCGAGAAATATCAGATCGAACCGGACTTTGTCGTCCTGGGTAAAGGCCTGGGGAACGGTGTACCTGTCGCCGCTGCCGTCGGTCGCAACGATGTGATTGCCAGCCTGAAATACGGTGAAGCGTCTGACACCTGGAGTGCCAACCCGCTCTCTTCCGCCGCCGTACTGGCAACTCTGGATGAGTTCGAAGGGACTGATGTGATGGACAACACCCAGAAACTGTCCCAGCTGTATATCGATGGACTGAATGCGTTGAAAGAAACCGGCATCATCGCCAAAGTGCGTGGCGAAGGCATGGTCTTCGGGATCGAGTGTGCCGAGCTGGGTGGCAAGACCAGCCAGGAAGTCGCCATTGAGCTGGTGAAGACCTGCTATCTGGGTGAAACGGACGGCGATGGCATCCATCTGCTGGGTGCATTGGCTGGAAACGTGTTACGCATCAGCCCGCCGATGACGATGACCGAAGCCGAAGCCGAAGCCTCGATCGCGCTGCTGAATCGCATGTGCGTCAAACTGGCTGAACAGTTGCAGGGTGCGACTGCATCTGCATAAGCAGTGTTGAAGTTCGAATTAAAAAAACAGGCCCCGGATTCATTCGGGGCCTGTTTTTTATTGATGACTTATTGTCTCGATCAACGATTACAGCTGTCGCTGGTTGCGCCACTGCTCCAGCTGTTCGGCAGTCAGATTCGCAGGTGCCTTCGCTGTCTGTGTGGTACTTGCTGAGGGCGAGACATTCGCTGCCTGCATGCCACTTACCTGGGCCCGGGTTTTGACAGCCGCTGTCTTTTTGGGTTTGGCCTGTGAATAAGAAGCCTGTTTTGCTCCCTGGTTCAGACCGGCGCTGGCATCGGAAGAGACACCGGCCAGCATCAGGCGGTTTTCTTTTTCGCGGCGGATTTCATCGAGCCAGTACTGAGCTTCGTTGAATTCCGGCTTGAGCAGTACGGCCTGCAGGAACTGAGACTCACTGGCCTGCAGTTCTCCACGATCCCGTAAGATGTAGCCAATGTTATAGTGTGCTTCCGCTTCACCGACCGCACGAATCAGGTGAGGCATGGCTGCCTGGTAATCGCCGGCAGACGCCATCGCGATTCCCAGTTGATAACGGATATTTTTGTCGGCAGGTGCTGCTTTGCTGGCTTCACCCAGCAGGGCGATTGCCTGATCCCATTTTTTCTCAGCAGCATAGAACTGACCGATGCTGGCACGCACCTGGGGATCTTTAGGAGACATCTCCAGTGCTTTCTGGAATCCTTTTTCTGCTTCGATCTTGCGACCGGCAACCTGATCCAGGCGGGCCAGTCCCAGTACGGCTTCGACCGATTTGGGATTCTCACCCAGCGCAACTTCATACGAATTGCGGGCCGAATCCATATCTCCCATTTTTTCCTGAAGCTGTCCGTGAGTCACATAGAATTTATCCGGGTCTTTAAGTTTGTTTTTCGCGACAGAGATTTTGTCTTTCAATGTCGTGGGGGCTTCATCTGATTTTGCGACAAACTTATCCCGCATCGAGCTGCAGCCGTTACATAAAAGCAAGGCACAGGTGATGACAGTCATCCATGTCTGTTTGGTTAATAATCCGGACATTTTATTACCTCCATGAGGTCCACTTGTAAGACGTGATATGAGTACTTCTCACTTGACGCTCAAAAGAACACGCCTTTGAATTCTGCCAGTTCCGATTACAGCCTATCTGTGATATCACACGGATATTGCTGAAACGGTCATATTAGAAACGAGTGATCATGAGTGAATCAGGTTGCTTTTTCAGTCTGGTCCATTTCAGTCTGAAAAAGATATTCGGGAAAGGACTTTATAATTGACAGAAGAAACGTTGTGCTGCTTCTGAAATTAATTCAGCGGATAGAACGGGTTTCTTTCCTTTAAATCGACAAATTGATTGAATAATCTCCAGTAAATCTCGCGGGTCACTCGACCGGGGCGCTTTTCCCTGCTTGTAGAAATTGTCATACAGGTAATTTACAAAAACTGGGTCATATTCAATATCACGTTGCCGACAACAGAGTCTGGCAATCTCTGTGAACACATCTTGAGGCGGGGCAGTGATTTCGATCTTATGCCGTATGCGTCTGAGGAACGCTTCGTCAACCAGTTCCTTCGGATCGAGGTTGGTTGAAAAGACGATTAATTGTTCGAACGGAACCGCAAATTTCTTTCCGGTAGCCAGTGTCAGGTAGTCAATCCGGTCTTCGAGCGGCATAATCCACCGGTTCAACAGGTCTTTTGGACTGACGAGTTGTCTACCAAAGTCGTCGATCAGGAACACGCCCCCATTGGCTTTGATGTGCAGGGGCGCTGTATAAAAGTTGCTGACTTTGTTGTAACGCAGGTCCAGCATTTCCAGATTGAGCTCTCCGCCGGTAATCACAACAGGACGTCTGATGCGTCTCCAGCGGAGGTCGGTTTCGGGCTTGGCCCAGTCCTTCATTTCCGGAATCCGACTCCCCTTCTGCAGATCGGTGGGTGCCCGATCCTGCAGTTCCAGATCGTCGGTGGTCTGATGAATGGTTGGATCGAACAGCGTGATGATGCTGTTTTCCATCTGCAGCGCGTAGGGGATATAAATTTCTCCCCCCTGCCGATTCAGAAAACGTCCCAGGCCTTTGGCAATTAAGGTCTTACCATTACCCGGAGGCCCATAGATAAAGATGGAGCGCCCACTGCAGACCGCTGGTCCGAGTTCGTCCAGCAGTCCTTCTCGAATAATGAAGTCAGAAAAGGCAGCTTCGAGCCGCTCCGGAGTGCAGTCGATCCCGACCACGGTCTGAAGGGCACACTGTTTGACATACGCGTCTAAAGGCACAGGCGCCGGCCCGACATAACGGCATTGCTCGAATGCTTCCCGCGCCCGAATCCGTCCCAACTCGGTCAGATTGAAGCGGTACGAAGAACGTCCAATCAGATTGCCGGACGTGACTTCGATGCATTTATCATCTTTCAGAAATACCAGCGCAGTATCAATGATGGTGAACGGCAGATGGGCGCTGCGCGAGATTTCGATCCCCAGGGCACTGCCCTGCAGATACAGCTGCTTCAACACCAGGTTGCACAACTGATTTAATGACAGGCCTGTTTGCTCCAGCGTATTGGGGGCCGGAATGGAATGATCCTGTTTCGCAGCGGCGGCAGAAGCATTTGCTTTTTTTTCCGGTTGCTTCCACTCCCCTGCCTGCGATCCGGGAAACAGATCACTATACAGGTCATTCAAATCATGTTGTGAGTCGGTTTCCCGAAATGCCTGCCCGGAGGCATCTTTTGATTCATCTTCACCAGGGCGATCAATCATGATGGCAGTTTACGTTCAAGCTGACTTGTTGAGAGAGAAAAAATCGAAATCGGCAGAAAGCAGATATCTACTTTAATTACTTCCGTTGGCTGCCGACCCGCCACCTGTCGTATACTGAATCCGGGGAGCCAGAATCGAACCAACGTAGGCGCGGTATTTCATATCTTCTTCACGTGCCGGACGACCATAGGTCGGACTGACCCGCAACATGGCGGAAGGAACATTTCGTCCATCAGACATCTCGGAGGCTGCATACTGGACATTGGCCAGTCGTTCCTGGCTGGAGATCGAATTGTTGGTCGTCTGCACAAAGATCATGCGACGTTCTTCCGGTGCGTGTTCCATAATCCAGCGCAGATGCAGTAAACCGGCTTCTGTCAACTTGTTACCATCTTTGTCGAAGTGGTAAGCATACAGTGTATTCTGTTCGGTCCAGCCATTGTGAATCTGCCGGTCCATGATATCCGCTACGTATGCCCGGTCCTGGCAGGTATAGGGATAAGGCCAGTAGTGGGCATGATGATAGCGGTTCCAGTAATGCTGTTTCGGTCCGGTGGGGCGAGGGTAAGGAGGCCAGAGTTCGCCGAACTTGTATTTCTGTCGAGAGCCCACCGGTCGCGAGGCCCGTTCGGCCCATTTGGCTTCCTTGGAATTGTCTTCCGAACAGGTGGCACTGGACCAGGGCCAGCCTGCTTCCGCCGTCACGCCATTCATCAGGCTAACTGCAAAAACGATAAGTAGATACGATTGCATTTTGACGGCAGTAGCCATGCCATCTCCCCCCTGTATTGATCGTGCCGGAATCGCCAGACCCTTCACGAAAGATTGATTTGCGCAAGTCAGAACAGACCTCTGTTGCGACAGTCCTTTGTCAAATTATCGGCTGCAGGCAGGTCTGGTCCTGACGAGAAAAACGATTCTAACGGGAGAATAAGAGAGATAATTTACAGCTGTTACCGCATGGCTATCCGCGGTCCGCATGCAATTACAATCGTTCTCTAGAACACCTGCATTCAGCGGCTGTGAGAGAATCCAGGCAGTTGCGCGATACGGCACCGCAACCGAACTCTTTGAAAACAGAGTTAATAAACCCTGCCCTGTCAAACGGACGTACTGGCCACTCGAATTTCGGTTGCCTGAGCCTGTTAATGTGTCGTCACTACCACTACACTTTCGAAAGCCGGGACAGAAGCGCTCCTGCCTCTGGCACCTGTGTCGTAACAAGACCATTTCTATTTTTTCTCAAAACGGTTATTCTAAAGTAACTGAAAAGTAGATCCTGTAACTATAAAATTTCCAGACTCAGTTTTCGGGTCCTGTGACCGAAACGAATCGAGATCGAAATGGATGCGGTTGAGATACAAGCAAACAATTCCAGCGCCCGCTTCTCAGAGCGAGACGCAGAGCAGATTGCGTCGGAACTGAATCTCACATCACAACAGATCCTGAATGTCATTGCGCTGCTGGATGAAGGAAACACAGTTCCCTTCATTACCCGCTATCGCAAGGAGCGGACAGGCAACCTGGATGAAGTGCAGATCCGCGACATCCAGAAGCGCGTGCAGTCCAAACGTCAGATCTGGGAACGGGCTTCGACGATCCTGCGCTTGATTGAAGCACAACAGCAGCTCACTCCCGAACTCAAAGCCGAGATCGAAAAAGCGGATACACTTAAACGCCTGGAAGACCTGTATCGCCCGTATCGTCCCAAGCGTACTTCGCGTGCCGCAACCGCGCGGAAGCACGGCTTTGAACCACTGGCCAACGCCATCTGGGCCGGCGACGCCAGCATCGATAATCTGACAAACGCCGCATTACAATATACCAAGGCGGAAGACGGCGCCCGCACCACCGAAGAAGTATTGAAAGGTGCCGCCGACATCCTCGTCGAAAAAATCGGCGAAGATCCTGACGTGCGTGAGATCTCGCGTAAGATCGCCTGGCGTTCCGGCAAACTGACTGTGAATGCCACCAAAAAGGCGGAAGAGTCCGGGCAGGAATATCGCGATTACTTCAACTACTCGGAACAGGTGGTCAAAGTTCCTCACCATCGCACGATGGCGCTGAACCGCGGCGAGAAATCAGGCGCGTTACGGGTCCGCTTTGAATGGGCCGACGATTCCGCCTGCATGTCGATTGCCCGTCACCTGAATCTCAACGGACATCGGTTCCACGAATTTCTGACCGAAGTGATTAACGATGCGCTCTCGCGACTGATCCAGCCCAGTCTCGATCGTGAAATCCGTCGCGAACTGACAGAGAAAGCAGAGAAACACGCGGTCTCCGTTTTTGCACAGAACCTGAAAAACCTGCTGTTGCAGCCTCCCCTGCAGGGACAGCGGATTCTGGCCATCGATCCTGGTTTACGAACCGGCTGCAAGCTGGCGGTTCTTGATGAGCTGGGATACTGTGTCGCGACCGACCTGGTGTACGTGACGGGTTCGGCTGACAAAAAAGAGTTCGCCCGCAAAAAACTGGCGGAAGTCATGACCGAACATCAGTGCCAGCTGGTGGCGATCGGCAATGGAACCGCCTGTCGCGAAACAGAAGAGATCATTACAGAGATGATTGAGCAGGACCTGCCCCAGGCCCGCTACCTGATTGTCAATGAAGCGGGTGCCAGCATCTATTCGGCCAGCCCGGTCGCCCGCGAAGAGTTTCCGGATCTGGATGCCACGATTCGTGGTACGATTTCCATTGGCCGCCGCCTGCAGGATCCGCTGAGCGAGCTGGTGAAAATCGATCCTCAGCATCTGGGTGTCGGCATGTATCAGCATGATGTCAATTCCAAGCGGCTCAAAGAGTCGCTGGACGAGGTGATTGAATCGTGCGTGAATTACGTCGGCGTCAATCTGAACACCGCCAGCGCCTCGCTGCTGCGTCACGTTTCCGGCATGAACCAGTTAATCGCCCGCCGGATCACCGAGTGGCGCGAAAAACATGGTTCGTTCCAGAGTCGCAAACAGTTACTGGATGTCGCAGGCGTCGGCGAAGCGACTTTCACCCAGGCGGCCGGCTTCCTGAAAATTGACCAGGGAAGCGAACCACTCGATTCGACGTGGATTCACCCCGAAAGTTACGAACACGCTTACAAAGTATTCGAGCAACTGGAACTGCCCCCCGACAGCCTGAAGTCGTCGGCCCAGGATCGTGCCTCAATTATTGAAAAAGTCGGACAGATCGATAAAGGGGGCCTGAGTAAGAATCTGAAAATCGGTTTGCCCACGTTGGAGGATATTCTGGAGGCCATCGTCCGTCCCCGTCGCGATCCCCGTGCGGATTTACCCGGCCCCATTTTCAAACAGGGTGTGCTCAAACTGGAACAACTGACCGAAGGCATGGAACTGCAGGGCACGGTACTCAACGTGGTCGACTTCGGTGCCTTTGTGGATGTCGGCTTGAAAGACAGCGCCCTGATTCACGTCAGCGAAATGGCAAACCACTTCATTGAGAATCCTTACCAGTTTGTCTCGGTCGGTGATGTGATCACGGCATGGGTCCTGGGTGTAGATCTGGAACGGCGGCGGGTCTCACTGACGTTGATCAGACCGGGCACCGATCGTCAGCCCAAAAAAGCACAACGTCCCACCAAACCTGCTGAGAAACCAGCATCAGCGAAAACAGCAAAGCCGGCAACAGCGCCCGCTAAAAAAACAGCAGACAGCGGAAATAACTCAGGCCATCAGCAGAAAAAGCCGCCGCACCAGAATCGTAAACGGGCTAAAAATAAAGGTCCGCTTCCCAAGCTGACTGACGAAATGAAAACCGGAGAACAGCCCCTGCAGGGCTTTGATCAATTGAAAGCACTTTGGAACCAGAAGAAGAAATAGGGAGTTTCACCCCCTGCTTTTCTGCTGGCTCACCCCTTGAACCATGATGCATACCAATCAGCGCACACGCACCTTTATCGCCATTCCCATCCAGCCTCCCCGTGGACTGAAAAAGCTGATGCCCCGCCTGGAAAAGCTGGCACCGGCTGTCAAACCCATTGATGTCGAACAGATGCATATCACGCTGAAGTTCCTCGGACCGACGGAACTGGAAGACATCATGCCCGTCAGTCGAATTCTGAAAGAGATGCGCAGCCGCTTCAAGCGAATCAAACTGGCCTTCAAAGGGCTGGGCGCGTTTCCCCGGGAAGACCATCCGAACGTCATCTGGGCCGGCATCTCGGATGCAGAGGCCCTGCTGGAAATGGTCGAATACCTGGAAGAAGAAACCCAGAAGCTGGGCTACCCCCGCGAGCGAAAAGGTTTTCATCCCCATCTGACACTAGCCCGCGTCAAAGCCAAACCTGCCGACGAACTGTTCGACATCCTGCGGGATCGTAAGCATGCCGAATGGGGGGAAGTGACCGTGGATACGATCAAGTTTTTCCAGTCAGAACTCAAAACGCCACAGGCCCGCTATCACGAAATGCAGACGGTCAAACTGCCTCAGCGTTGATCGGCTTCGGCAGTGGCTTGGGTCGGAAGAACAGGAACCGGACGAGCAGCCCCAGAATGATCAGTGCACAACCAATAAGCGTATGCAGGGACACGGTCTCGCCCCAGAAGAGCCAGACCCAGATCGGGTTCAAAATCGGTTCAGTCAACACCAGCAGCGCCGCTTCCTGCGACTTGACGGTTTTAACCGCATGGGAAAAGACCACGTAAGGCGTTCCCATCTGCACGACGCCCAGCAGCGCGATCAGAAACAACTGCAGCCAGGTCAATGAGATCCCCAGCGCCATCACCCAGGGCGCGACGACCGCTGCGGAGACCAGCAGACTGAGTGCTACCAGCCAGGCTGGATGCTCATCGCGCAACACGCGAAAGAAAATCACCACCAGCGCATAGGAAATGCCGCTAAGCAAAGCGATCAGGTTGCCGGCGAAGTTTTCGCCCGACCAGTCGCCGACCACAATGCAGAAGATCCCTGTCAGGACAATGAACATGGCGAGAATCGAACCCGCTTCGATGCGTTCTTTGAGAAACAGGAAGCCGAACAGCATGGCCCAGACGACGCTCGTATTCTGCAGAAAGATCGCAGCGGCGGCAGAGGTTTTCGTCATCGCGGTCACGAACAGGAAGTTCATCGACGCGAAGGCGATCAACAGGGGAATCAGAGCGGGACGCCAGCGGACATGTTGAAATTTCACAAACGGCAGCAGAAACAGCCCGGCGAAAAACGCACGATAACAGGCAAGGATCAGCCCGCGGTCGGCTTCGGGTATCGACTGAAACGGCGGGGACTTGATGAACACGCCACTCAGGCTCCAGAGCACGGATGCCAGCAGCACCAGCAACCGCGCCCGGAACAGTTTTGCCTGGTCAACGTCTTCGGTCATAACCTGTGTTCCGGTCCTGCTCTGCGGAAGTTTTATGAACCGGCGGCTGCGATGGCGGCGGGAACTTCGATGGTTCCCTCGTACAAAGCGCGACCGATAATCGCTCCCACCAGTCTGGGTTGTTCACGACTGACTTCCGCCAGGCGCGTGACATCTTTCAAAGTCGTCACGCCGCCGGACGCGATCACGGGCAGACCGAGTTCGGCCAGTGAAATCATATCCTGAATGGTGGCTTCATCCACGCCCTGCATCATGCCGTCATTGGCAATGTTAGTGTAGATGACCGCCGCCAGTTCGACGCCGACATATTCTTTCGCCAGATCGATGGCGGACGTTTCGGAAACATCCAGCCAGCCTTCAGTGGCAACTTTGGAGTCGCGGGCATCCAGTCCCAGTGCCAGCCGATTCGGATAACGTTGCACCATCTGTTTGAACCACTGCGGATCTTTGAGTGCCTGGGTGCCGACGATTACGCGGTCGATACCCACATCATCGAGCATGAGTTGTATGGATGCTTCATCGCGGATACCGCCCCCCATCTGACAGGGAACCGAAACCGCTTCCACAATCTTGCGGACGACTTCGTGGTTGACCGGCTGCCCGGCTTTAGCACCGTCGAGGTCAACCAGATGCAGACGTGAAGCACCGCCGTCGGCCCAGCGACGGGCCATTTCGGTCGGGTCATCGCCGAAAACGGTTTCCTGTCCGTAATCGCCTTGTCGCAGACGCACGCATTTGCCTCCCCGGATATCGATGGCGGGCAGTATTTCCATAGCTGAGCTGACTTTCTTTTCGCTGATGAGGTGGTGTTAAAAGGAAGCAAAATTCTGCAGGAGTTTGAGTCCTGCGTTCTGACTTTTTTCAGGGTGAAACTGAGAGGCGACAATATTATCGCGGGCAACCATCGAAGCGAAGCGGCAACCGTAATCGGTATAGGCGGCGACGTCTGCTGCGTTATCGGGGGCCACGTAGTAACTGTGTACAAAATAGAAATGTTCGTGAGCAGGAATGCCTGCCAGGATCGGGTGTTCGGCGGTCCGTTCGATCTGGTTCCAGCCCATGTGGGGGATCTTCAGACCGGGTTGATCTTCGAAGCGAACGACCTTGCCGGGGATGAGGCCCAGCCCCTCGTATTCGCCGTCTTCATAGCTGACATCAAACAGCAGCTGCAGCCCCAGGCAGATGCCCAGAAAGGGTTTGCCGGACTGCGCATGTTCCAGAATCGGTTCGATCAGCGACTGATCTTTGAGCGCCTGAATCGCATCGCGAAAGGCACCGACGCCGGGCAGAATCAGTTTGGAGGCCTTCGCGATTTTCTCCGGATCGGCGCAGATGACTGCTTCCGCCCCGACCTTCTCAAAGGCCTTCTGGACACTCCGCAGATTTCCCATTCCATAATCGACAATTGTAATCATAGTGGCTTCTAACTTAAGGTCGCTATTTTCTTCATACAGTGACGCTGAACTGACACATCTGACACAGCAAAGTTCAGTACGTGCGACCGATTCTAGTCTCTCAAACCATTTTTGTGAATGATGCCCGCAAAAATGGCTGATTCAGCGGTTTTTACGCCCGTCTGGTCTGTGTTGAGTCTTTTTATCTGTGCGTGCAGGTTCGAGTGAATTTCGGTTGACACTATACAAAATGCTGGTAGTTTGAGAGACGCGACGTCCCCAGCAAACGTTCTGACCAGGAGGCAGAAGATATCGTGGTAGAATCCGACTCAATCGAAAAGATAGCACACAGGATTGATGGCTACGATCGTGGTATCTACACATTACTTGAAGTCGGCACAATGATTCTCGAATCTATCACACCGCAAAATGTCGCGGACATCTATCCAACTTTACCGGATGAATTCCAGCAATATATCAAAACGGTCGTTAAATCTGAGCCAAAGACTGACGCAGAATGGGACGCGGCAAAGTACATCCACATCAAGCCAGGATGCCACTTTCCTGGATGCGAACCACCTGTGAAAACTCCAGACGAGGAACAAGCCGAAATGCAGGAATGGAAGGGGAATCACCGTCTTCGGATTGAGGCTCTCCGAGATTTCCTCGACAAGGATTGAAGTTGAATTTCTAAAATCTATCAGAAAAGTTTTCAGGAACAGTTTTCACTTCGAGTTATCCAACCTGAAACCACACCATCATAGAATGATTCGCACACATGAATAACGACGAAGCGTTTGAATCTGAAACAGTTCCAGGAACCGATTTCTGTTCTTATTTAGCCTGTATCGGATCGAGATTATGAAACGCCGGACGCCCCCAACAAACCTGTCTACCGACGATTTGCGAGATGAAAACTACGGGTCAGAATTGGGTCGACTATTCTTTGACTCGCCGGACTTTAATTTCAAACCGACCATAAATCATCTCAAAAAGATAGATCGGCTCAACATCGAATCTCACAGTATCGATGCACCCGCAGATCAGAGCTCGATCTGGCACATTCGTTTTGAATACCACGGATTTCATTTTTTCGTTGATACCAATCACCACGGAGCGACATCCTTGTTTTTCGTAACCGAGGTAAACTGCCCCAATGATATTTTATTGGATCTACTGAAAATATTTGGACAAATTGGCTCACTGACCTGGCAACAAGCGTAACTCTAAAACGGCAACAGAATCCTGAAATGTATTCAGGAGTGGTTTTCGATTCTGATATATGACTGTAAACACCATCAACATTTAGACCATAGCTGCGGTGGATACACATCTCGTTACACAACCGGGGCTAACGCCTAATGGCACTTACTTCAGATCAGTGTGTT
>TARA_R110000868_G_scaffold16933_4_pt1 | contig 58122 bp, 57 predicted proteins | sample TARA_R110000868 | Tara Oceans TARA_R110000868 (sample SAMEA4397489) | marine metagenome | biome: Polar Biome; feature: [SRF] surface water layer (ENVO:00010504); material: water (ENVO:00002006), including particulate matter (ENVO:01000060) such as... | depth 5 m | reverse complement strand
CAAATATAACACCTGCCATTCCAATCAAATTAATGAGTCCTGACCTAGGCTTTGGGTGTGGCGGAAGGCCGCGAAAGGTAACCTCCTGCCAGATCGTGCGCATTAAAAGGGCGGCACGAAGCCGACCTTGGGTATTTTCATGATGGTCCGGCGCATGAAAGTCTGGCCGCACCTGATCCGATCAGGATGGTGACGCGCCAATTCCGGCATCATTCAAATCGTCTTCAACTGCACTTGAAATATGTTCAAAGATATCGCCCATGGCACTTTCAACACGCTGCCAGCTTGGGATGAACGGGCTTTCAAGCGGATTGTCGAGGTAGTGCTGACCGGCGCTGATGATGACTTCGGCCAGAACTTCGACGCATTGTTCTTCTTCGTCGCGGTTGATCTTTAGCCCGTTAAAGAAGGCATCGGCACGGTATTGTTCAATCAGGTCAAGGGCCGTGCGATAATAGGTTGCCTTAAGCGTTCGGAACGTTTCATGGGAAAAGATGGTGCCCTGGGTGGCGAGTTTGCGGAACAGGGATTTGGCGATGTCACTTGCCATGCGGGACAACCCGTCATCCTTTTCGGCCGGATCGAATTCGCGGTGTTTATGGTCATAGATATCGGCGATATCGACCTGGGCCAGACGATGAACCGTATGATTGCGATACATTTCCGACAGCATCGAAACTTCAAGCCCCCAATCAGACGCCACGCGCAGGCCATAGGCGACATCGGTGCGGATTGCCATTTCGCCCGATAATGAATAGCGGAAACAATCAAGGTAATTCAGGAAATCGGTCTTGCCGACCACCTGTTTAAGCGCACGGATCAGCGGGGTGACAAACAGGCGGCAGACCCGGCCTTTGAGCGTGCCATTGGCAACGCGGGCGTAATAGCCCTTGGCAAAGGCGAAATTAAACGCCGGGTTGGCAATCGGATACATCAGGCGGGCGGGCAGATCGGGTTTATAGGTTGCGATATCGCAATCATGAATGCCAATCACCGAGCTTCGCCCGGTGGCCAGCGTATAGCCAAGGCAATACCAGACATTGCGGCCCTTGCCCGGTTCGTAACGCGCAAGATCATATTCCGCCAAACGATCATGCACACCGCGCAGGCGCGGGCCATCATTCCACAAGATGCGAACATGTTGCGGCAGGTCTTTGAAAAAGTTCCGCGCATAGGCGTATTGGGTGGCATCGGCACGGTCCAGCCCGACGACAATCTGATCGATATAGGTGGCCTGTTTCAATCCATTAAGGATCGTGGTCATGGCCGGTGTTTCAAGTTCGGAATACAGGCAGGGCAGGATCAGGGTTTGCCGGCGCTGGCGCGCAAAAGCCGTCATTTCATAGGCGAGTTCTTCGGGATTGCGGTCAATGATCCGATGAAGGGTTGTGATCGGGCCGCCCTGATGAAAATCAGCCATCAAATACCTCGCTTTTGTTGGTGGGGTGCGGTCGGATTAATGAGCCTGCACCCTTGCATTGAAAATTTGGTCAAGCAGTTGATTGATCGCGCTGTTCCAGCCCGTTGGGCCGGGTTCCGGGGCGATCAGAAGTTTTTTGTCATCAATCAGTGGCAAAATTGCGCCGCCATGCTTTTGCGGGATTTGCACCGGGAAATCAGCCGCGGCCAGCATCGTCGCATCATTTGCGGAATCGCCAAGCGCAATGGTTGCCGGTTTTGACGGGGGCGATGGCAATCGGCCAATGCCAATCAGCATTTCAATCATCTTGTTCATGGCCTTACCCTTGTCGGTCGGGCCACACAGGGTGTGAAAACGCCCGCCCTTGACCAGTTTCAGGCCAAATTCCCCGGCGATGGATTGCGCGGTTGCGATATCGGTTTCTGTTGGTGCCCAAATCAGCGGGTCCGAGCAATGGCGTTGTGCTGCCCGGGCGGCATCGGCTGGCGCAAGCCCGGTTTCCCTGGCGATGACGGCCGGGGATGACGTTCGAAAACCGGCCAGCGGGCCGGAAACCGCCCTGGCAATGGCATTGCGTGCCCCATCAATGGTTTTGGTGGTGGGGCCGGGGTGTTCAAGCTGATCGCCAAGGCAGATGACGCCGCCATTTTCACCAATCAGACCATCAAAAATATCGTCCCTGTCATTAAGGAAGGACAATTCGGCCAATGTTTTGGATGAAATTGCAATAAGAGGAATGTGCAACTGTTTTATGCGCCCGATTGCTGCGGCGGCGGGGGCCCAGCTATAGCTGTCATGATCAAGCAGCGTGCCGTCAAGATCGGTAAAAATTACGCAGTGGCTGTGTTTTGTCATCGTCCCGTTTGGTCAGTTTCAGGTGCTTTTTGACGGTCCGGTGCAATAGCGAACAAACAGCTTAGCATAGAGGTTTGACAAGGGCGACACCGGAAAGATTAAATTTTATACGGTCATGAAAAATGATGAAAAACATGGCAAATCGGGGTTTTACAAGATATTTTCTATTTGTGGTTTAATGTTTGACAAATTAGACAATATTTAAGGCAGGCAAGACGATATTTTTTTACGAATATGCGGGAGCCGGGGATTGGGAAAAAAACGAACTGGCTTTGTAACGTTATGTCCCCTGTTGATGTTGTTTGTTTGGGGCATATCAGCGGTGGCGCAAGCGCAAAACCCGGTAGAGGAAATTTCGCAAGCGCGCCCTGAAATTTTGTTTGCTGTTGGTGAATGGCCGCCGATGATTGCCGAGAATGCAATCGGTTATGGGATCCTCGCCCGGCGTGTTAGCGCCGTATTTGAAGCGATGGGGTATCAGGTGCGGTATGAGTTCCTGCCATGGCAGCGTGCCTATCAAAATACGCAGCGCGGCGAATATGCTGCGACATTTCCCTGGGTATGGTCGGATCAGCGAGACAGGCAGGTTTTGTTTCCGCGTCATCCCATTGCCCGGACCCGGCAAAAGGGATTTTATAAAAAATCACGTTTTCCCGATGGCTTACAGATTGATGATGTTGCCGATATCAAGTCACTTGGGCTGCTGCCGGTTGGTGTGGCGAGTTACTGGTATGAGGGGGTGTTTCGCAATCACCATATTCAGCCCGAGATTGTCACTACATCTGGCGCGGCATGGCGTTTTTTGGAAGCGGACCGTGCGGATATTTACTTTGAAGAAGAGGACGTCGGCTGGTTCGATATTGCGCGCATTTTGGGGGATTATGCACCGGAACGATATGCAACAACGGGGCCGGTATTATCCGAAAACATGTTTGTTTTGTTTTCACGCAGCCATCCTGAGGGTGTGATGCTTCGGGATGCGTTTGATGCCTTTATGGAGACACCCAAGGGGCGTGATCTTTGCAAGCAATGGGACATGTGCGAGCGGGCGGTAAAAAACCACCCGTAAATCGCCCGGCAGGTGCAATACAGGAAATGCCGAGCCGAACCAGTCACCATAAATATCGCGATATTTTGGCAAATAAGGTTTTTGAATTTTAATTTTAAGTTGTAGAAGATTTAAATCAATAAAATCAGGGCGGGGAGCGGCTATAGATAACGGAAGGATGTTTTCGTACATGGAAAACATGGCCGTTTATGGATAACCGGAGCCGCATATGAGACATCTGTGCCGTCAGTTGATGATTCTGTTCTGCGTTCAGATCGCAGGTATGGGCATTGGCAATCGTGTTTTTGGACAGGAATTGGCGATCAATGCGGCACAGAGGGCTGCGCCTGAGGCATCATCGGGTATATCTTCTGGTATGGCCGGGGCCGAGGTTGTTTTTGCGGTCGGCGAATGGTTGCCCATGATTAGCAAAACGCCGCCGGATTTTGGCCCACATGCCCGCCGGGTTGCCGAGGTTTTCCGGGCGATGGGATATGAACCGAGATTCAGGTTTTTTTCGCGTGATGATGCCTATGACAAAACCCTTGAGGGTGAATATGTCGCGACATTTTCACAGGTTCAGTCCGGCGACAGGTCGGAACAGTTTTGGCTGCCCGATCATCCCATTGCACAGGCCAATCAGAAGGGCTTTTACAAACCGGCACGTTTTCCGAATGGGCTGGATTTAAAGCGACTGGATGAAATCCGGATTTACGGATTGCGCGCGGTTGGTGTCGAGGGGCATTGGCATGGGGCGACCTTTCGCCAGCTTGGTATTAGTTCCGATATCGTGCGCAACCGAAAATCGGCTTGGCATTTCCTGAATGCGGATCGTGCGGATATTTTGATCGAGGAAGAGCAGGTTGGCTGGAACGATCTGAGCGCTTTCCTTGGTGAAGGGGCGCGTGCGCAATATGCGACGACGGAAACGCTTCGAAGTGATGGCATGTATATCCTGTTTTCGCGCCATCACCCGATGGGGGAAATCCTGCGCGATCAGTTTGATGGCTATCTTGATACACAAGCCGGGCAGGCGATGTGCCGTGGATGGCGGGTATGCCGTACAGTTGCCAGTGATGCGTCCAATCAGAACTGATCCTGAACCATCCACCCCAAACGGATGCGAACCACAGCGACACCCCCGGCAAAGGTCATTGTTTGAAAACCGGGGCGGTATATTGCAATAACCATTGCGATATATATGTTCGATTTGTCCTATTAATAACCCGGTTTGTCCATTCTTCCCGCGCAGCTTCACGCGTATTGTTTCCGGACTGGAACGGTTCTTGTTCCAGATAAAAACCAAGAACAATCGAGTGAGGAAAACGCCATGCATGTCCCTGTTGCCATTATCGGCTGCGGTCCTTCGGGGCTTTTGCTGTCACATTTGCTGCGTGTCCAGGGGATTGACAGCATTATTCTGGAACGCAAGGACCGCGCCTATGTCGAGGGGCGCATTCGGGCCGGTGTTCTTGAAATGGGGACGGTTGACCTGATGAAGCGGGTCGGCGTTGATGCGCGGATGAACCGCGAAGGCATCATTCATGGCGGCATCTATATCAGTGTGAATGGCAAGCGCCAGCACGTGAATATCGAAGAATTGACCGGTGGATCAACCGTGATGATCTATGGCCAGACCGAGGTGACCAAGGATTTGATACAGGCACGGCTTGATCATGGCGGCGAGATCGTGTTTGAGGCCGAAGACGTTAGCCTGCATGACATTGAAAGCGGCAAGCCGCGTGTTCGATATGTTAAGGATGGCAATCCGGTCGAGCTGACCTGTGATTATATTGCGGCCTGTGACGGATTCCACGGGGTTGGCCGCCAGACCATGCCGGTATCGAAACTTGAAACCTTTGAAAAGGTTTATCCGTTTGGCTGGCTGGGCGTTTTGGCGCACGCCAAACCGGTGGCGGACGAGCTGATTTATGCCAGCCATGATCGCGGGTTTGCGTTGTGTTCGATGCGATCCGAAACGGTGGTGCGCCATTATGTGCAGGTGCCCAGTTCGGAAAAAATTGAAGACTGGTCCGATGATCGGTTCTGGAACGAGCTTCGGCTGCGGCTTGGCGAAGCGGATGGGGAATTGGTCAACGAGGGCGAGGTGTTTGAAAAAAGCATCGCGCCGCTGAGAAGCTTTGTTGCCGAACCGATGCGCCATGGGCGGTTGTTCCTTGCCGGTGACGCGGCGCATATCGTGCCGCCGACCGGGGCCAAGGGGCTTAACCTTGCGGCCAGTGATGTGCATTACCTGTCCGAGGCCTTGATTGCGAAGTTCAAGAACAATCGCGAAGACCTTTTGGATGCTTATTCCGATACCGCATTGGCGCGCGTGTGGAAGGCCGAGCGGTTTAGCTGGTGGATGACAACCATGTTGCACACATTTGATGATCATCACGGCTTTGATGGCCGCATCCGCCGTGCCGAACTGGAATACATCCTGTCATCCAAGGCAGGTTTGACAACCTTGGCAGAAAACTACGTCGGTTTGCCTTACTGATCGATATGGGGCGGAGCCCGCCCGCTTTGGACCCATTGGAATTTCTGCCAGGAAAGAACGGCCCGTCGCCCACAGCGGGCCGTTCTTGTTTCTGGGTTTTGGGGGTTGCCTCGAAATGATCACAATTTTTTGTGGAACTGTTTGGTGCCCTTCGTCGTTAAGAGGGTGTTGTATTTAGTGCAGCCACGAATTTAATGAATGACAGGAGCAAATCATGGTGACCAAGACCGAAACCGATAACGCCAAACTTCAGGCCGATGTTGATGCGCTTCGCAAGGATCTTGCCGAGGTTACCAAAACGCTGAGAGCGATGGGAACGGACACCGTCAATTCCAAGGCACAGGCCGCTGCCCAGCGTGTGCGCGAAGTATCCGGTCAGGCGCGCGATCAGTTTGATCATGCCCGCGAAGCCGCGGTAGAGCAGGTGCGCGAACGTCCGCTGGCATCGGTGGCGCTGACATTTGGTATTGGCATGTTGATTGGTCGTTTGCTTCAGAAATGATTGATCAGATAAGCAATGCAATTGCAGAAATGGCAAAGGCCGCCGCCGCCCGGCTGGCGGTCTTTGCCGCGATTGCGCTTGTGATCCTGACCGGTATCGGGTTTCTGATCGCGGCGATCTTTATGTATCTGGCGGCACAATTTGGCGCGCTTGGCGCGGCATTGGGGCTGGGGTCGGTGTTTGTTGCCCTGGGTCTGGTCGCGCTTGCGATCATGCTGCAAAAAGATCCAAGTGACGCGATTGATCAACCAATCGCCGGTGAACATGGCACCAAACGCCGCGAAGATGATGTGTTGCTTGATATGGTGATCCATGCGGCAAAAGCCGGTTTCGCGACCGGACAGGGTGACAAGGCCCGGATGCAAAATGGCTTTGATCAACTGGTGACGGATTTTTCCGATCTTGGTCTTTTTGAGCCAAGAGAGCGCCGGGATGCAAGTGATGCAGGCGATGATTTTACGGATCGGGCAGCGGATGATCCGGGCGATCAACCCGATGAAAATCCAATCGATCCAAATGCAAAAAGGGCGGGGTAACCATTGGTTCCCGCCCTTTGTTTTGTTAATTCCAGCGAGATTTATTCGCCGTGGAAATGCACTGTGCCGATAAACGGCAGGTTGCGATTGTTCTGGGCGTAATCAATGCCATAGCCGACGACGAATTCATCGGGGATGTCAAAGCCGCAATAATCAATCGGAATGTCAACTTCGCGACGCGATGGCTTGTTCAACAGCGTGCAAATTTCAAGCCGGTTGGGATCGCGGGTTTTCAGTAAACGCACGACTTCTGACAGGGTATAGCCGGTATCGATGATGTCTTCGACCAGCAGGACATCCTTGCCGTGGATCTGGCCGTCCAGATCTTTGACGATCCGCACATTGCGCGAGCTTTCGGTGGAATCGCCATAAGATGACGCGACCATGAAATCGACTTCGACCGGAACGGTCAGTTTGCGCGCCAGATCGGCAATGAAAACAAACGATCCGCGCAGCAGACCAACAACGATCAGCTTTTTGGTGTCTTTGAAGTTTTCGTTGATCTTGGCGGCAATCGCGTCGATCTGTGTGGCAATTTCGTCCGCCGTTATCAGCGGCTTGACATCATAATCGGCCATCAATTTCGGTCCTGAAGCGTTATGGGAGGGTTTCCCGTTTGCTAACACACGCCGCCCGTCATGACCAGCCTGCGAATGGTAACAGAAGTATAATACCGTAGATTTCATGCGGTGTTGCACGCCCCGATTGTGCAACACGCAGGCTAGTCAATACGGGGCATCCCCATCAGATGGAAATTGTTCAGGCGGCTTTAAAGATCATCGGGTCATCGCCGTCGTGCCATTGGTCATATTTGACCATCGCGGTCTCGAACCAGTGTGAGTGCAAAAAGTCATCCAGCCAGCGTTGCAGATGGACAAACGGCATGGCGTTAAAGGCGTCTTTGTCGGCATTGGCGAATTGGCGGATAAATGGCGCAATGGCAAAATCGGCCAGAACCGGGCGGCTGCCAAACAGATATGTGCCAACGGCCAAACGGCCATCAAGCCGGTTAAGGATTTTTTCGGCCTCGTGCCGATGTTCGGCCGGATCGGCGTCTTCATAGCGGGTATGGTATTTGAACCGATCCAGATGATATTTGAATGGGCCATCGTTTTGCGCAATTAATGCCAGCATATCATCAAGCGTGCCGCTTTCGGGCATCAGCCAGTCTTGCGGATCGGCTTCGGCCAATGCCCAGACCATGATTTCAAGGCTTTCGTCGATCACACTGCCATCGGGCAGGATCAGAACCGGCACGGTGGCCTTGGGCGAGGCGGCGATCATCGCACTTGGTTTGTCGCGCAGGACAACTTCGCGCAGTTCGACATCAATCCCGCTTGCAAGCAAGGCCATACGGGCGCGCATCGCATAGGGACAGCGACGAAAACTATACAGGATCGGTCGGGTGTGCGGATCAGTCATATAAGTCGATTAGCGCCTGAGGGCGTGGTTTGCAACTGCTTATCGGGCACAAAGATGATTGTCATGCGTTAGACATTCATGTGCCGCTTTCCTATGTTTAGAAAAGGTACATGACGAGCGCGCAAAATCGCGCGGAGGCCTTTTTGATTGTGTCATGCGATGGCTTGGGCGGGGTTGATGTAAAAAACTTGGGTCCATTGGCCCTTTTTTGCGCAAGCGGGGTTGATTTCATGGCACAGTTTGTGAAAGGACAATGTCCGTCATTTATTTCGTAAGACCCGTTCGGGGATGTGCTGGCGCGGAACCTGCGCCGTTTGCCCCGAATGCGGTCACAAGACCAAAGCCGACTTGAAAAAAGCAAGGAACCAGTCACATGACACCGACCGAAATCGCGCGCGTTACCGATTATCTGCGCCGTACGTTTGAAAATCCCAATATCGCCATCGATGCGCCGAAACGCAAAGGCTATCCGATTGAAATGCGCGTTGGGGACGAGTTTGTCGGTGTTGTGCACCGTGACGAAGATGAAGGCGAAATCAGCTATTCGCTGAACATGGTCATCCTTGAAGAAGACCTGCCGCCAGCCGTTTAAGGTTGCTGCGATACGTATCAAAACGCCCCGTGCGACTTAATGGCCGGGGCGTTTTTTTATGACGGATCAAGCATGTGGCGGATTTCATCGACGGTGGGAATCTTGCCTTCGGCGACGATGTCGTCATTGATCATCAAGGCCGGGGTGCGCATGATCCCGGCATCGATGATGGCGTTGGTATCGGTGATTTTTTCAAGGTCGTAGTCAAGTTCAAGCGCCTGTGCCGCTGCGGCAGCATTTTTGGCAAGGGTCTGACATTTGGCGCAACCGCTGCCGTAAATTGTGAGTTTCATCCTTGATCTCCTTTGATCGTCAAATCGTTTAATCGCTTACCAGTAATTGCCATAGATAAAGCCCGTCACGGTTGCCATGACGATGACAAGTGCACAATACACCACGGTTTTTTGCGTACCGATCACGGTGCGGATCACCAGCATATTGGGTAGTGACAGTGCCGGACCGGCCAGCAACAGCGACAGGGCCGGGCCTTTGCCCATTCCGGCCCCCATCAAGGCCTGAACAATCGGCACTTCGGTCAGGGTCGAGAAATACATAAATGCGCCCAGAACCGAGGCCAGAATTGTTGATTGCAGGGAATTATCCCCAACCGCGGCATTGACCCAGCTTGCCGGGATCAGGCCTTCGTGGCCGGGACGGCCCAGCAATAACCCGGCGATAAACACCCCGATTACCAAAAGCGGCAGGATCTGTTTGGTGAAATCCCAGCTTTGATCCGCCCATTCGCGGTCCTGGGGACGCGATAGGGCAATCAGCATCATCCCGCCAATACCAATGGCAAAGGCCAGTTCAGGGGCGTTTGGCGCAACAAGACAGGCCAGAATGACCGCAAGTGCGAGCACCAGAACCTGAAAACGCGGCCAGTCAAACTTTCGGATCAGCACAACCGCAAGCCCGGTGGCCAGAAGGGCGGTGACCAGCCATTTATAGGTGAAAATCATCATCCAGACCGGGCTTTCGACCGGTGCCCAATTGGCAAAAACCAAAACGGCAATCATCAGGGCAAAAAAGGTGACGGTGGTGCCAAGCGGCTTTTCGGCATCGGTTGGTGCAAAGCCACGGGCGGATGTTTTGGCGCGCGCGGCCTCTTCGCGGCGATAGATCAGATGCATGATCAGGCCAATAATCATGGCAAAGGCAATCGCGCCAACACCGCGTGCAATGCCAATTTCAGCGCCAAGAATTTTGGCGGTGACGACAATGGCGATAATGTTGATTGCCGGACCGGAATACAAAAACGCAATCGCCGGGCCCAAGCCCGCGCCGCGTTTGTAAATGCCGCCAAACAGCGGCAATACCGTGCAGGAACAGACCGCCAAAAGCGTGCCCGAAATCGACGCGACGCCGAGCGCAATCGGGCGTGATGCATCGGGGCCAAGGTATTGCATGACCGATCCCTGGCTGATGTAGACCGCCATTGCACCAGCAATGACAAAGGCCGGTAACAGGCACAGGATCACATGTTCGCGGGCATACCAATTGGTCAGGCGCACGGCTTCGAGAATGGCATTGTCAAAGCGTTCGGTGCCTGCGGGGATGAAATAGATTGCCAGAAATCCCAGCAAGATAAGGGCGGCCAAATGGCCTTCGCGGGGGTTTTCGCGATAAAGGGTTCGTAAAGTCGCAAGCACGCCATCCTCCCAATCTGAATCGATGTTTTAATCTATCCAGATTGGGAAGATGAAACCATGATGTAGAACAAGATCAACGGGTTTTGTCAGGTGGCGGTCAGGCGGCTGCTTGGGCGTCCTCGGCCTTGACGACTTTGTGGTTGTCTTCGTTGATGCCAAGCTTCCAATAGCTTGAGATATAAAGATCATCCTTGCCCAAGCCGCGTTCATTTCGGAAATGATCGCGCAGCTTTTTCATGGCGGTAAATTCACATGCCGTCCAGACCGACGGACGGCCCGCGCCCCATGGCAGTTTTGTCACCACATCGGGCAGGGCATCGGCATTGGTGCCGGGATTTGGGTTGATTACCCATTCGATGCTGATATTGGCGGGTTTTGGTAAATCCTGCATATCGGCCTCGGACGCGATTTCGATCACGGCATAACCGCGCGCATGATCGGGCAGGGTTTCCAGATTGACCGAAATGGCGGGAAGGGCCGTCATATCGCCGACAATCAGGAACCAGTCGGCGGTTGGGTCGACCAGTTTTTTCGGGCCGGGGCCGCCGATGGTGATGGTATCGCCGGGCGCACAATTGACCGCCCAGTTTGACGCCGGGCCGCCGTGGTCCTTGGAGCCGTGGTCATCATCATCGCCTGCGCCATGCATGACGAAATCAATATCAATCTCGCGGCCCTGATCGGTGATGCGGTCATGGCGGACCGTATAGGTCCGGCGCAAAACGCGGCCTTTTTCATCGCCATCAATCGGAAAGATCAGTTTGACATAGGCACTTGCCTGATCATCGGGGAAACTTGCGATGCCGTCACCGCCCAAGGTCACGCGCAGCATATTGGCGGTGACATAGGCTTTGCCGATGACGGTCAGATCGCGGGGTGCTGGTCTGTTCATTCCAAGCTCCTGTAGAATGTTTTGTTTTTGTCAGGATTCCAGATTGTCGGCCATCAGGCTGGCAACCCGGTTGAAATCCTGAATTTGGCTTTGGCTCAGGTTACCGGCCATGCGGGTGCGGACTTTGGTTTCAACGTTTTTGAAACTGTCCATCAGTGCATCGCCTTCTGGCGTCAAATGCAGGGTCTGGCTCCGTCGATCTTCGGGGTGCGGGCGGCGTTCGATCAGGTTTTTATCTTCCAGCTCTTTGATAAGCCTTGTTATGCGGCCTTTGTCCTGCCCGGTGCTGGCCGCGATATATTGCGCGGTGACGCCGGGCGTTTTGACAACCCATTTCAATGTTCGCATATGCGACACCGGAAGCGGCATATCGGCGGCGGCCAAGCTTTCGCGCATGGCGCGCTTATAGGCATGGATCAACCGGTGCAGGGTTTCACCGGGCACATGCGTATTGATATGCTCACTCATCGATATGTTCCTCTTATCCGTTCGCGCAACCCGGATGATCGTTAAATCAGGCAATCATGCCGGTGCGAAGGGCGTATTTTCGGCCTTCACAGATAAAGGCCGACAGCAGGGCAAACCCGGCAGCAACCCCCATGATGGCGGTCAGATCAAACGTGCCGCCGGTGCCGATCAGGATCGCGGCCAGTGCCGCGCCGACCGATTGCCCGGTCAGACGCGCAGTGGCGAGCATACCACCGGCGCCGCCGCTTCGATCGCGCGGGGCGCTGGTCATCATCAGGCGGTTATTGGGCGATTGAAACAGGCCAAAGCCGACACCGCACACCATCAAACAGGCAATGATCGCAAGGCTGGCATCTGTGCCCGACCCGGCCGGGATCAGGATGATCGAAAACAGGCCGATGGCAAAAATACCCATGCCGATGCCGGTCAGATGGATCGGGGAATATTTATCGGCCAGCCGCCCGGCAAAGGGCGCGATGAAGGCGGTGGCGACGGGCCATGGCGTCATCAAAAGGCCGGTATTGACCGCGCTAAAGCCCAGAACATCATGGAAATAAAACGGCAGGGCGACAAAGGCGATGAATTGCGCACAGAAGCCGCAGATTGATGACCCGATGGAGCAGGCAAACACGGGCCGTGCCAGTAAATCAAGCGGCAACATTGGCCGTTCACGCGAAAACTGGCGGCGAACCAAAAACACCCCGGCGGTGATCGACATGATGAACAGGCCGACAATCAGCATCGGATGGTTATTTGTGCCGATATTGCCAAGGGCGGAAATCAAGCCGCCAAAGGCCAGGACATTTAAAAACGCACTGACATAATCAAACCGCGTGCGCGAGGCGCGCGTAAACGGCAGGGCAAAACTGCCCAGCACAATCGCCAGGATCGAAATCGGGATATTGATCAAAAACAGCCAGTGCCAGGTGGTGACCGCCAAAATCGCCGAGGCAATGGTTGGCCCGGCGGCGGCCGAGACCGACACTACCATGGCAATAAAGCCAATCGCCCGGCCCAGCTTGGCCTGCGGCACAGAATGGCGCATCAGGGCGGCGTTGATGCTCATCAATGCGGCGCCGCCAAGCCCCTGTAACACACGGGCAAAGGTCAGGAATTCGATATTGGGCGAATAGGCGCAAAGGGCGGATGCAATGCCGAAAATCACCATCCCGGCCAGATAAACCTTGCGAAACCCAATTGCCTCGCCAAGGGCGGATAACGGCAACAGACCAACAACAACGGCCAGTTGATAGGCGGTGATGACCCAGATGGCGTGTGCCGGGCTGACATTTTGATCCTGCGCGATGGCGGGCAGGGCGACATTCATAATCGACCCGTCCAGCACCGCCATCATGACGGTCAGCAACACCGCAATCATCGCGAAGGTTTGCTGGGGCTGTGGCAGGCCGTCCGGGTGGATGGTTTTTGATATCTTCATGTGGGGCACATTCCGAAAAGCAGGGCATGCGGTGGCGCGAGGGGCAAAACATTGCCGAATATCTCTGTCGCGGGCATGCCGGTATGGTTGATTTTGTCAACTAATACGGAATATAGTTGATGTTGTCAACTTGTTTTCGGGCCTGTTCTTTCGGGTAGTTCCCGGTAGGCGGCATTGGTGCGTATCATCACGGAAAGAGGCGAGGGGACGGATCATGAAAACGATGATGGTTTTGGGGCTTGGGGCGCTATTCGCGTTTGGTACGGTGCAAATGCCGGTGAATGCGGCGCAGGGTTCAATTGTGATCGAGCAGAGTATCGAACATGGCGGCGGATGCCGCAAAAGCTCTCCGCCGGGACAGTGTTGCCATATGGATAACAAGGCGGGGTCTGTGCATTGTCACTGAGTGTTGCGCTTTATGGGGACAAAAAATAAATCTGTCCCCTTTTTTTCATGTCCCCTTTTTTTCAAGAAGTCATTGATATAAGAAATAATAGTATTCTCAATAAATATTATTATAGCAGATATGTATGGAATCGAAAAATTTCTACTTTTAGAATCAAAAATAATTCTCAAGTTTTTCAGTTTACTTTTACATCCCAATCGGATTTTCCGTCATTGTATTTCATGTGTATTTCATGTGGCCAATCTTCGTTACATGTTTCAAAGGCACGAATTATCTCCGAAATAGGAACTCTCCATACAAATTTATTTCTGTCGTAGTCGGAGAAAATGAATACTTCACTCCAATTTCTTGACTGATCCCTCGCCAGTAGGGATGTGTATGAATGGATGAATTGATTGGACAAATACCATGCTGACCTTTGGTATGAGTTTTCGCCGTTTAGGTCATAATATTCTTCGAGTTCAAAACGATTACTGAAATGAACATTGGTTTTCGGCTTGCAGCCTTGAATTTCAAGCATCAAATTTTTTGTTTTATCGGTAACTTTTTTGAGTTCAACCAACTTTCTTAATATAAAAAAGCCTACAATAATTTCTCGTTCTGTTGTGCAAACTAGTCGTTCAGACCAATTTAGGGGTCTTCTTTTGGGTTTTAAAGTTTTGGCAATCCGGGATATTTCTTCACGCCAGTAAATGGATTCTATTGCCATTTCAGAAATGCTCCTCAGAGTGTCTAAACTAGAGAGTGCGGCTCAAACACCCACTCAACAAATACCCCCCAGTAGGCGCTTCCCAATCGAGCATCTCGCCAAGGCAATAGGTGCCGGGGCGTTTTTTGAGTTGGAAGGTGTCGTCGAGTTCTTCCCATGCCACACCGCCTGCGGTGCTGATGGCCTCATCCAGCGGGCGGGGTTTGGTGATTTTGAGTGGCAGGTCTTTGATCGCCATGGCGAGTTTGGCAGGGTCGTTTAAGGTTTTGCGCGGGGTGACTTCGAAAATCAGGGCGATTTTGGTGGGGTCGAGGCCAAGCGTTTTGCGCAAATGGTTGCCCATCGAGTTTTTGCCACGTGGTTTGGCAAGGCGCGTGGTGACATCCGTCAGGTCGCGGTCGGGAGCAAGGTCCAGCATTACCGTGGCGGTGCCGGTTTCAAGCCATTGATCGCGCAGATTGGCCGAGATGGCATAGACCGCACTGCCTTCGATCCCGGTTTTGGAAATGACGAATTCGCCGCGCACGGTTTGGCTGCCGGTTGTCAGGGTGACTGGTTTGGCCGGGGAACCCGCACATTTTTCGATCAAATGATCGGTCCAATTGACGTCAAAGCCGCAATTTGACGGTTTGAACGGATTGCATTTGATCCCGGCATTTGTAAGGATTTCCATCCATTTGCCATCTGATCCCAGACGTTTCCAGCTTCCGCCGCCAAGGGCGAGCACAGTGACATCAGCCTTGGCGGTGATGGTGGTGGTTGTGTCGCCATCTTTGGTTTTGAAAACAGCATCGCCGTTTTCATCCCAGCCGGTCCAGTAATGGCGGTAGTGGATTTTGCAGCCCAGTCCGTCAAGGCGGCGCAGCCAGGCGCGCAAAAGCGGGCTGGCCTTCATCACGGTTGGAAAAACCCGGCCGGATGAACCGACAAAGGTTTCAATGCCTAGCCCTGTACACCAATCGCGAATTTCGGCAGGCCCGAATTTGCGCAAATGCGGTTCAAGCCGGTCGCGTGCCGCGCCATAGCGCGACAAAAACGTTTCCAAGTCTTCGTTATGGGTGATGTTCAGCCCCGATTTGCCCGCCATCAGGAATTTGCGCCCGGCACTTGCCATGCCCTCATAAAGTGTCACCGCATAACCCGATCCGGCAAGGCGTTCGGCGGCCATCAATCCGGCCGGACCGGCACCGATGATCATCGCGGTTTTGCCGTTTGGGGCTGGCGGGATGACCGGGGCGGGCGTGGTTGGCGTGGTGAGGTTGGTTTTTATGGACATTTGGGGCCTTTGGACCGGGGTTTATGTTTGGTGGTTTTATCTGCTTTGGCGGGCGAAGGCAATTTACGGGGCGTGAAAATTCGCCCATGGGGGAAATATCGTGGCCGGTGAAGTGCGTAATACGGGTGTAATCAACCCTTTTGTGAGAAAAATACGCCAAAGATTGGCAATTTGTCGGTAAATCGGATAACAAAATTCCCAAGGTTCTGGCCCGGGGTTCAGGGGTTTGATCCCAAGTCTTTAAAAAAATGGTTCTGTGGAGGAAACATGCTTTCGATCAAGGGAATGGCGGGTGCGGCCAAGGTGGCACGCGGATCGGTTTTGGCACTTGCGATGGGGGCGACGGCCTTTGGCGCGATGGCGGCACATGCGGGCGAGAAGGTGAACATTGCGGCACTGGCCTTTGTGTCCAGTTCGCCGCTGTTTATTGCCAAGGAAAAGGGCTATCTGGCCGATGAAGGCCTTGATGCCGAGATTTCGATCTTTCAATCGGCACAGCCGGTGGCGGTTGCGATTGCATCGGGCGATGCCGATTTTGGCGTGACCGCCTTTACCGGCGGGTTCTTTAACCTTGCGGCCAAGGGCGCGCTTAAGGTTATCGGTGCGCAGTTGCATGAAGATGCGGCTTATGACGGATCGGCGATTTTGGCATCCAATGCGGCGTTTGATGCCGGTTTGACCTCGGTCGATAAGCTGGGCGGGCATAGCTTTGCCCTGTCGCAGGTTGGATCAAGTTTCCATTACATGATTGGTAATGTGGCGGAAAAAGCCGGGATTGACCCCGACAGCATTTCGCTCAAACCGTTGCAGTCGGTGCCCAATATGATTGGTGCGCTGAAAAGCGGGCAGGTCGATAGCATGATCATCGTGCCCCATATTGCCAAGCCGCTGGCCAATGCCGGTGCAGCGCATATCATTGGCTGGGTCAAGGATTACGTGCCTTATCAGGTGGGTGGTTTGTTCACATCATCTGAAAATGTCGCAGAACACCGCGAGACGGTGGCGAAATTTGTGCGCGCCTATCAAAAAGGTGTGGCGGATTACCGTGCAGCCCTTTTGGCAACCGATGCGGATGGCAAGCTGGTTGAAAGCGACACCACGCAGGAAATCCTTCAGATCGTGCATAAATATGTCTATGCCAATGATCCGGCGGAAAAGGCCTATCCGAAAATCCGCAATGGCGCGATGTTCATGACCGAAGAAGCCAAACTTGACGTTGAAGACGTCAAGGCGCAGGTCAAATGGTATCAGGATCGTGGCTATGTTTCGGCGGATGCCGATCCGGATACTTTCATCGATACCAGCTTTATCCCGCCCCTTGGTCAGTAACGGATCGTATTTTTCGACCGGGCTTGGCGGTTTTTGCGCCAAGCCCGGTCGTTTCATTTTTCCATTTAAAAAATAACGGATTGTGCCATGCGGCTGCAAATCAAGGGCATTTGCCATTCATATGATCAGGTCGAGGCATTGCGCGACATTGATTTTGGCATTGAACCGGGCGAGGTCGTGGCGCTGATCGGGCCGTCGGGCTGTGGCAAATCGACCTTATTGTCGATCATTGGCGGCATGTTGACCCCGACCAAGGGCGAGGTTTTGATTTGCGATCAGGCCACACCCGATGGCTGCCTGAACCCGCTGACCTATGTGTTTCAGGATTTCGCGCTTTTGCCCTGGCGCACAGTGGCGGGCAATATCAGCCTTGTTCTGGAAGACCATGGATTATCCAAAACTGATCGCGATGCCCGCGTGGCCGAGGTTCTGGAACAGACAAATCTGTGGGATTTTCGCGATGCTTATCCCAAGCAGCTTTCGGGGGGTATGAAACAACGTGTGGGCATTGCGCGCGCGTTGGCGGTGCGCCCGGCAGTTTTATTGATGGACGAGCCGCTATCAGCGCTTGATGCGCAGACGCGGATTTTGTTGCTCGATGAATTTGCCGCATTGTTTGCCCGCACCGGCATGACGGCGGTTTATGTGACGCATAATTTGAACGAGGCCGTGCGACTGGCCAACCGGGTGGTGGCATTGCGCCGTCGCCCCGGCACGATCAAGGAAATCCACACAATCGATATTCCGCTGGCCGAGCGGTGCGACGGGATGCCGGAATTGGTGGCGCATGAACGCGCGCTTTGGAACCTGATCCGGGATGAAGCGATTGCGGCCGATAAGGAGCTTGAAAATGTCGCATGATGTGACGGAACGTCGCACCGAAAGCCAAGGGACCGCATCCGAGGCCAGCCATGTGCGGTTTCGCGCCACGGGCTTTAACCCGAAAGCCAATCCGATTGCGGCATGGGGCTTTTTCGTGGTTGTGATTGCGCTGTGGCAATTGGGATCAAGCACCGGGTTCATCAGCGAACTTGCGATGCCAAGCCCGGTGGCGGTCGCCAAGGCGCTTTGGCAATTGATCATCACCGGTGATCTTTGGCGTCATCTTGGCGCGTCGTTGCAGCGCCTTGTTGGTGGCTGGATCATGGGGACGGTGGCCGGGCTGTTGGTTGGCTTTTTGGTCGGCATGTTCAGTTGGGCGCGCTCGCCCGGTGTGGCGTTTGTTTCGGCCCTGTTTCCGATCCCGAAAATCGCGCTTTTGCCGCTTTTCATCATCTGGTTTGGCATTGGCGAGCCTTCAAAATTTGCCACCATTGCCTTTGGCGTGTTTTTCCCGACTGTGATCAACACCTTTGGCGGGGTGGATAACGTGCAGCGCAATCTGATCCGCATGGGGCAAAGCTTTGATCTTTCGATGTGGTCGGTGACCCGCAAGATCATCCTGCCCGGCGCGTTGCCGACGATCTTGTCGGGGTTTCGCATTTCATCCTCGATCGCGATTATCCTTTTGATTGCGGCCGAAATGATTGGCGCGCAATACGGGATCGGGGCGCTTATTCTGGCCGCAGGCAACCTGTATCAGACCGATCAACTGATTGCTGGCGTGGTGGTTTTATCGCTTTTGGGGCTGTGTGTTTCGTGGTTGCTGGGGCGGCTGGATCGCTGGTTGCTGGGCTGGCGATAGGGCGGATGCCCCACACGGAATTTCGTATATGAATTGTACAAGGCCGGGAAAAACTCCCGGCCTTTGTTTGATGGCGATTTATTGTGGTGTGGCGGGCAGCGGTGCGGCCAGTTCCTGACGGGTATTCGCACGCCGGACATTGGCGTAATAGACAATCTGACCCGGGACGTCTTCGACCTTTTTGACCGCCCGATAGCGCGACATGAAAGACCGATAGATGCCGTATTTGAAATAGGTTGCGCTGGATCGAAGTGTGGTTCCGGTGTAATCGACCTTTTGGTCGCCATTGACCCAGACCTTAAAGAAACCATCCTTGTTGCGGCCCCATTTGACCTGCAATTCAATGCGGTGCCATTTGCCGCGCAGGTCCTTTTCGCTGATCAGTTTGTAATAACGGCGTGTTGAGCCAAAGACCTGATCATCCAGGCTGTAACCGCCATCCCCGTTTTGGAACATCCAGACCGGGTGTGATTTGTGTTGATGGAATTGACCAAGGGCGGTTTTGGTCGGATAGATGTTGGGGTAATCATCCGGAAAGTAAATATCCCAGCTATACCAATAGGTTGAACCGGCGTGATTGTCGCTTCCTTCGGAAAGTTCGGATCGTTCGCGATCTTGGGCGCAGTCGCTCCAACCGCTGTCGCGGCCGCAATCACCGGGCTGGACTTCGAACCGTTCAACGATTGCGGTTGATGCGGTGCCGGTCGGATCGGGAACCTGTTGATAGCCGTGACTGGTGGTGTTCAGCGATCTTTTGAACCCCCCGAAACTGCCACGATCAAGGCTTAAAGACTGGCAGGCTGAAAGACCGAAAGCAACGCCACCGACAAGACCCAGCATGGCCATGCGGCGGATCGAAAACATCGAAATGGTCACATGAAATCCCCCGAATTCAGAACAGACGAAAAGTCTAGTATCAGGGGCGTTTAATTCAACTAAAAATATGCGTTTGAAGCTGGGGGTTATCGGTGTTCTTGCCGGAACTGGGCCGGGGGCAGGGCGGCCTTTTTGGCGAAAAAGCGCGAGAAATATCCGGCATCGCGAAAGCCGAGGTCGTCGGCGATTTGTTGAACGGCGATGTCGGTATAGATCAGGGTTCTTTTGGCTTCCAGGATCAGGCGATTATGCAATACCTCGATTGCGGTCATGCCATAGATATCCTTGGCGATGCGGTTAAGCTGGGTCGTGGTGATGCCGATTTCACGGGCATAGAATTCAAGCGGTTTGTGCTGTTTGTAAAAGGTTTCGATCAGGGATTGGAATTTGCGGAACTTGGCGGATTTTTGTTCCTTGCGGCTAAGGCGTGCCGGATCATCGGACGGAATATGGCGCCCGATACCCAGCAGCAATAACCCCAATATATTGCGCAGCGCATACAGCCGCCCGGTATGGTGGCTGTAATATTCCGTGACCAATTGCCGGATCAGGAAATCGGTCGGGCTGGGATCGGTGGCGGTGCCCGATACATCCACACATTGCGGGCGGTCAAGCCGGGCCAGAAGTTTTGGTGCTGGGGACAGGATTTCCTGCAAGTGGTGATCGGTTAGCGAGATCACCCAGCCATCGATATCAGAACTGAAGCGGAAACCATGCACGGTGCCGGGCGGCAGGGTTAGCAATTGACCGACCTGCATGGAAAACTGTCGATCATCAAATTCGATCCCGGCATGCCCATGGGTGATATACAGCAACTGAAACAGATTGGCATGGCGGTGCGGCTGAATATGCAGATCATGCAGTTTGGATCGCGACGGGATGCTTTCGAGATGAAAGAATTCCGGTTCGGAAATGGCAAGCTGTTCGGTGGGGCCGAGCATGGAATTACCGGTTTCGCCGTAAAGCTTGTAAACCGGAATGCTGTTGCGGGGTGCGACCATTGGTATCTGTTGCTGTTTCAAAGGGGGCTTTAGTCTAGCGGGTTTTGCGCCGGACCAAAAGAAAAGCCCGCCATCAGATAACCGGGGCGGGCTTTTCGCAAAAGATATGGCGGGCTGGCTATCCGCCCAATAGGGTCGGGACAAACAATGTCAGCGCCGGGATAAAGATCAAAATCAGGATGCGGACGATCTCGGCGGCGAAGAAGGGCATGACACCACGGAAGGTCTGGCTCATGGGAACACCTTCGGCAAGTGCGTTGATGATGAACACATTTAACCCGACGGGCGGTGTTATCAGCCCCAGTTCGACGACAATCAGGGCCAGGATGCCAAACCAGATTTTAAGGTCTTCGGCCCCCATGCCATAGGCCGCCGTCGCCGCCGTTGCCCAATCGCCGCCATTGATATCAACTAAGGCCGGCCAGAAGAACGGGATGACAACCACGATCATCGACAGGCTTTCCATGAAGCAGCCCAGAACAATCAGGGCCAGCAACATCAGAACCATGATCAGCCAAGGGTCAAACCCGCTTGTCGCAGCGGCTTCGGCCATGAAGGCCGGAAGGTTGGCACGGCTGAAGAAGCCTTTGAGGACTTCGGCCCCCAGCAGGATGAAAAAGATCATCGAGGTGGTAACAGCGGTATCACGCAGTGATTGTTTTAAGCCACCAAAGGTCAGGCCGCCCTTGCCCTTTAGGCGCATGTAAGCGCCGTAAACCAGAATGGCAAAAACGCCAACACCGGCCGCAGGGGTTGGGGTAAACAAACCCGCCCCAAGGCCAAGAATGATCGATCCAAAGATCACCATGACCGGGATCAGGCGCAACAGGGCTTCGCGGCGTTCGGCGGGTGCCATCGGTTCGGGAAGGGGGGCCAAACTTGGGTTTATGCGGACCTGAATGGCAATCACGCCCATAAAGAATGCAACGGCAAGCAAACCGGGAATGATTGCGGCCTGAAACATCTGAATGATCGATGCCTCGACCGTGACGGCATAGATTACCAAGGCAACCGATGGCGGGATCAGAATGCCAAGCGTACCGCCCGCGGCTAGCGTGCCGGTGGCAAGACGTGGTGAATAATTCAGACGGCGCAATTCCGGCAGGGCGACCTTGCCCATCGTCGATGCCGTGGCAAGCGATGATCCGCAAACCGCACCAAAACCGGCGCAGGCGCCAATGGCGGCCATGGCAACACCGCCGCGGAACCGGCCGAGAATGGCGTTGACGCCCTGAAATAGATCGCGTGACAGATTGGCCTGACTGGCGAGATAGCCCATCAGAACAAACAGCGGCACGACCGAGAGTTCGTAGTTTGAAACAATCCCGTAAAACAGGGATTTGAACTGTTGCATATAGGGTTCAAAGCGCAGGAACGGGAAAAACAAACTAAGGATATAGTTGCCGCCAATCCCGACGCCGATCATGGCAAGACCGACGGGGACACGCAGGGCAAGCACAAAGAACAGCAGCCCAAGGCCGCCAAGACCGATTAATTCACGTTCAGACATTGGCCTCGGCCTCGCTTTCGAAAATCTGACTTGCGGCAATCAGCGCCCACAGGAACATCGATACGATGCCTGGCAGATAGAACGGCCAGACCGGCCAGCCCAAAATTGCCGACAGGGTATTGTCGCTGCGGACTTCGATCATGCCATTGATCATCATGTAACCCATGAAAAAGGCCAGAAGCGTCATCAGGAGGCCCGAGGAGATATCAACGCCACGTGCGAACCAATTGGGAAACATTTTGATAAAGACATCAACGGCAACATGGCCGTGACGCGATTGACAATAAGGGAAAAACATCAGGGCCGCGGCACTGACAGTCATACTGACAAAGTCTTCATAGCCGATGATGGCGGGGAAATTGGCGTCCATCAGGCGGGCAATTTTATCCAGTCCGAACGCGGTGACATTGACGATGGTCACAACGGCGATCAGCAAGGCCAGAAAGCCGCCAGCAACGGCAAACCAGGATGCGGCCTTATTCAGCACGTTTTTCATGTGTCATACAATCTTGCGGAGAAGCGGGCTTACGATAAAACGGGGTCACGTAACGTGATGATACGTAACCCCGCAAGATTTTCCAGTAACTTGGAAATTACTGTGCTGTATGGGCGAGAACGGCGGCTTTGGCCTTGGCAACCAGAGCAGCACCATCAATACCGTTCGACTTTGCTTCTTCGATCCAGCGATCGGTCACGGATGCGGATGCATCGTCGAAGGTTGCTTTTTGCGCCGGGGTCAGTTTGATAACCTGACCTTTGCCATCGTTGATCATTTTCTTGCCGACTTCTTCGACATCATTGAAAACGTCACCGATATGACCTGCGAAATCGCGACCTGAATTGCGGTCGATGATTTCTTTGAGATCATCTGGCAGGCTTTCGTAACGGTCCTTGTTCATGGCAAACAGGAAGACCGAGGTACCAAAGCGCGAATTAACGCCTTCGCCTTCGACCGAGTAGGAAACCAGTTCAGCCAGTTTCAGCGGTGGAACGACTTCGAATGGCACGAGGCCACCATCAACAACACCCAGTGACATTGCCTGTGGCAGGGCCGGGACGGGCATGCCGACCGGTTCTGCGCCCCAGGATTCAATCACCCAGGAACCGGTACGGGTCGGGGTGCGCAGTTTAAGGCCCTTGACGTCGGCAACGGTGCGGACTTCTTTTTCCGTCAGGTGGATGGCCTGACCGGCATGGACGTGAACGGCCAGCGGATGGATGTCTTTAAGGTCCGGTGCCATGTCTTCCATCAGGTCCCAGATCGCGAGGTTGGTCGCGCGTGCGTCACCCAGATGCACACCCGGAAGTTCGAAAACTTCGGTATGGGGGAAGACGCCCGGGGTGTAACCCGGCAGGGTCCAGACGATATCGGCGGCCCCGTCACGGACCTGACGATACAGTTCCGGCGGTTTGCCACCGAGTGACATGGATGGGAAAATCTCGAACTTGATGCGTCCGTTTGATTCTTCTTCGATCTTCTTTGCCCACGGTTCGATCATTTTCGACTGGGCCGGTGCTTTTGGGCCCAGGAAATGATGGATCGTTAGCGTAACTTCCTGCGCCTGTGCGCCGAACGACACCATGGTCGCAACAGCGGCACCTGCCAGCAGCTTGGTGATGTTTTTCATTCTTCCTCCTTTGAGCGTCCCCGACGTCGCCAAACGCCATCAAACGTCTCAGCCATGATGCGCTTTTTATCTGCGAAGTTTTCCAGCAGTTTATTTTTGTTGTTTTTATTCTTCTTTTTGTCGGCATGTTTGCCATTTACGCACAACATTCATGCCAATTTGTAAACAATCTAATCTTCCCTGCATGGTTATGTATAATGATATTGGCGCTCATTTGCATAACCATATGATTATGTATTGTGACGGGAATGGGCCGCATGATGCAGGGCGGCTTCTTCGCGGACCGCATTGATCAGCATTTCAACCGGTGGTGAGATCGGGCTGTCAATCCGGGTGGTCAGGCCAACCGGGCCAAAGGTATCGCTGGTATCAATCGGCAGTTCCACCAGATGGCCCTCGGCGATGTCGGATGCAACCGCCCCATTGGAAATGATCCAGATGGCATCGGTTTCGCGGGTAAAGGCGCGGCCAAACGATGTTGAAACCGTTTCAATCCGGTCAGGCAGGGCGCCGATGCCATGCGCAATCAGCATTTTATCGACTGTCTGGTGAATGATTGCGTGTTTGGGCGGCACCAGAACCGTAAATTCGCGAATGCGTGTGATGTCTGGGTTTTTATCGGCCAAAAGCGGATGGCCCGGACGGGCGACCAGTGAAATATGTTCCGAATACAGATGAATAAAGGATAGCCCCGACATTTGATCGGGTTCGGCAAGGCGCCCGACCACCAGATCAAGTTCGCCAACGCGCAATTGCCCCATCAACATGACATTGGGTCCGGCAACTACCTTGACCGTTGTATCGGGGCTGAGTGCCTTGAAACGGCGGATGGCGCTTGGCATGACACTGGCGGCAACGGTTGGCAGAACGCCAAGGTTAATCGAAAGCCCGCCCTGCATCCTGACCTGACTGATGCTGTCGATACCCTGACGCAGGGCAGTGACGCTGGCCCCGGCATAGCGCAGGAATACCTTGCCAAAATCGGTCAGGGTGACACCACGCTTGGACCGGTCAAACAGGCGAGCATCAAGATGTTCTTCAAGCTCGCGGATGGTTTTGGAAACAGCAGGCTGGGTGATGGATAATGTATCGGCGGCCTTGACGACACTGCGTTGGCGCGCGACTTCGAGAAAGCATGTCAAATGGCGGAATTTAATGCGGTGGTCGAGCATGTTTTCCATTTCCGAATTCAAATTTCATGTGTTTTCATAATTATATGGTTATGCAATTAACGCAAATCCTCATTTTACATAACCAAACCCGCCTGTCAGATTAGGGCGACACATCAGGGTGGAAATGACATGAGTTTATACGTTGCCCCGATCAACGGGACACATATCCATTATACCCAAAGCGGCCCGAAAGACGGACCTGCTTTGGTGTTTTCAAATTCGCTGGGGACCGACCAACGCATCTGGGACGATGTCGTTGCGGCGTTTTCAGATCGGTTCAACGTTATAACCTATGACAAGCGCGGCCATGGTTTATCGGGTATTGGGACTGTCGAGTATAATATCGACCTGCATGCCAATGATCTGATCAGGCTGCTTGATTATCTGGGTGTTGATAATGTGATCCTTTGTGGATTGTCGGTCGGTGGGCTGATTGCGCAAAAGGTGGCGTCGCTTGTACCAGACCGCGTGCGTGCGATGATCCTGTGTGATACCGCGCCAAAACTTGGCGATGCGGATGGCTGGAACACGCGGATCGACGCGATCAAAAAGGACGGCATTGCGCCGCTTGGCGATGCGATTATCGAACGCTGGCTGTCACCGATTTATCGCGCCGAACGCCCGCTTGAAACCGCGATGTATCGCGACATGCTGGTGCGCACGACCGTTGATGGCTATGTCGGGACATGTGTTGCGCTGCGCGATGGTGATCTGCGTGACGCGGCGACCAAAATTGCGGTTCCGGTTCTGTGCATTTGCGGATCGGACGATCTGGCAACCCCGCCCGATGTGGTCCGCGCCATGGCCGGGATGATCCCCGGTGCGACATTTGAACTTATTGACGGGGTCGGGCATTTACCATGCCTTGAAACCCCGGAATTGCTTTCCCGGTTGATCGACCGATTTATCAAGGAGAATAACCTTGTCTGAGAACCGGTATGAAGTTGGTATGAAAACCCGCCGTTCTGTTTTAGGCGATGCCCATGTAGATCGTGCATCGGCAAATGTGACGGAAATCGACGCCGATTTTCAGCGTTACATCACTGAAAATGTCTGGAACGGTGTCTGGACCAGTGATGCGTTCACCAAGCGCGAACGCAGTATCGTGACCATTGCCCTTTTGGCCGGGCTTGGTCATGAAGAAGAATTGGCGATGCATATCCGTGCAACGCTTAATACCGGGGCGACGCGCGATGATATTCGTGAAACCCTGATGCATGTTGCGGTCTATGCCGGCGTTCCCACCGCCAATACGGCATTCCGCATTGCCAAGCAAACCTATGCCGATATCGACGAAGCTGCCAAGGGAGAGTAAACGCCATGTCCACTTTTAAACCGCGTGACTGGGGTTCCCACGCCCCGTTTATCGCACCCGGTTACAAATCCACCCTTTTGCGCGGACCGTCGCGGCCGCCACTTGCGATCAAGTCGGGCCTGACCGAGGGGACCGGGCCGCGTTTTGCCCCGGCATCGGTGCGCAAGCTTGATTTCGATCTGACCAAAAACGGCGTCACCAATGGCGAGCCGCTTGGCGAACGTATTGTTGTGCATGGCAAGGTCATGGATACCGATGGCCGCCCGCAGCCCGATATCCTTGTCGAAGTCTGGCAGGCCAATGCGGCGGGGCGATATGTCCATAAAGTCGATCAGCATAATGCGCCGCTTGATCCGAACTTTCGCGGGTCGGGCCGTTGCATGACCGATGCAGACGGCAATTACATGTTTTATACGATCAAGCCGGGGGCCTATCCCTGGGGCAACCATTTCAATGCATGGCGTCCGAACCACATTCATCTGTCGCTGTTTGGGCCGGGCTTTGCCACGCGCCTTGTGACCCAGATGTATTTTCCGGGTGATCCGTTGCTTGAACTTGATCCGATCTTTTTGGAAACGCAGGACCCGGTCGCACGCGAACGGTTGATTTCAAAGTTTTCGATCGAAAAAACCGAGGAAGGCTTTGCCCTTGGTTATCAGTTCGACATCGTCCTGCGTGGACGCAATGCAACCCCGATGGAGGATTAAGTCATGTCTTATGGTGAAACCCCTTCACAGACGGTTGGCCCGTATTTCGCCTATGGCCTGACGGCACAGCAATATGGTTATGATTTTACCGATGTTGTTGATCCGGTGGTGGCAGGGCCTGATGCGGATGGTGAACATATCCGCATTACCGGCCAGGTGTTTGACGGCAATAATGACCCGGTCAATGACGCGATGATCGAAATCTGGCAGGCCGATGCCAATGGGACCTATGCCGAAAATCCGGTTGATGTTGCATCAACGGGGTTCCGCGGCCTTGGCCGTTGCGGCACCGGCACCGATGCGCAGAACCGGTTTTATTTTGATACCGTGAAACCGGGCGTGGTTGCCGATGGTGCCGCCCCGTTTGTCAATGTCATCGTGTTCATGCGCGGTATGCTGGTGCATGCGTTTACGCGCTTTTACTTTGCCGACGAGGCGGAATTGAACGCCCGCGATGACATCCTTCAATCTGTTCCCGCAGACCGCCGCGATACCTTGATCGCCAAGCGTGTCGAAACCCGTACCGGGGTTGAATACCGGATCGACATTCATATGCAGGGGGATGCGGAAACCGTGTTCTTCGACGTCTAGGTCGGTTCGGTCTGGATGGCTGCGTCCGCTGCTTTGGGGAAAGCCGGTGGTCGCAGCCACCCAAACATATTCCCGCATAATCCGGCTGAAATACGCCGCGTTTCTATTGTTTTGGTTACCACAGGAGTTTTACCGTGGTCGCACGCTTCATGTCGCTTAAAGACGCCGTTTCATCCTGCATCAAGGATGGCGATACCGTCTCGATGGAAGGTTTTACCCATCTTATCCCGCATGCCGCCGGGCATGAAGTTATCCGTCAGGGGATCAAGGATCTGACCTTGATCCGGATGACGCCTGATATGATTTATGATCAGTTGATCGGGGCCGGTTGCGCCAAGAAACTGGTGTTTTCATGGGGCGGAAACCCCGGTGTTGGATCATTGCATCGTCTGCGCGAAGCCATTCAGGATGGTTGGCCGCACAAGCTTGAAATTGAAGAACACAGCCATGCGGCGATGGCCAATGCCTATGACGCGGGAGCGGCCGGTTTGCCCTGTGCGGTGTTTAAGGGATACCGCGGGGCGGAATTGCCGCGTGTGAACAAGAATATCAAATTCATCGAATGCCCGTTTACCGGTGAACGTCTGGCGGCGGTGCCGGCCATTCGCCCGGATGTGACGGTTGTTCATGCCCAGAAAGCCAATAAAAAGGGTGATGTCTTGTTTGAAGGCATTGTTGGCGTTCAGAAAGAAGCCGTTCTGGCCGCGAAAAAATCGATCATCACGGTTGAAGAGATCGTCGATAACTTTGATGACGTTCCTTATAACGCTGTCATGCTGCCAAATTGGGCCGTGACCGCGATTGTCGAGGTGCCCGGCGGCGCGCATCCGTCCTATGCGCAGGGTTATTACAAACGTGACAACGCGTTTTACAAGGCGTGGGACACAATTGCCAAGGATCGCGACAGCTTTAGCGCATGGATCAACGAGCATGTCATGAATGGCGGCCCCGAAGATTTCGCCGCCAAACGCGATGCGAACAAAGGGTAAGCGGAGGAAAAACCATGGTTGATTATACACCTACCGAAATGATGACGGTTTCTGCCTCTCGTGCGCTTAAAAACGACGATGTGTGTTTTGTTGGCATCGGTATGCCATCGGCGGCGTGCAACCTTGCACGATTGACCCATGCGCCGGAACTGACGCTTATTTATGAAAGCGGCACAATCGGCACCAAGCCCGATGTCTTGCCCTTGTCAATTGGCGATGGCGAGCTTTGCGAAACGGCGGTGAACACCGTGCCGGTGCCGGAAATGTTCCGGTATTGGTTGCAGGGTGGCAAGATTTCGGTTGGCTTCCTTGGCGCGGCACAGCTTGATAAATACGGCAATATCAACACCACCGTGATCGGTGATTATGATAATCCCAAGGTCCGCCTGCCGGGCGGCGGCGGGGCGCCGGAAATTGCCACGAGTTGCGGCGAAGTGTTTCTGGTCATGAAACAGACCAAGCGCGGCTTTGTTGAAAAGATTGATTTCATCACCTCGCTTGGCCATGGCACGGGTGGCAATGATCGCGCGTCTTATGGTGTCGATACCAAAGGCCCGTCGCGGTTGATTACCGATCTTTGCATCATGGAACCCCATCCGGTTGGCAAACAGTTCATTGTGACATCGATCCATCCCGACGTGACGCGCGAAGACATTATTGCAAATACCGGCTGGACCGTTGAATTTGCAGATGAAATTGCGCAAACTCCGGTGCCCGATGCGAACGAGCTTCAGATCCTGCGTGATTTGCATGCCCGCACCGCCAAAGCCCATGAAGGCCAGCAATAAGGAACTTGATTATGGCTGATGCCTATATCTGTGATTATATCCGCACCCCGATTGGCCGGTTCGGCGGCAGTTTGTCGTCGGTCCGTGCCGACGATCTTGGCGCGATCCCGCTTAAAGCATTGATGGATCGTAATCCGAATGTTGATTTCGGTGATGTCGATGACATTATTTTCGGCTGTGCCAATCAGGCCGGTGAAGATAATCGCAACGTTGCGCGTATGTCAGCACTTTTGGCCGGATTGCCAGAACATGTGACCGGTACGACGGTTAACCGTTTATGCGGATCGGGCATGGATGCAATCATCATGGCCGCACGTGCGATCAAATCGGGTGAAGCCGATCTGATGATTGCCGGTGGTGTTGAAAGCATGTCACGTGCGCCGTTCGTGATGCCCAAGGCAACATCGGCGTTTTCGCGCAATGCGGAAATCTATGACACCACGATTGGCTGGCGTTTTGTTAACCCGTTGATGAAGAAACAATACGGCGTGGATTCCATGCCCGAAACCGGCGAAAACGTGGCCGAGGATTTCAACATCAACCGTGCCGATCAGGATGCCTTTGCTGCCCGATCCCAAGATAAGGCGGTCGCCGCACAGGAAAACGGTATTCTGGCGGCCGAAATCATCCCGGTGACCATTCCGCAGCGCAAAGGCGATGCGATTGTTGTCGATAAGGACGAACATCCGCGTCCGGGCACCACGGCGGAAAAACTGGGTAAATTGCCAACTCCGTTCCGCGAAGGTGGTTCGGTGACGGCGGGCAATGCATCGGGGGTTAATGACGGGGCGGCGGCTTTGATCATCGCATCCGAGGCCGCGATCAAGAAATACGGCCTGACCCCGATTGCCAAGGTGGTTGGTGGTGCAACAGCAGGTGTTGCGCCGCGCATCATGGGCTTTGGCCCGGCACCGGCCAGCAAGAAATTGTTGGCGCGGCTTGGTCTTTCGACGGAGCAGCTTGACGTTATCGAACTTAACGAAGCCTTTGCATCGCAAGGTTTGGCGACGTTGCGTGATCTTGGCATTGCCGATGATGATGCGCGTGTGAACCCGAATGGCGGGGCGATTGCACTGGGCCATCCATTGGGCATGTCAGGTGCGCGCATCACCGGGACGGCAGCAATGCAGTTAAAACGTACCGGCGGTAAATACGCGCTGGCGACCATGTGCATTGGCGTTGGACAGGGCATTGCCATCGTCCTTGAAGCGGTCTGATTGATCGGTCCTGAGCTTAAAGTTGCCCCTGTGCCGTGTGATAAACGGGCAGGGGTTTCTTTTTGTTGTGTTGACCGAATGGGATGGTGGCGCGACACTGTCGCCTCTATCGATCTGTATCCAATGAATTGAAATAACACCTGTTTAAGCGGTGGACCAAACCAGATGACAATTTCGCCTTTTGATTCAAGCCTGCTTGGCAATCTGTTTGCCGATGCGGAAATTGCCGCCTTGTTTGATGATGATGCGCAGATTGCATCGATGTTGCTGTTTGAATCCGCCCTTGCATCGGCGCAAGCGCGGGCAGGCGTCATTCCCCAGGCCAGCGCCAATCGGATTGCCGATGTTTGCCGTGAATTTCGCCCTGATCCGGCGTCGCTTGCCGCCGCAACGGCAAGTGCGGGGGTGCCGGTACCGGCCTTGGTTAAGGCCTTAAAAGCCGAAATCGGCGGCGATGATGCGCGATATGTCCATTTCGGCGTTACCAGTCAGGATGTGGTTGATACCGGCTTGGTGTTGCGGTTACGCGATGCGGTGGCGGTGTTGCGCCGACGCAGTCGTAAATTGATCAAATCCCTGATCAAACAGGCCGAACAGCACCGGGCAACGGTTATGATCGGACGCACGCGATCCCAACAGGCGGTGCCGACGACATTTGGCCTTAAGGCAGCCGGGTGGCTGGCACCTTTGGTGCGGATTGATCATCGGATTGATACCTTGTGTCCCGGTTTGTTTCGGTTGTCCTTTGGCGGGGCGGCGGGGACGCTGGCATCCATCGGGGCCAAGGCGTTTGAGGTGGAAAGCAATCTGACCGATGAACTTGAACTTGAACCTACCGATATGCCATGGCACAGCCAGCGCGATGTTTTGGTGGATTTTGCCGCGCAATTAACCGCATTGACCGGCGCGTTGGGCAAGATGGGACAAGACCTTGTTTTGCTGGCGCAATCGGAAATCGCCGAAGTCCAGCCGGGCAAGGGCGGCGGATCATCAACCATGCCGCATAAATCAAATCCGGTTCAGGCGGAAATGCTGGTGACGTTGGCGCGGTTTAATGCCGGGCAGCTTGGCACAATTGCGCAAAGTCAGATCCACGAACATGAACGCAGCGGGTCAAGCTGGCTTTTGGAATGGCTGATATTGCCGCAAATGATCATGGCCGCGGGGGCGGCATTGGCGCAGGCGTTGGATATGGTGCCGGATTTGAAAATTAATGCCGACCGCATGAAAGAAAATCTGGAATTGTCACATGGCGCGATGCTGGCCGAGGCGGCGACATTTACGCTTGCCGATCATGTCGGGCGTGATGCGGCGGACAAGCTGGTTAAGGACGGGCTTGCGCAATCGGCAGCCCATAACAGCAATCTGTTTGATGAATTGCCCAAATTGACCGATGTTGCGGTGGATTGGGCCCGTTTGCGCGATCCGGCGAATTATGTCGGCCAGGCGGATGCCTATGTCGAACGGGTTGTGACGAATGCGCGGCGTGCCCTTAAGGAAAACTGAAAGCGCCTTGCCCCAACGAGGGCAAGATGCCAATCCGCCGTTTTAAAATCGGGTGTCAGGTGATTGAGCGCAGCCGTTTTTCAACCGCGTAATTGTGAATGGCAATCCCGGCGACTTCGAAATCGCGGCGTTCGACAACCTTGAACCCCTGTTTGACCAAAAACCGTTTGGCAAGTTCGCTGGCCTCGGAATAAAGCTTGGCGATATTGCGTTCTTGGGCGGTATTTTCAATGGCGTCATACAGTTCTGCAACCGCACCGGTGCCTGAAATTTCGGGGATGGCATACAGGAAATGGATATGCCCGTCCGGTTCCAGATCACAGAATGCCAGGGGGCAATCATTTTCATCGGTCGCAATCAGGCAGATACGGCCATCATTCATCATGGTGGCAAAGCGGTCTGTGCCGGGGATCAGAGCCGTCCAGACCCGGACCTGATCGGGATTATAGACGCGGCTGCCGATTTCGGTGACGGCGCGGGCATAGATATCGCGCATGGCAGCGATATCATCGTTGCGGAACGGGCGGATGGTAATCACAATTGCGGTCCCCATGCAGCATCAAAGAATTGCACTTCAAGGGTGGTCGCCTTGCGGAAATAGGACTGGCACATTGTGCGCGCATCATCGCTCAGTTGCGGTCCGATTTGATCAAGCTGGTGGTTCAGAAACGCGACGACGCTTTCGAAATAGGGGCCGGTATGCAGATCAAGCCATTCCGCATACCAAAAGTCATCGGGACCGGTATCGATCATATCGCTGACGCGGCTGGCCCAGCCAAGATAGGTTCCCTCGGCAACGGCAAGAACCGCCAGCATATTGGCGTATTCGTTGCTTTCCATCGCGACGCGCATCAGTTCCTTGAATGCCGCGGTTACTGGCCAGTCTGGCTGTTCGGTCCGTTCCTGCGTGCTGACCGAAAGTGCATCAAGCGAACGTTCAAAATAGGTATTTTCCGGCCCGGTCAGAAGCGCCAGAAACTGACAGGCGGGAATGCGATCAGACAGGGCAGGCGCACGTGAAACGGCACCGGCCAAAAGGGCGACAAACCGATCAATAAAACGATGATCCTGTATCAGGTAATTTTTCAGGTTACGGTCAGAAACCGCACCTTTGCCCCATGCATCAGTAAAGGCATGATGAGTGACCTTGTGCCAATCATCGGCAACAGAACCTTTAAGCCAATCGGAAAACGTTCCAGACGGATTTGCCGTTTGCCATTCTGGCCAAGCGGTAACAGTCATGTGTGGACGCCCTTTTTTTTAATGACCTGATCGGTTTTTTATTTGATTTTCGCGCATTGCCTAACATGGGAAAGCTACAGGAGCAACCGGGCCAAGTGACGAATTGACAATTGGCGCTGCTTTGTCTGTGGCCGGTCATTGCGATGGATCAATATTTACATGAATAAATGCGAAAATTACATTTGATGATTATAATGTAATGTTTTATTTTTAGGCATTGAGGTCTTATCAGATCATAAATTGGAGGTTCCCATGACCAATGTTGGACAGGTTGATCGTATCTTGCGTTTGGTAGCCGGGGTTGTCTTGCTTGCCCTGCCATTCGTTCTTGCCGGTGAAACCGGACCGGTTTCCGCACTTGGTGGTTTTGGCTGGTTATCGATGGTCGCGGGTGCGGTCATGTTGTTGACCGGTGCGATGCGGTTTTGCCCGATTTATCGGATTTTTGGGCTTCGGACGTGCCCGATTACCAAAAAAACCACGCTTTGATTGGGGGCTGTCATGACGGCGTCATGACAGTTCTTTTGATATACAGCGCCTGATTTTACCATTGGTTTGCATAAATATGCGTGCCGGGAGTTGCCATCAGTCGAAGATAGTGGCATCCGTTATGTCATGATTTCGCTGAATACGCTTTGGGCGTATCAGCGGTCCCGTGACCAGAGATAACGGACCCAAAATATGAAACGCCTGAATGACGAAGTGACTGTTTCGCCGCAGATGCCGCTTGATGCCGTTTCTGAAATCGCAGATGCCGGTTTCAAAACCATCGTCTGTAACCGGCCCGATAACGAGGACCCCGGTCAGCCGTCATTTGCCGAGGTCGAGGCAAAAGCCAAAAGCCTTGGCCTTTCAGCCGTATTTATGCCGGTTGCAAGCGGTAATGTATCCGATGACGATGCCGACACATTTGCCAAAATCCTGAACGATGCCGCAAAGCCGGTTTTTGCCTATTGCCGCACCGGGACGCGATGCACGATTTTGTGGTCGCTGGCCAATGCGGGCAAATTGCCGGTTGAAGATATCGTCAATATGGCGGCCAAGGCCGGTTATGACATGGCACCGCTTGCCCCGCGCATTGCGGCACGCAGCTAGGCCCGGATTATGGGGCCGGTCTGATGCGATTGTGTTTATGTTATCTTGTGGTGAATGATCAGCCGGTAACGGCCTGTGATAACGCGTAACACCCCTGACTAAAAAGCACTTCTGGTTTGGCCGGTTTCATGGCGAAATGGGTCAATCAGCCCCATATCCGTATGTTGGGCGATAATTTAGTTTCGGGTGCCTTTTGACCAAGCTTGACCTTCGTATCGCGATTGACGGGGATATCGATGCCCTTTGTGCGATCGAAAAAAGTTCCTTTGACATCGACCGCCTGTCGCGCCGTGCGTTTAAACGTTTTATCGGCAGTGACACCGCGCGACTGTGTGTTGCGATAAAAGCCGATGTCGTGGTCGGCTATGCGTTGGTGATTTTCCGGTGCAATGTTGCCATGGCGCGGCTTTATTCCATGGCGGTTTCGCCTGATTATCGCGGGCAAGGGATCAGTCGGGCACTTTTGACCCGTGCCGAGGAACTCAGCCTTGATTTCGGGGCGCCGATCTTGCGTCTTGAAGTTAATCCGCAGAACAAAACCGCAATTGGGTTGTTCACATCGGCCGGTTATCACGAATTCGCCCTGTATCCTGATTATTATCCCGATCACTCCGACGCACTTCGCATGGAACGGGTCTTGGTGCCGCAATCGTTGCGTCGGCCATCACCGATCCATTTTTATCATCAGACTTTGCCGTTCACCTGTGGTCCGGCGGCGTTGATGATGGCGATGAATGCGTTTGATCCCGAAATTGAAATGGACCGCAGCCAGGAAATTGCCCTTTGGCGTGAGGCAACAACGATTTTCATGACGTCGGGGCATGGCGGATGCGGGCCGCTTGGCCTTGGACTGGCGGCGCGCCGTCGTGGTTTTAACGTTGAAGTGTTAAGCAGTCGGGATGGACCGCTTTTTGTTGATACCGTGCGCAAGCCGCAGAACCGCAAAGTCGTTGAACTGGTACACTATGACTTTGCCGAGCAGGCCAAGACCCTTGGCGTTCAGGTAACAACCGGGCCATTTGGTATTGACGATATCGAGGAACGATCCAATCAGGGCAAAATCGCGCTGGTTCTGATCAGTCAGTACCGGATATATGGCGATAAAATCCCGCATTGGGTCGTGGTATCGGGGTTTGATGATCGTTATGTTTATGTCACCGATCCCGATATTGGCGAGGATTACGAGCCCTTTACCGGCAGTGATTGCGTATCGACCCCGATCTTGCGCCATGAATTTGATCTGATGGCGCGTTATGGCCGGGGCAAGCTTCAGGCGGCGGTCTTTATTGACAAAAGGGCCGGATAAACCGGCCCTTTGTACGTTTTATGCGGTTCTTTTTAAGACGCCGTTGGTTAAGGACGGGCGATCTTGGCCAGAAGATGGGCGATGATCCGGCGATACAAATCCATGCCCAGCACCACGTCTTCGACCCCGCCATCGATATTTGGGTTGTCATTGACTTCGATGACCATCGGGCCGCGCGGGGTTTCTTTCATATCCACACCATAAAGGCCGTCCCCCATCAGGCGGGCAGCGGCAAGGGCGGTGGAGACGATATCAGCCGGGGCGTCTTCGACAGCAACGGTTTCAAAGCCGCCTTCTTCGTATGATTTTCCGTCATCTTCGTGTTTGACGATCTGCCAGTGGCCGGGCGCCATGAAATAGCGGCTGGCAAAAAGCGGTTCCCCGCCAAGAACACCGATCCGCCAGTCAAAGGTGGTTTCGACATATTCCTGAATGACCAGCAGTTCCGAGTTTTTGAACATTTCGGATGCGACTTCGGCCAGATGTTCGGGGGATTTAACCTTGCGCACCCCGCGCGAGAAGCAGCCATCGGGGACTTTGATAACCGAGGGGAAGCTAAATTGTTTGCCGATTTCGCCAACCCGGCGTTTGTCAAAGATCGCACTGCGCGGTGCCGGGATACGATGGGTGCGCAGCAATTCGGCCAGATAGACCTTATTGGTACAACGCAGGATCGATTCCGGGTCGTCGATCACGGGAATGCCTTCTTTGCGCGCACGTTTGGCAAAGCGATAGGTGTGATGATCCAATGCGGTGGTTTCGCGGATCAACAAGGCATCGAATTCCGAAAGATGGTGGAAATCCTTGGCGGTGATCAGTTCGGCCTTTGCCCCCAAATCACTGGCGGCCTGAACAAACAGGGCCAGGGCGTCGCTATCAGATGGTGGCAAGACCGCATCGGGATCATACAGGATCGCGACAAGGGCCGATGGCGGGTTGCCGCCGCCGGTGGGTTTGCGCACACGTCCGCGCAGATAGGCACGGATCGCACTTTCGAATGCGGGCAAATCTTCGGCGCCAAGCTGGTTTAAGGCCGGGGCTTCTATTTCGCGCAGGATGCGTTTGTCGGTTGGGTTCAGATGCAGACGCAGGATCGGGCAGCGGAACTGATCAAAGGCACGTTGCGCAATATCGCGGAAACGTTTGTCGGTTGTGCGGCCAAAAAATACATCAATTTTGGTCGGATGGTCGCCGGGTTTGGCCAGTGCATCGACGATTTGCGAACTCATTTCCGCACGGGCGGTTTTTTGCAGGCGTTTCCAGTTCAAATCCAGAAGGACATCGGCCTCTGGGATGACGCGTTCGCTGCGTGCCGCGGCCAGCAGGCTGCAATAATAGCCGCGCGACAGATATTCGTATGAATGGCACAGGTTGATTACACGCCGGTTGCGCACCCCGTTATCAAGTGCCAGATAATCGCGTACCCGCATCACGCGCGCACCGGGTACCTGAAATGGCAGGTCTTTTAACCGGTCAACAAGGATCAGGGGCGCACCAGTCGCAACCGCAGGCGAGCGTTCGGTTGGAATGTCATAAAGATCATGTTGCAGGCGAATACCGTTCGCGCCGTCTTCGTAATAGCCGGGCAGATCGGCAATCTGTTCATAGCCGTGCCGGTTATATAAATTGCGGGCCGTGCTGTTTTCAGCACGTACTTCAAGGCGGATGCGCACACAGCCCGCATCAATCGCCAGGTTTTCAAGACCAGCCAAAAGCTGGGTCCCCAGACCCTTGCCGCGCCAGTTGTCGGAAATGGCCAGCGAATAAATGCGCGCCGTTGTCGTATTGGCGCGCAGCAACAGCAGGCCATAGCCAACGATATTTGGTGTGCCACTATCGCCGGCATCGGCAACCAGAAGGCGGGCGGATGCCTGACGTAGGAAGCGTAAAAAACCGGGCCGCGAAATGGCGTCGCTGGTGAAACTGCCGGTTTCGAGCGCACAAAGCCCGTCCAGATCAGATCGGGTGGCGTTACGGATGATGACGGGCAGGGATTGGGCTGATGACACGTCGGGGCCTCCGGCAGTTGGGTGGCTGTGGCAAACTTGTTGCTTTTAACTTCCAGTACGCGCAACACATTTTTCTGGCAAGTGCGATTACAGATCATAGCCATGCCATTTTTTCATGCGCTTTGAGCCTTGGGGCACTCGACCCGGATACAGAATGAAAATATGCTAGATGATTGGCAAGAGCCTAAAAATTATAAAAGAATTTGTGACACACCTTTGGCATAGGTAAAGCGTTACAATAAGATCAGGACAGAATGAAGCGACTGAGGATTTCATCATTGGGTAAGGCAATCAGCCGCAACCGTAAATTATATATGCCACGAATCGGGTTGGTGTCGATGCTGCTTGGCAGTTCGGTTTTGGCCGCCTGTTCGGGCGATGGTCCATTGTCGCTTGGTTTTGGTAATGATAGCGAAGCCGTCGCGCAGGATCAGCTGGGAACCAGCATCCCCTATGCGGTCGAGATTGCCGGTCTTGATCCCCAAGAAGAACGCCTGGATGCGATGCTGCGTAATGTCAGCACGGCTATTCGGTTGCAGTCGCGCCCGACGCCATCGCGCGCAGGGCTTGAACGCCGGGCCGAGGACGATGTTGAACGGTTTGAAGCCGTCCTGCGGTCTTTTGGGTTTTATGATGGGCAGGTGACGTTTGAAATCCGTAAATTGGACCCGGACGCCGATGTGACAGATGATGTTGTCACATCGTCAGATGGGGATGCCGGGAATGGTGCAGGTGACGATGCGGTTCAGGGCGCAAGCTATACCGATGGTGCGACCAATGACACCGATGTGCAAAGCCCCGATCCGCTGGAACTGATCTATCAGGTGCAAAGCAACACCCCCTATCTTTTGTCAGAGGTTAAGCTTCGGATTATTCATCCTGACGAAACGATTGAACGCGAAGCAACGGATGCCGAACTTTTGCAAAGCCAATTGCATTTGGGGCAGCGCGTTGCGGCAGAACCGATCATTTTGGGTGAACAATACGCGGTTGATTTCATGCGTGACCGGGGGTTCCCCCTTGTTAAAGCAGGCAAGCGCACGGTGATGGCCAATACAGCCGAAAAAACCATTTCGGTGACCTATGAATTGATCACGGATCGTCAGGCAAATTTCGGTGCGGTTTCCGTCAAAGGGGCCGAAACAATCGATGAAGACTTTATCGCCGGGTATCGCAGCTGGCGCCCGGGGCAACAATATTCGCCCGAAGAAATCAAGATTACACGCCGCGACCTGGCGCAATCGAACTTGTTTGACAGCGTGATCGTCAAACCGGTTGGACCGGTTAGCGAGGGCGGCGAAGTGCCGATTGAAATCGAAGTCAACGAACGCAAACACAGCACCATCGGCGGCGGGATTGATTTTTCGACCGCCGACGGGCCGGGGGCAAATGCGTTTTGGGAAAATCGCAATTTGTTTGGCGCGGGTGAGCGCCTGCGCCTTGGTGTCGAGGGTTCCGATCAAAGTCAGGGGCTTGAAGGAACATTTCGCAAGCCCCAATTCCTGCGTCGGCGCCAAGCCCTTGTTTCGAATGGGTCAGCCAAGAATTACAGTACGGATGCCTATGACGGGGAACTGGTCGAAAGTTTTGTCGGCGTCGAGCGCAAATTCGCTGAATATTGGTCGGCGACATTGGGGCCAACGGCGGAATATTCGGATTTGACGGGGGCTGATTCCCCGAACGAGCAATTCTATCTTGCGGGTTTGCGCGGCATTTTGCGCCGTGACAGCACGGATAACCCCCTTGATCCTGTCGAAGGCAACCGGTTGGAATTTAACGTGTCGCCCTATACCAGCATCAGTGGGCCAAGTGCGCAATTTGCATCGGTTTCGTTGAATGGGTCGCAATATTATGCGTTTGATGACGATGGGGATTATGTGATTGCCGGGCGGGGCCGGGCCGGGATCATCATTGGTGAAGACCGTTCGTCATTGCCAGCCAACAAACGGTTCTATTCCGGTGGTGGCGGTTCGGTGCGCGGGTATGAATACCAAAAAGTTGGCCCGCTTGATGAAAATAACGATCCCGAAGGCGGGCGTTCGGTGCTTGAAGTCGGGGCAGAATTCCGGGCGCGCATCACCGAAAGCATTGGGCTTGTCCCGTTTGTTGAGGGCGGTAATGTTTTTGAATCCAGCAACCCCGATGATCTTGGTCTGTTATGGGCCGCCGGGCTTGGGTTGCGCTATTATACAGCCGTCGGGCCGCTTCGTTTTGACGTCGCGGTCCCGCTTGATAAGCGCGACAATGTTGATGACGATTTCCAGATTTATCTTAGCCTTGGACAAGCATTTTGACGCCATCTGACACCCCAAAATCACCCCAAAAACCAAAACGCCGCCCCATCGCAAAATGGGTGATACGCAGCGTTATTGCGTTTGGCGGTCTTTTGGGTGTGCTGATTTTGGTCGTCGGGATTGCGGCGACCGGGCCGGTTTTGCGCGTTATGACGCCGTGGATCAACAGTACCGTGGCCGATGCGATTGAGGGTGATTTTGATCTTGGCCGGATCGAAGGCAGTCTTTGGACCGGGGTGTCGCTGGATCGTTTGTCGCTGTCGATACCTGATATCGGGCTTGCCGTTGATGTCAGCCGCTTGGCGATTGATTGGTCGCCGATGGCGCTTTTGGGGGGCGTGCTTCGGGTTGATCGGATTGAAAGTGCCGAAATTGATGTCGTGCTGCCGGGGATGGGCGGTGACGATGAAGTGCTGACCGATGAAGACAGTGGGTCGGGTGATTTTGTACCGCCGCTTGCGATTGAGCTTGGCAAGCTTGCGCTTGGCCATATTCGCATTTCCGATCCGGCCAGCGGCAAAAGCTTTGCCTATGGCCTTGAGGGGCGGGCGGCAATCCGCAAAAACCTTTCGGGTGCCTTGGCCGTTGATTTAAAACCGCTTGATGACAGCATTGACCGGCTTAAGGCCGACATTGATTTTGATGGCAAGAAACAGCGTTTAACAGCGGAAATTGACGGTCAGCTTGATCGTGCCGGACTGGTGATGACGCTGGCCGGATTGACCCCGGATGAAGCGCCCGATGTGACATTGCGATTGAACGGTGATGGCCCGGCCAATGACTGGCAGGGGCGGATCGACCTTGCCGCAAGTGATCTGGTGACCCTTGGCGGGGATATCGGTATTGCGCTTGGCACGTCGCAGCTTGTTTTTAATCTGGACGGGGCGGCTGCGACACAGGGTGGTCTTGCCAATGCATTGCCAGACCCGTTGCGCGGCGATATCGCGCTTGGCATTGGCGGGCGTTATGATGCCAAGGCCAACCGTCTTGTGATTACACGCGGTGATATCACCAAGCCCGATTTGGCAAAGGTTATGGCAACGGCCGATATTGACCTTGCCGACAGCATTTTGGTGGCCGATCTTGAAGCAGATATTGACCCAAAGGCATCGGTATTGGCCGATGGTGCGATATTCTGGGGGCGGTTGAACCTGTTGGCGCATGCCAAAGGGGCGCTTGAAATGCCCGATATCAGTGTGATGGTGCGCGGGCGGGATGTTGTGACCCCGGTCTCAAGCATTGGCAGTCTGGCGCTTGATGCGGATATGCGCGGCGATGATCGCGGATTTGCGGTGCAAAGCCGTATCGATCTTGCAGCCCATCAATGGCAGGACGCCGATTTTGCCGCGATGCTGGGCGATGGGCAACAGGTGGTGCTTGATGCGATGATTGCCCCGGATTTCAGCAAATTCGCCCTTGGCAAGATTGTGATCGATGCGCCGGGGATTACGGTTAACGGTGTTGCTGATATTGATGATGCAATGGCGGTAAGGGACGGCGAATTGATTGCCGATGTCAGCGACCTTTCGATCTTTGCGCCGATTTCTGGTCTTGATCTTGTCGGCACCGGCCAAGTTGCGATCCGTCATCTGAACTGGTCGCCCGATGCGGGCGGCGCAGGTGATGTTGCGGTGACAACCGGGCAGGTTGGCTTTGGCATTGACGATCTTGATCGTGTTGTTGGTCCGACGCCGGGCATTGGTGGCAAACTTGCGATCAGCGAGGTGTTTGATCTTTCGATCACCTTGGATCAGATTGCGACCGCCATGGTTTCTGGTTCGGCGAAGGTTGATATTTCAAATGAATTCAGTTGGTTGTCGGTTAAATCTAATCTGGTGGTTCAGTCCGGTTCCGTGCCGCCAGATAGTGGTGTTTCGATGGCGCCGGCAACGCTTTTGGTGGCGCTCGATGGTGATATTTCGGCCCCGCCCGGCACGGTGACACTTGCAACCCCGTCGATTGTCGCCGGGGGACAGACGTTTGAAAAAGTCACCGTCACAAGCGAAATGCGTTGGTCCGATCCGGCGGTTTTGTCGCTGATTAACCGGGGTGGTTTTGCAATGGCGGGGCGCCATTACGATCTGGCAGCGGATGTTGTGTTGCCCGACGATGGGGTACATATCGACAATATCACCCTGACCGGGGATCGGATTGATCTGGTGGGCAAGCTGGCCTTGCCGGATTACGCCGTTCCGATGCGCGGCACATTATCCATTCGCAAGCTTGATGCCGTGATGCTTTCGGATTTCGGGGTTCCAATAACCAATGGAACAATACAGGGCGATGTGATTTTTGGCGCGCAATCGGGCCAGCAGAAGATCGATATCGAGGCCGCGCTTAAAGGCATTCGTTTGGCGGCTGAAAGCGGGGACGACCAACCCGCCATCGAGGATTTGACAATTTCCGGGTCGATCAAAAATGCGTTTGAAAAGCCCGGTTTTGATTTGAAATTGAACGGACGCGATATTCGTTATGCGCCGGTCGTGCTTGATCAACTGACAACCGCGATTACCGGGGATCTATCGGCGATTGGCATTGCGATGGATACCACGGGTCAGTTGCGTGGCAATATTCCGATCAAATTGAATGCGGCGATGGAAGTGGGCGTTGTGGATGGCATTACGGTGCGGGCGGACCGGTTGGACGCGACCATCGGCAGCCAGACCATTGCGGCACAAAAACCGGTTTTATTTAGGCAAACGGATGCCGGGCGGCAGAAACTTGATGCCGTGGTTAAGGTCGGTGCGGGGAATGTGACCGCACGGCTTGATCATCAGCCCGGCCGTGATTTTAACGCCAATGCGCAGATTGCCGATCTTGTCCTTGGCCCATGGGGCGAGATGTTTGGTCTTGCCGGGGCGGATGGCACGATGAATATCACCGCCGATCTCAGTGAAAAATCCGGGCAGTTACCGGTGGCGACGATCCGGGGCGGGATTGATCATATTGTGTCGAGCGCGGCAAAGGATTTGGCACCGGTCGAGATGGTTCTTGATGTCGCCCTGCGCGATGGTCAGTTTGACGGTACGGCGACGCTTGGCAATGCGGATGCCCGTGTGCTTGAGGCGCGCGGGACGGTGCCGCTTGGCATTTCGTTCTTGAAACAGGATTTTGCGATTGATCCGAACGCGCGGATTGATGCGGTGGTTAAGGTTGACGGCGAAATCGGGCAATTCTGGCCCTATGTTCCGGCACCGGATCATGTGCTTTCGGGGAAAATTCGGCTTGATGTGGTTGCCAAAGGGACGCTTGAGACGCTTGATTGGAATGGCACATTGGCCCTTTCCGATGGCGCTTATGAGCATCTGGAATATGGCACCTTGTTAAAACAAATCACGATCAATGGTGATTTTGATCAGAATGGTTTGCGCATTCCCGAAATCACGGCAACCGATGGCGGCAATGGCAAAATCAATGGGTCAGCCGAGGTCGTCATGGATGGTGATCCGCTGGTGCGTTACAAGGCTGATTTTAAGGTCGATAATGCGGCCCTGTCGCGCAAGGACGAGCTGCAATTCTGGGCCGATGTTGAAACATCTGTCACCGGGACCGAACGAACCGCCGATATCAAAAGTGATGTTGTTGTGCGCCGGGGTGAAGTGGATTTGACGCTTGCCCTGCCGGTATCGGTTCCGGCCCTTGATGTGCAAAACCTTGACGATGCACAACAGCGCGCGGATGACGAAAAGAAAAAGAAAGCATCGGGTTTTGTCGGAAACCTAGATGTGACGGTCAATATTCCCGGTCGGCTATTTGTGCGCGGACGGGGGCTTGATTCCGAATGGGGCGGCACGCTTGATATCACGGGCACCACCGCCGAGCCGATTATTGTTGGCCAGTTGCAGGCGCTTCGCGGGCAATTGGATATCATTGGCAAGACATTCGTGATCAAGGATTCCAAAATTACGTTTTCAGGCGCGACGCCGCCCGATCCGTTGCTGGATATCGAAGGGGTTTATACCACCACCGGTCTGACCGTGACGGCAGGGTTCAGTGGCCCGGCCAGCGACCCGGAACTGGTATTGTCATCCGATCCGTCCTTGCCAGAAGACGAAATTTTGTCGCAGGTCCTGTTTGGTAAATCGCAAGGTAGTCTGAGCGCGATAGAAGCCGTTCAGCTTGCCAGTGCGGTTAATGAATTGTCCGGTGGGGGTGGTGGTTTTGACATTGTCGGAACGATCCGCCGTTTTATCGGCGCGGATGTGTTGCAGGTGGGCGGCGGTGATGACGGGCCGAATGTCAAAGTTGGCAAATACCTGACGGAGGGGGTCTATGTTGGCACCAAAACCGGGACCACGCCGGGATCAAGCGGGGTCGAGGTCGAGATTGAATTGACGCCAAATATCAGCGTCACCAGCGAAACCACCGAGATTGACAGCAAGGCCGGTGTTCAGTTCCGGCTGGATTACTGATCGGGTTTAAAGCCCAATAAGATCAAGGTCACTGATATCGACCAATGCGCCGCGCCGTGAAATTACGCGCGCGGCGACTTTTTGCGCAATCGCAATCGCATCTGCAACATCATGGCCGGTTTGGCGCGCGGCCAGATAGGACCCGTTAAAGGAATCGCCCGCCGATGTTGTATCGATAATATCGGTGACTTTGGGCGGTGTTACGGTGCCGGTGCGGAAGGTGTTGTTATTACCCTTCCCCTCGCCATCGCCATCGCCATCGCCATCGCCATCGCCATCGCCATCGCCATCGCGGACAGAAAAGAATGTTGGTTCACCGCCGCACTTAACAACGACTTCGCGTGCGCCCAGCGCGTGCCAGCGTTGGGCGGTTGCACTTGGCGTCGTATCGCCAAACAGCGCGCTGTCATCATCAAATGTTGGCAGAACCGTATCGCAATGGGGTGCAATTGCTTGGTAGCTTGCAATGGCGCGATCCTGATCAGGCCAAAGGCGCGGGCGATGATTGGTATCAAAGCACACCTTGCCCCCCTGATCGGCAAAGCGTGCGGTGATGTCGATCAGGGTTTTACGATCCTGTTCGGAAAGGATCGCCAAGGTGATCCCCGAAAGATACAGGCAATCAAAACCGGCAAGGGCGTGGCGCAATGTGGCATCATGGCCGCCTTGCAGCATCTGTTTGGCGGCGGCGTTGTTGCGCCAGTATGAAAAGCTGCGTTCACCGGTATCATCGGTTTGAATGGCATAAAGACCGGGTAGGGCGCCATCGATCCGGCGCACAAGGCCGGTATCTATATCGTCATCCTGCCATGCGGCAATCATGGCGTCGCTATAGGGATCGCTCCCCAGTGCGGTGATATAGGAAACACGGGTATCGCCGTTGGCGTCGTTGTTGTCGCCATTGTCGCTAGTTGATGGGGCGGCAAGCAGGCGCGATGTGCGCGCCATATAGGTTGCTGCATTTAGCGTATCACCGGCAAATCCCAGATTGGCGGCCCCAAAGATGCTGCCAGGTGTTGTTCCGGCAAGTTCGATCATGCATTCGCCGATAAAAGCAGTACGGGTCATTGGGGCCTCGATAGGGATGGGGACGGGAGGGTGATGGGGCTGGGGGCGGCTCTGTTCGTTGGGCAATCCGGGCGATTAGTCGCCAATCGGTTGGCGTCCGGTTGGCAGGTTAAGCGTTAACAAGGACGACCTGATCCGGCGCAGTTTTTCCAACGCCCGCTCGGGTGTGCGGCGCGCAACCGCAGTTGCAATGATATCGATGGTCGCCAGAAAGACGTGGCGGGTGGCCGTCGGTTTATAGATATCGGGGTTTTCGGGCATATCGATCCCGATCACCAGATCGCTTTCGGCGGCAAGCGGGCTTTGCGGATGGGTCAGGGATATGACCTTGGCACCGTATTGGCGGGCAATGGCGGCACTGTGGATCAGTTCGGTCGGGCGGCCGCTGGTGGAGATGGCGAAAATCACATCATCCTCGCCAAAGGTCGAGGCCAGCATGCGTTGCAAATAGCCATCGCTTTGGGCCTGTGCCGGGATACCCAGCCGGAAAAAACGGTTTGCCGCATCAAATGCCACCGTGGTCGAGCCACCACCAACCCCGAAAAAAGCAACCTGACGGGCTTTGGCCAGAATATCGGCAGCCTTGTCGATTTCAGCGCTTGAAAGTTGTTCACGCAGCAAACGCAGGTTATCGACGATCACACCAAGCACATGGTTGCTTAGAACATCGGCAGCGGTTGTATCATCGGCCAGATCATCAGGGGCCAGATATTGCATGCTGACTGCAAGGTTCTGTGCCAGCCGGATTTTGAAATCGCGAAATCCGTCACAACCAAGGGTCCGGCAAAACCGGATGACAGTCGGTTCGCTGACGCCGACTTTGGCGGCAAGATCGGACAATGCAATGGTGGTGACGTCTTCCAGATGATCCTGAATATAATCAGCAACCAGTTGTTCGCGCGCGGGAAAAGACCCGGCACGGCGACGCAGAAGACTGATGATATCGGCAGCGGGCTGCATAAGGTGGTTCCGATCATTCGTGGGTACGGGGTGCCAATACTGACACCCCGCTGATAATTATCACTTTTCCGGTTTATAGGCGATAGCTTCGATCTCGACCTTGGCATCGACCATCATGCTGGACTGAACCGTTGAACGGGCCGGGCGTTCGCCGGGGAAATATTCGGCATAAACCCGGTTAAACGTCCAGAAGTCGCGGGTATCTTCCAGCCAGACATTCATTTTGAAAACATCGTCAAGCGTGCAACCGGCCAGTGCCAGTGCTGCCTTGACGTTTTCCATGGTGAGTTTGGTCTGGGCTTCGATGCCGCCATATTCGATTTCACCGTTTTCTTTCATCGCGACCTGACCCGAGATATAGACGTAATCGCCTGCGCGAACGGCCGGGGAAAATGGAAGCTTCTGACCACCGGCACCGGTGCGTTGATTGCCGAAATGTTGGATCGCCATGGGGGATCTCCCTGTCTTTGTCTTGTGGTTGGCACAAGACACATATGTGCCAAAATGTAGTTAAACTACTTAAAATGTCGTTCTTTACGGCTTGTAAGCCGCTGTATTTGCAATTATGACTCAAAAATATGTAGACAAGCTACATAAATATCATCACGATGTAGAAAAATTACATAAAATATTCATCAGCGGAGATTGAGAAAGATGGCGTTGCGCCGTGTTGAAACCATAGCTGCAATGATCAGCCGGTCGTTAAACTGGGTGGTCGAACGAGTTATTGCAGTTCTGATGCTGGCCCTTGTTCTTGATGTCTGGCTTGGCGTGGTTGATCGTTACATTTTTCACTGGCAAATGAACTGGCCCGAAGAACTGGCCCGTTATCTGATGATCTGGGCGGCACTTTTGGCGATTTCGGCCGGTATTGCACGCCGTGAACACATTGGCATCGGGATGTTTGTCCTGAGCCTGCCAATGCCGATCCAGCGAACCATTTTGTTCTGTGTTGATCTGATCGCGCTGGGGGCCTTCCTTTATCTGGCGATTTACGGGTTTGATTTTGCCGCCGGGGGGATGCGCCGTCAGGCAATGATCTTTGGCATGTCATTGATGTTGCCTTATGCCGCCGTTCCGGTGGCATCGCTGTTGGCAGCGGTTCAACTGTTGTTGGTGGCACTGCGTGATCAGGGTCGTTTTGTTCCTGTCGAACTGGCGGAGGGCGCGGAATGATCGTCGGTATTTCTTTTGTTGTTTTCATGGTTCTGGGCATGCCGATCGGTTTTGCCCTTGGCGTTGCCGGGGTGATCGGACTGTATGACATGGGCGGGGGCATGTTCCTGGCTCAGGGGCCCAGCAAGGTGTTTAACGGGTTAAACGTTTTCCCGTTTTTGGCCATGCCGTTCTTTATTCTGGCGGGCGAAATCATGAACCATATCGGCATTACCAGCCGGTTGGTGAAATTCGCCCAAGCCCTAGTTGGGCATTTTCGCGGTGGTTTGGCCCATACCAATATGCTGGCATCAGTGTTCTTTGCCGGGCTGACCGGTGCGGCAACCGCCGATGCGGCGGCCTTTGGCAAAACACTGGTCCCGGCCATGGTCGAACGTGGCTATCGCCGTGATTATGCCTGTGCGGTGACTGCGGCCGGATCAATCATCGGCCCGACCATTCCGCCGTCCGGTTTGATGGTGGTGTATGGGTCGCTGATGGGGGTATCGATTGGCGGGCTGTTTGCCGCAGGTATCTTGCCGGGGCTTATGATTTGCCTGATTTGCATGACGGTGATTGCGGTAACCGCACGATCCAAGAACCTGCCGAAAAACGAACGTCGTGCGAACCTTATGGAAATCTGGGTGATTTTCAAATCGTCGATCACGGCATTGATCATGCCCTTGATTATCCTTGGCGGCATTTTGGGTGGGATCGTCACCCCGACCGAGGCGGCATCGGTGGCCGTGGCCTATGCCCTGTTTATCGGGGTGTTTGTTTATCGCGCGCTGACATTTACCGATTTCTTCCGGATGTTGATCCGTACCGCACGGGTTACGGGGGTGATTTTTGTCATCATCGCCTTTGCGTCGATCCTTGGCTGGTGGCTGAGCTTTAACCGCATCCCGCAAGAAGTCGCCAGCCTTGTGCTGAGCCTGTCATCTGATCCCTATATGGTCATTTTCATGATCGTTGCCTTGTTGCTGATGATCGGGATGGTCATGGATATCAATGCAATCCTGATCATTCTGGCCCCGGTTCTGGTGCCATTGACCGCACAGATCGGGATGGACCCGATCCATGCCGGGATCATCTTTGTCTTAGCCCTTAACATCTCGTTGATGACGCCGCCCGTGGGGGCGTGCCTGTTTGTGTTGTCATCGGTGACGGGTGAAAAGCTTGAAAAAATTGCTGCCCAGCTTTGGCCGTTCCTTTTGGCTGAACTGGGTGTGCTGTTCCTGTTTGCCTTTTGGTCGGACCTTGCACTGCTTGTACCGCGATTGCTTGGTTTCCGGTAACCCGGGGCAATGAAAAACCCCGGTCAGGTCCGGTCCGGGGTGCCGAATTCGGTAATGATACGGACAGAAAGAACGTTCTTTAATTCAGGAGAGGCAGAATATGAAAACGATGAAACGTTTTGGGGCATTTGCCCTTGCGACGGCCATGTTGGCCAGCAGCACGTCATTGGCTTATGCGGAACCAAAGGTTCTGAAATTCGCCCATGATAATAAAGAAGACCCGTTTGATAATCCGGCACATGCTTGTACCGCTGTTTTTGCCAATATTGTCGAAGCCGACACCAATGGCGAAATCAAGGTCGAAGTTTATCCGTCCAACCAGCTTGGTTCGGCGGCAGAACATGTGCAGATGGTGCGTGATGGTTTGATTCAGGCGACCCTGACATCGACCGGGGCGATTGCATCGTATTATCCGCGCATCGACGTTCTGAACCTTGCCTTTGCCTTTGACAGCAACGCATCGACCTATGACGTGTTTGATGGTCCGTTCGGTCAGAAACTGGCCGGTGATATCGAAAACACCCTTGGCGATGTCAAGGTTCTTGGTTTCCCCGATACCGGCGGGTTCTTTGCCGTGACCAATTCCAAGCATCCGATTGCAAAACTGGAAGATTTCAAAGGCATTCGTGTGCGCACCATGTCATTGCCGTCACACCAGAAAATCATGCAGGCATTGGGTGCCGAAGCCTATCCGATGGCTTGGGGCGAAGTTTATGCCGGTCTTCAGACGGGCGTAATCGACGGCCAGATGAACCCGGTTCCGACCGTGACCTTCGCGAAATTCAACGAAGTTCAGGGCTATTTGACCCTGACCAATCACTTGTTCTCGCCTTACACCTTTATGCTGTCGAAAGCATTCTGGGATGATTTGACTGCTGATCAGCAGAAAATCGTCCGTTATGCGGCTCAGTCTTGTGTGGTTGCCAGCCGGGGTGTTTCACGCGTGATCGAAGCATCGGATCGTGGTCTTAAAGGCCTGAAAGATAAAATGGAAATCACTGCATTAAGCTCGACCGAGCGTCAGAAGCTTAAAGATGTGACCCAGCCGGTCGTGGTTAAACACGTTCAGGAATCTTTGGGCACGGAAGGCGTTGAACTTCTCGAACTGTTCCAGACAGAAGTCGATAAGGCCAACGCCCACCGCTACATGGAATAAACCCATGCGCGTGCGGGTGGTCCATCACCCGCACGCATTTTCTTTTGCACATAAATTATGATGAATACAAAGAACAAAAAGGATGGGGTCATGAGGATTTTTTGCGCCTCGATTGCGACCGAAACCAATACATTTTCGCCATTGCGCACGGATTTTTCCGATTTCAAGGAAAGTTTTTATGCCCCGCCGGGCCAGCATCCGGTAACCCCGACGCTTTGCAGTGCTGTATTTACCGAGGCGCGTCTTCGTGCTGCCAAGGAGGGCTGGGATTTGATCGAAGGAACCGCCACTTGGGCGGAACCGGGCGGCTTGGTCAATCGCGAAACTTATGAAAATCTGCGTGATGAAGTTCTGGGTCAGTTACGGGCGGCCTTGCCGGTTGATGCGGTTATTCTGGGTCTGCACGGGGCGATGGTCGCGCAAGGCTATCTTGATTGCGAAGGCGACCTTCTTGCCCGTATTCGTGAAATTGTCGGGCCGGATGTGATTATTGGCACCAGTTTTGATCCACATAGTCATTTGACCGAACTTCGGGTTTCCAACGCGGATGTCATCGTTGCGTTCAAGGAATTCCCCCATACCGATTTTGTCGAAACCGGTCGTTCGGTTGTTGATCTGGTGTTGCGCACGCTGCGCGGTGAAATTACCCCGACCAAAGCTGTCTTTGATTGCCATATGATCGAAGTTTTGCCGACATCGCGCGAACCGATGCGGTCGTTTATCGACCGTGCCAAGGCGCTTGAAGGAACTGGTGATATCCTTTCGGTTTCGTTCATTCACGGCTTTATGGCTGGTGATGTGCCCGATTTGGGGGCCAAAGTGATTGTCACCACCAACAATAATCCGACTAAGGCCCGCGAGACTGCGGAAACACTGGGACACGAACTTTTCGGGTTCCGCGGGACGACCCGGCCAAGTTTTGTGACCCCGGATGTCGCCCTTGATCAGGCCTTGGCAAGTGATGCCAACGATGCCAAGCCGATTGTTCTGACCGATGTCTGGGATAATCCGGGTGGCGGTGTTCCGGGCGATAGCACGATATTGCTGCGTGCAGCAATGGCGCGGGGATTGAGTGATTTTGCGGTTGGCACCGTCTGGGACCCGATGGCCGTGCGTATCTGCATTTCCGCGGGCGAGGGCGCGACATTACCATTGCGTTTTGGCGGTAAAACCGGTGCGCATGCGGGGGCCCCGATTGATGCCGAGGTTCGGGTAAAAACCATCCGTCGTGATTCCTGGCAGTATTTTGGCGACAGCATCGTGCCATTGGGCGATTGTGCGGTGATTGAGCTTCCGGGGGGCGGCGAGGTGATCTTGAATTCCAACCGGTCGCAAAGTTTCGACCCCAGCCTGTTTTCAAATATGGGCATTGATCCGACGGCAAAAAAATATTTGTTTATCAAATCGACCAATCACTTCTACGATGCGTTTGCCAAAATCGCAGGCGAGATCATTTATGTCGATGTCCATGGGCCTTATCCGTCCGATCCGAAAACTAATGGATATCGCCATGTGACCCGCCTGCTTTGGCCGATTGTTGATGATCCGTTTGCCGCCAAGGCAAGCTGAATATCCGTTACGCACCCAATAAAGGACGCCGTCCCAATGGCCCAATCGCCGCAATATTCCGAACTTGATACGCCTTGTGCTGTGGTCAATCTTGATGTTGTCGATCGCAATATCGACACCTATCAGGCCTATTGCGACAAACACGGGATCGGGCTGCGTCCGCATATCAAAACCCATAAAATTCCGGCCTTTGCCGCCCAACAGGTCAAGGCCGGTGCGATTGGCATCACATGCCAGAAAATCGGTGAAGCCGAAGTCATGGCTGATGCCGGGCTGGACGACATTCTGTTGACCTATAACGTGTTGGGCGACCGTAAACTGACACGGTTGCGCGCGTTGTTTGATCGGGTCAAAAACCTGCGTGTGGTTGCCGATAATGCGGTTGTGGTCGATGGTTTGTCCAAAGCCTTTGCCGATAGCGCCAAACCCTTGGAAGTTCTTGTGGAATGCGACACGGGTGGCGGGCGTTGCGGTGTGCAGAACCCGGCCGAGGCCGTTGATCTGGCACAGAAAATAACATCTTTGCCGGGGTTGAAATTTATCGGCTTGATGACTTATCCGGCAACTGGCGGCGGGTCAAAAGTCGAGGCATTTTTCACCAAAGCCATGGCGGAACTTGAGACCCTTGGCATTAACTGCCCGGTGCGCAGTTCCGGTGGGACGCCGGATATGTGGCTGGCCCATGAAGTGCCGAGCGTGACTGAACATCGCATCGGTACTTATATCTATAATGACCGGTCGTTGATGGCCAAAGGCGTTTGCAAGGAAGATGATTGTGCGCTTCGGGTTTTGACCGAAATCGTATCTTTGCCTGCGCCGGGCCGGGCGATTATTGATGCCGGGTCCAAGGTTTTAACCTCGGATTTGCTGGGGCTTGAGGGGTATGGCTATGTCGTTGGTCATCCCGAGGTCGCGGTCAAGGCATTGTCCGAGGAACATGGCATTTTACAGTTCGACCCGACGCTTAAACCGTTTGAAATCGGCCAGCGGATCGAAGTCATTCCGAACCATGTGTGCGTCGTCAGCAATATGCTGGATCAGGTGCATCTGGTACGTGACGGCGACGTCGAAACGGTTGAAGTCGCGGCACGGGGATGTGTGCTTTAGGGCGCTTTCTATGCCGGATCGTGATTGGGTAAATAGCCGGTAAACCCGGTGATTAGCCATTTACCATCGGGCTGCTTTTCGCAGTAATAATGGGTTTTCCAAAGCAGACGGTCATGTGATCCGTCTGCTTTTTTTATGGTGCCGTTAAAATGTTTGCGCACCAGTGCGCGGTTGCCGGTGATATCGATTTTGGAAAGCTCGGTAGCGCGGAAAATGCCGTCAAACAGGTTTTCGGCATAGTCGATACCTTGCGCGGAAAACGCTTGGCGCAGCCATTCATCGCGATAGGTCGCCAAATCGGGAAACATCATTTTCCACGCGTCGGGATCGTCCGACTTGCAGGCATCAATCGCATAGAACCCGTCGGCCTTGAAATCATCTTTGACCATTGACCAATCAGCCGCGACAAAAGCCGCTATATCGCGCGGCACCAACATTTCCCATATCTGGTTGCGGTCGGTATCATCGGCGGCAAACGGGCTTTGGGTTTTGGCGCTGATCATGGTCTATCCTGCTGATTGTAAAATCGATTTTGTTATTTTGCCATTGGCCGTAATCGGTTTCAATCGACTTGCATGCCAAAGCCTTGGAATTAGGCCCGATTGCGCGAAGCATTTGCAAATGCAGTAAAAATAAAGAAAGATCATAGGTCATAATGACGTTGTAAACCGGTTTTACCGGGGTGGACGCTATAGGTCCTGAACCGATATTGATATGAGGTACCAATGAGCTGGGGTGGGTTCACTGCTGCGGAACTGGAATGGCAATATAACGCCCGTGAAACCGTTCCCGAATTCATGACCCATGTCGAACGAACTGTTCGGTTGTCGGACGATACGCGCGCCTGTACCAAACACAGCCTTGATATCCGTTATGGCGATGGGCCAAAGGAAACCATGGATGTTTATTTGGCCGATGCACCGGGGGCGCCGGTTCATGTGTTTTTCCATGGGGGATATTGGTGCAGTCGGGACAAAAAGGATTATGCCTTTGTCGCACGCGATTTGGTTGCCGCCGGTTTTACGGTGATTTGCCCCAATTACGATTTATGCCCGGATGTGACAATTGCCGATATAACCGATCAGGCGGTGCAGGCGATTATACATATTTATCAAAATGTTGAACAGTTTAACGGTGACCGTGACCGGATCAGCATATCGGGGCATTCCGCCGGTGGACAGATTGTCGCCCGTCTTGCATCCCATGATTGGCATGTGACCTTAAACGATGACCACCCATTTTGCGCGATTGTTCCGGTATCGGGCATGTTTGATCTGGAACCGATCCGCCATACGTCGCTGAACGATAAAATCGGCCTTGATGCCGCATCGGCGGCGGATAATTCGCCCATGCTGGATGCGGTCCCGCACGAGGTCAAGATGATGGTCGTGGTCGGTGGTAATGAAAGCCCGGAATTTGCCCGCCAAAGCGATGCCTATGCGGCCTATTGCGAGCGCGGCGGGCTTCATGTGCCGGTCTATAAGGCATGGGGGGCAAACCATTTTACCGTGCTTGAAGAATTATATCTTGGGACCGGTTCTTTGTTTGGCCATCTGAAACGCTTTTTGCAGCCCTGATCGCATCATTTCGGGGCAGATTTTCCACCGGTTTTCGGGTGAAAAACAGCGTGCGATCCTGTGACGCGGGCCTTTGGGTATGGTATAAGATATTCACGCTACCACTTTGAAAACCAAAATAAATTCACAGGAAGGCTCATGCGTTTCGTATCCGCCGAAGAAATCGATAAATTCGTCTCGCCCCGCGATCTGGTCGAAGCCCTGCGACAGGGGTTTGCCGCGGGCTGCGAAGCCCCGTTGCGCAGCCATTTCAACATGGAACGCAGTAATGAAGACGATGCAACATTCCTGATCATGCCGGCTTGGCAAAAGGACGGTGCCGCCGGGGTCAAGGTTGCCGCCGTTGTGCCGGGCAATTCGGCGCGCGGTCTTCCTGCGGTTTCGGGTACTTATATCCTGCTGGATGGTGTTACCGGGCAACCATCGGCGGTGATTGATGGCACCAAATTAACCACGCGCCGCACAGCGGCAGCATCGGCACTGGCCGCAGATTACCTTGCGCGCAAGGATACGCGCGAAATGGTTATGGTTGGTTCCGGGGCGATGGCGCCGAACCTGATCAATGCCCATGCATCGGTGCGCCCGATCAAAAAGGTCACGATCTGGAACCGCAATGGCGATAAGGCCCGTGCGCTGGCGCTTGAAACCGCGGCCCTTGGTTTTGATGCGGTTGGCACCGATGATTTGGAAACAGCGTGCAAGACAGCCGATTTGATTTCATGCGCGACATTATCGACCGAACCGCTGGTGCGCGGGGCATGGTTGCGCGATGGCACGCATGTTGATCTGGTCGGCGCGTTCAAGCCGACCATGCGTGAAACCGATGATGCCTTGATGCAAAAATGCCGGATTTACGTTGACAGTTTCGAAGGGGCCAGTGCCGAAGGCGGCGATGTGGTGCAGCCGTTAAAGGCAGGATCAATTGCCAAATCCGATATTCTGGGCGATCTTTTTGGCCTGACACGCGGCGAGGTCAAGGGCCGGGAAACCGACGGTGAATGCACGGTGTTTAAATCGGTTGGTCATTCACTGGAAGATTTCGTCGCAGCCGTTGCCGTGGTCAAGGCAGTGGAAGGGGCGGGGAAATGATCAGTACCGATCTTTTCGCCCCGGAAATGCTTGAAAGTTATCGCGGGGTCGTGCCGAAGGAATGGATTGATTTCAACGGGCACGTCAATGTTGGCTATTACGTTGTTGGTTTTGATCTGGGATCGGTGGCGTTTCTGGACGCGGTCGGGATGGGGACGAGCTATCCGGAACGGCGCGGGTTTTCGACCTTTGCCCTTGAAATGCATGTGACCTATGACCGGGAAATTCACTTAAACGATCCGTTTGTGATCCATACGCAAGTCCTTGATTGCGATCACAAACGCATTCACATGTATCACGAATTGCGCCATGGCACCGAAGGCTGGCTTTCGGCGACCAATGAAATCATCACCATGCATATCGATATGGATAAACGCCGGTCGGCGGCGTTTCCTGATGATATTCAGAAAACACTCGATCTGATCTGTGATGCGCATAAGGACCTGCCGGTGCCAATCGGTGTTGGTCGCAAGATTGGCATTCGTCGCGCAGAATGACCGATGTTAAATCGTTTGATGAAAACAAACCCGCATCATTTGGTGCGGGTTTTCCAGTTTAGGCGACTTTTACAAATACCTTGCAGATTTCACCGCTGTTATTGACGTCCTGATCGCGTTCATAGGTCAGGCCAAGCTTGGTCAGTAAATAAACCGATACGGTGTTTTCGGGCAGGGTGAACCCAAATATGCGTTTGAAACCAAGTGCTTCACGGGCGTGGTTGATCAGGGCGTTGTTGATTTCAAAGGCATAGCCCTTGCCTTGAAATGCCTCGGTAATGGCATAGCCGATATCGGGATCATCCAATGTGTCGCGTTTGACAAACCCGCAAAGCCCAACCGGTGTGCCGGTTTCCCGATCCTGCGCAATGTAAAGACCGAAGCCGTTTTTAAGATAACTGGCCAGCAGTTTTTCATCGATATAGCTGCGCGCGGCATCAAGATCGTGAATATTGCGATCACCGATAAACCGTATCCAGCCCGGTTCGTTCAGCAATTGCAGGATAAAGGGTGCGTCGTCATGCGTGGCGTGACGCACAATCGTTCTTTCGGTTTCCAGTATTGTCACACTGTATTACCCTTGGCTTTGTGGTGGCGACGTCAGGTATGCTAGCGCAGAAATTGTAAAAACAAAGAACGATTTCAACAAATACCGACAGCGGAGGTCCGTAATGGCAGTAAGGCCGATCAAGCTCAGCTTTGAAGGGGCGTTTGGCGCAAAACTTTCGGCCCGGTTGGACCTGCCGACGGGGCCGGTTCGGGCCTATGCCCTGTTTGCGCATTGTTTTACCTGTTCCAAAGATTTGACCGCCGCGCGCAAGATCGCGCAATCGCTAACCATGCAGGGCATCGGGGTGTTGCGATTTGATTTTACCGGGCTTGGCGGATCGGGCGGGGATTTTGCCTCGACCAATTTCACATCCAATCTGGATGATTTGCGCCGTGCCGTTGATTTCTTGCGTCATGAATTTGCAGCGCCGAGTTTGCTGATCGGGCATTCATTGGGCGGGGCGGCGGTTTTGGCTGTTGCCGATAGTGTGCCAGAGGCAAAGGCCATCGCCACCATCGGTGCGCCTGCCGATATTGAACATGTGACGCATAACTTTGCCGATTACCTTGACGATATCGAACGTGACGGGCAGGCGGAGGTATCGCTTGGCGGGCGGCCATTTGTGATCAAACAGCAATTTGTTGATGATCTGCGCGCCCATGACGTTGAGACATCGGTCGGTAAATTGCACAAAGCACTTTTGGTCATGCATGCACCGATGGATCAGACCGTCGGGATTGATAATGCCAGCCGTATTTTTGCCGCTGCCAAACATCCCAAAAGCTTTGTGTCGCTGGACACGGCAGACCATTTGTTGCGCGATCCCGATGATGCGGCCTACGCGGCTGATGTCATTTCTGCCTGGGCCAAACGTTATATCACGACGGATGAACCGGTCGGTGATGATAACGATATCCCCGATGGGGCGGTTGTGGTGCGTGAAACCGGGCTTGGCAAATTTCAGTCGATGGTTCTGGCCGGGCATCACCGCATGTTGGCCGATGAACCGGAAAGTGTTGGCGGATTTGACAGCGGCCCGTCACCCTATGATCTTTTGGCGGCGGCGCTTGGATCTTGCACGGTGATGACCATCCGTATGTATGCCGACCTAAAACAAATCCCGGTTGATGGGATTCGGGTTGAAGTCCGCCATGATAAAATTCATGCGTCGGATTGCATGGAATGCGATGCAGAGTTCGCGCAAAAGAGCGGAAAGATCGACCGGTTTGAACGGATCATTACCCTGCATGGTGATTTCACCGATGACATCCGTGAAAAACTGATTGCGATTGCCAATAAATGCCCGGTGCATCGCACGCTGGAAGCTAAATCCCTGATCGTGACGCGTGACGAACGCAGCGGGTAGCCTTGCGCATCGCCAAACAAAAACGCCCGGCGATAAATCGACCGGGCGTTTTGCATTGGCAAACAGATCGTCGAATTACGGTTTGGCCGCAACGATCATGAATTCAACCAGATAATCCGGGGTGGCGAGCTTTGCTTCGCCGCAGGCACGTGCCGGGGTGTGACCCTGCGGGACCCATGCGTCCCAGATTTCGTTCATTTTGCCGAAATCGGCCATATCGGCCAGCCAGATGGTGGTCGACAGGATGTTTTCCTTGCTTGAACCACATTCCGCCAGAAGGGCATCAACCTTGGCCAGGCATTCTTTGGTCTGGTTGGTGATGTCGCTGGTGGCTTCGCCAACC
>TARA_R110000868_G_scaffold25196_1_pt1 | contig 58401 bp, 50 predicted proteins | sample TARA_R110000868 | Tara Oceans TARA_R110000868 (sample SAMEA4397489) | marine metagenome | biome: Polar Biome; feature: [SRF] surface water layer (ENVO:00010504); material: water (ENVO:00002006), including particulate matter (ENVO:01000060) such as... | depth 5 m | reverse complement strand
TATTCTCAGCAAAATGGGAATCCTGAATGTAAACACCGCCTAGTCCGCAGCAATTTGCAGTATCGGGCGATCCGGTATGTCCTGATGGTCTTTGGCGACATTATTCAGGTTGGCATATGCCTGTGGCACCATCAGCCGTACCGGATAGGGTGACAAACTGATTTCACACGGCAGTTTTCCGGCACTTTCGCCGTCAATCTGCAACGGGGCCGGGCCACAATGACTGGTGATTGTCAGGCGTTCCGCCTTTACCACCGAGACATCGGTCTGATCATGCAGACGATTAAGGGTCAGGGCGATGCCATAACGCGCCAATGCCATAAAGCCGCTGCCGGGCATCAAGACAACATCAAGCGTATTATCTGTCAGGCTGGCATCGGGTGAAATCACAAACGCCCCGCCATAATGTTTGGCATGGGTCGCAACGACACCGGCAACGCGATATTGTTCGCGGCCGATACTGACTTCGAAATCACGATGGCGCGGGAAGATAATATTACGAATTCCTTCAAGGACATAAGCCCCTTTGCCGATCAGTTTTTTAAGCTTTAGCGACACATTTGCAACCGTGTCCGCATCGGCCCCCATGCCAACCATCAAAAAGAACGCCCGACCATTCACCAGACCGGGACGCACCCAGACCTGACCGGGGTTATTGATGTAATCGGCAATCGCCTGGGCCCGGATATCAAGCCCAACCTCGACCGCCAGAACATTGGCTGTTCCCAGCGGAATAATGCCAAGCGGCGGGACTTCGTGGCCTTCGATCTGGGCATCAAGCAATCCGTTCAGGGCCTCGTTCAGGGATCCGTCCCCGCCGGCCACGAACAAACGTTGATGCGCACGGACCTTGCGCGCCAGTTCGCGGGCATGCCCCGGATGGGTTGTTTGCAGCAATTCAACCTTGACCCCGGCCTTTTGCAGGATGCTTGACAGGAAACGCTGTTTGTTCCCGCCAGCACGCGGATTGAAAATGACGGTTACCCCGGCATGGGTCATTATGAAGGACTTCCGAAATAAAAATGAAACATTACTTTCGCGTTCCCTTTATAAAAAATGAAATATGTAACAGTATATTTACAGAACCGATAAATTTATATGAACGGGTTATCTATTACCGCCGTTTGTTTTACAACATTACTGGTTGGGGACAGTATCCGGCATGTAAGACTGTCGGATTCCAGCCATTATTTTGGCAGGATACGGAGGAGCGGCGATGACAGCGATGATGCTGAAACCGCATTACCGCACGGTCTGGATTTCGGACGTCCATCTCGGTACGCGTGGATGTCAGGCAGATCTTCTTTTGGATTTCCTCAATGAAGTAACGGCGGATACCTATTATCTGGTCGGCGATATCATTGACGGCTGGCGGCTTAAGAAAAGCTGGTACTGGCCTGAAAGCCACCACGCCGTGATCACCACAATCATGGACAAGGCCAAAAATGGTGCAAAGGTTATTTTTGTCCCCGGCAACCATGATGAATTCGCCCGTGAATTTGTCGATATGACCTTTGGCCATATCGACGTCAAGATGAATGACATCCACGAAACAGCCGATGGCAAGAAATTGCTGATCATTCATGGTGATGAATTTGACGGTGTTGTCAAATATGCCAAGTGGTTGGCCTATCTTGGGGACACGGCCTATAACCTGGCGATTGCGCTTAACCGATATTACAACGGCATCCGCCGCAAACTTGGTTACGGGTACTGGTCGTTATCGGCCTATCTTAAAAACCGGGTCAAGAACGCGGTTCAGTTTGTTTGCAATTTCGAAACCGCCGTCGCCCACGAAGCCGCCAAACGCAAAGTAGACGGTGTTGTTTGCGGCCATATCCATCATGCTGAAAAGCGCATGATTGGCGATGTGCTGTATTGCAATGACGGTGACTGGGTCGAAAGTTGTACGGCCCTTGTCGAAGACAAAAACGGCAAACTTGAACTGCTTTACTGGGCCGAAATGCGCCAGATGGCAATGACCCATTCCCAACCCGGCCGCGATGCAGCCAGCAGCCCGTCACTTGGGCTGGGCAAATTGATGTCACTGTTCCGGATTACCGGGGAAAGTACCGGTGCCGCGTCCCAAAGCTCGAAAAAGGGCAATGGCACGCCGATTGGAAAGACCGCATGAGAATTTTGATCGTAACCGATGCCTGGTCCCCCCAGGTCAACGGCGTTGTGCGTACCCTTGAAACCGTCCGCAATGAATTGGACGAGATGGGCCACGATGTTCACGTTATTTCGCCCGACCAGTTTACGACCATTCCCTGCCCGACCTATCCGGAAATCCGGCTGGCGCTTTTTGCCAAACGTAAACTCGCCCGCATGATTGACGCCCTGCAACCGGTGGCAATCCATATTTCGACCGAAGGCCCGCTGGGGCAGGCCGCACGCAAATATTGCCTGAAACGCGACCTGCCATTTTCAACGGCCTATCACACGCGGTTCCCCGAATATCTTTATGCCCGCACCAAATTGCCGCTATCAATTTCATATCGCGGCATGCGCCGGTTCCATGGCAAGTCACAATCGGTCATGGTGGCGACGGAAACCCTGCGGGATGAATTGGGGGAACGCGGGTTTAACAATCTTCATATCTGGTCCCGCGGGGTCGATCTTGACTTGTTCCGGCCACGCCCGGATGCCAGCTTTGGCGACTTTCCCAAACCGCATTGGCTGTTTGTCGGACGGGTGGCGGTGGAAAAGAATATCGGCCACTTCCTTGACCTTGATTTGCCGGGGACAAAATTTGTCGTCGGCGACGGCCCCCAATTGGCAGACTTGCGGTCAAAATATCCCAATGCGCAATTCCTTGGCAAAAAGATCGGCGAAGACCTTGCCATTGCCTTTGCATCGGCCGATGTTTTCGTCTTTCCGAGCAAGACCGACACCTTTGGCCTTGTTATCCTTGAAGCCTTGGCATCGGGCACCCCGGTTGCGGTCTTCCCGGTTCAGGGACCGGCTGATATTGTCCGGGGAACAAAGGCTGGCGCCATTGATGCCGACCTTCGCGAAGCCGCCCTTGCGGCCCTTGAACTTGACAGCAAGGATGCACGTGCCTTGGCCGAGCAATATAGCTGGCGCAACTCGGCCGCACAGTTTCTTCACAATCTTGCACCATTTTCCGGTGGATTTGACGGGATTGCAGTCAAACGCATGGCCGTTGATACCGTCGTAGCCCCGCACAATGCGCCTGAACCGGCACTTTCGCTGTCGATTAAACAACCCGCGGAATAAAACGGGCGAAAGAACCCGAAAACCGAACCAAGATCACGCCCGGGGACAGAACCTAGGATCAGGCCCCGAGCCTGCTTCTAGTCTGTGGCCCGGGCCGCAATTGGCGGGGTATCCCGCCGCAGACTGCGGCGAAGGGTACGATAGGCCAGCATCGCATTGATCGCATCCGTTCCCAGCCAGCGGCGAAATGGGGACAGCAGGATATATATCGGACGAATGATCCCGACAATATGCGTCAAGGGGGGCAATTGCGGTGCGTCACTGCCCGCTGCATCCAGATAGGTCGCCCAGCCGGACCGCAACAAATCAGGACGACGCTTAAAACCGCGCTGAATGGAAAACAAAAACAGCAAGACGTCACGGGCCTGCGCATCGGGCAAGGGCATCAAATCTTGGGGATCTTCTTCGAAATCGATGAAACCGATCATTTCGTCGTCGCGAATGGTCATGTTGCGCAAAAGCGGCGCGCCATGGGCAAACCCCGCCTTGTGAAGCGATGCCAGCGCAAGACCGGCCATACCAACCAATTGCGCGATACGGTTTTCATCCCCCGCCTTAACCGCATCTTCGATTACGGTTTGCAAGATGGCACCATTATCACCCGTCGCAATCCAATGATCTGTTTCCGCCACCAGATCAGGAACCAGAATTCCGGCACGCTTGAAGCGACACAGGGCTTTCGCTTCGTTGAACAACCCTTTTTCACCACCGGGTGATACGGTTGGACGCAACAACGCAACACCGGTCAGCGTCGCAGCAAGGCGTTGCAGGCGATGCCATCCCTTTGCCTTGGGAGGCACGGCTTGTTTGATCCAGATGCGACGATCCGACCAGCGCAACGGAAAGACCCGCGCACCGACACCTTGTGCAATCGTCTGCTCTACGAGCTTGTGCAGTTGCTCTGTCATTTTTTTATCTTATATGTCGTTTTTCGAGGTCTACTTTGCAGCAGACCCTATTAGTATTGGATATAACCTTGCTGCGGCTTGCCGCACATGCCCGGGCATGCTAGCAACAGCCCGGAACGTTCAAGACATTCATGGCGTCATCCATATAGATAGTATCAATCTGATACAATTGGAAATGACGCCGCACGACCGGGAAGAATTCGTTGCCAAAAAATTCTCTAGACCACACGACAGAACATTGGGCCACTTGGCCTATGGTCAAGCGCATCGTGCAAGATGCGGTCGCACCCTATTTTGGCAAGATTGTTCTCGCCCTGATTTGCATGGCACTTATGGCCGCAGCAACCGGCGGCTATGCCTATTTGATGGATCCGGTGATAAACGAGGTCTTCGTCAAAAAAAATCCGGCGATGCTCGTACCTGTTGGCATGGCCGTTCTTGCGGCTTTTGCCGTGAAAGGCTTTGCGAACTACGGGCAATCCGTTTTGATGAGCTATGTTGGCGGTCGAATTTTAGCCGATATTCAGAACAAGCTTTATGAGCATGTCATCCGTCTTGATATTGGCTTTTTCCACAACACAAACACCGGCAAGCTGATCACGCGCTTTACCAGCGATATCAGCGCCATGCGTGCCGCCGTTTCAGTATCCCTGACGGGCTTTGGCAAGGACTTTCTAACCGCGATCGTCCTGATCGGTGTCATGTTCTATCAGGATTGGCAATTGGCGATCATTGCCTTCACGGTATTCCCGGCCGCGATCCTGCCAATCGCACGTCTGGGCAAACGCATGCGCAAGGTGTCTGCGAATACCCAACAGCAGATTGGTGAATTTGCAACCCTTCTGGAACAGACCTTCCAAGGTGTCCGCCATGTCAAAGCCTATGGCATGGAGCCCTATGAATGTTCGCGGATGGAAAAGCTTGTCGAGACTGTTTTTGATCTCAGCTTCAAAGCACAAAAAGTAAGTGCCCGGTCATCCCCGATCATGGAAACACTGGGCGGAGCCGCAATTACGACCATTATCATCTATGGCGGTAGCCGGGTGATCGATGGGGCAAGTGATCCGGGGAGCTTCTTTTCGTTTATTACCGCTCTTCTCCTTGCCTATGAGCCGGTCAAACGCCTTGCGAATATCAACATCAACTTGCAGGCAGGCCTTGCGGCATCGCAACGCGTCTTCATGGTTCTGGATATCGAACCTGAAATTCGGGACGCAGATGACGCCACCGAACTTGAGATAAAGGGCGGTGCGATCCGTTTTGAAAATGTCGCATTTTCTTATAACGAGGAAATCACGGCCCTGCGCGCTGTCAACCTTGACATCGAAGCTGGCCAGACTGTTGCCCTTGTCGGTCCATCAGGTGCGGGCAAGTCGACCATCCTGAACCTGATCCCGCGCTTTTACGATATCAGTGCCGGTGCGATCACGATTGATGGTCAGGACATTCGCAATGTCACAATGGAAAGCCTGCGCAAGGCGACCGCATTGGTCAGTCAGGAAATCACCCTGTTTGACGACACTGTGCGGTCGAACATTGCCTATGGCCGATTCGGGGCGACCGATGCGGAAATCGAAGATGCCGCGCGTCATGCCGCCGCCCATGATTTTATCCTGCAACTTGAAAACGGCTATGACACCATTGTTGGCGAACATGGGGTCAAGCTTTCAGGTGGTCAGCGCCAGCGTATTGCGATTGCGCGTGCGATGTTAAAAAATGCACCGATCCTGTTGCTGGACGAAGCAACCTCAGCACTGGATACGGAATCAGAACGCCACATTCAGGGCGCTCTGACCGAATTGATGAAAGGCCGCACAACCCTTGTGATTGCGCATCGTCTTTCGACGATTATCGATGCGGACAAGATTTGCGTCATTCAGAATGGTCGCCTTTCCGAACAGGGAAGACACGACGAATTGCTGGCCCTTGGCGGGGCTTACGCCAACCTGTATAATTTGCAATTCGCCGATGAAGCATCGACGATAACGGATACAACAGCAGTCCGAGACTGACCGATTTGCGCTGGTATAAACGGATACTCAAAAGCGATCAAATGCGCGCCAGCCTGTGCTGGCTGGCAGCTAATTACATGCGTCTGGTGCATGCGTCTGGCCGCTGGCAGGTCAAGGGGGGCGATGTCCCGCGCCAGCTGATCAAGGATGGCAAACCCTTTATCGTCGCCTTTTGGCATCAGCGCCTGTTGATGATGCCCTATGCATGGCGATCAACGGTGGGGGATATCCCGTTTCGAATGCTGATTTCATCGCATCGCGATGGTCAGATCATTTCGCGAACCATTTCGCATTTTGATATCGAAACCATTGCCGGGTCGACCGGCAAGGGCAAAGGAGGGGCTGCGGCATTGCGCGCCATCCTGAGAACCCTGAAAGCAGGCAAAACCATCGGCATTACCCCGGATGGCCCGCGCGGACCACGCATGCGGGCCACCGACGGCATTGTCCAGGCTGCGCGCCTTGCCGAAGTCCCTATCCTGCCGCTGACCTATTCATCATCACGCCGCAAGATTTTCAACAGTTGGGATCTGTTTGTTCTGGGGTTGCCATTTTCCCGTGGAACCTTTCACTGGGGCGAACCGGTTTTCGTTGACCGCGATCTTGATGATGCCGGGATTGAGGCCAAACGCCTTGAAGTCGAAACGGCCCTGACGCAACTGACCCAAGACACAGACCGAAGCCTTGGCCTGCCCGTAATTGAACCGGCAGGTGCGGATGAAGGACCGAAACTTAAACGGTCAGAACGGCCGCCAGAGGATCGCAAGGCATGAGCCTGTTTTACGCTTATCGCGTGGCGACACGGCTTCTGGGTCCAGTCCTTGGTTTGTATCTTCTGCGCCGCAAGAAACGCGGCAAAGAAGATGCCGGGCGCATCGGGGAACGATTTGGCCATCCAAGTGCATTACGCCCGAACGGCAAGCTTGTCTGGATTCATGGGGCAAGTGTTGGCGAATCACTTTCGGCCTTGCCGGTGATTGATGAAATCCGCAAACGGTTTCCCGACATATCCATTCTGGTGACGACCGGTACGGTCACCTCGGCCACCATGATGCATCAACGCCTGCCCAAGGGCGTGATCCACCAATTCATCCCGATTGACCGCCAAGTCTGTGTCGCGCGGTTTTTGCATCACTGGAAACCCGATGTGGCACTTTGGCTTGAAAGCGATTTCTGGCCCAACATCCTGACCAAGGCAAAAAAGGCCGGCACGCGGCTAGCACTGGTCAATGGCCGGATTTCGTCACGCAGTTTCAAAAGCTATTTGCGTTTTCCGTCCTTTATCAAACCAGTGATTGCCGCCTTTGATTTGATCCTCACACAGGGCAGCGAAGAAACCGACCGGTTTGTCGCGCTTGGTGCGAGCAATGTCCGTGCGGTTGGCAATCTGAAATTCGCCGCCCCGCCGTTACCGGTTGACCCTGATGCCTTGAACGAACTTTTGCAACAGATTGCAAATCGCCCGGTATGGCTTGGCGCCAGCACATTTGACGGCGAAGAAATGGCCTGTGCACAGGTTCATCAGGCGCTTGGCCCGCAACACAAGAACCTTTTGACGATTATTGTCCCGCGCCATCCTAATCGCGCCGACGCAATCGCAGAAGAACTCGCATCAACGGGATTACGCATCGCGCGCCGCAGTCTTGGACAAAAAATCACCGATGACATCGATGTCTATCTGGGCGATACGATGGGCGAGATGGGGCTTTATTACCGCCTGTCGCCGATCTGCCTGATTGGCAAATCACTTTGCGCATCGGGTGGCGGACAAAACCCGCTGGAACCGGCCCGGCTTGGATGCGCCATCCTGCATGGCCCGGATATGAGCAATTTCGCCGACATCAGCCGCGAAATGTTAGCCGCCCATGCCTGCCGTCCGGTTAGCGATATTGACGATCTGGCACGTCAGGTCAGTTCGCTTTTGGCACAGCCCGCAACCACGGCGCAACTGGCTGATGCCGCCCGGACCTATGCCAATTCCAAGGCCGAAGTCCTTGACCGGACACTTGATGCCATCACGGTATTGCTCGACAAGGAGGCCGCCAATGCGCGCCCCTGATTTCTGGCAGACTGACGCGATGATGGCGCGTGCCCTCTCCCCCTTATCGTGGCTTTGGCGTGCCGGGGCGGGCATTCGTGCCATGACAACCACCATGCGCCATCCGGGATGCAAGGTGTTCTGTGTCGGGAATTTCACCATCGGCGGGGCTGGGAAAACGCCAACCGCACAGGCTCTTTATCAGACCTTGCGCGACCTTGGCGTTGAAGCCCATTTCCTGAGCCGGGGTTATGGCGGCAAATTGGCCGGCCCCCACCAGGTTGATCCAACCAAGGATACCGCAAGCGATGTCGGGGACGAGCCATTATTGCTGGCGCAAAGCGGTCCGGCATGGATTTCACGCGATCGCAGTATCGGGGCCGAGGCCGCCTGTAACGCCGGGGCGCAGGCAATCATTTTGGATGACGGATTGCAAAACCCGTCGGTGATCAAGGATTGCAGCTTTGCCGTAATCGATAGCGGTTTTGGCATTGGCAATGGCCGGGTCATTCCGGCGGGGCCAATGCGCGAAACACTGGAACAGGGATTGGCAAAAATCCGGGCGATCATTTTGATTGGCGACGGCAATCCGGCATTTTTAGATACCCTCCCCGCATCAGTACCGATTTTACGCGCCCGTGTTGTTGCCCGTAATGGCCCGGCATTTACCGGACGCCGGGTTGTGGCATTTGCCGGGATCGGCCGCCCGGCCAAATTTTATGACAGCTTGCGCGCGGTTGAGGCCAACATCGTTGAAACGGTCGATTTTGCCGACCATCATGTCTTTCACAAGGACGAGCTTGCGGCCCTTCGGCACAAGGCAGCATCACAAGATGCGGACCTTGTCACCACAGAAAAGGACCTGATGCGTTTGCCAAGCACCGAGCGCGATGGCATAAGCGCGCTTGGTATCCGGTTGGAATTCGACGCCCCGGAACAGCTTGTAAACATAGTGAGTGCAGTATTATCCGATGGCTGAACGCAACACATTTTACAAGGCACGCCAGAAATACCTTTCCCATCCGATGCAGGGGATCGGGGCTTATTTTCTGTTTGGCGTTTTCCGGGTTCTGCCGATTGATCTGGCATCCGCCATCGGCGGCTGGCTGCTGCGCAAAATCGGGCCCAAGATTGGCCAGACCAAAAAAGCGCGCAATAACCTGATCAAGGCATTTCCGGAAAAATCACCGGAAGAAATCGAAACCATCATTACCGATATGTGGGAAAATCTTGGCCGCAGTGTGGCTGAAATCCCGCATCTCCCCTATTTGAAATGCGGCACTCCGCGGCTTGAAGTTGTCGGCCTTGAAAATGGCCTTGCGACCAAGGATGACGACAAACCGGGATTGTTTTTCACCGGGCATATGGGCAATTGGGAAGTTTCGACCAAAATCAGTGACGCGCTTGATCTTGATATGATGACCATCTATCGCGCGCCGGATAACCCGTGGGTCGACAGGCTTTTCAAAAGCGTCCGCAAGGGATTTCGCGGTGAATTGGTGCCCAAAGGGGCACCGGGAGCGCGCAAATACGCGGCCTTTTTGAAAAAGGGTGGCCATGCAGCCATGCTGGTTGATCAGAAACTTAACAACGGGATTGCAGTACCATTTTTTGGCCGGGATGCGATGACCGCACCGGCATTGGCACAATTTGCCCTGCGTTACGAATGCCCGGTCATTCCAGTACGGATTGAACGGCTTGACGGTGCGCATTTCCGCATGACGTTTTACCCCGATCTGAACATCACGAAAACCGATGATCCCAAGGCAGATAACCTGCGCGTTATGACCGAGGTCAACGCGATCATGGAAAGCTGGATCCGCGAACGTCCGGCACAATGGTTGTGGCTGCATAAACGCTGGCCGAGCTGATCATCATTTAGCTCCCTGGCGTTAACTGAATTGGAACGACCTTGCCCCAGACTGATGGGACAATATGATTTCCAGTGTGATTGTGAATACAATTGCCGTCGTGACCGCCATCTTCTGCAGGGAACAACCTTTTGCTGCGCTTCTTCGTCCCCGTTTTCGCCATCATCGCCGCATCGCTGTTTGCTGTCTGGCCATCATTTGCGCTGGAAGGGGACACCGGCAAGATCGAAAAAATTTCAAAACAAGTTCGCGTGCAAATTGCCGAACTTGATCAGCAATTGCAGGCATATCTTAGCGATGCGCTTGAACAGTTTGGCGACCGGCCGATTGAATGCGGCGGTAATATCGACAAGAAGTCGCTGTCTGATTGCATGCGGGAAGATTATGGCGATCTGGCACAACCCGCATTGTCGATTGTGCGCAACAACAAGGCTGACGACAACCCGATGGACGAACTGGCCGCAACCGAAGAACGGTTTGCCATGTTCAATGAGCGCCTGAACAAGATCAACGATCTGCTGTCACGCGCCGGTGCCAAACTTTATCGGACAAGTTTTGACATCACCCCGGAAATGGATCAGCTGCGCCGCCAGGTTATTGTCTATGTCGAACGCAAACAGGAATATAATTTACGCCTGAAACAGGCAATGTTGATCGGGGCTGTTGCCGTTGCGCTGATATTTATCTTTGCGCTGATATTTTTGCTTTTGCGCCGGGTTCGCGCCAATTGATCCGAAACAGAACTTTGTCCCAAGACAAATAACATTGATAAACCACGCAAAGCCCGTTACCGAATGACTTTGGAAATATCATCCAAGGAAAGCGCCATGACACAGGCCTATTGGCAGGACATTCTGGTCGCCCTGCGCCAGATCATCCGCGCCACAGATCTTCATTCCAAACGGATGATGAAGGTGTGCGGACTGACCATCCCGCAAGTCATGGTTTTACGCGCCATTGATGAATTACAGAACGTCACCGTCCGTCGGATTTCCAACCATGTGTCGCTTAGTCAGGCGACCGTCACAACAATCCTGAACCGACTGGAACAGCGCAATCTGGCCGAACGACGACGCAGCACAACCGACAAGCGCGTGGTTAATACCGTTCTGACAGATACCGGTCGCGAAATCCTTCGGGCGGCGCCAACCATGTTGCATGAAGAATTCATTTCGCAGTTCGATGCCCTGCCCAATTGGGAAAAGACACAGCTTTTGTCATCCATGCAACGTGTCGCAACCATGATGAATGCCGAAAACATCGATGCTGCCCCGTTGCTTGATGTGCGGGCGGCCGATGAAATTCCGCGTCAATAAGCACCGATACCTACCCTGTACCGCCCAACGGGCTGCAGAAGGCAGCAGATATCAAAGGCAGAAAGCTCCAGCCACTGGCGCCAGAGGCGAAATCAATCTGGGGCAATCACGATCTGATGGCCATTGCGCCGGGCGTCGCCGACAGCACTGAATTTTTGTCCATCGGCACTGACCTTGGCGGCATGAACCCCGCCAAAAAACATGTCCTCGGCGTCCCAACGATGCTGGTCTTCAAGACCCAGCCCATCAAGCAACGCGGCATCAAAGCCCGGTTCAACCGATAGAAGATCGTCTTCAACATGCAGACGCGGCGCCGCCACTGCCCCATGCAGGGTCATGTCAAAAGCATCAATATTAAGCATCACCTGCATCATGGTCGATCGGATGCGGTTTGACCCGCCAGATCCCAGCGCAATCGCATCCCCATTCATCGCCAGATAAAGGGCTGGTGTCATCATTGATGTCATCCGCACGCCACAGGGCCAGTGATGAAAACCATCAGGGGACAAATCAGCTTCGCCCAGCATATTGTTCAACATGATCCCGGTGCCCGGCACCATCCGCCCGGAACTTGATCCGTTTGACAAGGTCGCGGATGCCAGATTGCCATCCCCATCAACCACCGAAATATGGGTGGTGCCATTTTGGCTGAGCGGACGTTCACCAATCATGGTTCGATAAGATTCACAAAACTCGTCGGCAAGGATCGTCGGACTGGCACCATATTCACTACGTACAAGGCCGGTCGCGTGCAGAATACGTGAAATGGCTTCAAGATGGCGCGATGATCCGAATGCGCCCAATTCAACATCGCGTGCCAGTTTAAGGCCAAATCCGACCAAAACCCCGCCCGATGCCGGTGGTGGATTTAAAACAAACCGGCCCTTGCGCCCGGCAATCAAGATCGGATCACGCAGCAGCACACGATAATCAGCCAGGTCCCGGCCGCTCAGATAGCCACCATATTCCCGGCATTCAGTAACCAGCGCATGGCCAAGATCACCGTGATAAAATCCATCCGCCCCAGTCCGCAGCAAATAGTCGATACTGTCAGCCAGATCGGGTTGGTGGTGCAGATCCCCCTCGTCCAGCAAGTCAAATCCATCTGCGTCCTGATGGCCGGGTTTGCCAAAGACCAAACGGCTATCGGCGGAAAAGGCCAAAAGCGGTGTCACGATCCCCATCACATAGCGTTGAAACGCATTCAGTTCGATGCCACCACGCGCCGCAACAAGGGCCGGTTCGCCAAGGGTCGCCATCGGCAACGTGCCAAGATCGTCATGAAGTTTGAACATCCCGGCGACAACGCCCGGTGTCGCAACCGAACCATATCCGCCGTGAAATTCCTGGGTGACGCCCCCGGCAAAGCTTGCAATGCAACTTTCAAATTCAAGTTCTTCGCGCGGGCGTTTGGCAAGCGGGGTTTCAACAAAGAAATCATAAAGTTGCGGCGGTTTTCCCGCCGGGCGGGTCATGACAAAACCGCCACCACCCAATGATGCCAAAACCGGTTCGGCAACACAGGCCGCCCACATCGCCGCAATCACGGCATCAAAAGCATTCCCGCCCGCGCCCAGCACATCCGCAGCCGCGCGTGCGGTAACATCATGTCCTGCGGCGACGGCCCCGTGCTTTTTCATCGCAAACGTTTCCTGTTGTTTCCCGATTGTCAGTTATTGGCCTTAATCACACTGGCGGCTTTTTCGGCGTCTTCCATTGGCGGCACCAAAAGGGCAGCATCGACCCGCGCATCGCCGACATTGATCCGCCAATCCAGATGCGGGCCGGTTGCGCGGCCACTTGCCCCGACTTTGGCAATAACATCGCCCTGATGCACAACATCACCGACTTTGACGTCAATTTCCGACAGATGCAAAAAAGCCGAGACCATGCCAAGGCCATGATCGATAAACAGGGTGGCCCCGGAAAAATACATATCGGGATGGGCAAGCGTGACGATGCCATCTGCCGGGGCAACAACCGGCGTCCCGGTCGGGACAGCAATATCAACCCCCCAATGCGGGGACCGCGGTTGACCGTTTAGAATACGTTGTGATCCGTAAACACCACTGATCCGGCCAAGAGCCGGCCAGATAAAACCATGGTCATAGAATTTCTGGGTGAACCGTTCAACGCGGGCTTCGCGGGCCTGTCGGGAATCATCCTTGATCCGCGCCATGACTTCCGGATCCGGCGTTACCATTTTGGGCGGCAGGCCGTCGATCCGCTGAATATCAAATTCGCGATCCCCGATGTCATAGGCGTATTCCTCGGCACTGCCATCCGGATTGTGCAAGATCAGTTTTGCCGGACCTTCGTAATCACGAGGAAAACCAAGGATAAACGCCCCATCAGGGTTGATGGTATCAATCGCCTTTCCATCAAGAAGGATGCTGGCCCCGGCATCAGCCTGACCAAAGACAATGCCGCCCTGAACGAATTGGCCCTGATAGGTCGGCTCGGCCGCCAGAGCCCCAAGAGACGAGGCCATTAAACCGGTTGCGGCCAAAAACGTGGTTAATCCCAAACGCATTACAGAAGGCTCCCTTGTCTGTCATCACCTTTTGGACGCGGGTCTTTTTTGCGCGCCGGTTTAGGATTGGTTTTGGCAGATGATTTTGGCGGGGCCGTGGCAATCGCATCAGACGCTGCGTCAGACGAAACAGAAGTACTTTGATCTTGCGCTGGACTTCCAGACGGACCAGCGACACTTGGTGCTGATATACCGGCGGTCACATCGGCCCGGCCATCCTGCATTTCCAAAATGTAGTTATGCCCGGCAACCAAATCGCCCGCCTTGCCAATCAGACTATCATCGGCCCCGCGTACAACCGCAAAGCCACGTTTCAGCACATTGCGATAGGAATAGCTTTCAAGCAGCCGGTCATAGCGCGCCAGCCCTTCGGTTTCGCGGGCCAAAACGTTTCCAACCGCCGCCGTCATACGCCGCCCAAGATCATCGATTTGTTTACGATCGCGCGCGATATCGCGTTTGGCATTTGCCGGGCGCAAGCCAGCCGCGGCCCTATCAAGCCGTGCCTTTTGCATCTGAATGGCGGATTTCACCGCACCATCCAGACGCAAACCGGCATTTTCCAGACGTCCGCGTTTTTCCGAAAGCTGTTCACGCGGACTAACAAGCCGTGCGGCGGTTTCGTTCAGGCGGGCACGGGCCTGTTGCATGACGCTGCTGGCCGCATGTGGCAGCCGGTCGGCCCAGTTATCAAGGGTCTGACTGCGTTCTTCGAGCATCCGTTTCGGATCACCAAGACCCCGTGCCAGACTTTCAAGCGCGGTTCGTTTTTCAACACCGAGACGACGCACCGCCTGGGTCAGGCGGAGCCCGTCTTCATTCACCTGCGCGATCAAATCCATGCGTACCGGCACGACCTTTTCCGCCGCGCCGGTCGGGGTTGGCGCACGCAGGTCGGATACAAAATCAATCAGGGTGGTATCGGTTTCATGCCCCACCGCCGAGATCACCGGAATGTCGGATTCCGCCACCGCACGGGCAATGATTTCTTCGTTAAAGGCCCAAAGGTCTTCAAGCGATCCGCCGCCACGTGCAACGATCAAAACATCCGGCCGCGGAATATTGCCATAGGGCAAAAGATCGTTAAAGCCGCGCACAGCATTGGCCACCTGTTCGGCTGCCCCGGTGCCCTGAACCACCACCGGCCATAACAAGACACGGCGCGGAAAACGTTCGCGCAAACGATGCATGATATCGCGGATCACGGCCCCGGTCGGCGAGGTTATAATCCCGATGACATCCGGCAGGAACGGGATCGGTTTTTTGCGGTCCGGGTCAAAAAGCCCCTCGGCGGCAAGTTTCTTTTTGCGGTCTTCCAGAAGTTTCAGCAGCGCACCTTCGCCTGCGACCTCCATTGTCTCGATCACGATCTGGTATTTTGATCGCCCGGGAAATGTAGTGATCCGACCGGTAACGATAACTTCCATGCCGTCTTCGGGGGCCAGACCAAGTTTTGCCGCCTGCCCGCGCCAGCATACACCATCAAGCACGGCCTGATCGTCTTTCAGCGCCAAATACAAATGACCGCTGCCTGCGCGTTTTAAACCGGAAATTTCGCCGCGCACCCGGACAAAGGAAAACGCATCCTCGACCGTGCGCTTAAGCGCATTGGACAAATCGGAAACCGAAAATTCCGGCATATTGCCGGGTTTTTCCGAGGCTTCGGGCACGGGGGCGAACGGGTCGAACAAATCTTGCGTCATCAAGGGTACTTTATGCTAAAAGCCCGCTTAAATTATCAGGCACGGGATGACAGCAAGCCTAGTTCATCCCGGCTGGACCATCAAGCAGTCGGACAAGTAATCGAGGTTAAAAGTCATGAAGGTTCTGGTCGTTGGCGGTGGCGGACGTGAACATGCATTGTGTTGGGCGCTTGCAAAAAGCCCGCGCCTTACCAAACTTTGGTGCGCGCCGGGCAATGCGGGGATTGCCGATTCCGCGCAATGCGTTGCGATTGCCGACAGCGACATTGACGGCCTTGTGACATTTGCCACCGATAACGGGGTTGATCTGGTTGTTGTCGGACCCGAAGCACCGCTAGTTGCAGGCCTTGTTGACGCGCTTGACGCGGCTGGCATCAAATCGTTTGGCTGTTCCAAGGCTGCCGCACAGCTTGAAGGTTCCAAGGGTTTCATGAAGGATATGGTGGCAAAGTTCGGCGTGCCGTCCGCTGCCTATGGTCGGTTCACCAACCCCGAAGATGCCCGTGCCTTTGTCGAAAAACACGGTGCGCCGATTGTGGTCAAAACCGACGGTCTGGCGGCGGGCAAGGGTGTTACCATCTGCCAAACAGTCGACGAGGCATTTGCCGCCATTGATGAATGCATGCTGGATGGCAAATTCGGGGCTGCTGGTGCGGAACTGGTGATCGAAGAATTCATGACCGGCGAAGAAGCATCGTTCTTTGCCATCTGTGACGGCGAAAACGTTATTCCCCTTGTTGCGGCCCAAGACCACAAAGCCGTTGGCGAAGGCGATACCGGCCCCAATACCGGCGGCATGGGGGCCTATTCCCCCGCCCCTGTATTCACCAAATCGGTCGAAGCCAAGGTTATGGAACAGATCATTGTGCCGACCGTCAAGGGCATGGCCAATGAAGGTCATCCGTTCAAGGGCGTGTTGTTTGCCGGGTTGATGATTGATAATGCGGGCAACCCGAAACTGATCGAATACAACATTCGTTTCGGTGATCCGGAATGTCAGGTTTTGATGACACGTTTGAAATCAGACGTCCTTGATATTCTTGATGGGGCGGCGACCGGAACGCTTGATCGTGTCAAACCCGAATGGCATGACGAAACCGCAATGATCGTTGTCATGGCCGCCAAGGGATATCCGGGAAGTTACCAAAAAGGCACCGAGATCAAAAACATTGCCGATGCCGATGCCATGGACAAAGTCAAAGTCCTGCATGCCGGGACCAAAATGGATGGCGACAAACTAACCGCAACCGGCGGGCGCGTTTTAGGGGTTACCGCGCGTGGCAGTTCGGTGACCGACGCACAAAAACGTGCCTATGCGGCAGTTGATGCAATTAACTGGCCGGATGGTTTTTGCCGCCGTGATATTGGCTGGCGTGCTGTTGCGCGCGAACAGGGCTGATCCCGTTCAACACCACCAAAATTACAAAAGACCGGGTTTACGCGACCCGGTCTTTTTTGTTGGCAACATTAATGCGGCGGGACCCGTGATATCGGACAAGGCAAAACCCGTCAGCGGTGTGTTCAATATTGGCATCAACACCAAAAACATCGCGCAGGTTTTCGGGTGTCAGGATATCCGCCGGGCTTCCGATACCAACCAGTTCCCCATCACACATCATGGCAATCCGATCGCAATACATCGCCGCATGGTTTAAATCATGCAGGGCGGCAACCACGGTTACCGGCAACCGGTTAACCAGTTCAAGCAAGCCAAGCTGATGACGGATATCAAGATGGTTTGTCGGTTCATCAAGTAACAGGAATTTCGGTTCTTGTGCCAAAGCACGCGCAATGTGGATGCGCTGTTTTTCACCCCCCGAAAGCGTATGCCAGAATCGGTCGGCAAGATGGGTCATGTCAACATCGCCAAGGGCACGTTCAACAATCACATCATCACGATCCGACCATGGCGACAGCATGCTAAGGTACGGTGTTCTGCCCAAGGACACGGCTTCACGCGCCGTCAGGCGATCCGTTGTGTCGGCCTGTTGTTCGACAAAGCCGATCTGTTGGGCCAATTTCCGCCGACCATGTTTTTTCATATCCCGACCGGCCAGCATGGCACGCCCCCCAGCAGGGGCACGCACACCGGATAAAACCGACATCAAACTGGTTTTCCCCGAACCGTTTGGCCCGATCAATCCCAGAAATTCGCCCGGTTCAACCCGGATCGAGACATTTTTAATGATCTTGCGATATCCCGCCGACCAGACAACATCCCGCAGTTCCAGCGTCATCGCAAAATCCTTCCATGGCACAGGATCAGGGCAAAGGCCGGTGCCCCGACAAGGGCGGTAATCACCCCGATTGGCAAAACCTGCCCCGGCACAATCACCCGCGAAATGACATCGGCACAGACAAGGAACAAAGCCCCGATCAGGGCCGATAAAGGCAACACCAAACCATGGCGTGTGCCGACAAAAAAGCGGGCGGCATGCGGGATCACCAACCCGACAAAACCGATGGATCCGACAATACTGACCATCACCGCCGTCATCATGGCCGCCGATGCAATCAACACGGCATAAACGCGCCGAACCGGCACCCCAAGGGATGCTGCCGATTCACGCCCAAAGGTAAAGGCATCAAGGGCGCGCGCATGCCAAAGGCAGATCAAAAGCCCGACAACAGCAACCGGCAGGGCAAGCCATACATCCGACCAGCGCACACCACTTAGATTGCCCAAAAGCCAGAACATGATGCCCCGCGCCTGTTCGGCACTGGCCGATTTGGTAACGATGAAGGATGTCAGGGCGTTAAACATCTGCGATCCGGCAATCCCGGCCAAAATGATCGCCCCGGTGCCGCGCCCGGCCTGCAAGGCCAAAAGCGCAACAAAGCCAAAGGCTGCCACCGCCCCGATAAAGGCACCAAGTGACAGCGACAACATCCCTGCCCCAAGGCCAAGGATCACGACACTGACCGCCCCGGTTGAAGCCCCGGCAGAGATCCCCAGCAAATAAGGGTCGGCAAGGCTGTTACGCAAAAGTGCCTGTAATACCGCCCCCGAAACAGCCAATGCCGCGCCGCAACTGGCCGCGACAATCGCGCGGCTTAGGCGATAGTTCCAAATAATACCAGCATCAATGACGTCAACCGAATACCCCGCATCCCAAAGATGATTGGCAATCGTATCCATCACGGTTTTGACCGGAATGGCGGTTTCACCGACCGATGCCGCAAAGGCAAGAACAATTGCCAGCAACAGCAGTGCGGCAAAAGCCGCACCACCGCGCATCAGAAATACCGGACTGGCAATAAGGCGCACGATCACTGTGCAGGCCCAAAGGATGTAATTGCCTTGGCCAGTGCTTCAATCCCGTCAATCGTACGGATGGTCGGGTTCATCGATTGCGCATCCATCACCACGATATGACCGGCTTTGACCGCCGCCATTTCGCGCACCACCGGATCGGTTTTCAAGAAATGCATTTTTAGTTCCCAGTCATCGGCCGGGAAACGGCGCCGGTCCATTTTACCGATTGCGATGATATCGGGATTGGCGCGCGCGATGGTTTCCCATCCGACGGTTGGCCATTCCTCGTTACTTTTGATCACATTATCCACACCCAGGATCGACATGATATAGCCCGGCGCCCCCTTGGCACCCGCGACATAGGGATCAACATCAATTTCGGCACTGGAAAACCAGAACAGGATCGACAGATTGCGGCCTTGGATGGCGGTAACTTTTTCACGTGCAGCCTGTTCACGGGTTTTCAACCGCGTGATCAGTTCCGCACCACGGGTTTCGACATCAAATATCTGCGAAAGATCATCAATCGTTTGATAAATCCGATCCATTGAAAAGGCATCAATCCGTGTGCCATCGCCGCCGGTTGTATTATCCTTGCCCTGACAATCGGCCGGTGCGGTATAGACGGGAATTGATAGCTCAGCAAACTGACCAAGGCTCCCGACCTTGCCATTCGGGCCGACATGCCATTGGAATTGTACCGTTACCAAATCGGGTTTTTGCCCGACGACACTTTCAAAACTGGGATCATTATCGGCCAGACGCGGGATGGTTTCATTGATTATCTGAAATTCTTCCTGAACCGGCCCCAGCCATACCGCTGTGCCAACCAGTTTTTCACCAAGCCCCAACAAGTACAGGATTTCGGTATTGCTTTGGCCGATGGATACGACCCGGTTTGGCGCGTGATCAAATGTCACGCTGTGACCGCAGTTTTCGATCGTTAACGGATAAGTAGTCGCCTTCGCGGGCGCGGAAAGTGTTGTAATCCCGGCTGCAATCACCCCGGCAGCCAGAATAGACTTATGAAGCCTGGTCATGAAGAATCCTTTCACAGACAAACCAGTTAGCGCAAAACAACAAACCGGTTTGAGGAAAGGAAACATCCGACTGCGGGAATTACCTGTTATCGGGATCAGGGACAGGTTGTCCAACCGAAGAAAGGCTACCGCATATCCGAACATCTCCGGGGCACCCCGCCCGGTCAGTCGCTACGAATATCGGCAGGTCTCCTGGCTCACGGTTCAACGCATTTCCCGACCTTCCCAAGGCATTGGGAGCCTCAGTGGTATAGCTTTCGGGTAATGCTCACCGCCTACAGTTGCGGGGGCAGCTTCGGTTCACCAAATGCCCCAGACGGGGCAATCGGTTTCGAATTCCCTTTATCCGAATTTCGGATACCGATAATCAATTGATGTGACAGCTTGGCCTGTAAGGGTCAAGACAATTGCAACCGGATTACAATGATTGCAATTGTCTTAATATGCGTTTGTCGCCGCCATGCCATCAGAATCCAGCCGGCCCAGAATCGACGAAATATCGCGCATCGGCGGCGAACCAAACAAACGGGCGTATTCCCGGCTAAATTGCGACGGGCTTTCATAACCGACTTCATAGGCCGCGGTTGCCGCATCCTTCATTTCCGTCAGCATCATCTGGCGTGCCATCGTCAGGCGAAGACGTTTTTGATACTGAAGCGGGCTCATAGAGGTGACCTGCTTGAAATGATGATGGAAGGATGACGGGCTCATATTGGCCTTGGCGGCCAGATCATCGATCCGAAGCGGGGTTGCGAAATCATCCTTCATCTGGCGGATGATAGCGGAGATTCGCTGCATATTGCTACCGCCCATACCAATCTGGGCGATCTTGCTGCCCTGAACACCGCGCAACAGTCGATAATGCAATTCGCGCAACAGCATCGGCGCCATAACCGCAATGTCATCCTTTTGATCGACAAGACGCATCAGGCGCAAAACCACATCCATCAACGCATCCCCCGCCTGATCGACATAAAGGCCCCGGTCACTGTCGGACCCGGCCCCGATATCAAGATCAATCTGGGTCACCAGATCGCTTAGCATCTGCCCGTCCAGTTCAAGTGATAAACTGCGATAGGGCTGTTCTGAACTTGCGGTTATCACACGACCGACAAGCGGCAGATCGACCGATGCCACCAGATACTGGCCGGGTTCATAACGAAAAAGATCATCACCCAGCGTTACCTCTTTGGCCCCGGTGATAATGATACACAGACAGGGCTTGTAGATGGTCGGGACTTTAAGACTGGGTCCGATCGCACGATAGAACCGCAACGGAGCAACTGGTGTGTCGGCTGGGCCTTCGTCTTTGCAGTATTTATCAATCAGGCCCGTCATTTCTTCAAACACAGACATCACCGAACTCCTTTGATTTCCTAATATACACTATAGCCGTTCAGTACCCTGTGAAAAAGTGGAATTCAGCCTGGCTGGAGAATCAGGCAATTGATCAAGAGTTCTGTGTATTCATCAAACGCCCCTTTGCGATCACATTAAGCGCCATGAACAAACACACGGAGGACGTCATGTCGCTTATGTCGCAAAATGTTAAAAACAAGGTCGTCGTTATCACCGGTGCCAGCAGCGGCATTGGCGAAGCGACAGCAAAATTGCTGGCGGAAAATGGTGCCAAGGTTGTTCTGGCCGCGCGCCGCACTGCCAAGCTTCATTCCATCGTTGCCGAGATTGAGGCCGAAGGTGGCACCGCCACCTGCCGCGCAGTTGATGTGACCGATGCCGACGATGTCGAAGCACTGGTTTACTTCGCCAAAAACACCTATGGCCGGGTCGATGTGATTTTCAACAATGCCGGGGTGATGCCGCTATCACCGCTGGCAGAATTGAAGGTTGATGAATGGAACAAGATGATTGATGTCAATATCCGTGGCGTTTTGAACGGCATTGCCGCCACCCTTCCGATTTTCAAGGAACAGGGCAGCGGCCATGTGATCAACACCGCCTCCATCGGGGCACACCGCGTTTCACCGACAGCAGCCGTCTATTGCGCCACCAAATACGCCGTCTGGGCGATTTCCGACGGGCTGCGTCAGGAAAGCGACAATATGCGTGTCACAACGATTTCGCCCGGTGTGGTCGAAACCGAACTGGGTAACGATATCACCGATGCCAATGCCAAAGGTTTCCTTAGCGAACTGCGCAAAACCGCCCTTAGCCCGATCTCCATTGCCTGGTCCGTCCTTTATGCGATTGCCCAGCCTGAAGATGTTGACGTCAACGAAATCATCGTCCGGCCGACAGCGACAGCATACTGATCGCAAACCGAAAGAAAACCATATGGTACGTCATATGTTTGCATCTTCGATCAGCAATCTTTTGATGCTTTTTTTCAGTTCTCCCACCGCACAGGAGGAACCCCATATGCCCGGCCCCGCATCAAACGATCCGCATCCCTATATCGGCATGTGGGTGACCGCAGATGGCAATATCCGCCAAGAGTTGCTTGCAAGCGGGCGCTATGACGAGGCACGCGGCAACCGCCAGTCGGCCTATCAGGGCCGTTACGAAATTTCCGGCAATCACATTGATTACTGGGATGATACCGGCTTTACCGCCGATGGCTATTTCGAAGACGGCATCCTGTATCACGCCGGAATGGTGATGTATCGCCAGCCGTTGCAGTAGGCATGACCTAGCTCCACGGCAACTGATCCGCCGGGTATAAAGAAAACACCTTCACGGGAATAACGATGCCTTATGCAGGCAAAGAGATTTTCCGGTAATTTTCGGAACGGCACCCTTGTGATGCCGTTCCTTTTTTATGTGCTTAGGACACCGATGCAGCAGAACCGGCTGGCGCGCTGCGATTTGCATCACTGTCTGCACTGGCATCACGGCCAAAGGTATAAAGGTCAATCGGTTCGGCCAGGCCGCGTACGTCCATCTGCCCGATCTGTTTGAAATTGTAACCGCTCAGATGTTTGGTCGTCGTTGCCGCAATCAGCACATCGGTGCCAAGTTCCTTGTTCATTTCCTCCAACCGGGCGGCAAGGTTCACTGTGGCACCGTGCACGGTGTAATTCTGGCGTCCGCCCCCGCCGACACTTCCGGCGATCACCGTGCCGGTGCAAATCCCGATCCGGGTACGAAGGGCGATACCGGCGAAATTACGGCTTTGAACAAGGTCGGCAATCTCACGCGCGGCCCGCACGCCACATCCGGCATGATCGGGGTCCTCGGCCGGGACATTGAACGTTGCCAGAATGGCATCCCCCTGAAACTGGGTTATCACCCCGTGATGGCGGGTAATAATCAGGGACACCGCATCGAAATAGGCATTCAGAACTTCGACAATGCCCTTTGGCCCGATGGTTTCCGTCAGTTTGGTGAAATCGGCCAGATCGGCAAACAGGATCGTGGCTTCGCGTTCGACCGGTGCCAGCGTCCCGCGTTTCGAAATCAGGACTTCAGCCACGGCCGCAGGCACATATTGCCCGAAAATATCGGAAATCGTGCGGCGTTCCTGTTCGGCTTCGATCTGGCGACGCACGGTATAGCGCGCGCGCCACATGACAAGCCCGATCAGGATGGCCACGACACCAAGCGCAAGGGCTTCCTGAAGGCGGCTCCATGTGCCGACAAAATTAGGGCTGAAGAAATAGGTCACAAAGGTCTGGGTATCGGGCATGGTCCCGATATCTTTCCAGTCAAAGGTCTGTTCCATGCCGCGAATGGCAAAGGCAAAGGCACCAAGCCACCCGGCCACGCCGCATGCCCCGGCCCATAACACAAGACCGGGCGAAAAACTGAACGCGGCCACGCCCAAAATGATAAAGTAGAACGGAAAGATCGGGGTTCGAAAAATCACAGCCTGAGGCAGATCAACAGTGTCAAAAACCGGCTGTGTTGCGATCAGCAAAGACAAAAATGCGATATCGAGCGCAACAAACAGGTATTTGACCCAATTACGATCCCGCGATGTGCCAATGATCTTGTAATGAACAATGCCAAACCCGGCCAAGACACCAAGAACCAGCAGATATTCAATGGCACGCAACGGGTCGCTGGCACGGGTAACAACAAGCCAGCCGCCCATCAGGATCAGGGCAACCAACCGTCCCTTGATCGCCAAACGCAGCCCGGTTTGTTCAGCATCATGAAAAATGGCGGCCTGATCAGCCTTTGCGGCGACGGTTTCCTGCATCAAAACGCCTTTCTGCGTTGGCGACCCCGCCATTTTAAATCTTTGCAAGTGTATTTAGGCAGGGTTTGGGCATGCTGCCATGCATAAAATGCAGATATTATGATCTTGAATTCGCCATGTTTTATCCCGATTACCTCCACACTGTCCGGTATAGTTCCGGACAACTTAAATTATCGGGACGTGATTGATGACGACTTCTGTGGAACGCAGACGATTTCTGAAATCCTTGGCTGCTGCCGGGCTGATCCTGCCGGGTATGTCGATGGTCAATGGTGCCAGGGCTGCGAACGAGAAACTTGATCTTGGCGATCCGCAAAGCTTCAGCTTTGACGCATTGATTGCGCGCGCCGAAACCATGGCGAAATCGCCCTATGAACCACCCGTCGCCCCCGATCCCGAAATTGTCGGCAAGATCGATTACGACACCCATGGCAAACTGCATTACAAGCGCGAATTTTCGCCCTTTGCCGATGGGTCAGGCACCTATCCGCTGACATTTTTCCATCTGGGTATGTATTTCGCCAAGCCCGTGCATATGCATCTGATTGACGGTGGCACATCGCGCGAGGTTGTTTATACACCCGATTATTTCGACATGCCCAAAGACAGCATCGCGCGCAAGCTTTCGGAAAATAGCGGCTTTGCCGGGTTCCGCCTGCATGAAGATGTCGAGCGCGATGACTGGAAGACCCAGGACTGGGCGGCGTTCCTTGGCGCATCCTATTTCCGTGCGATTGGCGATGAAGGGCAATATGGCCTGTCAGCACGTGGGATCGCGGTCAATACGGCAACCTCACTTCCCGAAGAATTTCCCGATTTTCGGGCATTTTATATCGAACCGGCAAAATCGGCCAATGCACCGGTGACTGTCTATGCCCTGCTTGATGGGCCCAGCATCACGGGGGCGTATCGGTTTTACCTGACGCGCGGCGAAGGTGTGACGATGGATGTCGAAAAACATCTGTTCCTGCGCAAGGATATCGAACGGCTTGGCATTGCGCCGCTGACCAGCATGTTCTGGTATTCTGAACAAAACAAATCGTTCCGGTTTGACTGGCGCCCGGAAGTCCACGATTCCGACGGGCTGGAACTTTGGACCGGCAATGGCGAACGCATCTGGCGGCAACTCAACAACCCGGAAGTCATTCGTGCATCGGCCTTTGGCGATAAAAACCCGCGCGGTTTTGGCCTGATGCAGCGTGATCGCGACGTCAGCCATTATCTTGACGGGGTGCGCTATCACCGCCGCCCCAGCCTGTGGGTTGAACCGCTTGGCGCGTGGGAAGACGGTTCGGTGCAGTTGATCGAAATCCCGACCGATGATGAAATCCATGACAATATCGGCGCGTTTTGGGTGCCGAGTGCCCCCGCCAAGGCGGGCAATCGCTATCAATTTCGTTATCGCCTGTATTGGCAAGCACAAAACCCGTTCCCGATGGACAAATTGGCCCATGTTTCCGCCACCCGCATGGGTCGTGGCGGCGAACCCGGCACTGTGCGCCCGCATGATCTTTTGAAATTCTCGGTCGAGTTCGAGGGCGATATCCTTGGCACGCTGGCTTATGGCGAGTTTCCCGAAATCGTCGTTTCAACTTCGCGCGGGGAAATTGTCCGCACCAAGATCGAACCGATCATGGATACCCGTATCTGGCGGGCGGCATTTGATCTGCGTGTTGAGGGAACCGATCCGGTTGATCTGCGGATGTATCTAAAACGCGGTGACGCACCGCTTAGCGAAACCTGGATGTTCCAGCATTTACCGGGGATACGTGGTCAGCAGCAGGGATAAAGAAGACAAGGCCAAAAAACAAAGCCAGATGCAAACCTGCATCTGGCTTTTTGATTAAATCCGTTCAATGACGATAACGGTATCGGTCAAATCCATCGCTTTGCCATCCGGGCCAGTTCCGGGGCGATTTATTGTATCGACAAAGACCTCTCGCCATTTGGCAGGATCGAGATCAATCTGGTTCAGGGATTGGCGGGGGGACAGGAACACCCTGTTTTGGCTATGCGCTGATGAATGCGGCATCGGTCCATGGGCCGCAATCAACAACATCCCGCCCGACCGCACGGCGGCGGCGGCCTGTTTCAAGACCGCCTCGCGCGGAAAGGTTACCGGGGACTCCAAAAACAGCGCCGAAACCAAATCATAGTCCCCATCGGGGAAATCTGTGACCAGATCACAGGTCCTGAAATCGATATTTGATGTGACATTGGATCGCTTTGCATTGGCGCGCGCATAGTCCAGTGCGGTCTTTGAAATATCAACAGCCGTCACCTGCCAACCCTTACTTGCAAGCCAAATCGCATCATCACCGCGCCCACATCCAAGTTCCAACGCCGTGCCTGTGGCCCTGTTTTCGACAAAGCGCTTCAGGACGGCCGATGGCCGACCGCTCGTTGCCGAAGTCATTTTGCCGTAATGCTGTTCCCAAAAAAGAGGCGGTGCCATATTTGGGTCAACCTTCATAACGGGTTCCTTTTCATCAGGTGTGACACATTTTTCAGTAACGTAACTTTTGATATTACATACAATGACGCATTTGTCAATTTAATGTATCTTAACTTGTTACGTTACATTGCCATCAAGGAACGTTGGGGAAACGCAGAAGCCGCTTCACTTGAACGAACTGAACACAATGTGGTCCGCATGATTTTTTGAAATTCAGGACCAAACGCATGACAGATACTTTTCATCAGACAAAATAAAAGCCCGCCCATTGATCCTATGGGCGGGCTTTTCGTTCGAAAGCGAACAGGTGCTAGATCATTCCGAGCCAGCGCCAATAAGTTGCCGCAAACAACAAGGTCAGGAGATAAGCCAGAACCGTCAGGACAATCCCTGTGCGTATAAAGTCGCGCACTTCGAAGGCTCCCGTGCCATGCGCCACCATACCCTGCGGAGAATTAACCGGCAGGATAAAGCCAAAGCTGACGACAAACTGCAAAAGGATCGTCATGCCAAAAGCATTCATACCCACCGTATCGACCTGCCCAAGAACCGCGATTACAATCGGTATCATGGCAGATGCAAGTGCGGTCGCACTGGCAAAACCAAGATGCACGATAATCAGGAACAGCCCGAGAATGGCAAAGATCACAAGGGGTCCCAATCCATCCAAACCAAACTGAACAACCACGAATTTTGCAAGCCACGGCGCCGCACCGGTCGACAGCAAGGCCGTCCCCAGACTGATACCAATCCCGAACAGAACAATTGTCCCCCACGGATAGCCGGCATTCGCCTCTTTCCATTTCATCACACCAACGCCCGGCAAGAACAGCAACGCCACAGCAATCACCGTCAATGTCGGACTGTCAAAGGAATGCAGAACACCTTCTGTTGCCCAGCAAAACACAAGCAACAATGACAGAAAGAGCAATCTTTTTTCGCGGCCTGTCATTGGCCCGATTTCCTTAAGCGCTTTCTGAACGCTTTCCTTGCCCCCCGGGATGGTTTCATGTTCGGGTGGCATCATATACATCATGATGAAATACAACCCGATCGACATCAAAACCGAGAACGGCGCCGCGGCAATAAACCAATCCAACCAAGTGATATCGACACCAAAGGCACGCTGCAAAAATCCGACAGCGACCATGTTTTGTGCCGCCGCTGTCTTGATGCCGACATTCCATATACTGACAGCCTGAACCGTCGTCAGGATCAACAGCCCAGAAAAACGGCTTTGTTTACCCGCCCCGAACGTCGAAATGATGCCAACCATAATCGGTATCACTGCCGCAGCACGCGCCGTCGCACTGGGCACAAGAAAGGCAAGAAGTGTCGCCACAATAATTGACCCGATGACGACATGGCTTGTTTTCGTGCCAACCTTTGACAACACAAACATCGCGATCCGGCGATCAAGGCCGGTAATCGTCATTGCTGCCGATAGCAAAAGGGCTGCGGCGACAAGTGCCAAACCCGAACTGCTGAAACCGGCCATTGTTGCAGCCAGCCCCTTGCGCGTTCCCAAAATCGCATCGGGATTGGCAACATCAGGCGAAAGCCCCAACGTAACCGCAATCAGAGCACCAATCACCACCGCACTTATCGCGTAATCAAGGGCCTCGGATATCCAAATGATCACGGCAAAAACAAAAATAGCCAGCATTCGCTGACCTGCCACAGGTAATCCTTCGGGAAGCGGAAGCAACATGATGACGATCAGTGCTGCTGTCGCGCAGATCAGGCCCGGATTAAACCAGACCGACCGTTTGGGCGTCTGGTTTTCCACCGGGTTACCGACCGTCGTTTGACGAGGCATCTTCTTCTCCTTTGTCAGGCACGTCATCCGAAATGAAATTCCATTTCAGACAGAAACCGACCCTAAACTTTTCTGACAAAAGAAAGAATGATCTATCTCAGCGACCCAAAGAAATCCTTCAAAAGCTTGCCAGCTTCACTTTCGCCAATCCCACCATAGACTTCGGGGCGATGATGGCAGCTTGTGCTTTCAAATATGCGCGGGCCGTGATCAATGCCGCCGCTTTTGGGATCATAGGCACCAAAATAAACCCGGCGCAGGCGGGCAAACGATATGGCGGCGGCACACATCGGACAGGGTTCAAGCGTGACATAAAGATCGCAATTGGGCAGGCGCGGTTCGCCGCGCGCCCCGGCAGCCGCCCGAATCACAAGAATTTCGGCATGCGCGGTCGGATCATTAAGTTCCTCGGTCAGATTGCCTGCGCGCGCCAGAACTTCGCCGGTTTCGGTATCGACCAGAACCGCGCCAACCGGCACTTCGCCCCGCCGTGCAGCAGCGCGGGCTTCTTCAAGTGCCATGTCCATATAGCTATCTGCGCTCATGATGATGTCTTTCATCCCGGGAATATAAACCTTCGCGTGCCATGTCGCGTTACGGTCTTTTATAATTTTTTAGCTGTGTGACGTATACAAGAGTGCAATCTGTGCATTGTTGGGTCAAGCAGTGTTAAGATCACAGCCGATTGCACATATGCGCGAATTGCCGTTGCCCTTATCCGGGCACAGGGTTAGTTTCCGCGCGAAATAGCTGTGTCATCAGACAAGACGCAGAATCACGAGCATCACCAACGGGAATACAAAGACCATGCGCGCCAACAAACCGATCATCGGCATTACCCTTGATTCCGAGGAACCGGGTGGTTATTCGAAATTTCCGTGGTATGCGTTGCGTGAAAACTATGCCAGTGCAGTCACCGCCGCAGGCGGCATTCCCATGCCGCTGCCCCACGAGGTTGATCTGGTTCCTGATTTGCTGGACCTGATTGACGGGCTTGTGGTCACCGGCGGGGCATTTGATGTTGATCCCAGCCTGTTTGGCGCAGAAGAACGCCATGACACGGTTGTTACCAAAGATCGCCGCACCAAGTTTGAATGGGCGATGGCAGATGGCGCGCTAAAACGCGACATGCCGGTTCTGGGGATTTGTGGCGGACAACAATTATTAAACGTGATCCTTGGCGGGTCGCTGATCCAGCATATCCCAGACAGTGTTCAAGATTGCCTGCCACATGAACAGCCCAATCCACGCGACGAAGCCGGGCATGATGTATCGGTTAAGCCCGATACGTTGCTGGCGCGGATCGTCGGGGATGTCAAAAGCCTGTCGGTTAATTCCGCCCATCATCAGGCGGTGAATAAAGTCGGCCCGGATGTCATCATCAATTCCGTCGCCCCCGATGGCGTGATCGAGGGAATTGAACATCCGGCATATCGTTATTGTCTTGGGGTGCAGTGGCATCCCGAGTTTCATATCAGTTCGGGCGATGCGAAAATCTTCGACGCCCTGATTTCCGAGGCCCGCAAATGAGCGACCAAACCCCGACCCCAACCGACGACAGCGACGATTCCAAACCCGAACGCATTGCCAAACGCATTGCGCGGTCTGGTGTTTGTTCGCGTCGCGATGCCGAACGCATGATCGACGAAGGTCTGGTGAAACTGAACGGCAAGGTGCTTGACAGCCCGGCCGTGACTGTCACCGACAGTGACGAGATTTACGTCAATGGCAAGATGTTGCCACAAAAGGAAAAACCGCGCCTGTGGCGTTTGTTCAAAAAGCGCGGCCTGGTTACCAGCCATCGTGACGAACAGGGTCGTGATACGGTCTTCGAACATCTGCCAAGCTATATGCCGCGTGTCATTTCGGTCGGACGTCTTGATTTGAATTCCGAAGGCATTTTGTTGCTGACCAATGATGGCGAATTGGCGCGTTATCTTGAACTGCCCGCCACCGGTTGGGCACGGCGTTATCGCGTGCGCGTCCATGGCCGCATTGACCCGGCAAAGCTTAAACAGCTTGCAGACGGTGTCACAGTCGACGGTGTGCATTACGGATCAATCCAGGCCGAAGTTGACGTTCAAAAAGACAGTAATGCCTGGATGACGGTAACACTTCGCGAAGGTAAAAACCGCGAAATCCGTCGCGTGATGGATCATCTGGGTTGGCCGGTAACGCGCCTGATGCGTGTGTCCTATGGCCCGTTCCAGTTGGGCAATCTGGCCCCCGGCGATTGCGAGGAAATCACCGGTAAGGTGATGAAGGAACAGCTGGCAGCATTTTTCAAAGGCGATTACAGCAAGGTTTCAGAAAAGAAATCGGTTGCACGCGGTGGCACCGGTCGCCCCAAGGCACCCCGTACCGTTTTCGGCCAGCCTGCCGCACGCCGTCGCCCGCAAGGCACCAACCCGAATGCCGTTGCAACAGACGACAGTCAAACTGATAGCCGTCCGGTGGGGCGTCCTTCACATTCGGGACGTCCGGCGCGCCCGACACAATCAGAACGTCCGGGCAACCGTGCCAAACCGGCCTTTGGCCGTGGCGGACAACTGCGTGACGAACACAGTGATCGCAACGACCGGGCAGACCGTGGGGGTCGCGACGACCAGCGCAGCCAGTTTGGCGGCAATGATCGACCTGCCCGTGACGGTCGCAACGACCGCTCAGACCGTGGGGATCGTGACGACCAGCGCAGTCATTTTGGCCGTAATGATCGCCCCGCCCGTGATGATCGCAACGACCGTTCAGATCGTGGGGATCGCGACGACCAGCGCAGCCAGTTTGGCCGTAATGATAGACCTGCGCGCGATGATCGCAACGACCGCTCAGACCGTGGGGGTCGCGACGACCAGCGCAGCCAGTTTGGCCGCAATGATCGACCTGCCCGTGACGGTCGCAACGACCGCTCAGATCGTGGGGGTCGCGACGACCAGCGCAGCCATTTTGGCCGCAATGATCGACCCGCCCGTGATGATCGCAACGACCGCTCAGACCGTGGGGGTCGCGACGACCAGCGCAGCCATTTTGGCCGCAATGATCGACCCGCCCGTGATGATCGCAACGACCGCTCAGACCGTGGGGATCGTAACGACCAGCGCAGCCACTTTGACCGTAATGATCGACCCGCCCGTGACGATCGCAACGACCGTTCAGATCGTGGAGGTCGCGACGACCAGCGCAGCCATTTTGGCCGCAATGATCGACCCGCCCGTGATGACCGCAACGACCGCTCAGACCGTGGGGGTCGCGACGACCAGCGCAGCCATTTTGGCGGCAATGATCGACCTACCCGTGAAGATCGCAACGACCGCTCAGACCGTGGAAGTCGGGATGACCGGACGGATCGAAATGATCGGGGTCCACGGTTCGAAGATCGCGATACCACCAACCGCCCGACCAATAAGGGCCGCGGTCGTTACGCCCCCGGAGGCAAGGTAAGAAGTGACCCGACCGGCGATAGCCGCAACGAAGGTAGAAAACCCTTTGGCAGCCGTGGCAAGCCCGGTGGAAATGCCGGTGGCCGCCCATTTGAAAAATCTGGTGGCAAGCCATCTGGTAATGTCGGCAACAATCGCGGTGCAATCGCCGATGGCAAACCGGGCAACCGTCCGACGGGGCGCAGTGGTTCCAAACCGGCGGGCAATCGCCCCCGTGGCAAAAAGGGTTAAGGCAAAATGCGGATTGTTGGCGGCAGTCATCGGGGACGGAATTTAACCCCCCCGACCGGGCGTGATATACGCCCGACACTTGACCGGGTGCGTGAGGCACTTTTTAGCATTCTGAGCCATGCGTCACGCTGGTACGAGGATGAACACAACCCGCTTTATGACGGATTGGTGCTTGATGCCTATGCCGGGTCGGGTGCGCTGGGCCTTGAAGCAATTTCGCGCGGCGCGCAAAAGGCCGTATTTTTTGATACGGATCGTGGGGCACTGGCCACGATTGAACAAAACATCGCCAGTCTGAAACTTGGTGATCAAACGCGCGTCCTGCGCGCCGATGCCACCAAGCCACCGCGCGCAACCGAGCCCGCAAGCATGGTGTTTCTGGACCCGCCCTATCAAAAGGAATTGCTGGGTCCCAGCATCACGGCTCTTGCACAGGCCGGCTGGATCAATGCCGAAACCCTGATCATTGCCGAACGCGATCCACGTGATCCGCAGCCGGAAGTCGATGGGTTAGAATTCCTTGATAGTCGCAAATATGGCAAATGCCAGATTGATATCTGCCGATTGAATGGTGCTAGCCCGGCGTAATACCAGATGGCTGGGCACTTTATTGCAATGATGCATGTGATATGGTGGCCAGCCTTTTGATAAGGAGGCTGGCTTTTGGTAATGAAACAACTGCCCCCACCCCCACCGGATGCTGAGTTCGGTCGCCGCCTGCGCCAATGGCGCCGCGAAAGCGACATCAAGCAATCGCGCCTTGCCGATATCGTCGGCGTTACCCAGGCCACCGTATCGCGCTGGGAACAGGGGGTTCAGGCCCCGGCCCCAATTCAGCTTGGTATTTTGTGTCAAATGATGACGCGCAACCGCAATTTCAGGCTGGATCAAGCGATCAGGCGGCTGGTCATTCAATCACACCAGCGCGTGCATCTGATCGAAGATCGCAGCCACCGCCTGCTTTGCGCATCGGCCCCACGCGAAAAAGAATGGCAATGTAATTCAAGCGACCTTATCGGCATGTCGCTTTGGCGGTTTGCCACACCCGAAATTGCCCGGGCGGAGAAAAGCCTGCATGACTTGGGCTGGCACGACGATCAGGCCGATCACCTGACATTTGAAACATCCGGTCGCAATGGGCCACCAATGCCGATCATCGATAAATTCATTCTATGGGAACGGTTCTTCCTGTCAGACGGTACGGCCGTTCGCCTGACCACCGGTTTTGATCACGATCCCCGATAAGCCACGCATATTTCATTCGTGGATCGTTGCGGCGGGTTTCCGGTAAAAGGAACCCGCCATTTTTATGTGCCCTGACCACATCCATTGCCGGAATAACGGATTACCCCCATGCCACCGATTTCTGCCATTTGTGTTCTTTACGGACTGGGTCTGACCGCATCAATGCAGGTCGGATTGATTGGCCCGATTGCCCCCGATCTTCGGGCTGGTTTTGATCTGAGCCAGGCGCAATTTGGCCTTGTCGCATCGCTGATTACAGCCGCAGGCGCGCTTTTCGCCATTCCGACCGGGGTTTGGGCCGCACGTGCGGGATTGCGACAATCGCTTGTTCTGGGTGGGGTGATGATGATCATCGGGGCGGCGATCTTTGCCACAGCCCAAAGCACCGGGATGCTTTATGTCGGGCGTCTGGTGACCAGCATCGGGTATCTTTTGATCGTGGTCGGCGCGCCAAGCTGGATGGCCAACCTGGGCAATCCGAAAATGGTCGCCATGGCCATGAGCATCTGGGGAACCTTTATCCCGGTCGGCGTTGCAATGGGCAACTGGACCAGTGCAGCGATTGTTGCCTGGCTTGACTGGCGAATGGCGGTTATTGCCTGCACCATTCCGGTTGCGTTTTTACTGCCCGCCCTGATGTGGATGTCAAAACCGGCCAAGGCCGGGTTTGACCGATCATTGATGTCGGGTATTTCCGGGGTTTTAAAATCGCGCCCGGCGATGCAGATCGCACTAACATTTGGTGCTTTTGCCGGGGCAACGTCGGCCGCCCTTGCATTCATGCCCACGATGATGGCGGACAACCTTGCCATTGGCATACCATTGGCAGCAGCAATTATCGGAATTACCGCGATTGCCGGCAACATCATCGGCAGCATCGGCGCCGGGACGTTTCTGGGCCGTGACATATCGGGGCGTCTTATCCTTGCCATCGGTCTTCCGGTGATGGCCCTCGCAATTGCCGTCTTGTTTACCAGCCAGAATATCGGCATCAGCATCATTGCCCTGATCCTGTTCAATATCGGGCAGGGATCGGTGGCCGGAACCTGTTTTGCCCTTTTACCCCGAATTGCCGGACGTGATCTTTCGATGCCTGCTCTTCAGGGTATGCTGGCCCAGTTCGCCGAGGTTTTCGTTGTTATTGTCCCGCCGCTTGCCGGTGCGATGATCGACTGGGCAAACTGGAAGGGGGCGGCATTTCTGCTGGCGGGGTTTTATCTTGCAGGATTTATCATCTCGCTTCGATACCGCCAGCCGCACATCGCAACTCCTGGTTAGTTCGACTATACAAACCGCTGTCTTGACCTATCCCGCAAAGCAAGCGACCCTTCCGATCTGATCGCATGCAAGGGGCAAACAATGCTCTGCACAAGGGAAACGGAATGACCTGGATTAAAGCCACCTTTATCAGCCTGATATTGCTTGGCATCCTGATTATTTCAGCGTTTTTTATCTGGCTGGCACCGGTTGGTGCCGGTTACACAGCCAAGATCATGTGTTCGGCGATTTTTGTAAATGGCCTGCCATCGGACCGGGCACGGGACGAAGATATCCTTGCCGATAACAGTCCGTTGCTGTCGCTGATTACCGCTAATGTCGATTTGCGCCATCAAACTGTCAGTGCGCATGCTTTTGGTTTTCGCAAACGCATTGCGGTTTATCGCCCCAATCTTGGCTGTACACTTTCCGACGATGCGTCCCGGGTCGAACAGCTACGTTCAATAAGCCCACTGGTTCGACCGATCCCGGCCCAGCCATTACTGACCGCATCGGTTCCCGGCACGATTAACCGACGCGCATTCAATAATATCCTGAGCGATGCCATGGACGAACCGGGCCCGCATGTTTCACGGCGCAGCCGGGCGATTGTCGTTTTGCACCAAGGCAAGATCATTGCCGAACGTTATGCCCCGGGCATCAATGCCACGACACCGCTTCCAGGCTGGTCGATGGCCAAAAGCGTTTTTAACGCCCTGATCGGTCGCCTGCAGAACGAGGGGGTCATTCCCGATGTCAACACACCGGTTCTGATCAATGAGTGGCAGGCGCAGGTCAGCGATCCACGCGCGGTAATCACCTATGACGATCTGCTGCGTATGAGCAGCGGACTTGCATTTGATGAAAGCTATTGGAACCCGCTTTCGGATGTGGTGCAGATGCTGTTTATTGAACCGGCATCTGCGGGGTTTGCTGTTTCGCAGCCACTTGAACATCCGCCGGGAACGTTTTTTGCCTATAATTCCGGAACGACCAATATCCTGTCCGCAGCCATCCGTAATCTTAGCGGATCAATGCGGCGCTATCGACATGTCCCGTTTGATTTGCTGTTTCGCCCGCTTGGCATGCGCAGTGCCGTGATTGAGACCGATCAGGATGGCTATTTCATCGGCTCAAGCTTTATGCATGCCACGGCCCGTGACTGGGCCAAGATCGGGCAATTCTTCCTGCAAGACGGTGTCTGGGACGGCGAACGCCTGTTGCCCGAAGGCTGGGTCGATTACTCGGTTACCCCGGCACCTGCGGCACCAAATGGCACCTATGGTGCGCATTGGTGGCTTGAACTTCCGGGGTCACCCGATAACGACGGCATCCCGCACGAAGATGGCCCGTCGGTTCCAGGCGATGCATTTTTTGCCCTGGGTCACGACGGTCAATCGATCAGCGTTATCCCGTCAAAGGATCTGGTGATTGTGCGACTTGGCCTGACACGGGATCGCAGCGCTTTTGACCTGCGGCATTTTGTCGGATCAATTGCCACCCTGTTCCCCGATACTGTCGCCGATAACAGCGAGACAACGGTGGAAACCCAAAGCACCGATCAGGTTGCCAAATAGCGCCCTGTCCGCTGCATTGCCTGTACCGTAATCCTACCAGCCCTAACCGATGGTTCCGGCAAGCCCAAACAGCCCCAAAATAGCACCACCGCCTGCCCCGGCCAGAACCAGTGCCCAGACCGGCATCAAACGCCATTGCAAAACACCAAAGGCAATGGTCGCAATGATCAGATCGGTGACATCATGAATTGTCCCGGTCCAGACAGGATCATACAGAACCGCTGCCAGTAACCCGACAACGGCGGCGTTAATCCCGGCCAGTCCGGCACGCATTTTTGGCACATGGCGTATCCGGTCCCAAAACGGCAACAGCCCGATCACCAAAAGAAACGCCGGCAGGAAAATCGCAATCAGGGCCACTATCGCACCTGAAATTCCGCCGACAATCCCGCCCACGCCGTTTTGCATAACGGCACCAAGATAGGCAGCAAAGGTAAAGATCGGCCCGGGGACGGCCTGTGTGGCACCATAGCCCGCCAAAAACACATCGCTGTCGACCCATCCGGGGGCCACGACGGCCTCTTGCAGCAGGGGCAGAACGACATGCCCGCCGCCAAAGACCAACGCCCCACTGCGATAAAATCCATCAAACACGGCAAGCCACGGTGCCAGCGATGCAAATGGTGACGATGTTGATGACGACGTGATTTGCGCCAGCACAGGCAACCCAATCAGCAACACAGCAAAAACGCCGAGCGCCGCAATCGCCCCGCGGGGCGAAATACCCGCAGCAAGACGGCCTTCGACCATCGCGGCATCACGGCGCAAAAACAACAAACCGGCAATCAAACCACCGACAATCACCACGGCCTGCATGCCAACCCCGTTAAAGGCAATCATCAAGGCCGCAGCCGTAATTGCCAATATCGCACGCGGCATATCGGGGCACAGGCTGCGTGCCATGCCCAAAAGGGCGTGGGCCACCACACCAACCGCCACCAGTTTCAGCCCCCAAATCATCGGACCAGTGGCCACCAGTCCCCCGCCATTCCCGGCGGCAAAAACCAGCCCCAGCACCGCCAAAACAATGGCCGATGGCATGGTAAAGCCAAGCCAGGCCACAAAAGCGCCACCAAACCCGCCCAGCGACATGCCGATCCCCATGCCCACCTGCGAACTGGCCGGACCGGGCACAAATTGGCACAGGGCCACCAGATCGCCATAAGTCGCATCCGAAAGCCATTGGCGGCGCGTGACAAATTCCTCGCGGAAATAGCTGATATGGGCGACCGGCCCGCCAAAGCTGGTTAATCCCAGCCGCAGGAAAATCAGAAAAATCTGCCAAAGTGACAGGTCAGGCTGTGGGGATTGCCTGTCGTGACTGGAATTCTGGTCGGCCATGTATTTCCGCCTTTTTGGTCTTGCGTTCCGGGTCTTTCTATCCGGGCGAAGATAAGCGATGGCCGCCAGCACCCAAAGCCCAAAACAATTGCCCCATCCGGTTTCATCAAACCATAACAAAACGCCCGCCACCTTGCGGCAACGGGCGTTTTGAAATCCTTGCAACCAGCCTAGCGGAAGGCCGGTTCATCCAGCGAGCGCAATTTACGTGAATGCAGTTGATTGACCTCGGTACGCAGGGTATCGATGGTATCAAGCCCGATCTGAAGATGCTGACCGATACGCTGACGATAGAAATTATTCGCCATGCCAGGCAGTTTCAGTTCCCCGTGGACCGGTTTATCCGACACACAAAGCAACGTGCCGTAAGGAACGCGGAAACGGAAACCATTGGCCGCAATTGTCGCACTTTCCATATCCACCGCAATTGCCCGCGACTGGTTTAAACGCCCGAACAGCTCGCTATAGCGCAATTCCCAGTTCCGGTTATCGGTGGTTGCCACTGTACCGGTCCGCATGCGAGCCTTCATTTCGCGCCCTCTAAGGCCGGTGATCTTGGCTACCGAATTGGCAAGAGCCACCTGGACCTCGGCGATTGGCGGCACGGGAATCCACAGCGGCAAATCCGAGTCAAGCACATGGTCGTCACGGACATAACCATGGGCCAGAACATAATCGCCCAAAAGCTGACTGCGGCGCAGACCGGCACAATGGCCCAGCATCAACCAGCAATGCGGGCGCAGCACGGCAATATGATCGGTTGCCGTTTTCGCATTTGACGGACCAATACCAATATTAACCAACGTCACCCCAAGACCGTCTTCACGGATCAGGTGATAGGCCGGCATCTGTGGCAGTTGTTTGACAGGTTCACCACTTTCGTCCCAGCCCTTTGGCGCATTTTTACGGACATGGACCTTTGGCCCAGGTTCAACAAAGGCGACATAGGGGCTTTTGGGATCTTCAAGCTGCAACTTGGCGAATTCGATGAATTCATCGACATAGCGCTGATAATTGGTGAACAAAACAAACTTCTGGAAATGTTCTGGCAAGGTTGCTGTGTAATGACGCAGGCGCGCCAACGAGTAATCAACCCGTTCGCCCGAAAACAGCGACAGCGGCTTTGGCCCGTCGCTGTTACCGTAATGCACCCCATTGGCGATAGCATCATCGGTGCGCGCCAGATCAGGCATATCAAACACCAATTGCAACTGCCGAATATCGGTCGGGCCGATATTGTCAGTTGCCGTTTCAACCATGAACGGTAACGGGATCGGGCGATCAGACACGCCAACCACAACCGGGACATCGTGGTTTTTCAGCAGAAGTTCAATCTGTTCGCGATAATATTCTTCAAACAGGTCGGGGCGCGTGACCGTCGTGCCGTAAATGCCCGGATCACGCGGTGCGCCGTAGGACAATGTGCTTTCGACATGCAATTTCTCGGGCGGCACTTCTATCCCGAGATACGGGTAATAGGCGCGCACAGGCGAGCTTTGCTGGCCGTTTCCAAATCGGATGAATGCTTCGCGGACGGCCTCGGCACCAGTCGAATAAATATCCTTGATGCGGGCAATCGCCCTTTCGGCGTCGGTAAATTCAAACAGATCGCGAACCGATCCGTGAGCTCCGGATACCATCATAAATTGCTCCTTTTTCTTATTGTTGTATTGAGCAGGAGATTTATCACCGCCCGCCCGGACTCTGGCAACCCCCAATTCATGCATGGTCGGACACCAAAGCGGCATATCCGCCATACGCGATATAACCTTTCGCACCGGCAAGGGCGCATAAAACCGCGCAGCATGACGACATGCCGCCCCTATATGCCCACACGATTTTCAAGATTTCCAAATGACAGTTTTGAGGCGCGGACCATAACCCTGACGCGAGACAACCGGTCAGATGCTGGCCATGGTCGCCGATTCGCCACACGGCGTTCATTGCGCCACCCGGTGCAATGCGGACAAAAAAAGGGCCGAAACCAAGCGGTTTCGGCCTATTTCGGAGAAGGGCCTTAGACGTTGAGGGAAAAGACGATCAACTCCGATACACACTTTATCTGACCATTGGTCATCAAAGTCAATAAAATTTCGAAACAATACTGTGTTGCGTTACACGCATCATTCCTGCAGGTGCCCAGCCTCAGAGGCCAAAGACTTCAATTTACAAAGCCGTCGGTAAAGCGTCAGGTCAACTGTCCCGCCGTCACCTAAATGGCCTTTTTCGATATCCCGGACAATTCCTGCTGCACGCGGATCGTTTTGGACAAGGTTTTCAATATCGCGCCTGTCCTCGTCATTAATCGATCCGCGCACATAATTTTCAATGTCGTCCTTGCCATATATAGCAAGCACATAAGTCATTATGCCGCCTCCGCCACGAACCGCGATGCATGCTCACGTGCTTCAATCCGACCAACCGACGCACGCAACTTGCGACGGGCACGGCCCACACGGGATTTGACGGTACCGATCTCGACATTCATGTGTTCTGCCGCATCCTGATAGGAAACATCATCAACAGCGGTCAGCAAGATCGCCTCGCGTTCCTGCTCGGGCAATTCATCAAGAATGCGATCTGCATCCCGCAATTGAAGACGGGCCATCTGGTTACTGCCGTGACCATAGACATCGCCCAGATCATCCCAATCAACGTGGTGACCACGAGTCTTTTCCCGACGTTTGGCCGAAATGAATGTGTTGAACAATATCCGATGCAACCACGCCTTAAGGCTAGTGCCTTCCTCGAACTGGTCCTTCTTGCTGATCGCTTTCAGCAAAGTGTCCTGCACGAGATCCTGCGCAAGGTCCATGTTGCGAGTCAGCCGATAAGCATGGCGACGCAACGCGGGTACATGATCTTCAATTTCATTCATCACTTGCTCAGACATCACAACCTCCGTTTTTGGATGTCCTCACCCTAACAAAAGAAAATAATATTTAAAGTAAAATCGTATACTTAATCATAGTAACACTATCACTTTACTTCATAAACACAACATTATGAAGAAACACAACAAACATACTTGGATCAAATTCATGAACACACATAATAAACATCAGTTGTTTACTTTACGTAATCTATGTAAAGTGTGTTGACGCCATCAGCACCGCAAGATGGTTGTATTACGGAGAGAACGCAGGTAACGTAAGTTACTCAAAAATTCTCGAATGCATTGAATATCAATGGCTTCAGGCGTCTTTCAGGACGCCTGAACTTGACAAGGAACTCCGAGTGCCAAACTCGAAACGTACAGAAAAACTTCAAATCATGCTTGATGATGAAGAGTTAAAAGTCATCGATGACTGGCGGTTTGATCATCGTATGCCGACACGTGCGGCCGCAATTCGCGAATTGATCCGTCGCGGGCTTGTTTCCGAAGATGTCGAAGCCCCCGATACCGAGGGCAAAACCACCACCGATTTCCGTGTCGAACCCCAATAGTTTCGAAAAATAGCCCCAGAAAAAAAAGCCCGGTCAATTAAGCCGGGCTTTTTTCTGGCTATGTTCAATCATCTTTTTTGATCGAACAAGAACCACCTTTCGAGCTTTCCCCGGTAAAAATCCGCGCGACCCCGGCACCAAATCCAAGCACCAACACCCAAAGCCCGTAATAGCGCAAAGCACGCGATATGCTGATCGCAATTAAAAACAACCAAAACGGATATGCCGTTGCGCCCGCAGCAAGGGCAGCAAGCTGCATTGGCACCGGTGTGATGCTGATTGCAAAAACCACCCAAAAGCCGCCTGCCTGAAACTTCTGTTCGACTTCGTGAAAGACATCGCCCCCACCGACAAGATCAATCAGCGGGCGGGCAAGTTCATCAAACAGCCCAAAAGCCAAAAAATACAGAAATACCGCCCCCGCGATACTGCCGATCAATGTGACGGATGCCACCATCAATCCACGCTGGCGCGAAGCCGCCATCACCGGGGCAATCAGGACTTCAATCGGAACGGGAATGATGGTTGTCTCAAGAAATGATGCAATCCCGATCCCGCCAAGCCCCTTGCGCCCGGTGGCAAGTCTTTCAAGCCGTTGCTGCCATATTTTCCAAAACGTACGCACAGAACACCCACCATATATGTCATCACGTTTGAAATGCCCGGTTTCGGTTTGCATGTTTGCCTTTTAAAATGCGATCAAACACACAGCGGCCCGCCCAAAATGGGCGGGCCGCTGACACCCGGAACATCACTTCACCGAATTAAGGTTGTGATGTCTTATTCGGTGGCATGATCATCCGAGAGAGCTTTTTCGGCATTGTTTATGGCCTCAAGAGTACTTGCCTTGACGTTTTCCCACGTATCAGCGGATGCGTCCTGGGCATCTTCAAATGCCTCGCTCAGATTTTCGCTGGCGCCATCCCAGGCATTGGAAAGCTCATCAACGGCATCCTCGCTGTCTTCGTTGACCTGCGCGGACATTTCGTCATATTTCTCACCAAGCTGGTCGGATTTTTTCTCGACCCATGCCAAGAATTCGTTTTTCTGTTCATAGGTATATTCTTTGGCCTCGTCATATTTTTCCGCGGCCTTGTTACCCATTTTTTTGGCGTCCGATTTCATTGCGTCGTCGGTTGCCATGGTACCGGTCTGATCGGGGTTTGTTTGCCCGTCGGCATAAGCCGGTGCAGTCATCGCAACAGACATCATAATAGTACCAGCCATCAGAACAGTTTTATTAAGCATCACAACCTCCTAGTTCGTGAACAACAGCCCTTTTTCTTTGGCGCTGCTTATAACCACAAACGGATAGCGCAAAAGAATGTTCCAATTATGTTGATTTTAATTACTGGAACTTTTGTTTTTTACCGACGTTTCAAGGGCAAGCGTTTCGGACATAAACGATGACCTGATACGAATACACGATCGGGATCGGGATCACGGTACCGGGACGCGAAACAAAGACAGGAGTTCTCAAATGGCACAGAGCAAAATGCAGAACATCGCAAAAGAGTTCCCGGTAAAAACCGGCGTAGACCGCAAGGACCGCCGCGAATTGGCCAAAATGCTGACCAAGATCATTGGTTCATCGCACGTATTATATGCCAAAACGCGTGGCGTTCACTGGAACGTTGTCGGCCCGGCGTTTTATTCGCTGCATAAAATGACCGAAGAACAATACGAGGACCTGAACGAAGCGATTGACGAAATGGCAGAACGCATTCGCGCAATCGGCTTTCAGGCCCCGACCGGCCTTTCGGAAATGATGAACCATTCCGTAATTGCCGATCAGACCAAGCTTCTGCCGGCCAATGACATGGTCAAGGAACTGGTCGAGGATCATGACAAATTGTCGCGCTTGTTGCGTGATGGCGTGGCCGAAGCCGATGACGCCGATGACGTCAAGACCGCCGACCTTCTGACCGAACGTCTGGGCGTTCACGAAGAAGCTGCATGGATGTTGCGCGCCACCATTTCCTAGAACCTGACAGGGCAAAACCGGCATCAAATTACTGCCGGTTTTGCGTCGCAATCTTGCCGTTCTGATCCATTACCCTGACAGGCAAGACTTCCCGATCACCCCCGACGGAGGCATTCAGGTGAAATCAACTGATCTGAGCGGCAAGGTTTGCATCCTTTTAACACGGCACAAGATGCCCGACGAATGGCGCGATAATGGTGCTGAACCATTGCGCGCCGTCTTTGAAGATGCCGGTTACACCGCCGAACTTGAATTATGCGACGATCCGGGTGCCATCAACGCATATATCGAAACGGCCTGTGTGCCGGGCGATGTTGTTGCGATTGGCGGCGGCGACGGTACAATCAATGCCGTAATTGATACCGTGATCAAGGCAGGCGTGATCATGATCCCCCTGCCACTTGGCACGGCAAATGACTTTGCGCGCAGTCTTTATATCCCTGACGATATCCTGATGGCGGCACGTGCAGCCATCAACGGCCAAATCGCGATGCTTGATATCGGGCGGGTCAATGGGCAAAGCTTTGTGAACGCCGCCAGCATCGGCGTTCCGGCCGATGCCCGCAAGCGCATTGACCCCGATCTTAAGCGTTGGACCGGTGCCATCAGTTATGCGGTTGCCAATTGGCAAAGCTGGCACGAAATGAAGCCGCTTGATCTTACCGTCACTTGCGGCAATGCATCACCACAGGATTTAAAGCTGCGCCAATTGACAGTAACCAATGGCCAGTATTTTGGCGGTGGATTACGTCCACGTGAAAACAAGCGCCTTGATGACGGCAAGTTGCATATGTTTGCGATTCAGGCCGATGTCGACACCCTTTCGGGGATGGATATTGCCGCCGAATTACTATTTGGGTCGGTTGATGACAGCCGTTATGCCATCTCGCGCGAGTGTGATCGCATTCAGGTCGACGGGGCAGAGGGGGAACCGATTCTGGCAGATGGTGAAATTATCGGTGAACTACCCGCCTGTTTTGAGTTGGAAGCAAAAGTTCTTCCGGTATTTGCCCCCAAAGCCTTTCAGAATGAAACGGATAAAACCGGCTTGTTCGACGGACATCAAATCGTCAATGACATTACCCTTGATGCGGTTGGGCTATCATTTAGGCTGTATGCAGTTTATCCGATGGCAAGCGACAGTCAGCTAAAATCAATCTGTCATGACGCGGCAAACCATCTGCGCGATATCAATCGACGGCTTGAGCTGGCATTGCGTCCTTATGGCTTGCCAACATCATCCCTCGATCCGGATTTACAAAGCCTTGAACAGCTTCGCGACCGGGCGATGTCTTGGATGCTAAGCGATGCCGATCAACGCCTTGCCCGTGGTTTATTGACCCAGTCTGGTCAAATTGCCGCTGCATTGGAAAATTGCCCGATGGACAAAATACCAGACGATATTTCGCAACCCCTATCAGACATGCAGGCATTAATTGCGGATATGGAAAAACGACTGGAAACCATCGAGACATAATGTAAAAGGCGGGGAAACCTGCCTTTTACATATTCTATCAGCCGTTTTCCCGTCTCAACCTTCCCGGCCTGCAAGGCCGTTGGCAAAAGATTGGGCTTCGAACGAGCGCAGGCAATGTAACCACGTTCAAGCCACCGACTCCGTATACTTGCACAGTCTCAGAACTTGCTTTTGCTAAGAACTTAAACTTCTAGGCCGTCACCCTGCGAACTAAAGCTTTCTCAATGATGTCAGTATGTTCGGTGCCCCACTCGCACAAGGGGATCAAAGCGTCTGCCAGCGTAAAACCAAATGGCGACAGCTCGTAAACCACGCGAGGTGGAATTTCCTTGTAGTCCGTTCGCACCACAATACCGTCCGCCTCAAGTTCCTTGAGTTGCTGAATCAACATTTTGTCACTCACCCCGCGTACGCAGCGCTTTAGCTCGCCGTAGCGTTTGGGATCTTTGGCAAGGAAGAACAAAATCAAGGGTTTCCATTTCCCTGAAACCACACGAAGGGCGGCATCAAGACCACAGATGAAGGGCGTGGTTGAAGAACGAACTGTTGACATAACCATACTTACCAAAAGGTGCATACTTGTTAAAAAGTATGTTGAATCGTATCGTTGGTCAACCCTAATGAAGGAAACCAGTGATATGACCAAACTTACAGGAAAGATCGCCCTGATCACGGGCGGAGCAAGCGGTATCGGCCTCGCCTCGGCAAAGCGTTTCGTCGCGGAAGGTGCTTTCGTCTATATATCCGGGCGACGCAAAGATATCCTTGATGCCGCCGTAACAGAAATCGGATCAAATGTTCGCGGCATTCAGGCCGACATCACCAATGCTGATGATCTCGACCGCCTGATAGATACGATCAAGGCCGAAAAGGGACATTTGGACATTCTGTTTGCAAATGCAGGCGTCGGTGAATTTACCCCACTCGGAAAAATTACATCCGAACATTATGATTACACCTTCAATATCAACGTCAAAGGCACACTCTTCACCGTTCAGAAAGCCTTACCGTTACTCAAGCCTGGCAGCTCAATCATCCTGACAGGCTCAACCGTTGGCGTAATGGGAACCCCCGCGATGAGTGTTTACAGTGCATCGAAGGCAGCCGTGCGCAATCTTGCACGAAGCTGGGCACAGGATCTTCGGGGAACTTCAATCCGGGTGAACGTCCTAAGTCCAGGAGCGACAAAAACCGACAAGGTTATAGAGCTTCTAAACCCGGAAATGCTTGAAAGCCTCGCCAAAGGCGCCCCGCTTGATCGCGTCGGCGACCCAACAGAAACAGCCGCTGTCGCAGCGTTTCTTGCCTCTGATGACAGCAGCTTCATGACGGGAAGTGAAGTCTTCGTCGATGGTGGCTACGCACAAGTTTAGTCTTTGAGGAGCGATTTTCCGTTGATGAGGATCGCTCCTCAATTGTTTTGAGAGCGGGGACCACGCCGTTGAACCTCAAAATAGCCTGGCCTCAACTGAGCGCGATCTTAGGGCGCAATCATACCCGCAACTCAAGCTGTTTTAATCTTCAAGTCCGGCAAGGCTGCGGGCAAAGGATTTGGCATCAAACGGACGAAGGTCTTCGGCACTTTCGCCAACGCCAATGGCGTGAACCGGTTTGGCAAATTTTTCGGCCAATGCAACAACAACACCGCCCTTGGCGGTACCGTCAAGCTTGGTCACGATCAGCCCCGTAATATCGGTCGCCAGGGAAAAGACTTCGACTTGGGAATGGGCGTTCTGACCGGTGGTGGCATCAAGCACCAGCAAGGTGTCATGCGGGGCGGTTTCATCGCGCTTGTGGATCACACGGACGATCTTTTTCAGCTCATCCATCAGATGGGCCTTATTCTGCAAACGACCGGCGGTATCAATCAGCAAAAGGTCATAACCTTCGCGCTGTGCCTGATCAATGGCATCAAAGGCCAATCCGGCAGCATCCGCACCGGCATCACGTGCGATAACCGGGCAACCGGTCCGTTCGCCCCAAACTTTAAGCTGTTCGACCGCAGCCGCGCGGAATGTATCGCCCGCCGCCATCATGACCTTTAGTCCCTGATCACGATAGGTTTTGGCAAGCTTGCCAATCGTGGTGGTCTTGCCCGATCCATTGACCCCGACAACCAGAACCACATGCGGCTTCTTGCCCGGATCGATGACCAGCGGCTTTGCCACCGGCTCAAGGATCTTGGCGACTTCGTCAGCGATGAATTCTTGAATTTCTGCGCTATCGACTTCTTTGTCGAAACGGGTTTTGGCAAGCTCGGCACTAAGTTTGGCCGCCGTTGCAACACCAAGATCGGATGTGATCAGAAGATCTTCGAATTCTTCCAGCGCCTCGTCATCAAGACGGCGCTTGGTAAAGATATCAGCAATCCCGGTGGTCAGCTTCGAGGAGGACCGTTTCAACCCGTCTTTCAGTCGGGCAAACCAGTTTCTTTTCCCCTCTTCACTCATCCCGCAAGCTCCGCTTTCAATTTTCCGTCTTCAAGGCCAATAACCTTGGCCTTTGCAATTGTGCCCGGTTCTATCACGCGATCCAGCAGAACGGGAGCAAAATGCTCGGTGTGGCCGGTATTTTCCTTTTCCACCAAGACATTCTCGGTCAAGCCGATGCGTGATTTCAGGAAATTGTTTAATTGTATTTCACCGGCATCGCGCAGCGCCCCGGCACGTTCCTTGCGGATGTCCTTGGCCACCTGTGGCATACGCGCCGCTGGCGTCCCCGGACGCGATGAATAAGGAAAGACATGCAGGTAAATCAAACCGCATTCATCCACCAGACGCAGGGTGTTTTCCGCCATTTCATCGGTCTCGGTCGGGAAACCGGCAATGATATCGGCGCCAAATGTCACATCCGACCGAAGACCGCGCACTTTTTCACAGAAATCGATAACATCCTGACGCAGATGGCGACGTTTCATGCGTTTCAGCACCATATCGTCACCGGCCTGCAAACTGATGTGCATATGCGGCATCAGGCGTGGTTCGATGGCGATCAGACGAAAGATATCATCATCGACTTCGACCGGATCAACCGATGAAATGCGCAAACGCGGCAATTCCGGTACCTGTGCCAGCAGGCGACGTGTCATCTGGCCCAGTGTCGGTTTACCCGGCAGGTCATGCCCATAAGATGTGATATCCACCCCGGTCAGGACAACTTCACCATAACCATTGGCAACCAGTTCTCGGACCTGGGTGACAATTTCGCCCATCGGGACACTGCGTGAATTGCCACGGCCAAACGGGATGATGCAAAACGTACAACGGTGATCACAGCCATTCTGGACTTGAACAAAAGCACGCGCGCGACCTTCAAATCCCGACACCAAATGACTTGCAGTTTCTTCGACCGACATGATGTCATTGACCACAACACGCTCGTGTTCCGGCATCAGGAAGGTTTCAGCCTTCATCTTGCTGTCATTGCCAAAGATACGGTCGATTTCAGGCATCTTGGCAAATTTGTCAGGATTGACCTGAACCGCACAGCCGGTCACAAAAATCTTGGCATCGGGGTTTTCGCGACGCAGGCGTCGGATGCTTTGGCGCGCCTGACGTTCGGCCTCGGTCGTGACGGCACATGTATTGATAATGATCGCATCATCAAGACCGGCATTTTTGGCATGGTCGCGCATCACCTCTGATTCATAGGTGTTCAGGCGACAACCAAATGTTACGACGCGCGGCTCTTTCATGCTCGCCCTTTTGCTATCCGGAAAACGTTTCCGCAGGCGCGGCCCGATGATTTGCCTGCTGCCATTACGGAATGCCCGGCAAGGCCAATCACCTTGTCGAGCGCTGGTTACATACGCTTTTAGCCATTTTAATGCAAGCCCACCGGCTTCATAGCTCGCATGCAGTGAAAGCGGCGATTGCACCAAAGAACAGCATAGGGAAATTATATAGCAGCGAAAATACGATCCTGCCGCTTAGTGTTGCATGGTTTCATCATGCTAACACCATTGCGATACAATAACGCAAGTCATAGACCTGCGACAAGTTGTGAGAACGCAAGGCAGTAACGGCTACCTCGACATAATCCTAATTTTTTGAAACCAAAGACGCGCCGTTATCATAACACCTGCGCCACATGCGTGGATTACACTATGTTATCGAAAATGGATTCAACAGCAGAACGCAATCAAACGACTGTTTTTGGGGGATATGCCGGGGTTAGCTCCCCCGGATCATTGTCCCTGCGCCACGCTCGGTGAACAGTTCAAGCAAGACCGCATGCGGTGCACGGCCATCGACAATTACCGCGGCCTCAACCCCGTTGCGAACCGCATCCATGCAGGTTTCGGTTTTCGGAATCATACCGCCCGAAATCGTGCCGTCGGCAATCATTGCGTTGATACTGTCGATATCGGCGTCACGCACCAGCTTCTTTTCTCCGTCAAGGATACCCTTGACGTCGGTCAGCATATAAAGGCGACGGGCACCAACAGCCTTTGCAATCGCACCGGCAGCCGTATCGGCATTGATATTATATGTCTGACCATCATCACCAACCCCGATGGGGGCAATTACCGGAATAATATCGGTATTGGTGAAACAGCTCAGCACATGCGGATTGACTTCAATCGGTTCACCGACGAAACCAAGATCAAGCACTTTTTCGATATTGCTTTCCGGGTCGCGCTTGGTGCGCTGTAATTTCCGGGCCTTGATCAAATGCGCATCCTTGCCGCAAAGACCAACGCTAACGCCGCCTGCCCGGTTGATATTCGAAACGATTTCCTTGTTGATCTTGCCCGCCAGAACCATCTCGACCACATCGATTGTCTGTTGATCGGTTACACGCAGACCATCAACAAATTCCGACTGGATGTTAAGCTGCTGAAGCATCTGGCCAATCTGAGGACCGCCGCCATGAACAACAATCGGGTTCATGCCAACTTGCTTTAAAAGAACCATATCCTGGGCAAACAGACGCGCCAATTCCGGATCACCCATGGCATGGCCGCCATACTTGACCACAATCGTCTGCCCGTTATAGCGCCGCATATAGGGAAGAGCTTCGGACAAAACCTTTGCGCGCGCCAATGTCCTATAGGCATTGGACTCCGAGTTTTCTTCCTCAGAACGGATTTCTTCGTTCATCTCTTTTCCCCAATCGTTATACGAGCGCTGTCGGGTTATTATAGCAACATTGCGATCTCTGCGCGAAGCGCCTCAAGTCCAGTGCTTTTTTCGCTTGATGTTGCAAAAAGCTTCGTCAGGGCGGCAGGATGTTTTTTCACCCCTTCGACCACTTCACGAATACGCTTTTCCATCTGACCTTTTTTAAGCTTGTCTGCCTTGGTCAAAACGATCTGATAAGACACAGCGGACTCATCAAGCATCTTCATCATTTCAAGATCGGCTTTCATAAAGCCGTGCCGGGAATCGATCAAAACAAACACACGACGAAGCGTCACACGCCCGCGCAGATATTGTTTGATCACCCCCTGCCAGGTCTCGACGATATCCTTGGGCGCCTGGGCAAAACCGTAGCCCGGCAAATCCACAATATTAAGCGCACCATCAAGATCGAAATAGTTCAACTGCTGGGTTCGACCGGGCGTGTTAGATGTCCGCGCCATATCCTTGCGGCCGGTCACGGCATTAAACAAGCTCGATTTCCCGACATTGGACCGACCCGCAAAGCAGATCTCGATTTTGTTTTCGGGCGGCAACTGTTCTAGGTTTGCAACACCCAACATGAAGGTAACCGGGCGGGAAAACAGTTTCCGCCCGGCTTCGATCTGTGCCGATTCAAATGTCGGAATTGCAGTTGCCGATGGCAATTTTTCTTCAGTCATTGTCGTTCCTTGAGCCCCGCACGAGCGTTAAAACACCCTGCGGGGAAGAGATGGGGGGATTAAACCCCCATCTTGTACATAATATAGCGCTGCTGCATGATCGACAGCGTGTTATTCCATGCCCAATAGATCACAAGACCTGCCGGGAAGCTTGCCAGCATGAACGTAAAGATCAGTGGCAAGAACATCATAATCTTCGCCTGGGTCGGATCAGCCGGCGCCGGGTTCAGTTTCTGCTGCAGGAACATGGTAATCCCCATGATCAACGGCCAGACACCGATCATCAACATCTGCGGCGGATCAAACGGGATCAAACCAAACAGATTAAACAGCGACGTCGGATCCGGTGCCGAAAGGTCCTGAATCCAGCCAAAGAACGGTGCATGACGCATTTCGATGTTCACGAACAGCACTTTGTAAAGCGCGAAGAAGACCGGAATCTGAACCACAATCGGCAGGCAACCCGAAGCCGGGTTAATTTTCTCGCGCTTGTAAAGCGCCATCATTTCCTGCTGCTGACGCTGACGATCATCCTTGAATTGCTCGCGCATCTTGGTGATCTGCGGCTGCAGCTTTTTCATCGCACTCATGGATTTGTACGATTTATTCGCCAGCGGGAACATCACGGCCTTTACCAGAACGGTAAAGATCAGGATGGATACGCCAAAGTTGCCAACCAGATGGTTCAGCCACTGCAAGAACAGGAAGAACGGTTTGGTCAGGAAGTAGAACCAGCCGAAATCAATTGCGAGATCGAAATTCGTAATCCCGAATTCATTGGCGTACTGATCGAGTACCGAGACTTCCTTGGCACCGGCAAACAAACGGGTTTCAGATGCCGCTTCGGCACCGACAGCAACCGTACGTGCCGCACCAAGATAGTCGGTCTGGAACTTGTCCGCATTATCCGCAACATGATGGCTAAAACGTGTCGTCAGCTCTTCATCCGAAGACGGTGCCAGCGCAACCAGCCAGTATTTGTCGGTAAAGCCAAGCCAGCCGCCGGTGGTTTTTTTCTCGACGTCACCATCCTCGACCAGATCCTGGTACTTCATTTCGGTCAGTGTGCCGTCGATCACGCCCAGCGGACCTTCGTGCAGAATATAGAAACCTGCGGTCTTTGGCTCCCCCTTGCGCGAGATCAGGCCGTACGGATACAGCGTAACATCAGAACCACCGTCGTTTTTCACCGACTGCTTGATCGAGAACATGAAGTTCTCGTCAATCGAAATTTCGCGTTTAAAGGTCAGGCCATTGCCGTTGTCCCAGCTCAGCGTCACCGGTGTTGCCGGCGTCAACTCGTTGGAACTTGCGGTCCAGCGGGTATCGCTGTTTGGAACACCAACGGTCTTATCCGCAGCAACCCAGCCAAATTCAGCGAAATACGCATTATCGCTGCCGGTCGGGTTCAAAACATGGATCAGCGGGCTGTTGGGTTCTTCAGTCTCACGGTAATCTTGAAGCTGAATGTCATCAATCATGCCGCCAACCAGACGAATCGAACCTTCGACACGCGGGGTTTCGATCTTGATACGCGGGGATTTGGCCAGCGCATCATCGCGATTGACAACCGGTGCAGCAAGTTGCTGCTGCCCACCGGGCACGCTTGGCGCATTCGACGCCGCCTGCGGGGTGTTGGTGCCGTTCACGTCAAGCTGTTCGCGAACCTGCGCTTCCTGAACCTGAGGATCAGGTTCAGGCGCAAAAAAGAATTGGAACCCGACAAGGATCACGACCGAAGCAGCAATCGCAATCCACAGGTTACGTTGTTCGTTCATCGCCTCTTTCCGCTTTCGTCCGGCGGCGCAGCACGCCTGACCGGTATTCTATTTACATGACGAAAGCGCCGTAATCCGGGGATTATGATCCTCCGACGGCGCTTTATTTTGTTCACAGCCACATCCGGGCACGGGATCATAACCATGACCACCCCATGGATGGCAACGCATTATCCGTTTAAAACCCATCCAGCCGCCTTTTATTGCCCCATGACGGGCAAGGGCCTCCATCATATAAGCCGAACAGGTCGGCTGATATCTGCAGGACCACCCGATATAGGGCGATAAAAAGAGCTGGTAGCCGCGAACAGCGAATTGAAGAAGGCGTGCCAAGAGGCCCACATCTGAACCGGGAAGATTACTCATTTCACCGAGTCTCCTGCCTTTGGTGCAGTACCGGATCGCGAACCGCGTCCCTTGCGGAAACGCGCGTTATCGACGGCAGAGGGTTTGGCATCCGGAATACGGCGCAGGGCAAATCGCATATCATCGACCAGTTTTTCAAATTCACGGTCAATGGTTTGGCTTCGACCAATCACGACATAATCCCAACCGGGCAATGCCATTTCGATCATCAGTTGATCTGCCACAGCACGCAAACGCCGTCGAACGCGATTGCGAACGACGGCTTTTCCCACCTTTTTGGTGACAGTGAAGCCGACTCGGGCGAGTCGATTTTCACCGGCGTATTCTGTGTCCGGTTTGATCCCGGGACGCGGTGCGCCTTGAAGGATCAATCCTTGTGTAACCCATTTCCGGCGGGTGCCTGCAACGCGAAGAAATTCTGCGCGCTTTTTCAAGCGTTCCACCGAAACGGTCACAACATTAGGCCGACAGACGCTTGCGGCCCTTGGCGCGGCGTGCGGTTAGCACACGGCGGCCACCGACGGTCGCGCTGCGGGAACGGAAGCCGTGGCGGCGTTTCCGTACGAGTTTGCTTGGCTGGTAGGTGCGCTTCACTGCACTTACTCCGTTCTAAAAGGTAATCCGATAAAATTCGAGGTCCGCTGTATAGGACTTCACACCATAGCTGTCAATCGCGACAGGGTGATTTCCCCCAGAAAACCGGCAATGTCGTCAAGATTGCGTCCCGACGGCATCCAAATCGTCTTTTCGTCACCACTCGATACGTTCGACATTGGAAAATGTCAACTCGCTTCCATCAGAAAACACAATGGTTCCCGACGAATCGGTGGAAAGTTCCATATAGTTGCTTTTTGATTTCGTTATGCTGCCCTCATCCAGAATCAAGGTCCAATCACTCGAATCGATATTGTTCCCGGTGGTGCTGTGCAACTCGATCACATCCGAGGTCCAACCACTCGCACCGCCGTCCACGTGATCTGATCCATCGCCCATATTAAAGATAAACAAGTCCGATCCGCCGCCGCCGTAAAGCTGGTCATCGCCGGCACCGCCGATCAAAGTATCGTCATCATCCCCGCCCAACAGCGTGTCGTTGCCATCGCCGCCAAGCAGCGTGTCACGCCCGTCACCGCCTTGCAGGGTATCATTGCCATCTTCGCCATAAAGCCGATCATTATCACCGCCCCCATCGATTGTATCGTCACCCGAACCGCCATAAAGCGTATCGCGCCCCCAACCGGTGGTCAGCGTATCGTTACCCGCACCGCCATCAAAATAGTTGTTACCACCATCGGCAGCCAGGATGTCATTCCCATCACCGCCCAGGAAGGTGTCATTGCCCCATCCGCCATGGATGGAGTCGTTACCACCTTCACCCCAAACAGTGTTGTCACCGCTACCGGCATCTATGCGGTCATTTCCGCCGCCAGCTGCGATTGTATCGTTTCCGTCGCCTGCGGTGATGCTGTCATCACCGCTGCCGGTATAGATCCTGTTGCGGCCCTCGCCACCGGTTACCGTGTTATTGCCATCCCCGGCACTAATATAGTCATCGTTACTGCCGACACTGATGGTGTCGTTACCAGTACCAGTCCAAACCTTGTTATCGCCTTCACCGGCACTGACGATGTTATCGCCGTCGCCGCCGACAATGGTGTCCCGGCCACTGCCACTATTGATCGTATCATTCCCGGCACCTGTCTGGACGGTATTATTGCCTTCATTGGCGTAAACGATGTTATCCCCGCCACTGGCATAGATCTTGTCATCACCACTGCCGGCGGTGACATAATCGTTTCCTTCACCGGCATAGATGGTGTTTCGCCCCTCGCCGCCATGAACGATGTCATTGCCAGCACCGGCATCGATATAATCGTTCCCACCATCGCCGGTAATGCTGTCATTCCCGGCACCGGCATAAACAACATCATCGCCGTTCCCGGCCCAGATCGTATCATTACCTGCATTGGTCGAGATGGTGTCGTTCCCACCCCCGGCCCCAACCGTATCGTCACCCGAACCGGTCACGAAGGTTTCGCTCCAATCGCGCCCCCATTTGACTTCGCCGGGGTCAACGACTTCCTTCTCAATCGTGACTTCCAGAATCGCTGTCGTACTCGCCGTATCCGAACCATCACGCGACTGTGCCGATACGACCAGTTCGAATGTACCGAAATAGTTACTTGCCGGGGACAAGGTCAAACCGGCCAGCTGAGCGACACTGAGCGTCCAGGTGCCGTTGCAGTTATCCGTTCCGGCCGACAGACGGGCACCGCTAGGCACACCGGAAATGGTCACCGTCAGGGTCTCGCTGCTATCGGTCAGACCGGCATCGATATCAAGTGCAACCGCGTTGCCCATATCCGCATTTACATCGTCAACATCAAGTGTCGGCGCATCGGCCACACCCGCAACGGCCACAGTAATGGTATCGCTAACTGATGCGCTGTCATCGCCATCATGTGACGTCACCTTAACGGTCAGATCAAAGCTGCCGCTATAATCGTCGCTTGGGGTGATGCTTAATCCATCAAGGTCGCCTGCATCCAACGTCCATGTGCCATCACCATTGTTCGTACCAGACGACAGGACCGCACCGTCGGGAACACCACTGATCGTGACGGACATTGTTTCGCTATTGTCAGACAAGCTGGCATCAATATCGAGGCTGATCGCCGAGTCCTCTTGGCCCGAAACGTCCGAAACACTCAAGGACGGGGTATCGGCGACCGCGCTGATATCTACATTGACCACCTGACTGATCGACGTCGTTTGACCACCGACACTCGACGTTGCCGTCACGCTCAGATCAAATGCACCACTGAAATCATCCGCAGGCGTAATCGTCAGACCATCCAGATTGGCCGCTGCCAATGTCCATGTCCCATCGCCATTATTGGTCCCGGCAGACAGGGTTGCACCATCGGGAACGCCCGAAATCACGATACTTAGCGTCGCAAGTCCACCGGGCAGACCAGACAAACCAGCATCGATATCAAGTGCAATCGCACCACTGTCTTCGACACCGGTAGCGTCACTGACGGTCAGGACCGGTGTTGCTGTGGCTGACGGGTTATAAATTTCACCATCGACATAGATTTCAAGTCTTTCGACATTGTCGACTTCAATACCAAGCGCATCAAGCCGCAGGTTATCATTATGACAACCACCGGAACCGACATGAGACTTAAGGTCCTGCAAGGCTTCAAACACACCTTCGGCCGCCAACTGTTCCGACGTCAGATACAGTTTCAGCGTATCAGTCCCTGAACCGCCATCAATAACGCCCGTACCTTCGGCTGTCAGGTCAACGCTATAGCGAATTTCATCGTTATTGCCCTCGCCATACAGCTTGTCATCGCCCGATCCGATCAGGATATCGTCGGAACTGCCGCCATAAAGCGTATCAGTGCCTTCACCACCATCTAGCGTGTCGGCGCCACTCCCCCCCATGATCGTATCGTCACCGGTACCGCCGAAAATACTATCGTTCCAGCTACCGCCATCAATATAGTCGTCCCCGGCCCCAGCATCGATGGTGTCCCGGCCGCTCCCGCCATAAATGGTATCGTCTCCGGCCCCGGACGAAATCGTGTCCTTGTCGTTGCGCCCGCTGATATAATCATCACCGTCACCGGTCGTAATCTCATCCCTGCCATTAGTCCCGATGACCGTCTGGCCTTCTGTTTCACTAATCTCAACCGTCAGGCTTTGTGAAACGCTTTGGCTATCGCTGCCATCGGTTGCTGTTGCGGTTACCGTCAAGTTAAACGACCCGCTAAAGTCATCAACAGGCGTGATCGTCAGACCTTCAAGCTGATCGGCGTTTAACGTCCAACTGCCGTCACCATTATCAGTCCCGCCCGACAGGGTTGCCCCGCTTGGAACGCCACTGATCGTGACAGAAAGAACTTCGCTGGCATCAGTCAGGGACGCATCAATATCAAGCGCAACCGCTTGACCTTCTGCACCCGACGCTCCGGAAACCTCAAGCAAGGGTAAATCTGCAACGGCAGCAACATCGACCATCACCGTGTCAGAAACCGTCGCAATATCAATACCATCACGCGATGTCGCTGTAATATCGACATCAAAACTGCCGCTAAAGTTTTCAGGCGGCGTGATGGTCAATCCCGCCAGATCACTCGTCGTCAGCGTCCAGGTCCCATCACCATTATCCGTCCCCGCCGACAGAGTCGCCCCATCCGGAACACCGGAAATGGTTACGGTCAGAACTTCGGAGCTATCTGTAAGACTTGCGTCAATATCAAGCGCAATGGCTTTATCTTCTTTGCCAGAAGCATCCGCCACATCCAGCGTTGGCGTATCGGTAACACCGGCAACATCAACCGTGATGCTATCACTCATCGTTGCAACATCGCTGCCATCAGCCGATTGCGCCGTCACACCGAGATCAAACGAACCGCTGAAGTCATCGGCAGGTGTAATCGTCAGACCTTCAAGGTCAGCAGCAGATAGCGTCCAGGTGCCGTCACCATTATTAGTCCCGGCAGACAGGGTTGCCCCGTCCGGCACACCGGAGATCGTCACCGTCAGAACTTCGGAGCTATCCGTCAGGCCAGCATCAATATCCAAAGCAATGGCGCTGTCTTCTTTGCCAGAAGCATCGGCAACATCAAGGGTTGGCGTATCGGCAACGCCGGTAACGTCAACCGTGATGCTATCGCTCACCGTCGCAACGTCTTCACCGTCCGCAGATTGCGCGGTAACAGCAAGATCGAACGACCCGCTGAAGTCATCGGCAGGTGTAATCGTCAGACCTTCAAGATCAGCAGCAGATAGCGTCCAGGTGCCGTCACCATTATCGGTTCCGGCAGACAAGGTCGCCCCATCCGGAACACCGGAAATGGTAACTGTCAGGACTTCACTGGAATCTGTCAGATTGGCATCGATATCCAGTGCAATCGCAGAATCTTCGTTACCCGATGCATCCGAAACATTTAATGTCGGGGCATCGGCGGCGTCTTCAACGGTGATATTCTGTGTTTCCGTAACAGATTTGGTATCGGTTCCATCAGTCGCAGTAGCCGTGACAGTAAGATCAATGCTACCCCGGAAATCGGACGGAGTGGTCAACGTCAAACCTTCCAGATCAGCTGGTGCAAGCGTCCAACTGCCATCCGAATTATGCGTCCCTGCGTTCAAGGTCGCGTCTTCAGGGACACCGGTGATGGTAATGCTGAGAGTTTCCGACCCATCTGTATCATTAAGGGCTGCATTGATGGTCACCGGATAAGCAATGCTCGCGGTTTCGGAGGACTGCACCAGATCAGAATTTCCAACCACAACGCCGTCACCAAACGAAATTGCTTCGATATGGTTTACGGTCAACATCTTGCCCGTATCAAGATCAATGATCTGCGTGTTGATAACGCCCTGATTGGCCGTGTAGTTCTGTAATGAATAGGACGTGGACGGCTTGCCAAGATACAGAACATCATCGCCAGAACCGCCATCAAGTGCGGAAGTTTGGCCAATGTCGCCATTAATCGTCAGACTGTCATTGCCATCACCCAAACGAATGTTATTGCCCAGATTGGTATCCCCGTTCAGGACGACATCATCGTTCCCGCTACCGAGATCAAACTGCTCATTCATGTTCAGATCACGGTCGATGACAAAGGTATCATCGCCATTCGTCCCATGGTGGTTCGAACCACCATTATCAACAAAATCGTTTTGTCCGGCGCCACTGTCCGTCCCCGTCGCAGTGCCCGCACCAATCGAAACGCTTAGGCTTGGAGCATCGGCAACAGCCGCAACATCAACCGTGATGCTATCGCTAACAGTTGCAACATCGCTGCCATCGGCAGACTGAGCTGTAACACCAAGATCAAACGATCCGCTGAAGTCATCAGCTGGCATGATCTTCAGACCATCAAGCTCAGAGCTCGACAGCGTCCAGGTGCCGTCACCATTATCCGTCCCGGCAGACAGGCTTGCGCCATCCGGCACGCCGGAGATCGTTACCGTCAGAACTTCGGAGCTGTCCGTCAGACCGGCATCAATATCGAGCGCAATCGCGCTGTCTTCTTTGCCCGAAGCATCGGCAACATCCAGCGTTGGCGCATCGGCAACGCCGGC
>TARA_R110000868_G_scaffold35549_1_pt1 | contig 58409 bp, 64 predicted proteins | sample TARA_R110000868 | Tara Oceans TARA_R110000868 (sample SAMEA4397489) | marine metagenome | biome: Polar Biome; feature: [SRF] surface water layer (ENVO:00010504); material: water (ENVO:00002006), including particulate matter (ENVO:01000060) such as... | depth 5 m | reverse complement strand
CTGATAGCCCTGCGGCAGATCGGGATAGAAGTAATTCTTGCGGTCAAAGCGCGAGAAGAGATTGATCTGGGCGTTGAGTCCGAGACCGGTCTTCACGGCCTGCTCGACAATGGCGTGATTGATCACCGGCAGCATGCCCGGCATGGCCGCATCGACCAGCGAGACGTGGGTGTTGGGTCCGGCGCCAAAGCCCGTCGCCGCTCCGGAAAAGAGCTTGGAGTTGGAAACGACCTGGGCATGCACCTCAAGACCCATGACGACTTCCCAGTCGCCGGTGGAGCCGGTGATGCGATAGGTGTGTTCACTCATGTCGATCTCACTTCTTCCAACTCGTCGCGGATGCCCGTCGGCAGGTCACCCGGATTATCGCCCACATCCACGGCCCGACGACACTAGTCGTCATCGTCCTCGTCATCATCATAGGGCGGCGGGGCGAGCCCCGCGGCCTCATTTTCCATCGCCGCGACGGCGATCCGCCAGCCCAGAGCCGCCATGATGCCAAACAGCAATATGGCCACGCCGGTCGCCATCAGGATGATCTCCCAGATGAGCGGCCAGCCCAGATCCAGCTTGCCGGCCACCAGCGCCGCGCCCACGATGCAGACCAGCACGCCGAGATAGATTGACGGGCGGATCAGCCGGACAGCGGCAGGAGGTGCAGGCGTCTCGCTCATGGCTGGCGCGGTGCCGGCGTCAGCGCGGTCCAGCTGATGCGGATCGCGGCATAGACCAGCGCCAGGCCGATCGGCATCAACCCGATCGCCCACAGATTGGGCATCACCCCGGCAAACATCGCTCCGACCACCGTACCGGAGGAATACACCATCGGCAGACCAAACAGCGCACACATCAGCGCGATCACCATCAGCACGACGCGGTCGGTGATGCTGCGCTCTGGCGGCGTGGCTGGAGGCGCGCTCGGCGGTGTCTCTGCGGGTTCGTCGCTCATCGCCCTACCACCATTTCGCCGGCTTGGCGGTGAAGCCGGCGGCATCTTCCAGCGCGGCGCCGACGGTGATCATGGTTTCCTCGTCGAGCGCGCGGGTGATGATCTGCAGCCCCAGCGGCAGGCCATCCTTGTCGAGCCCGGCGGGCACCGACATGGCGGGCACACCGGCCAGATTGGCGGTCACGGTGAAGACGTCATTGAGATACATCGCGATCGGATCATTCGACTTGGAGCCGAGCGCGAAGGCCGCCGACGGCGCTGACGGGGTGAGGATGGCGTCGACCTTTTCGAAGGCGGCGTCGAAATCCTGCAGGATGCGCGTGCGCACTTTCAGGGCGCGCAGGTAATAGGCGTCGTAATACCCGGCCGAGAGCACATAGGTGCCAATCATGATGCGGCGCTGAACCTCGGTGCCGAAACCGGCCGCGCGGGTCTTCTCATACGTATCCGTGAGGTCATGGCCCTCGACGCGATTGCCGTAACGCATGCCGTCATAGCGGGCGAGGTTGGACGAGGCCTCGGCCGGCGCGACGATGTAATAGGCCGGCAGGGCATATTTCGTGTGCGGCAGGGAGATGTCGACGATCTCGCAGCCGGCGGCCTTGAGCCACTCAATGCCCTGCTGCCAGGCCTTCTCTATCTCTTCCGGCATGCCATCGACGCGGTATTCCTTCGGCACGCCAATGCGCAGGCCCTTCACCGAACGCCCGCAGGCGGCGACGAAATCGGGCACATCATTGGGCAAGGACGTCGAGTCCTTGGGATCATGCCCGGACATGGACTGCAGCAGGATGGCACTGTCCTTGACCGTCTTGGCAAAGGGGCCCGGATGGTCGAGCGAGGAGGCAAAGGCGATCACGCCCCAGCGCGAGGTGCGGCCATAGGTGGCCTTCACGCCGACAGTTCCGGTGAAGGCGGCAGGCTGGCGGATCGAGCCGCCGGTATCGGTGCCGGTCGAGCCAAAGCAGAGATCGGCCGCGACAGCGGTCGCTGAGCCGCCCGACGAGCCGCCCGGCGTGAGCATTTCGCCCTTGGCACCCTTCCAGGGATTATTCACCGGACCCGTGTTCGAGGTCTCGTTGGACGAGCCCATGGCGAATTCATCCATCGAGGTCTTGCAAAGGAAGACCCCGCCCTGATCCCACATCGAGCGCGTCACCGTGCTCTCATAGGTCGGCTTGAAGCCTTTCAGGATGTTGGACGAGGCCGAGGTCGGCACGCCTTCAACGGCAAACAAATCCTTGATCGCCAGCGGAGCGCCTTCCAGCATGCCGCCCTCACCACGCGCCAGACGCGCATCGGAGGCAGCCGCCATGGCCATGGTCTTGTCGGCATCAAAGGCCGTGAAGGCATTGAGCGCGCCCTGCGCCGACTGACAGGCGGCCAGCGCTTCGGTGGCGAGCTCGGTCGCGGACACGTCGCGCGCCCGCAGCTTGGCGGTGACGGCATCGAGGGAGAGTTTGAGAAGATCGCTCATCGGTATCTATTCCACGCTCTTGGGCACAACGAAGAAGCCGTCTTCGGCACTGGGCGCATTGGCCAGGATCTGGTCGCGGATATCGCCGTCATTGACCACGTCATCGCGTTGCGGCAGCGGGAATTTGACCGGCGTCGTCATGGGCTCGACACCGGCGACATCGACCTCATTGAGCTGCTCGATCCAGGCCAGGATACCGTTCAACTCGCCGACCAGCGTGTCGATACGATCCTTCGGTTCGGCAAGGCGTGCGAGCCGCGCAATACGGCGCACATCATCGGCGGTGACGGACATGGAAGTAAGCTCCGGACAAACGAAGCAGGATGAGTAGCAACACGCCTTCGCAGGTGCAAGAAAGCTTGACGGCAAAGCGCACGCGGAACATCAGGTAATCATGGCCCTGATTGACCTCGCCGACCTGCCGCAAGGCCCGCTGCTCGCGCTCGATCCGGGATCGAAGACAATTGGTGTGGCGGCCTGCGGCGCCTCGCGTGGCCTGGCCACCCCGGTCGAGACCATCCAGCGCACCAAGTTTACGCATGATGCAGCGCGCATTTTCCAGCTCTATGACGAGCGCAAGGCTGTCGGCCTGGTGATCGGCCTGCCCTATAATATGGACGGCTCGGAAGGCGCGCGGGCCCAATCATCCCGGGCTTTGGCGCGCAATCTGATCAATCTGCGCGACATCCCCATCCTCTTCCAGGATGAGCGCCTCTCCACCTTCGAGGCGACCGAAGCCCTCATCGCGGCGGGCATGCGGCGCGAACGCCGCAAACAGGTGATCGATGCCCATGCCGCCGCCAATATCCTGCGAAGCGTGCTCGACCGTCTGGAGGTCCTTGGACAGTGAACCCGATCTTCCACGCCCTCTTCCCGATTTTCGGGGTGATCTTCCTCGGCTGGGCCCTGCGGCGCTCGCGCCTTCTGCCCGAGGGCAGCTGGGGACCGATCTCGCGCCTCGCTTATCTCGGTCTCTCGCCAGCCCTCCTGTTCACTGCCATCGCCCGCGCCGACCTCTCCTCGGTAACGCTCGGCCCTTTCCTGATGGCCGCGATACTCGGCTTCCTCGCCATGGCCGTGATCATGCTGGCCCTGAAGCCGCTGCTCAAAGTGCCCGATCCGACCTATACCAGCGTCTTCCAGGCCGTGTGCCGCTGGAACGGCATGCTGATCCTGGCGCTGGGCATTTCGCTCTTCGGGGCCGAGGGCGAGATCCTGGTGGCGCTGGTCATGGTCGTCTCCATCCCGCTGGTGAATATGGAATGCGTCGCAGCCCTCGCCGTCTGGGGTGAAGGCTCATCGCCCAATTGGCGCTCCATCCTCTACCGCATCGTGACCAATCCGCTCATCCTCGGCTCGGTCGCCGGCGGCGTGGTCAATCTCGGCCATATCCCCGTGCCGCTGCCGATCTCCGACACGCTGGCCCTGATGGGACAGGCCGCCCTGCCGCTCATCCTGCTCTCGGTCGGTGCGGGCCTCAGCTTCGCCACCATCCGCGCCCGGCCCAAACTCCTCGCCCTCTCGGTCTTTCTCAAGCTGATGATCGGCCCGCTGGTCTTCTACGGCGTCGGCAAGGCCCTCGGCCTGGAAGGCGTGCCGCTGACCATCCTCCTGCTCACAGGCTCCTCACCCGGTGCCGGCTCGGCCTATGTGCTCGCCCAGCAAATGGGCGGCGATGCGCCCTATTCCGCCGGCGATATCACAGCCTCGACCCTGTTCTGCTTCATCACCATCCCTTTCTGGCTCTGGCTGCTGGGCTAGAGGCTCGGGCGACACGCACCTTCTCCGCGAGGAGAAGGTGGTCCGCAGGACCGGATGAGGCGGGCAATCTCCACCGTCGACGAGCACGCCCTATGGATGCTCGCTTGGACAGCCCGCGCAAATCAACTAAACGCAATCCAGCCCCAACCGCGGACCCCGCCCATGCGCATCACCCTGATCCAGCTTGACCAGACCGGCCCGCGCCTCGCCGACCGCTTCGAGCGCTATCCGGCGCAATTCCAGACCCTGTTTGCGGCCGCCGGGGCAAATTTCGACTGGGACCGGATCGATATTCTTGACGGTGCCGCCTTCCCCGATCCAGTCGGCCTTGAGACCATCCTTATCACCGGCTCGAAATACGGCGTCTATGACAGCCCCGTCTGGATCGAGCCGCTGCGCGCCTTCATCCGCGCCGCCTATGCCGCAAAGACGCCGATGCTGGGCATTTGCTTTGGTCACCAGATCATGGCCGATGCGCTGGGCGGTGATGTCCGCCTCGCCCCCAATGGCTGGCAATTGGGCCGTCAGCACTACCGCCTGATCGATCCGCCCGCCGCATTCCGGGGCCTGCCCGCCGAGATCGACCTGCTCGCCAGCCATCAGGACCAGGTGCTCGTGCCGCCCGCCTGCGCGACCACCTTCCTCGCCTCGCCCGGCTGCCCGCATGCGGGCCTGGTCTATGAGAGCGGTGCCGCCATTAGCCTCCAGCCCCACCCGGAATTCAGCCGCGACTACACCGCCGCCCTGGTGGGTATGCGCGAGGGCGATCCCCTCCCTGCTGAGGAGGTCGCCGCGCTGGTGGACGACATCGCCGGCCCCGTCGATGATCTGGCGGTCGCCCGGGCCCTGATGCATTTCCTCACCGACACCTGAGCGGCTGCGCCTCAGGCCGTCACCCCTTCTGCCTCCGCCAGCTGATGCCGCAATTGCCGGATCGCACCGGCGAGCGCGCCATTGCCCTTGATGATCTGGTAGATCAGAAACGGAATGACGGCGAAGATCAGCCCGGCGATGAGGCGATAGCCGATGATCAGCCAGGAAAAGATCACATGGTCCGGATTATTCCGGATCGGGCTGAGCGTGATGTCGAACACCTCAAACGCATCGGTCAGCCCGCCGCGCAGTGCCTGGTCGGTGATGAAGGCGACGAGATCAAGCGGCAATTCGCGGCTGTCCGGCGGATCGAGCAGCATGGACTGCCCCGGCATCAACCAGTCCTGTTCAGCCACCAGCACGCCCAGCAGCGCGCCGGGAATCACAACCCCGAAGAAAAGCACAAACACGGTCCGCACGATCACGATCCGCACCGTGCTCGAGGCATAGCGCTCAAACTCGTCAATATGCCGCCGGATCGTCGCCGGCTTGAGCCCGCGCCGCCCGCGCTGCTGCTTGAGCAGCGCCGCCTCGTCAAAACGCCGGATAATCCCCAGCTGGGTAATCGCCAGCGTGACCGAGAGGATCAGGCCGAGGCCCAGGGCGGCCCAGCTCAACCAGAAGCGCGTTTCCTCCCGCGCGAAAAACGCCGCGATATCGTCCATGCCCACTCCCCCCCCGAGTCTGCTGTCGGCAAGAGTTTGCCACTGATGGCGGCGGCGGGCACGTGAAAATCAGAATGCGTTTGATGAGCCCAGGCCCAACGTCTTCCTTCTCCGCGAGGAGAAGGTGGTCCGCAGGACCGGATGAGGGGAGACACTCACCCCTCTGCAAACCAGGAACGCCCCGCGCCCAGACCCCGCCCTGAATGTCTTGCCGGGATCGGGCCTGAGTGGATTTACGCGGTCAAGGGCCGCTTTGCGGCCGCGCGCGGCTTCGCCCTTGACCGCGTAAATCCACCCAGGCAGGCGGCTTGCAAGACTTTCAGGGATGGCTCTGCCGTTGGCGCCGGCGATATTTAGTTCACTTTTTGTTCCAACCCATCTAGAATCTACTCCACCTCTCCGCGAACCAACTGGCGGTGCCTATGGGATATTCGATCAAGTCCGCCAAGATCATCAAACGGCTCAAGCGGGATGGCTGGATATTGAAGTCGGTCGACGGCGATCATCACAATTTCCGCAAGAACGGTGAACGCTTCATCGTCACTGTGCCTCACCCGTCCAGAGATATCCCGATCGGAACCCTGCGCAGCATTTTCCGCTGCACCGGCTGGACCTGGCCCCCGGCAGCAGGCGATTTTTGAAACCATCCAAAGGAAATTTAGTGGCACGATAATCCATTTTTGTGTATATCGTGTGTAGGAACACACACGGAGCCCGCCATGAGCGAAACCTTCTACGCGCTCATCCATAGCGATGAAGCCGGCCATTACGGCCTCTCTTTCCCCGACGCGCCCGGCGTCATCGCCGCGGGAACCAGTGTCGAGAACACTGTCGCCGCCGGACGCAAGGCCCTGCGCTCAAATTTCAACGCGCTGGAAGACGAGGGCCTGCCCCTGCCGCGCCCCCGCTCGCTCGACGCCCTGCTCGCCGATCCCGATTTTCAAACCGACCGCAGCGACGCCCTGGCGGTCATCGCCCTCGAGCCAGCCCCCAGGACCGGCCGCTCAATCCGCATCAATATCAGCATCGACGAATTCGCCCTGGAACGGATTGATGAGCTCGCCCGGCGGAAGGGGCTGACGCGGTCGAGATTGTTGGTGGAGGGGGCGCTGGGGATGGGGTGATAGTAAAGGCGGCGACTCTCAACACTCTGATTGAGGGGCCGGCAGCTAACGCTTGCCGAGATAATTGCCCAACGCGGTTAGAGCGTCGTCCGCGCTGGCCTCTGAAGGCACGGAGAAAATTGCCCGCAGCGCATACTCTCTATCATCCGTGGAGACCGGATTTGTTTCAGCCTCAGCCAACGATAAATAAGTCGTGATCAACATGTGACGGTGCTTCGCGTCATTCGAAAGGTGAAAGTTTTCGCGAAAAATGCGGCTGATAAGCATTAATATCCACAAGGCCATCACTGCAGGCGTTGTGACGAGCCCAAATCCCAGGATGGCCGTAGTCAGACTAGAACTGGCCCCCGCGTCCGTATAAGCTGGCGGTTCCATCTGAATCGCGGTCAACACGTGCCTAACATGATCGGGTCCGACTGTACTCGTAATGCCTACAAAGAGCAGCACGAGGACGATGAAAGCGGCCAACGCCCAGAAGGCAGATCCAACGGTCCGGGCCGCGCGTTTCTCCCAATACGCCGCCGGTCCATCTAATACCAATCTGTCACGAAAATTCGCCTCGATCTGAGCCATCCGCGATTGATGCTCAGCGTACAGAGCAGCCAACCGCTCCGAGTTCTGCTTAATGGTTTCCCCGAATTGAGCATCGGCTCGATCGGCGCTTTCGGTCCGGGATTTTTCCCACGCCTTCGCACCCTCATCATACTGAACCCGCAGACGCTCGACTTCCTGACAAGCATCCAGCGCCCTACGCGTTGCGCTGCGCAATTTGCGCAATTCGAAGGGAGCAGAATCCTGTGGAGCAAATCCAAAGAGATCGGCGACCGCCGCCCCTGCCGCCAAGTCGATGCGTGCCTGTTGTCGGCCGACATTTATCATTTCTGGATCGGCGGAATCCGGAGTGTACCCAAGTACTGTAGCAACATACCCGACAACGGACCAATTGATGTTCAAGTGCCTCGAAGCCTTAAATACTGGAGAGTCGGGCCCAATTGTGCTGCCGTCCGTTATCTCTTTCACAATCTTGCCGCACCGGGCCCAGGTCGCCGAAACGTCTGAGCCCGTTGATTTCTCTGGGGTCAGCAAATTCAGTTCTCGGATCAGTTCGTTGTACGGTTCGGTCAAGCGGGCTGCGATTTCTGCAGCCGAGCCTGCCCCTCTGATCTTGGTATTCAGCTCGCCGACGGCCCGCAGGCCTGCATTTGCCCACTCCCTCAAACGCTCTACAGAAGGGATCGCTTCCTCGGTGGTATAGTTGGAGGAGCCAACTTGGATGGCGTTTTTCATCTCACTACTAGGATTAAATGCCATGTTGGGGTGCTCGCGCCATTTGCCGGTAGAGTTCACCCTAAAGTTAGGGCGCGCGGACTTCACAGGCAATCGATCATTGTATTGAACCTCGACAACATTGAGAGTGTGAAACTTGGGAAGTTGGTAGCGTTCGTAACGCCCCCTTGCCACACTCCGCCTTGCCGCCTATACCGCGCCGACCCCTGCAGCGGGTCGCTTTCAAGCGGGAGGCGGGATGAGCCGCGCGGAATTTTCCTACGATTTTCCTCACCGTCACCTGCTCTCGGTGGCTGACCTCAACCCCGTTGATATCGCGATCATTTTCGAGCGCGCTGAACACTATCTCAAGCGCAACCGGACGCCGGACAAATCCTCTTCCGAGCTGCGCGGGCTGACCGTGCTCAACCTCTTCTTCGAGGCCTCGACGCGCACCCAGGGCAGTTTCGAGATGGCGGGCAAACGGCTCGGTGCCGATGTCGTCAATTTCGCCATGGCCAATTCCTCGGCCTCCAAGGGCGAGAGCCTGTCGGATACGGCGCGCACCCTCGCCGCCATGCGGCCGGACATCCTCGTTGTGCGCCATCCGGCGACCGGGGCGCCGAAATTCCTCGCTGATGCGACCGGGCTTTCGGTGATCAATGCCGGTGACGGCATGCATGAACACCCCACCCAGGCCCTGCTCGACTGTTTCACCCTGGCCCAGCGCTGGGGCTCGGTGGGCGGACGGCGTATCCTGATTGTCGGCGACATCCTGCATTCGCGCGTGGCACGCTCGAATATCGGCCTCTTGAATATTCTCGGTGCCGAAATTCGCCTCTGCGCGCCGCCGACCTTGCTGCCCACCGATGTCGATCAATGGGGCGTCGATGTCTTCCATGATCTCGATGAGGCCCTGACCGGCTGCGACGCCGTCATGGCGCTGCGGCAGCAGAAAGAGCGCATGAATGGCGGTTTCGTGCCGTCGGAACGCGAATTCTTCCACCTGTTTGGCCTCACCCATGAGCGCCTCGAAGCGGCCTCACCCGATGTGCTGGTGATGCATCCCGGGCCGATGAATCGCGGTGTGGAGATCCACACCAAGCTCGCCGATGATCCGGAAATGAGCGTCATTCTCGACCAGGTCGAGAGCGGTGTGGCGATCCGCATGGCGATGCTGGAACTGATCGGGGCCAATATCCGCAAAGGGGCCGGCGCATGAGGATCGCGATCATCAATGCCCGGCTGGTCGATCCGGCCACCGAGTATGACGGCCCCGGCGGTGTCATTTTCGAGGACGGCGTCATCCTGGAAGCCGGACCGGAGATCGACGAGAGCGATTGCGACGAGATCATCGACGCGCGCGGCCGCATCCTCGCCCCGGCGCTGATCGATCTGCGCGCCGCCAAGGAAGCCGGTCTGACGCCGGATGGCGAGACGCTGGCGAGCCTGACCGCAGCCGCCGCCAGCGGCGGTGTCGGCACGGTGATGCTGGCGCCCAATCGCCGCGCCCCGCTCGACAGCCCCGATAGCCTCGCCTCGCTGGTGCGCTCCTTCGGTGATCATGGCGTGCGCTTCCTTGCCGCTGGTGCCGCAACTGTTGGCCTCAATGGCGAGCAGATGGCCGAGATCGGGCTGCTGGCGCGCTGCGGCGCGGTGATGGTCGGCAATGGCGACCGGCCCATCGCCGATAGCCGGATTTTGCGGCGCGTGCTGGCCTATGCCAGCCAGTTTGATTTCTGGGTCGCCTGCCGCCCGGCCGATGCCGATCTCTCGCGTGACACGGTCGCGCTGGAAAGCGACTGGTCAGCGCGCATGGGCCTGCCCTCCGAGCCCGCCATTTCCGAGCGCATCGCCATTGAGCGCGATGCCAGCCTGGCGGAGCTTTCCGGCGGCAAGCTCTGGGTCGACCGGCTCTCCACCGAAGCCGGGCTCGATGCGCTGCGGCATGTGCGCAGCCGCGATATCGAGATCGCCGCCACCGTCGCTGTCGCCCATCTCACCCTCAATGAAGTCGATGCCGGCGATCTCGACTCGGCCTTCCGCATGGATCCGCCGCTGCGCTCGGAAGCCGATCGCCGCGCGCTGGTCGCCGCCGTGGCCAGCCACGAGATTGACGCCGTCGTCTCCGATCACCGCCCGACCCCGTTTGACGACAAGGGCGAGCCCTTCGCCCTGGCCATCGCCGGAAGCTTGAGCCTGGAGACCCTGCTCGGCGCCATGCTCGGCCTGGTGCATGACGGCCAGCTCGAACTGATCGACGCCCTGCGCGTTTTGACCTGCGGCCCGGCCGATCTGCTCGGCCTGCCCCAGGGCCGCATTGCCGCCGGCGCGCCAGCCGATCTCATCCTCATCGATGGCGACCGGCCCTGGGTCGTCCAACCGGACCACTTCGCCTCCGCCCGCGGCAATAGCGCCTGGACCGGACGGCGTTTCCAGGGACGGGTCTTGCAAACTTTCGTCGCAGGCGTGATGATGCACAACCATGACGGGTAGAATGACATGCACCCTTTTACATTGATCGCACTGGCCAGCTGGGCCGGATCAGCACTGGGCGGCTATCTGCTCGGTTCCATCCCCTTCGGGCTGGTCATCACCAAAATGGCCGGGCTGGGCGATATCCGCGCCATCGGTTCAGGCAATATCGGCGCGACCAATGTGCTGCGCACGGGCCGCAAGGATCTCGCTCTGGCGACCCTGCTGCTCGATGCCGGCAAGGCCGGGATCGCCGCGGCGATCTTCGGCTATTTCCTTGGCACCGAGGCCGGGCTGATCGCCGGGGCTGCCGCCTTCGCCGGGCATTGCTTTCCCGTCTGGCTCAATTTCAAGGGCGGCAAGGGCGTCGCCACTTTCGTCGGCACGGTGCTGGTCGTGTTCTGGCCGGTCGCTCTGGTGGTGATCGCCACCTGGCTCCTGACGGCGGCGATTTTCCGCATGTCCTCGCTCGGCGCTCTCGTCGCCGCTCTGGCGGCACCGATCGCAGCGCTCGCCTTCGGTCGGGTCGATGTGGCGATCATGACCGGGATTTTGACGGCGATGATCTACTGGCTCCACCGCGCCAATATCGGGCGAATTCTGGCGGGAACAGAGCCGAAAATCGGCGGGGGCAAGAAAACCCGGGAAGATGCCAGCAACATTGCCGGTGAAACGCCCGCAAATACCACCACAATCCATACAGAAAACGGGGCAGATTCGGAGGGGTCGTGAACCCGGTTGAGCTGAGCTTTGCAGAGCGTTGCGACTGGCTGAGGCTGGCCCGCACACCGCGTATTGGCCCGATCAGTTTTGCCCGCCTCCTCGCCCGTTTCGGTGACGCCGCAGCGGCCATCGATGCCCTGCCCGACCTTGCCAGGACAAGCGGATCGGCCCGCCCGGTCATCCCCTCCCGCGCCGCCGCCGAAGCCGAACTCGAGACCATCGACCGCGCCGGAGTGCGCCTCATCGCCAATTGCGAGACGGACTTCCCCCACGCCCTCGCCTGCATCCCCGCGCCGCCGCCGCTTATCCTCACCATGGGCCGCATCGAACTCGCCCACCAGCCCTGCTGTGCCATGGTCGGATCGCGCAATGCCTCGGCCGCGGGCCTGCGCTTATCCCGCGAGCTCGCCCACGGTCTGGGCGATGCCGGCATCACCATCGTCTCAGGTCTCGCCCGCGGCATAGACGGCGCCTGCCATGCCGGCGCCCTGGGGACAGGCACTATCGCCGTGCTCGCTGGCGGGCTGGATTACATATATCCGCCAGAGCATTACGAGCTGCACCACGCCATCGCCGAAGAGGGATTACTCGTCTCCGAGGTAGCACTCGGCACCCTGCCCACCGCCCGCGACTTCCCGCGCCGCAACCGGCTCATCTCGGGCTTATCCTTGGGCACTCTAGTCATTGAAGCCGCACTCAAATCCGGCTCCCTCATCACCGCCCGCTATGCCGCCGAACAGGGCCGCGAAGTCATGGCCATACCCGGCTCACCGCTCGATCCACGCGCGCGTGGCACCAACCAGCTCCTGCGCGATGGGGCGCATCTCATTGAAACGGTTGAGGATGTCCTGAGTATCCTCGCCAGCACGCCGGCCTTGCAGCCTCCCGCCGACCTGCCCGGCACACCCGGCCTCGAGGATGAGGCCCTGGCCGATCTCGAGCCCGACTGGCCAGAGCTGCCCGCCGACGCTCCGGAGGTAGAACAAGACGCCCCACAGGATGCGCCAGCCAGCCGCGTGCGGGCCCTGCTCTCACCGACTCCGATCTCGGCCGACGAGCTCGCGCGGCAAGCCGGTATTCCGAGCAGCCTGGTGCAAGCGATTGTTCTGGAAATGGAACTCAATGGCGAAGTGGAGATATTGCCGGGCGGTCTGCTTCAGAGCTCCGCCTCATCCTGAGCCAGCGACGCCGCCTCCAGCTCGATCATCAGCGAGGCGAGCTCAATCAGGCAGCTTGAACGGTCCAGACCAGCGCGGAAGGCCTCCTCGGCCAGGGCCCGCAGGTCGAGGACCATGGTGTCCGTGCCGGCCATCTCCGGCGGCAGGGCGATAATACGCCGGCCGAACAGATCGCGATCAGGCCAGGACCGGCGCCGGAACAGATTGAAAAGGGGCCGCAATATCGCTCTCCCGCTCAGGTGGATCAGCAATACACGTTTTTCGCGAGTAAATCAATTATACACCCCGAAGGGGAGGATCAGTCATCATCCTCGAGTGCGGCGAGCAGGATATCCCGTGCCTCCTGGACCTGGCGCGATAGGGCAGCAGAACCCTCGCCTGTGTCCGGATGAAGCTTCTTCATCAGCCGGCGGTGGGCCTGACGGATCTCCTCGCGCGTCGCTTGCGGACCAACGGCGAGGATTTCGCGCGCATCTGCCACAGACATTGCGCCGCTCTGCTGCGAGGGCGGCCGCGCACCGCCCTGGCTCGAGCCGCCGCCCGCGCCTGACGAGCCATAGGCGATGCCCAGCATGCCCAGGCCAAACAGGCCGATCGGCCCCCCCAGCATCGGCACACCGCGCAGCGTCAGCAAAAGACCAGCCACCACCGCACCGCCGCCCATCAGCATCCGCAACATGCGTGCCGCGCGGGCCGTCTTCTGGCGCGAAAACCACCAGGCGGCGCCGAGAAAGCCTGCGAGGGCGAGAAATCCGAGGGTGAATGCAGCCATATCAGAACGGGATGGTTTGTCCTTCCAGACCGGCAAGTTTGAGAACGATGAGAAGGTCGCGCAATTCCTGCCGCGCAGCAACATGGCTCATCGTGAAGGGCACGGTCGAGCCGCTCTCGGTGAGGTCGAGCAAGGTCAGGCCGAGCGGAAACAGCTCGCGATAGATCACCCGTTCGGCAAAGCCCGGCGCCAGACGGAAACCAATGCGCTGGGAGAGCATTTTCAGGCCCTCGCCGACGCGGCGCTTATTGCGCGCATCAAGCATGGAGACCCGGTTACGCATCACGACCCAGTCGATCGAGCGCTTCTCCAATTGCGCCTTGCGCTTGCGGCAATCCCAGACCATCTCGCTGTAAACACTGGGGCTTCCGACCTGAAAAGTGTCGGGGTCGATTTCCGCCAGCAGGTCGAAATCGACAAAGCTGTCATTGACCGGCGTGATGATCGTATCGGCGGCGGAATGTGCCAGCCGTGAATAGAGCGTGTCAGCGCCGGGCGCGTCGATGACGATGAAATCAGTGCGCGACTTCAGATCACTCAGGGCGTTGGAAAAGCGATCGGTCTCCTCCGCCTCGGCCAGGTCGAGATCACGCTGCGTGCTCGGCGCGAGCGCGATCTGCTGGGCGACCGGCAATTCAACGCCATGCTTGCGGCACCAGGTTTCCCGATTGCCGAGATAGCGGGCGAAGGTACGCTGGCGCAGGTCGAGATCCATCGCGCCAACCGTCTTGCCCATGCGCATCAGCGCCACGGCGAGGTGCATGGCGACCGTCGACTTGCCCGCCCCGCCCTTCTCATTGCCGACGACGATGAGATGCGCCTCGCGCACGCCCTCGCGGACACGTCCGATGGGTCGCGATGGCAGTCGAAAGGCAGGATGTGTGGTCATGAGGCAGCCTAGTCTGCGCTCGCGGCGCAGGACACAAGATCAAGCAGGAGAGACTGTCAGTTCGACGCGACAGATACAATATCGGTCAGCGACCGGCCGGAAAAGTCAACGGGCATGCAATACTCGCCGGCCCGCGAAATTTCGGCACAGGCCGCCCGGGCCGCCGCCAGACTGTCATAGGGCCCGGCTTTGAGGCGCAGGAATTCGCCACGATCCGGCACGGACACGGTCTCGACACGAGCCTGACGCCCACCCAGAACGGCCGGGAATTCGCGCTGCAGAACCTCCCAGCCCGACACGGCATTGGCCGGTATGCGGTATGAGGCGAGGTGAATCCCGTGCCACAGGCTGGGCGCATCCAGCATATCCTCCGGCGCAGGCGCGAGCCCAGCGGCCGGCTGATGCAGAGCCGGCAGAGCGTCCGCATCGGCCAGAGCCATCGCCAGGGCGCGCAATTCCGGCGCTACAGCTTCCAGGCTTTGCGGGTCATAGCGGGCGCGGCGATCCAGCTCGCGGGCGGCGAGGTCAGCGATGCGGGCATCTTGGGTCTCGGCGACGGGCGGCCGCTCCGTTTCGGCCGCGATCGGCCCGGACGTCGTCGCGCAGGCGGCCAAGGCTGGCAACACAGCGCCTATCAACAGGAGAAGGGACAGTCTTTTCATGTCGATCTGTCTAGACCGAGTCGGCCCGCTTGCCTCTATCATCGCTTATGATTAAGCCCGTGACGATCAGTTCTCCGGTGCCGCCATGCTCAATCTGCAAATTCCGCACGCCACAACCGTCTCTGCCCTGCGCACACGCGTTCGCACCTGGCGGGAAGAGCGCCTGACAATCGGCTTCGTGCCGACCATGGGCGCGCTTCACGACGGGCATCTGGCGCTGATTCGTCTCGCCAAGGCACAGAGTGACCGCGTGGTGGCGAGCATCTTCGTCAATCCGGCCCAATTTGCCCCGGGCGAGGATTTCGACGCCTATCCGCGATCAGTCGTCGAGGATTCTCAAAAGCTCACCGAGGCGCATTGCGACCTGATCTACCTGCCCACAACCGAGGTCATCTATCCGGACGGCTTTGACACCAAGGTCTCGGTGGGCGGTCCGGCCAAAGGGCTCGAAAGCGCAGCGAGGCCGCATTTCTTCAATGGCGTTGCCACGGTCGTCACGAAACTGCTCAACCAGGTCCGGCCAGACATCGCCGTGTTTGGCGAGAAGGATTACCAGCAATTGCTGGTCATCCGGCAATTGGCGAAGGATCTCGACCTCGGCGTCAGCATCATCGCCGGCGAGACGGTGCGCGAGCGCGACGGGCTCGCGCTTTCTTCACGCAATGCCTATCTCGATGCCGACCAGCGCAAGCGCGCGGCGCGTCTCAATCTGATCCTCAAGCAGTTCGCCGGGGCCCTGGCCGCTGGCGAGGCGATCTCCAAAGCCCGTCTGGCCGCGCTTGAGGAGGCCAAATCCGTCTTCGATTCCGTCGATTATATCGAGGCTCGCTGCAGCGACACGCTTGCGCCGCTGGGCAAGGGCAAGCTGACCCGCCCGGCGCGGCTGCTCGCCGCCGTGCGTCTCGGCTCGACGCGATTGATCGATAATTGTGCAGCTTCGCCTTCCTGACGCCTGAATTGCGGCTAAGCTGGCTTGCGGTATCGATGCTCAGGAAACGCCCATGAAGCCCACCCTCCCTCTGGCCCTCCTGGCCTGGCTCGCCGCGCCTCTTATGGCCTGTGCCCAGCCCGCCGCTCTGACTACGCAGCGCCCGGAGGTCATCGCGACCTATCCGCATGATACGAGTGCCTTCACCCAGGGCCTCTTCATGCATGACGGACAATTATTCGAGAGCACGGGCCAGGTGGGCGAGTCCAGCCTGCGCCGTGTCGATCTGACGACCGGATCCGTGCTGCAGCAGGTCAATATCAATCCGCCGATTTTCGGTGAGGGCAGCGCCCGCATCGGCGATGAGATCTACATGGTCAGCTGGGTCTCCGAGGCCGGCTTCATCTTCAATGCCGAGACCTTCGAGCTGATCGACCAGTTCAGCTATCCCGGCGAAGGCTGGGGCCTGACGACAGATGGCACCTCGCTCATCCTCAGCGATGGCTCGCCGCAATTGCGCGTCCTTGATCCGGCGACGATGGAACTGGTCCGCACGCTCGACGTCACGCTCAATGGCCGCCCCGTGCGCCGTATCAATGAGCTGGAATGGATCGATGGCGAGATCTGGGCCAATATCTGGGAAACCCGCACCATTATCCGCATCAATCCGGAGAGCGGTGTCGTGACAGGGCTGATCGACCTGACGGCGCTGATTCCCGACGGTCTTGAGGGGGACCGCAGTGCGGTTGCCAATGGCATTGCCTGGAATAGCGAGACGGGTCAGATATTCCTCACCGGCAAGCTCTGGCCGGTCCTCTATGAGATCCGTCTGCCCGACGCCGCCGAATAGAGCCTACCAGGCACCGATTTCCATCAGCTTGGCCCGGAGATCGTCGGGAAGCTCACGGCCGCCCTCACCGGGCCCTGTCAGGTCTCTGGGCGCATCCTCGGGCTTGAGATAGCGCCAGCCCTGGAATGGCCGCTTGGGCGACGGAGCGGTCCGGATGATTTCGGGCGACATGATGATGGCGCAGCGTTTGATGCCGTCCTCGCCCGTGAGTGCCTCCAGGGCGATGATCTCCGAGCGGCACTGCACCGAGCCATTGATCACCCAGTAGAGCGAGCCGCCATCCTCCACCTCATCCTTGCGTGAGGGCATCATCCGCGTGACGTGAACGATGACCTCCGGCTCGCCAGCGGCGCGGCGTTCGGCAATCTCTTGCGTCCGCCAGCTTTCGAGCTGGTCGATTTCCTTCACGCCGACGCAGAGCTTGATGAGATGAACAGCCATCACCGGCGTCTAGGGCGAATCCTGCTGCGGGTCAAAGTGCGGTGCCGGTCGTTTCGTGGCGATTCAGAGCAAGGCTATGGCAAGCGCTTGATTTTGCCGCTACGAATTACTGATGGCAGGCACCACGCTTCCCGATCAGACACGACTGGCCCACCGTATCGTCACGGGGCTTCTGCTCGCGCAGATCGCGATCCCGCTCTTCTTTTCCTCGCAGATCCTGCTTGTCTGGGCCGGATTGGAGCAATTCACAATATCGCCGGCCAATGTGCGCGTTGCTGTCCACGAAACGCCCCTGCCGGCCATCATTGCACCCATGCTGCGCGTCGGACTGATCGCGGCGATGCTGTGCACGCACTATTGGTGGCCAAAATGGACGCTGGGATTGCTGGTCTGCAGCACCATTGTCCATGTCATCGGCTGGCTGTCGATCTTCGACAATCTCTACTTCAACCTGCCAACCGGCTACATCACCCTGGCCGTTGAAATGGTCTTGCTGGCCCTGCTCGTGCTGAACCCGCGGCTGAGAGGCCGGACAGGGTGACGCCCTGCGCTAGGCAACCAGCCGATCAATGAAGCCTTCCGGAGCGGCCGGATCAATGTCGAAGGTCTGCTGGCTCTTGGGCATGATCCGCGGCGCGCGGCCGAAAACCCGCTCATGCAACTTCACGGCTGCGGCCAGAGCCAGCTTCGCAACAGCGCCAATCCCGTCAGGACTGATCGAGGACGGCGTCATGCCGAACTTCCGGCGCAGCACGCCATTCGCATAGAGGATGGCGTTCTTCTGACGCGACAGGGGCGTCACCATTTCGAAGGCGACCGAGACATTGACGCCGGACTGGTTTTCCACCCGGTGCGGCCCATGCAGCGGCCAGTTGATCGCCATGCCCGGATGCAGATCCGCCGTAAAGGCGTCGCGGTCCCACGCGGGCTTGAACGGAATGTCCTCGGTCTGGTCATGATGCAGGACCGCCTCGACATCATCCGTATTCAAATACGGGTAACGCGGCGGGTAGGTCCGGAAACGCTTCACCCCGCGCATGTGCCAAAGCATCGTCTCCGACACGTCGGAGTGTAGGAAAACCTGCGCCGCCGGCGAGGAGATCAGAATGCCGGCCTCGCAGCCGAGCGGCCGGAAATCGGGATTGGCGCGCTTCATATCACCGAGCATGGCGTCGAAGATGGGACGGTATTCCTCATCGAGATCCATCGCATGGCGCAGATTGACCCACAGCTTGCCGCGACGCACAGCGTCGATCAGCTGCATGCCGGTCAGCGCGCCGGGATTGCCGGCCCGCCAGCTATCATGGTCGGTCGCGTCGTCACCCATGGTGCAGAAATCGATCAGTTCACGCGGGTGGCGCTCAATCAGGGCTGCCAGCGCCATGTCGGAAAAGAGCGGGTGCTCGTGGTAATTATGCCGGATAACAGTCGGCTCGCGGCGAAACTTCTGACGCGCCTCGACTGACCAATTGCTGGTGAAACGTTCCATGAATGTGTCGCGCATTGATCCGGCTCCCTCTGCCCTGTCCAGACAAGAGCAGGATTGATGCCAGTTCGTGATGCAGGCAGCGCGGCGACAATCAGGCCTCGGATTCTGCCTCGTCGGCCAGGGTCACAAGCACATCGCCCTCGGCCACCTGGGCGCCGGTTTCCACCGACAGTTCCGACACGATACCGTCACGCGGCGCGGCGAGCGCGTGCTCCATTTTCATCGCTTCGAGCACAACCAGCGCCTGGCCACGCACAACACTGTCGCCCGCCTTGATATTGACCGCCAGCACCTTGCCGGGCATGGGCGCCTTGATGCTACCGCCAGCCGCCAGCGCATCGACCAGCGCATCGGGTTGCGGCAGGGCGAACAGGGTTGTGCGGCCGCGCGAGGAGACCAGGAAGCCCTCATCAAGCGCCTCGAATTCCGCGATCACGGCTTCGCCGCCGAGGCGGGCCGCAAACAGATAGCCCGTATCGAGCGCTTCGATCTCCAGCTCCTCCAGGAGGCAGCGATCATCGCCGATCCAGGTCGAGAGCGTATCGCCCTCGACCGAGAGGCGCACATCCAGCTCCTGGCCATCGACGGCAAAGCGGTGCGCAATGCGCGGCGCGGCATTCATCCGCCAGCCATCGGCCGCATCAAACGGATCGGGCAGATCGCTCAGCAAGGGCCGCAGATCGAGCGCGCCGAGAACCGCGAAGGCGGCGTCTGCGAGGCTCGTTGTCGTCGGGATGAGATCGTCGATCCGGCTCTCGATAAAGCCGGTATTGAGCCTGGCGGCGAGGAAATCCGGGTGCAGCACCGTGCGGCGCAGGAAGCCGGCATTGGTCTTGACCGGCCAGACGACGAGATCGTCCAGCATGCCGGCCAGGCGGAAGGCGGATTCGCGGCGGGTTTCGCCAAAGGCGACCAGCTTGGCGATCATCGGGTCGTAATGGAGCGAGACTTCACCGCCCTCCTCAACGCCCGTTTCGACGCGCTCATCGGCATCGCCCTCCGGCAAGGAGAGGCGGTGGAGGCGGCCGATGCTGGGCAGGAAGCCGGCAGCGGGGTCCTCGGCATAGAGCCGCGCCTCCATGGCATGGCCGTGTAGCTGGATGCTGTCCTGTTCCGGCACTGAGCCACCGGCAGCGACTTTCAGCTGCAATTCGACGAGGTCGAGGCCCGTGACCATCTCCGTCACCGGATGCTCGACCTGCAGCCGCGTATTCATTTCCATGAAGAAGAAGCCGTCCTCGCGCAGCGGACCGGATCCGTCGACGATGAACTCCACCGTTCCTGCGCCGACATAATTCACGGCCCGAGCCGCATTGATGGCGGCCGAACACATGGCGGTGCGCACGGCGGGCGTCATCCCCGGCGCAGGCGCTTCCTCGATGACTTTCTGGTGGCGGCGCTGCAGCGAACAATCGCGCTCATACATGTGCACGACGCGGCCGCGCGTGTCGCCAAAGACCTGGACCTCGATATGGCGCGGATTGGTGATAAATTTCTCGATCAGGACGCGGTCATCGCCAAAGCTCTTGGAGGCTTCGCGCTTGCAGCTTTCCAGATCGGCGAGGAAATTCTCGGCACGCTCGACCTTGCGCATCCCCTTGCCGCCACCGCCGGCCACGGCCTTGATCAGGACCGGATAGCCGATCGCCGCGGCGGCATCCAGCAGCAGATCGGGGTCCTGGTTATCGCCATGATAGCCCGGGGTGACCGGCACGCCGGCCTCTTCCATCAGGGCCTTGGCCCGGTCCTTCAGGCCCATAGCCCGGATCGAATCGGGCGATGGACCGACGAAGGTGATGCCGTTTTCGGCACAGACTTCGGCAAAGGCGGCATTTTCCGACAGGAAGCCATAGCCGGGATGGATGGCATCGGCGCCGGTTTCAAGCGCTGCGGCGATGATCTTGTTGGCCCGCAAATAGCTTTCCGCCGCCGGCGCCGGACCGATCAGAACGGCGTCGTCCGCCATCTGAACATGCACGGCATCGGCATCGGCTTCCGAATAGACAGCGATGCAGCGGATTCCCATCCGCTGGGCGGTGCGCATGATACGGCAGGCGATCTCGCCGCGATTGGCGATCAGGAGCGTTTTGATCATGGTCAGTCCAATTTTGGTTTGGCAGGTGGTCGCCGGTATTGCACAGCGGCGACGAGGACGAAACTGATGATCATCAGGAGATACCACGAGCCGAGCTTGGCGAGCGAGACCATGTGCCAGCCAGCCTCCTGGCCCGGATAGGCCCAGGCGCGGGCAAAGGTGCCGATATTCTCGGCAAACCAGATGAAGAGCGCCACGAGCAGGAAACCGATCACCAGCGGCATCGGGCGGTGCGCCACGTCCGGACGGAACCAGACGACGCAGCGGCCATAGACAATCCCGGTCGCAACGAACAGGGCGATCCGGAAATCCGGCCCGTAGTGATGCGCGAAGAAGTTGACGTAAACAGCTGTTGCCAAAGCGATTTGCCACCACATTGGCGGGAAGCGGTCAAAGCGGAAATGGAAGATTCGCCAGACGCGCGCGATATAGGATCCGACCGCCGCATACATGAAGCCGGAGAAGAGCGGCACGCCGGCAATCCGCAGCAGGCTCGCCTCAGGATATTCCCAGCTGCCGGCATAGGTCTTGAATATCTCCATCACCGTGCCGACGACATGGAAGGCGGCGATGACCTTGGCCTCCTCCCAGGTTTCGAGCCGGGTTGCGATCAGCATGACCTGGATCGCCAGGGCGGCAAGGGTCAGGAAATCGAAACGCGCCAGCGCCCAGTCCGACGGGTAAAACAGGTAAGTACCCATCAACAGGGCCAGCATCAGCCCGCCGAACAGGCAGGCCCAGGCCTGTTTGATGCCAAAGGCGACAAACTCGAACAGCCCCTGCGTCCACGGCCCGCGCACAAAGGCGGCGTGCAGGGCCGCCCGCCGCCTGTGCAGGAAGGGAACCGGATCCGCCAGCCAACGCAGGGAGGCTACTCCGCCCAGCTTGGCTTGCGACCTTCCAGGAAGGCCGCCAGTCCCTCACGGCCTTCCTCGGACACGCGCCGTTTGGCGATCGCCTTGGCGGTGTGGACCGCCAGCCCATGATCGATATCGCGGTCGACCACATAGTCGACCAGCTCCTTGGCATCAGCGATGGCGCCCGGTGCGGCCGCAAAGGCCAGCGTCGCCAGATGCTCTTCGATCTGGGTCATTTCTTCCATGTTTGCAACGACATATTGGGCCAAGCCGATATGATAGGCGAAGTCGCCATCAAAGCCTTCACCCGAGACGAACAAGGCGCGTGCCCATTTCGGTCCGATGGCGCGGACGACATAGGGCGAGATGGTCGCCGGTGTCAGACCGAGCTTCACTTCGGAGAAGCGGATCTTGGCGTCCTTCATCACGACACCGATATCGCAGGCCGCGAGCAGGCCGGCACCGCCGCCCATGGCAGCGCCCTGAACCAGGGCGACCGTCATTTGCGGCAGCTCGTAGAGACGCCTGAGCATGACGGCCAGCGCCAGCGCGTCCTCCTCATTATCGACCTCGTCGAAATGGGCCGCGCGCTGCATCCATTCCAGATCCGCGCCGGCCGAGAAACTCGCACCGGCACCGCGCAGGATCACCATGCGGACCTCGGCAGAATTGGCGCGCAGGGTCTCGAACATATCGGAGAGCGCTGCGACGATCTCGGCATTGAAAGCATTGTGCTTGTCGGGACGGTTGATCGTGACCACGGCCACGCCGGCCGGGCTGACATCAAGCAGAACTGGTGCGTCGCTCATGGGGATACCTCATTGCAATATTGACCCGACCAGCCTTAGCCCCGGCCGGGCGGATGGCCAAGGGGGCGGTCTGCGCTATAGCGACGCAAAAGGGCCGTCACCCGGCAGGATGACGGCCCTCGTCACGCAAATTCAACAAGGCCGGAGGCGTCAGTCGCCGCGGAAAATCAGACCTTTGAGAATTGACAGCACGATAATGCCAACGAAGTAGGCAATCGCCAGCGCGCCGAGATAGAGCAGATGATTGGTCGTCACGAAATCGGTCATGAATGCGCTCATGTCGAAGCCGTCAGCTCCGCCGCCACGCACCATCGGCATCACGACATCGACAATACGATGAATGATCACACCGACCACGGTGAAGATGAGGATGGCCCCCATTTCCCGCATGAGCAACGCCAGAACGAGCGCGATCACGCCGAGCTGAATGCCGAAGGCCATCCAGTTGACGGTCATGCCGTCACCCGCATAGGCCAGAAGGCCGGGCATGAAATAGCTCAGCCCCTGATTAAAATAGCCCATTACCTGGTCCAGAATTTCCATAATGCGTTCCCCTACCGCCATTAATGACGACACGTACCTTACCCCAAGACGCGCCCATTACCCTAACGATGTTTGGAAATTAAGGGTTTGGAAAGCGAGTTCTCCTCACAGGCGAATTTTATTAATTTTTCGTTACAAGCCTTTTGATCGCGAAGAGGATTCCGATCACGACGAAATAGCCGATGAAGAGCAGCAGGACATAATGCCAGAAACCCGCCTCAAGAACGGGTGGCAGGGCGAGACCGGCGCCATCAACCACGACCGGCAGCAAGACATCGACCACAATATTCAGGGCCACCGCGGCCACCACCATATGCAGCAGGCGGGCCCAGCGCGGCATCACCAGGGCTGCGAGAATCGCGATCACCAGCCCCTCCGCCGCATTGACTTCGGCAAAGCCCTCACGGGCATAAATCAGGATGGTCTGTAAGAAATCAGGCATGTCCGGCTCCCCCTCGCCCAAGCGTGTTGGCGGGAATTATCGGACATCCCGATACGGATGTCACCGGTCCAGCCGGCAAGCGGGGCGCGCTGCGCTGTGCCTAGAGCGCGCGGCGGCCCAGCGCCCGCACCCGGGTGATCATTTTCTCCCGCCCGGCCTGCCCGGCCGAGTCAACACCGCCCAGCAAGGTGTGCCGGACCGGTGCGAAGCCGGAGAGCTTGAAAATGCCCTGCTCCGTCGCCTTCACACTATGGGCGCCGAAAACCAGGCCATAGGCCAGGGCCGGCATGCCCATGGTGACGATCAAACGCGCTGATTTTCCGGCCATGCGCCGAATCGGCCATTTGCCCTCAGGGCTTGCCTTGATAAAGAAATCGCCGCGCCCGACCTGTTCGAGAAACCCTTTCACACGCGCCGGGAGTGAGCCCGCCCAGAGCGGATAGAGCAGGACGACATGGTCCGCTGCGGCGATTTTCTCGCGTTCGCTCGCGATCGGCTCGGCCGGCGGCTGGGCGAATTCGGCGGCATTGTGCAGGAAATCAAATGCGAGAGCCGCAATATCGATCCGGCTGACCTCATGGCCTGCCGCCTCGGCGGCCTCGGCATAGGCCGTCGCCAGTGCCGGCACGAAATGCCCCTCGCCGCTATCCGGGTGCCCGTTGATCACGCAGATTCTCTTGCCCATGCCTCAGCCTCCTGGCGCACAGCATAGCGCAATCAGGCAGGACCTTCACGCGGCACGCCGCCGCAGGCTACATCCGGAACAGGCCGAAAGTCGTCTTCTCGATCGGGGCGTTGAGTGCAGCCGAGAGTGCGAGGCCGAGCACGCGGCGTGTGTCGGACGGCGCGATAATGCCGTCATCCCAGAGCCGGGCTGTCGAGTAATAGGGATTGCCCTCGGCCTCATAGCCTTCGCGAATCGGGGCCTTGAAGGCGGCCTCATCCTCGAGCGACCAGTCCTCGCCGCGCGCTTCCATGCCATCGCGCTTGACGGTTGCGAGCACGGCTGCGGCCTGTTCGCCGCCCATCACCGAAATACGGGCATTGGGCCACATGAAGAGGAAGCGCGGCCCGAAGGCGCGGCCGCACATGCCGTAATTGCCGGCACCATAGGAGCCCCCAATGATGACGGTCAGCTTGGGGCCGCGAAAGGTCGAGACGGCGGTGACCAGCTTGGCGCCATCCTTGGCGATACCGCCATGCTCGGCCTTCGATCCGACCATGAAACCGGTGATATTCTGCAGGAAGACCAGCGGGATACCGCGCTGGGCACAGAGCTCGATGAAGTGAGCGCCCTTCTGGGCACTGGCCGAGAAGAGAATGCCGTTATTGGCAATGATCCCGACCGGCATGCCGTAGAGGCGGGCAAAGCCGGTCACCAGGGTCTCGCCATAGAGTTTCTTGAACTCGTCAAACACCGAGCCATCCACAAGGCGGGCGATCACTTCGCGCACATCATAGGGCGCGCGGATATCAGCCGGCACGACGCCATCGAGTTCGGCAGGGTCGATCGCCGGCTCGCGCGGATCGGCGAGATCGAGTTCGACCTGTTTGACCGAATTGAGATTGGCGATGATGCGGCGGCAGATGTGCAGGGCGTGCTCATCATTGGCGGCATAGTGGTCGGCAACACCGGAGACGCGGCAATGGACATCGGCCCCGCCGAGATCCTCCGCCGAGATCACCTCACCGGTCGCGGCCTTCACCAGCGGTGGGCCGGCCAGGAAGATCGTGCCCTGCTCGCGCACGATAATGCTCTCATCCGACATGGCCGGCACATAGGCACCGCCCGCAGTGCATGACCCCATCACGACGGCGATCTGGGGGATGCCCATCGCCGACATATTGGCCTGATTGTAGAAAATCCGCCCAAAATGCTCGCGATCGGGAAAGACTTCCGCCTGGTGGGGCAGATTGGCGCCGCCGCTATCGACCAGATAGACGCAAGGCAGCCGGTTCTGCATCGCGATTTCCTGGGCGCGCAGATGCTTCTTCACCGTCATCGGGTAATAGGCGCCACCCTTGATGGTCGGATCATTGCAGACAATCATGACTTCGCGGCCCGAGACGCGGCCGATACCCGCGATCATGCCGGCGCCATGCACATTGCCCTCATACATGCTGTTCGCGGCCAGGGCGCCGATCTCGAGCAAGGGCGAGCCCGGATCAAGCAGGCGCTCGACGCGTTCACGTGGCAGCAGCTTGCCGCGAGCCACATGCTTCTCGCGCGAGCGCTCGGAACCGCCGACCGCGGCCTCCGCGGTCTTCGCCTGCAAATGCCCGATCAGGGCCTGCATGGCGTCGGCATTGTCCTGGAATGTCTGTGAGCCGGTATCGATGGCGGTCATCAGCTGGGTCATGCGGGAGCCCTGACTTGTCGCGTCGTGATGGGGCTGCTTACCCCGCCGCAGCATAAATTGGCAATCACTGCTGCATCCAATTCGGCCACTCGCTGCATCACAGAACCGGATCGAAACAGGAGGATACCGATCATGCTCAGACACACAGCCCTTATTCTGATGGGGTTCGCGATGACCACCGCAGCGCTCGCACAATCACCGGCGGCGACACCGGAACCGGGTCCGGCCCAGGTCATGATCCTGGGCAGCTATCATTTCACGGGTGGCGGGCAGGATTACATCAACTCGCCTGTCGTCGATTATCTCAGCCCGGAACGCCAGGCTGAAATCGCCATCGTGCTGGACCGGCTCGAATCTTTTGCACCGACCCGTATCCTGGTCGAATTGCAGCCCGAATCTGAGGATGCATTCAATCAGGCCTACCGCGAATACCGCGCCGGCGAACGCACTCTCACCGTCAATGAGCGCCAGCAGATCGGCATGGCCCTCGCCGCGCGGCTCGGGCTGGAACAGCTTTATGGCGTCGATTTCGCGAGCGGCATGGATTTCGACGGCATGCTCGGCGCAGCCGAATCAGCGGGCCAAACCGGGCTGCTCGCCAGATTCGAGGCCTTTCTGACACCGATCCAGGAGCGCATGACATCGCCCGAGCAAGCCGCCCTGCCCGTGCTTGAGAGACTCATCGAGACCAATAGCGCCGAAGAAGTCGCCTATCACAATCTCTACCTCCTGCTGGCCCAGATGGGCTCGGCGGAGAATCCCGCCGGCGCCGAACAGATGCAGGCCTGGTGGGGGCGCAATCTCCACATCTTTGCCAATATCGCACGACTCAGCGAGCCCGGAGATCGAGTCCTGGTCATTTATGGCGGTGGCCACAAATACCTGCTCGATCAATTCGTCGACGGGGCCCCCAATCTCGATCTGGTCGACCCGCTGAGCTACCTACAGTAGCGCGCGCCACCCTTGCCTGCCCGGCCCTCCCCAGCGATCGGGCGGCACCGGCCGGCCCGCAGGCGCAAGTCTGCGGGCTGGCCACTCATTGATTATTCCGGCCGCAAATCAATGATCCCGCTTGGACCTGAAGAGAATTCAGCATAGTCTGGCAACCATAAGTCAGATCAGGTCTGACCGGAGCCAGCCGTTAACGCCCGATTCAGAGGTGAAGGTCAGGCTTCTTAAAACAAGTCTCCGGGTTACCGGCAGCATGACAGGGAGGTGTCCATGCGTTCGTGTATAATTCTGGCTGCCACTATGTCCATGCTGGGCTCGGCAGCCGTCTCGGCGCAATCGCTGCAGGATGCGCAATCCTGGACCACCCGTACCGGTGAAGCTCGCGACGGCGCCCTGATCCGCTGGCATTTTTCCAGCGAGGAAGCCTCGCCCGTCATTGGTATTCTGCCGGGCGAATCGATTCTCGAAACCGATATCACCGCGCTGACCGGGCAGGTCGATTTTTTCCCGTTCGGCGATGAGTTCTATCTCTCAGCGGGCGCTGTCCGTCCGCTCGACGGAATCGTTACGCCAGGCTGGGCGCAACAGGCCGCCAGCCCGGCCTATGTCAGATTTCCCCATGCCGAGCTTTCCGAAGACCTGCGCCAGTCCGGTCTGGAACGCCTGACCAGCTATCTCGGTGCCGGGATCACTGTGCGCGATATGGATCAATGGAGCCTGACGGTTGAAGGCGGTGCCTATTTCCAGGATCGCGGCCGTGACCGGCTGCAAATCCTTGACCAGGAGACCGGCGAGACCTTCACCCTGCTGGAAGATCTCGACAGTGTGAGCAATGATGCGGTCGGTGCAAACCAGACCCGCTCCTTCCACCCGGTCGCCCATCTGGTCATCCGCCGCCGCTTCTGATTTTCACCGGAATGACCGGTGCGCGCATCGCGCTTTGCGCTTGGCTCGTGTCCGTGGTTTGCTGCGACTCAGCAACAATTCCGGCCTGATGCCGGTCTGACGAGTCACGTGACGCCACATGGCACTGAATCTCTCTTTTCTGCCCTTTCTCAAGCGGGTTGAAAAATCAGCCCTCGACGCTGTCGAGTCCGAGGTTGAATGGTTCTGCCTGCCGGCTGGCCAGATGCTGTTTCGCGAAGGCGATCCGGCCGATGCGTTTTATCTCGTCCGCTCCGGTGCGCTGGCCGCCTTTCGCAAGGGCGCGCTCGGTCGGCCAGATCTGATCGGCTATATCCGCGAAGGCGAGCCTGTCGGCGAAATGTCGCTGCTGGACGAAAGCCCGCACAGCGCCAGCGTCTATGCCCTGCGTGACAGCGAGCTGGTGCGCCTGCCCAAGGCGAGTTTCGACAAGCTGACGCGCAAGCATGCCAGCCTGATGCGCGAACTGGCGCGCATGATGCTCGCCCGTCTGCGCGGCAACCAGCGCAATCCCAGTGCGGAACCGCATGTCTTTGCCCTGATCAGCACCTCCCCGACCATCGACCTGGAGTATCGCGCCGCGAAATTGAAAGAGGCGGTGGAACGGCTCGGCAAGACCTGTACGATCTGCGACGAAACCTGTGTGGACTGGAGTGGCCGCAAGCTCGATGCGCTTGAGCAGAGCCATGACCTGGTATTGCTGATTGCCCGTCTTGGCGACCCGGTCTGGGCGCGCCGGGCGATGGGCCGGGCCGACCGGATGTGGCTGCTGGCGCGCGGCGATGCACGGCCATCAATCCCCCTCCTGCCCGACGATCCCTCCCCCATCACACGTCTGAAACTGCTCGACGTCGTGATGCTCCACTTTGGCGGCGTCACCTCGGCTTCGCGTCCGCAGGAATGGGCGGCCGCCGCCGAGGCCGCTCGCGTCTTCCATTGGCGGCAAGGGCATGAACGTGCCGATGTCGACCGGCTGGCCCGTACCCTGACCGGCCAGTCCATCGGGCTGGTTGTCTCCGGCGGCGGGGCCCGTGCCTACGCCCATATCGGCGCAATCCGGGCCCTGCGTGAAGCGGGCATGCATTTCGACTTCGTCGGCGGCTCCTCCATGGGAGCCATCATCGCCGCCGGCATCGGGCTGGACTGGAGCGATAACGAGCTGGAAGAGCGGATCCGCAAGGCCTTCGTGACCTCCAACCCGCTCGATGACTGGACCCTGCCCGTCATTTCCCTGGCCAAGGGCCGCAAAGTCGATGCCCGGCTGAAGGAACATTTCGGCGAGGCCGAGATTTCCGACATGGTGCGGCCCTTCTTCTGCCTCTCATCCAACCTGGCCAATGGGCGCGCCTTTGTGCACCGCTCAGGCCTTGTGCGCGAAGCCTTGCGGGCCACCATAGCCATCCCGGGCCTCTTGCCGCCGGTGATCCGCAACGGGCAGATTCTCGTTGATGGCGCCGTCTTCACGAATTTTCCCGCCCGTGAAATGCGCGCCTTCCAGCGCGGTCAGGTCGTGGGGATCGATGTCAGCCGCGCCCAGGGGCTCGACCCCGCCGATTTCATCAATCCGCCCAACTTCTTCGGCTGGGTCCGCCAGCATGGTTTCAGCTCGCTGCCGCCCATCGCCTCGCTGCTGATGCGCGCCGCCACTGTCGGTGTCGCCGATGACCGTGATATCGGTCGCGACGCCTCCGATCTGCTCATCCTGCCTGAAACGAATATCGATTTGCGCGACTGGGACCAGTATGACGCGACTGTCGCGGCAGGTTTCGATGCCGCCCAGGGCATGCTGGCCGGGCTCGACCCGGCCATGCGCCAGCGGATGGGTCTGCCCACCTCTGGCTAGCGTTGGCCAAAACCACTGCTGAGACGCAGGCTACGGCGGGCCGCATAGCCCAGCAGGCATTGCTCATGGATCAGGGGTTGCAGCGTGCCGCCCTCATAGGCCGAGGCGTCGAAGGCGCAATCGGCATCGCGCAGGGCGATCCAGGCCCGCTGCGCCGCCTGCAGGGCATCCGCCCGCTCCGGCTCGATACCAGCGCGCAATTGCGTGTAGGCTGCATTGAGGCGACCATCCCAGGCTTGGTATTCCTGCGAGGTGCAGCGGATCATGCCGGATGTGGTCTCGCCATCGGCGCTGAGACGCATGCAAGCCTGGCTGTATTGCCCGATACAATTGGCGGTGCGTGCCGCTTCCTCTGGATTCTGCTGGAAACAGGCCTCGATCGTATTGGCCGCCGAGAGCATTGGCATGGACCGCGAACCGTCGGGCCCGGCCGCCTGGCTACAGCCCGCAATGGCGATGGCCCCACAGCAAGCCAGAAGAATTGTGCGCATGATCAGCCTCATTGAACCTCGGGCCATCAAGCTAACGCCTGAACCGGGTTGTGGTCCAGCGATGACGCGTCGCCAAATCAGGCCGTTTCGTCGAACAGCTCGCGGCCGATCAGCCAGCGGCGGATCTCCGAGGTGCCGGCACCGATCTCATAGAGCTTGGCGTCGCGCAGCAGACGGCCGGTGGGATATTCATTGATATAGCCATTGCCGCCCAGCAGCTGGATCGCATCCAAGGCCATCTGGGTGGCCGCTTCGGCCGCGTAAAGGATCGCACCAGCAGCGTCCTTGCGCGTCGTCTGGCCGCGGTCACAGGCGCGTGCAACGGCGTAGACGTAGGAGCGCGCGGCATTCATGCGCACATACATGTCGGCGAGCTTGCCCTGGACAAGCTGGAATTCGCCAATCGACTGGCCGAATTGTTTGCGCTCGCGGATATAGGGCATGACCACATCCATGCAGGCCTGCATGATGCCGATCGGGCCCGCCGAGAGCACGGCGCGCTCATAGTCAAGGCCCGACATCAGGATACGGGCACCGCCATTGAGCGGTCCCATCAGGTTTTCGGCCGGAATCTCGCAATCCTCGAACACCAGCTCGCCGGTTTCCGAGCCACGCATGCCCAGCTTGTCGAGCTTTTGCGCGACGGAAAAGCCCTTGAAATCGCGCTCGATCAGGAAGGCGGAAATGCCACGCGACCGGGCCGTGACATCTGTCTTGGCGTAGACAACGAGTGTGTCGGCCGCGGGCGCATTGGTGATCCACATTTTCGAGCCGTTGAGCACGTAGCTGTCTCCGCGCTTGTCAGCGCGCAGACGCATCGAGACCACATCGGAACCGGCACCGGGCTCGGACATGGCCAGCGCCCCGACATGCTCGCCCGAGATGAGCTTGGGCAAATAGCGCGCCTTCTGCTCGGCACTGCCCCAGCGGCGCAGCTGATTGACGCAGAGATTGGAGTGGGCGCCATAGCTCAGCCCCACAGAGGCCGAGGCGCGGCTGATCTCTTCCATCGCGACGACGTGTTCGAGATAGCCCAGACCGGTGCCGCCATCAGCTTCCGGCACTGTTATGCCCAGCAGGCCGAGCTCACCCATTTTCTGCCAGAGATCAGCAGGAAAGACGTCGCTGCGATCAATCTCGGCCGCGCGCGGCGCAATCTCGTCGGAGGCAAATGAGCGGACGGCATCGCGGATCATGTCCGCAGTTTCACCGAGGTCGAAGTCCAATGAAGGATACTGGTTCGTGATCATGCCCAGCGACATAGCACGGGCCGTCCGGCGGTCAAGATCAAGCGGCCGTCAAGACCGCCCGCCCCCGCGCCGGCCAGTGCTCAATCCGTCGTCTTCGGCTTGCGATTGGCCGCCAGGATAGTCCAGAGAAACCAGGCGGCTGTGACAACAAGGAAGAGACCGGCAGCCGAGGCCAGAACACCCCAGGTCGGGTCGCGGTCGAGCCAGACACGCGGCCAGTCGCCAACTATGTCCATCACGCCCGCTCCGGTCACAACCAGACCTGCCACCAGCGCGACCACAAAACCCCAGCCATCTTCCTTCTTGCCCGGATCAGCAGGCTTGGATTCGATGAAAACATCGGTCGTCCCGACCAGGTCGCTCGGCGAGAAAGCATCATCGCCGGCAAGCGTATCCTGTTGCGTCTGCCCGCTGACGGTGGCGAGATCATCCAGATGGGCCGGGTGAGCAGAATCGCTCTCATCATCCGTCTCGGCGCGCTCACGCATGATTTCGCCAACCGAGCCACTGCTCGGCGCTGGCGCATCAGCGGGATGCGGTGGCGGATTGCGGTCACCGGCCACAGCCAGTGTGCGCTCGACTATGCTCTCTGCGGCCCCGATCCTGGCGGCATCCTCGTCCATCTCGTCAGCGGTCTCAGCGGCAGCTTCGCCCGCGACATCCTCGATGATTTCCCCGGCGGCTTCCTCAGGGGCGTCCGCGATTGCCTCCCCGGCCACTTCATCGGCTGGAATAGCTGGCTCGAGGGCCTCATCATCCGCAGGCGTCATGGCCTCCGGATGAGACGGCTCGGCGCTCTCGACCAGCGCGTCCTCTTCCGCGTCAGCCTCCGCAGGCTCGGGCTCGCCAGGTGCGTCATCAGCAGCAACATGGCTCGGGACCACCGATTCGGTGATTTCCAGACTGGCCGCCATGGAGCCGGTAAAGACATAACCCAGGCTGGCACCCTCAGGGAGATCGTCCGGCTCGTCCGGCGTCAGCTCACGCCGGTCAAACCGACCGACAATGGCGGTCTGTACATGCGCGATTTCCTGCGACATGCGAGCGATAACCTGGGCGGAAACTGGTGCGGCTTCAGGCGCCTGCTCGGGTGCAGTTTCAGGCAGGACGACAGGTTCGGGCTCGGGAGCGGCTTGCGCCTCAGGCTCACTCTCCGCACCCGGCGTTTCAGGAAAATCAGCGCCGGCCTCGACCGCGGGAACGGAATCAACCGGTGCGTCCACGACGCTATCGGCTTGAATCTCTGTTTCGGGTTCGGCTTCGGGCGCGGCTGCAATCTCAGCCTCGGGCTCTGGCTCCGGCTCTGCTTCAGACGCAGCGGCCGGTGCCGGGGCTGACTCGGCGACCGCGTGCGTATCCGCCGGCTCGTCCACAACTGGCATCGCGCCAACGGTCGCCAGGATGCGAGCGATCTCACTCTCGGCCTCGCGCCGCGCAATCGCCTTCTGGGTCATCATGGGTGGCGGCGGCGGTGGCATCAGCGAATCCGGCAGGGCCGGCCGTTCGCGCAGCGCCGGCGCAGGCTGAGCCTCTTCCTCAGCGTGCTCCACCTTGATCACCAGATCGACCATGGCGGCGCGGGGCGCGGTCACAGACGCCGCCGGCGCGTCCTCGAGCGAGGAGAGCAACATCGCGCTCTCCGCCTCACGGCGCTCGCTACTGGTGTCGCCATAGGCGGCGAGAGCCTCGGCGGCGGCCTCAACTCGGCCCTCGAACAAATATCGCGCAACATCCGACGTCCGAAACGCCGTGGCACCAATATCGTGCACAAAGGAGGTCAGCGCATCGCGCTGCACGCGTGGCAATGGAGCCGGAAACATTTCGTCGATCGCGGCTTCCGCCTGCATCACATCATAGATGAGCAGCAGGGAGGCGTCGTCACGCGAAACGCGCACACCATCGCGTGCAGCAGCCCGGTGTCCGAACCCGACACGCCAGCGACCATCAGGACCGCGCGCTGCGACCTCATGAAACGGCTCGAACCGCTTGATCAATTCGCGGGCAGCCGGAGAAGATTTCATTTGCGGTTTCATCGTGTTCTGTTTCGAGACCCGTCACTGCACCAGAACCGGCGCCTTGCAAGCCCGGTGCCGGAAGCGTCAGCTGGCCTCGTCGAGAAAGACGTCCGTTGCGTCCATCGCGGTAAATGGCGCAAAAAATCCACCTCCGCTACCGCCGCCAATCAGATAGATGCTGTCATTGAGCACTGCCGCATCGGCTGCTGTACGTGGGGTGGGAAGATCAGCCTCACTGCGCCACTCCGTCTCGCCGGGCTGCCAGGAGGCATGCCGCGTCAGCGTCATGCGCTGATCACCGTCAAGCCCTGTCCCGCCCAATACGTGAATGCGGCCCTTGTGGACGACTGCGGCGACACCCGTGCTTGGCCCGGGCAGGTCTGGCGCGCGGGACCAGTCATCGGCCTCTAGATCATAGATATCCACCCGCGAGGAGAGTTCGCCATTCTCCGAGCCGCCGACCATATAGATCAGGCCCTCGCTGGCGACGACGGCAGCGCCGCGGCGCGTGACCCCGTCGGGAACGGTGATCGTCTCCCAGCTACGCAGCTCGGGATCGAAAACGAACATACGGTGATCATCACGGGTTCCCCCGATAGCGTAGAGCCGGCCTGACAGCGCCAACAGGGAGAAATCGGCTTTCGCTCCCGGCATTGCCGTCTCGCTCTGCCATACTCGTCCCTCGGGCGACCAGGACCACATCAGGGCCGTCGGCTCAACACCCAGATCTCCCGGCGCATATCCACCAGCCGCATAGATACGGCCATCAATCGCTGTCATGCCGAACCGCTCAAGCCCGCGCGGCAGGGGCGCTTCCGGCATCCAGCGATTGAGCGAGGGATCAAAGACCTCGAATTCTGCCCGCGGTGATGTCAGGCCTGCGCCGCCCGCCGCATAGAGCATGCCGTCGAGTACAGCCACCGCCAGGCCCGCACGCGCGACATCGAGGCGCGCAGCCGATTCCCAGTGTCCCTGGGCATGGGTGGCCGGAGTCCACAGGAGGACGGCGACCGACACCAGTCTGATCACATGCTTCATTCCACCACCATCGCCTTGCCCGGCACCCGGCGCAATATCATCACAATAGAACGAGTGTCGCCAGTCCCAGAAATGCGAGGAAGCCGACAACATCGGTCACCGTCGTCACAAACACCGAGGAGGCGACCGCCGGGTCAGCGCCTGCGCGCACCAGGCCCAGGGGGATAAGAATGCCTGACAAGCCCGCGCAGGCAAGGTTGAGCACCATGGCGATGCCGATCACGGCAGAGATCTGCCAGTCATGGAACCAGACCAGCGTCACAGCAGAAATCAGTACGGCGAAAATGATGCCGTTGATCGTACCGGTCGCCAGCTCACGCCAGATCACCCGCATGGAGTTGGCCGAGGTGAGATCGCGTTCGGCGATGGCGCGCACGGCAACCGCCAGTGACTGGGTGCCGGCATTGCCGCCCATCGAGGCGACGATCGGCATGAGCACGGCCAGGGCGACGACCTGGGACAGCGCTCCCTCGAACATGGCGATCACACCGGAAGCCAGGATCGCGGTTCCCAGATTGACCAGCAGCCAGGGCGCCCGTGAACGAACCGAGCGGATCACCGTATCGGCGAGACCGGCCTCATTCACCCCGGCGAGGGCGAGCATGTCTTCCTTGTTCTCGTCCTGGATGACATCGACCATGTCTTCCAGGGTGAGCATACCGGTCAGCCGGCCGGCACTGTCGACCACGGGCGCCGAGACCAGGTGGTATTTCTGGAAGAGGTAGGCGACCTCTTCCTGATCCGTCTCCGGCTTCACGAGAATGCGCGGCGGCTCCATAATATCTGTCAGGCGCACATCACGCTGGCTGCTCAGCAAGCGGCAGACCGGGATCTCACCGACAGGACGGAATCCGGTATCGACCACAAAGAGATCGTGGAACTTGTCCGGCAGGTCCTCCGCCGAGGCGCGCATATGGTCGATGGCGTGGCCAATCGTCCAGAAATCCGGCGCGGCAACGAATTCGCGCTGCATCAGGCGGCCGGCGGTCTCATCATCAAAGGCGAGGCTCGATTCGACAGCCTCGCGATTAATGTCCGAGATCTCCGCCAGAACGGCGGCGCGGCGGGCTTCCGGCAGCTCCTCAACGACTTCCGTGGCGTCATCGCTGTCGAGTTCGGCGATCGCGGCGGCCAGCTGCGAGGGCAGCAGGTAGTCCATCACAACTTCGCGCGTGCCCGGATCCAGCTCGGCGAGGACATCGCCCGAGATCACATCCGGCGTCAGCTCGGCGAAAATGCCCTGCTGGTTGGCCGAGAGCTGTTCCAGCACGTCGGCGATATCGGCCGCATGGAGCGGGGCGAGCAGGCGGCGGATGAGATCGCCATCAAGATCGGAGATCGCCTGCCGCAATTCGGCGACGAAATCGGGGTCTGTGTCAGCCCGGGCCGAGCTTTCGCGATAGAGGTCGTCTTCAAAAGCGGTATCGCTCATGGCCCCATCCTCGTTCTGGCTGGCTGATTCAGCAGCACACTAGGCCGCGAACGCAATAAAGGCGAGAGCGCGTCCTGGCGCTTCGCCCTGATTTTGCAGGAATATCAGAAGAGAAATGGTGCGGTCGAGAAGACTCGAACTTCCACGGGTTTTACCCCACAGCGACCTCAACGCTGCGCGTCTACCAATTCCGCCACGACCGCACGTGGGAGAAGAGGCGCGGAGATAGCAACATCCCCTGCCCTTGTGAAGAGGCTATTACTGTAGGTTATGCAGCAGCGAAATATTCATTGGCATCGGCGGCACCGGTAATGGTGATCGAGATGCGCTCGCCCTGCAGCACCACGTCGCCGCGCGCAATGGGATGGTTATTGGCCAGGATCCACACCTGGTCATCCTCGCCGGAATCCAGCGGGATAACCGCTCCCCGACCCATTCTCAGGAATTGCGCGATTGGCATTTTCGAACGCCCGAGAAGCACGGATAGCTCGATCTGCACACTGCCTAACTGGCTCAAGACGCACTCCCGGACTTGCGATTGGTGACTGGAATGATGATGTTTGACCGAACCGGTTTCCGCAGGGTTAAGATCGATGGAAAATGCAGAACGGCCTGTCGATTGGGCGATTTCGCCTGCCCCTGTGGATTATGCGCAGGCGGTGGCGTTCATGGAGGCGCGCGTCGCGGCCATTGCCAGCGGCGAGGCCAATGAGCTGGTCTGGCTGCTGGAACACCCGCCACTCTACACCGCCGGCACCAGCGCCAAGCCGGGCGACCTTCTGATGCCGGACCGCTTTCCGGTCTACACTACGGGCCGTGGCGGCGAATACACTTATCACGGGCCGGGCCAGCGCGTGGCCTATGTCATGCTCGATCTGACGCGCCGCGGGCGTGATGCGCGCAAATTCGTCTGCAATCTCGAGCGCTGGCTGATTGCGACCGCCGCAGGCTTCGGCGTCACGGCCGGCACCCGCGAGGGCCGGGTCGGGGTCTGGGTCGACCGCGCCAATGGCCATGAGGACAAGATCGCCGCCATCGGTGTACGCCTGCGCCGCTGGGTGTCCTTCCACGGCATCGCCTTCAATGTCGCGCCCGATCTCACCCATTTCAGCGGCATCACGCCCTGTGGCATCTCAAATCCGCTCTATGGCGTCACCAGCCTGGAAGCGCTGGGTCTGCCTGTCGAAATGAGCGATTTCGACGACGCGCTGCATCTCGCCTTCAACGAGGTCTTCGGACCGGCCCGGGCGGTCGCGGCGCCGGAATTGCTGGCGGCAGAGCCCGGCTGAACTATCGGCCAACAGGCAAACGGCTGGACAGGCGCATCGCCGTCCAGCCGTCCAATCACCTGCTATCAAGCCCGCGATCAGATCAGCACGGATTTGAGCCGGTACATGTAGAAACCGAGCGCGCCATTGACGATCACGTTGGTGATCATCTGCTGGACGAAAAAGCCCGTTCCCGTCGCCGTCGTGCCGCCCACCGTCATATAATTGGCGCCGCCGAAGACCGGATTGAGCAATATCCCCACGAGGGCGGAGATCACAATGGCAACCCCGATTGCCGCAAGTGTCATCCAGCCGGATTGTCCGGCATCATGAAAGCGCTTTGAAAAAATGCAAACCCAGGCAAATGCCAGACCAAGATAGGCCACCAGCGCCAGCAGGCTGATCACCGGGATCATGCTGAGCAGCATCAGAACAAGGCTGGCCGCCACGATGAAGACGAGGCCCTGAGCGAATTCCTTCGGCCCCAGCTTGCCGGATGCCCCGATGAGAATGCGCTGCGCATCCTTTGGGTTGATGATAAAGTCCTGATAATTCATGGGTCGCTCCCTTGGCTTCAGGGAAAGACTAGCGGAAATGGCGAAAAAGCGGAACCCGATTCGCTAATGAGTTGAATCCCGCCAGCCCTATTCGAATTCGATCATCAATTCATCGGCGGCGACCGAAGCACCGGCCGCCACATTCACCGTCTTGATGACCCCGTCCTTCTCGGCGCGGATGACGTTTTCCATCTTCATCGCCTCGACCACGAGCAGGATTTCCCCACCCTTGACCACCTGCCCGGCCTCAACGGCAATCGAGACCACCAGGCCCGGCATCGGGCTGAGGACGAGCTTGGCGGTGTCCGCCTTCACCTTCTCCGGCAGCAGGGTATGGAATTCCGCCGAGCGCGCCGAACACACCAGCGCCACGGCCGAATAGCCACGATGGCGCAGCCGATAGCCCTCGGTCCGGTCAGAGAATTCAAGCGCGAAGGGCTTACCATCCAGCTCGGCGTCAAACAGGTTCGAGCCCGGGCGCCAGCGTGTGACCAATTCCATCGGCTTCTCGGTCAGGGTCGGGGCCCAGATGCGCGCCTCGCCCATCTCGCTGCCCAGCTCGATCTCGATCGGGAAGCGGCGGCCATCCATCAATACGACCCAGTCGCGCGGTCCTGCAGCCGGTGGCGGCGTGATGCGCCCCTCGATCCGGGCGGAACGGCGCACGAAGGTCTCGTGGACGAAGGCGGCGGCGCACACCATCCAGCTCAGCTGGTCCTGGCGCGGCGCCGTGCCGTGGAAGCCGTCAGGGAAATGCTCGTCGATATAGCCGGTATGGATCCGCCCGGCGCGGAAATCCGCCTCGTCGAGCACAGCGGAGAGGAAGGGCGCATTCGATTGCAGGCCCTCGATATGCAGACGGTCGAGCGCGGCCGACAGCGTGTCCATGGCGATCTCGCGTGTCTTTCCGTAACCGATCACCTTGGCGATCATCGGATCATAGAACATCGAGATCTCGTCGCCCTCGCGGACGCCCGAATCGATGCGCAGCTCGCCCTCACCCAGCGGGCCTTCAGCCGCCATTGTGTAGCGCTTGAGACGGCCGATAGAGGGCAGGAAACCGCGATACGGGTCCTCGGCATAAAGCCGCGCCTCGACGGCCCAGCCCTTGATCTTGATCTCGCGCTGGCTGTGCTCCAGCGGCAGGCCGGCGGCCGAGCGGATCATCTGCTCGACCAGGTCGAGCTGGACCGTCATCTCGGTCACGGGATGCTCCACCTGCAGGCGGGTATTCATTTCGAGGAAGTAGAATTTGCGGTCCTGGTCGACGATGAATTCGACCGTGCCGGCGCTGTCATAATCCACCGCAGCAGCCAGGGCCACGGCCTGCTCGCCCATGGCAGCGCGGGTCTTGGCGTCGAGGAAGGGCGATGGCGCCTCTTCGAGGACTTTCTGGTTGCGGCGCTGGACCGAACATTCGCGCTCATTGAGGTGGATGACATGGCCATGCTTGTCACCGAGCACCTGGATCTCGATATGGCGCGGCTGTTCGATGAATTTCTCGATCAGAATGCGATCATCGCCGAACGAGCTCTTCGCCTCATTGCGCGCGGCAACAAAGCCCTCGCGCGTCTCCTGCTCGGAGCGGGCAATGCGCATGCCCTTGCCGCCGCCGCCGGCCGAAGCCTTGAGCATGACCGGATAGCCAATCGCCTTGGCGGCGGCGACAGCCGTATCGGCATCGCTGATCTCGCCATCGGCGCCGGGAATCGTCGACACACCGGCCTTCGCTGCCAGAAGCTTGGAGCGGATCTTGTCGCCCATCGCGTCAATCGCGTGCACATTCGGCCCGATCCAGGCCACGCCGATTTTTTCGAGCGCTGTCGGCAGGGCCGCATTCTCGGACAGGAATCCAAAGCCGGGATGGACGGCATCGGCGCCGGTCTGCTTGACCGCGTCCAGGATGGCATCCAGGCGCAGATAGCTCTCACCCGGGGCTGACCCACCGATATGCACGCCCTCATCGGCCATCTCGACCGCGAGGCTGTCAGCATCCGCGTCGGAATAGACGACGACCGTCGCGATCCCGAGCCGCTTGCATGTCTTGATGACCCGCACGGCAATTTCGCCGCGATTGGCAATCAGGATTTTCTTGAACATGCAGGCCCCCGGAGCAAACGGGCCAAGGCCCTCACTGTCACCCGGTTTAGCGTGGCACGGCCCGTGGCGGCAAGCGGTCGTGTGTAAGCCGTCACTCAGCGTCGCGATGATGGTCGAGCCAGTCGAACTCGATCGTCCGCAATCGGCTGATCACAGAGACCAGAAAGGCGGTCGACCAGCCAATGAGAAGGAAGCCGTTAAAGCCTTCTATCGCCGCCACCAGACGCCAGCCAGGCCCGAGAATAACGTCGCCATAGCCCAGCGTGGTAAAGGTGGAGGTGGCGAAATATAGCGAGCTTTCGAGCGTGTCGAACTCGCCAAACCCCAGATAGAGCAAGGCGTAGGCCCAAATCTCGACCGCATGAATCGCAAACAGGCCAAACACAATCAGCATGATGAAACCGGCCTGCCCGAACATATTTTCATGCGGCCGCAACCCACCGGACCGCGCGCGCATGAAGGCCATCAGCACGATCAGGCCGGTCATGTGGATCAGCATGGTCAGCGTACACATCAGGAAGGAGACAAAGAGCGCTGTCAGCATATCAAAACCCAAACCCTGCCCGGCGGCCAAGTCCGTGCCGGCCGCTTCACTAAAGCGCAAGCTGGCCAAACCACAAGGGGCGGCTACTCTGCCATCCGACAAGAATCGCCGAAACGGAGTATGCCGTGAGCCATCGCATCCATTCGATCTCCTCGATCGCCCGCCCGCTGGAGCCGCAATACCCGACCAATCTGGCGGTCTTGATTCTCCTGCCGCTGGTCGCGCTGGGCGTGGGCGGGGTGGCGTTCTTCTATCACCACCTCCCCTTCGGCGATGCCGCAATGGCGGGGCTGGCCGGCATGGTCACCGCCTTCCTCGCCTGGGCGCTGGGCCGCGAGGTCGATCCGGACCGCAATGAGGCCGCTTTCGTCGCCATGGCCGTGGCGGTCTTCGCGGTTGCGCTCGGCTGGTCGCCCGCACTCTGGGTCCTCGCCCTCGCCCTCATGGCCACCCGCATCGTCGTCCGCACGGTGGGCCCCGCGGCGCGGCTGACCGATCTGGCCTTCGTTACGCTCCTCGCAGGCCTGGCCGTCTTCGCAGATGGCTATTGGGCAATGGGCTTTGTCGCCGCGTTTGCGATGGCGGTCGATACCCGTTTCGACCGCAGCCGCACGCTCAATCTGGTCTTTGCCGCCATCGCGTTCGCGATCTCGATCTATGCCGTGATCCAGCACGATGGCGCGTGGGGCACACTCACCATCGGCGCCATGCAGGGGATTGATCCGGTCTTGAGCATCATGGCGCTGGCCATCACCGTACTCAGCGCGGTCCTCATTCTCACCTGCCCGCCGGTCACCACGGTTTGCGACACGAGCAGCGAGCTGCTGGAGCGCCGCCGCGTGCGTGCCGGTGGTGTCATCGTGGTCCTGTTTGCGACAGCCTCCATGTTCAATGGCCAGGCCGGCCTGCTCGGCGCCCTGCCCGTCTGGGCGGTTCTGGTGGGGCTGATCGAGGCGCGCGTCATGCCACGGCGCAAACGGGTCTAGCGCTCGACCACCGCCACCGCGGCGGCCCGCCCCGAGCGGATCGCGCCGTGCACACTTCCCGGCGCATTCGTCGAGGTGGCCTCTCCGGCAAAGAAGATCCGGTTATCGACCGGCTCGGCCAGGCGGATGCGTGTATCCCAGCGCGTTGCGGCGGAGGGGAAGGAATAGCTCCCCAGAGCGTGCTCATTGCTCGCCCAGCGCGTGACCTGCACCCCGCTATGCTCCGGCAGCCGGGAGCCGAACATCGAGCGCAGCGCCTCCAGGGCAAGCTGGCCGGTCTCCGCGTCGCTGGCATGCTCCAGCTGGCGGGCGAAGGAGCCGGCATTGAAGCCCATGAGCACGGGTCCGGCGCCATAGGCGGCCATATTGACCCATTCAGCCCATTGTCCGCTATCGGCCGACAGGCGATTGAATATCTCGATCCCGGCCGGCCAGCGGGCGTGATCAAAGCGCAGCACACACTTGTTGAGCAGGCCCGAGCCGAGGCTCTCGATCGCCAGCGTCTTGCTCGCGGGCAGGCCCGGCGTGAAGCGGATCGCACCCGCCTGAAGCACACCCAGCGGTACCGTCACCACCACCACATCCGCCCGTTCGCTGCCCTCCGACGTGGTCACAACGACATGACCGCCCGATGTCGAGACCTCGGTGACGCGCTGGTTGAAGCGGATATCGAGCCCGGCCCCCAGCGCGTCGGCGATGCGGTCAAATCCTCCGGCCACCCAGGCATCGCCGCCGGCCAGATCATCACCCTCGGCCCAGAAACAGCGCGAGAGTTCGCCGTAATCGGCGGCATATTCATGCTCGATCAGCGAGGTGATAGCCAATTGCCCACGCCGCCGCTTGGCTTCGCTTTGCGCCTCGAGATTCATCAATCGTGTCAGGCGATTATTGAGCGTGCCCTGGGGCTGTGACCGGCATTGCCGCGCCAGGCCGTCGCCCGGTGCGTTCTCGGCGAAGCGTTCCAGCCGCTCCTCCACCGCCTCAAACCGGTTCAACGCCCGCCTTTCCAGAAGGCCGGAACCGGCGCGGTATATGGCCCGGTTATCATAATCGGTCGGCATCAATTCCAGTCCGGCAGAGCGGGCAATGCGGGCGGCAGGATTGCCCGTCAGCCCGTGCACCCAGGACGCACCGAGCTCGACAGGATGATCGCTCCAGAGACGGCTGGTACGCACGCGTCCGCCGACAACGGCGCGCGCCTCGAGAACCGTCACCTCCATGCCGGCATGCCGGATGTCATGGGCACAGGCCAGCCCGGCAAGACCGGCGCCGATCACGATGGCGCGGCCCGAGCGCCGCTGGGCATGGGCCGTCACCGGCAGGGCCGCCATCGCAGCCAGCGCCGCCAGCAGGCCACGCCGATCCAAACTCCTGCCCGACATACGCGATGATTCCAGTCCCTGAGCCCCGATATAATCCTCACAATCGCGCGGCGTGTCACGCGGCAATCCTTCCGCCCCTTTCGCGCCACAGCAAAGCGCGCGATAGTGCGGGCGGAGGAAATCCCATGAGCCCAAGCCTGTCCGAATGCCTGTCACGCGAGGAATTGCGCGCCCTCTCCAGGCCGACAAACTGGCAGGGCGCGCTGATGCTGGCCGGCGATTTCGCCATCCTCGCGGCGGCCTTTGGCCCCGCCATCGCCTGGACCAATCCGCTCACCATCCTCATCGCCATCGCCCTGATCGGCGGTCGCCAGCTGGCCTTCGCCATCGTCATGCATGACTGCGCCCACCGCGCCCTCTTCCGCACGCCCGTCCTCAACGAGCTGGCCGGAAAGTGGATTGGCGGCGCCGCGATCGATGCGCCCTTCCTGGCCTATCGCGATTATCATTTCGACCATCACAAATACGCCGGCACCGACGCCGATCCCGACAAGGGCCTGGTGAAGGATTATCCGGTGACGCGCGACAGCCTGCGCCGCAAATTCACCCGCGACCTGACCGGCCAGACCGGCCTGCGCGAGCTGATCGCCAGCTGGTCCAAACCCGACCTCGCCGCCAAACTCCCCTTCCTCGTCTTCCAGCTGGTGATGGCGCTCGCCCTGCTGGCCGCCGGTGCCCTGTGGGCGATCTCGCTCTGGTGGGCGGCGCGCATCTTCGTCTTCCCCGCCGTGATGCGCCTGCGCCATATCGGCGAGCACGGCGTTGCCATCAACCGGCTCGACACCGAGCCACGCAAGAATACCCACACGACCCATGCCAACTGGATCGAGCGCCTGCTGGTCGCGCCCAATTACGTGAACTACCACTTGGAACACCACCTCTTCCCCGCCATCCCGCCCTACAACCTGCCCAAGCTCAACCGCCTGCTCACCCAGCGCGGCTATTTTGAAGGCTTTGAGGGCTCGAGCGCGAGCGGCTATCCCGAGATGCTGAAGAAGGCTGTGCAGGCGGGGTAGGCCGCGCCTATCCCCAACCTCTCCCGATAAAGCTGCGTCATCCTGACGAAGGTCAGGACCCAGTTCGTAGAGCGGTAACGCACCGAAATCTGGCGCTAATTCAATTCCCGGCGTGTCTGAAACAGGGTCCTGATCGTCATCAGGATGACGCTTGATAGAGCGGTTTGTCCCCACCCCCTCCAGCTTGGCCCATAATCCAGTTGTTCCGGTCGCACGGGAGGCGTGAGCTCAGTCACTGGCGGCGGCCGGGAGCGTGGAGCTCATCCGCACAAGGGTTTGACAGCCCGAGTTCTGGTGAGGCCATGGTTGGGGAAGTCCGGCACCAAGGCTCGACTGTTCTTCCCCCTCCATTTCGAGGCAGGGCCCGTAAGGGGCCTGAGTAAATCTCCACATGCGGGACGTCACGAATGTCATCCCAACTACACCATCAACTCCGGCATTCGCCGGCGTCCCGCACACCTCCCAACCGGGGAGGCCACCCCATCCCTCCAGCCGCTCGCGGCGTGGAGATTTTGGTGCGACGCCCTTCACTAACGGTACAGATTTTGGTACAATCAGACCATGACAAAGCCCGCCAACATCCTCTCCTTCTCCCAGGCTCGCGCGGGCCTGAAAGCGCTTATGGAGCGCGTCACCGCCGACAAGCTGCCCGCCATCATCACCCGTCAGGGCGGCGAACCGGTGGTGATGATCGCGCTGTCGGAATGGGAAGCCATCCAGGAGACGAACTACCTGCTCTCCAGCCCCGCCAACGCCAAACGCCTGCGAGCCAGCATCGCCGACGCCGAAGCCGGCAAGACCCGCACCCTCACCCCGCAGCAATTGCGCGGCATGGCCGAAGCGCCCGGAGACTTTGCCAGCTGGCTCGGCGAGCCGGAGAAATGAATGTCGAATTGCGACCGCAGGCGATCGAAGACCTGTCCTGGTTCGCCGCCCATGACGTCAGACTGCTCAAACGCGCCCTAAAGCTGATCGAGGCCGCAAGGCGCGACCCCTTCGAAGGCCTCGGCAAGCCGGAAGCCCTGCGCGGCGAGCTCACCGGCTGGTGGTCACGCCGCATCGATAGCCAGCACCGCCTAGTCTACCGCGTGACGGGGGAGCCGGCGAGCCTGCAAGTGGTGCAGGCGCGGTATCATTATTGATGGGAGCGCGAATTTCCTACTTCCACTCAACGCGTTGTCATCCCTGACGGATGCCCTGCGAAGGCAGGGCGCAGATCAGGGACCCAGACGCCCGACAAATCTTCGCAAGCAGCGCATCGTCAGACCCGGTCACGCGTTTCCCATCGAGCCCGGGCCTCAACGCGAGCGCGCCAAAACCGGAGCGTCTGGGTCCCCGCTCTACGGCCCGATCAAGTCGGGCCATTCGGCGGGGATGACAATTTTTTGGTTTTGGTCGAGGTCGGTGGCAGCCCCCTAAAGCGGAATATTATCGTGCTTCTTCCACGGGTTCTCGAGCTTCTTGTTCTTCAGCGTGCGCAGCGCCGCGATCAGGCGCTTGCGCGTTGAGTGCGGTGAGATGACGTCGTCGATATAGCCCCGGCCCGCCGCGATGAACGGGTTGGCGAAACGGTCCTCGTATTCCTTCACATGGCCGGCCATTTTCTCCGGATCGTCCAGGTCGGCGCGGTGGATAATCTCGGCGGCACCCTTGGCGCCCATCACGGCGATCTGGGCGGTGGGCCAGGCGTAATTGACGTCGCCGCGCAGATGTTTCGAGCTCATCACATCATAGGCGCCGCCATAGGCCTTGCGGGTGATGACGGTGAGTTTGGGGACCGTGGCTTCGGCATAGGCGAAGAGAAGTTTGGCGCCGTGCTTGATCAGGCCGCCATATTCCTGGCGGGTACCCGGCAGGAAGCCCGGCACGTCGACGAAGGTGATGATCGGGATGTTGAAGGCATCGCAAAAGCGCACGAAACGGCCGGCCTTGCGGCTCGCATCGCTGTCGAGCACACCGGCCAGGCTCATCGGCTGATTGGCGACAAAGCCGACGGGTTGGCCATCGAGACGGCCGAAACCGGTGACGATATTGGCGGCATAGTCCGGCGCGATCTCGAAGAAATCGCCCTCGTCTGCCGTCTTGGAAATCAATTCCTTGATGTCATAGGGCTTGTTGGGATTGTCCGGCACCAGCGTGTCGAGGCTGGCATCGACGCGGTCCGGCGTGTCGAAGGTCGGGCGGACCGGCGGTTTTTCGCGATTGGAGAGCGGCAGGAAATCGATCAGGCGGCGAAGCTGGACCAGGGCCTCGAGATCATTCTCGAAGGCGCCGTCGGCGACACCGGATTTCTTGGCGTGGATGGAGGCGCCGCCAAGCTCTTCATGGGTGACGGTCTCATTGGTGACAGTCTTCACCACATCGGGACCGGTCACATACATGTAGGACGTGTCCTTCACCATGAAGATGAAGTCAGTGATGGCTGGCGAATAGACATCGCCGCCGGCGCAAGGCCCCATGATCATGGAGATTTGCGGCACGACACCGGAGGCCAGCGTGTTCTGGAGGAAGATGTCGGCATAGCCGCCGAGCGAGGCCACGCCTTCCTGGATGCGCGCACCGCCGGCATCGAAAATGCCGATAATGGGGGCGCCGTTCTGGAGGGCGGCCTTTTGAATCTTGACGATCTTCTGGGCGTGGGTCTCCGACAGCGAGCCGCCGAAAACGGTGAAGTCCTTGGAGAAGAGATAGACCAGCCGGCCATTGATCGTGCCGTGACCGGTGACGACGCCATCGCCGGGGATCTTCTTGTCGGCCATGCCGAAATCGACACAGCGATGCTCGACGAACATGTCCCACTCTTCGAAAGAGCCGGCATCCAGCAGCATCTCGACCCGCTCGCGGGCGCTCAGCTTGCCCTTGGCATGCTGGGCCTCAACGCGCTTGGCGCCGCCACCGGCCCAGGCTCCCGCCCGCTTCACCGCCAATTGTTCGACCACATCCTTCATCGACCCGATTCCTTCCCCAAGCTTCTATCCCAGCGGGATAGCAGAGGTCGCGCTGCAAGGGCAATCAATCGAAGTCGTTGTAAAACGCCGGCGGCAGTCGCCTGTGGCGCGAGTTTTGCTGTTTACCCGGGGCGAGCCATAGCGAGACAGGCATGACGAAGAGCGTCACACATAGCGAGCTGGTGCCCATCCTGGAGCTTGATGCCTTGCAGCAGGCGCAGTGGCGCGGCATGCAGGCCGCCAATCCGGCACTGGCCTCCCCCTATTTCTCGCTTGATTTCGCCCGTCTCATCGCGGCACGCCGCACCGATACCCATGCCCTTGTCCTGAAGCGGAACGGCCGCACGGCCGGCTTCCTGCCGCTGCACCTCTCCATGACGGGGATCGCACGCCCGCTCGGTGGCCCGCTGGGCGATCATCATGGCCTGATCACTGACGATCCCGGGCTCGACCTGCACAGCGCCCTCGGATCCAGCCCCGTGCCGCTCTTCACCTATAGCGGGGCCCTCGCCAGCCAGGCAGCCGGGTGCGACGGCACCTCGCATACCGAGCCCTCCTGGGTCATAGATCTGCACTCAGGCCATGAGGCTTGGCTGGAGAACCGGCGCCAGGCTGACGCCAAGGCCATGCGCAATATCCGGGCCCGGCAGCGCAAGCTCGAGGCCTGTGGCGATGAGGTCGTCTTCCGGCTTGATGACCGTCGCCCGGAAATCCTCGCCCGCACCTTCGCCACGAAGCGCGAGCAATATCGCCGCACCGGCGCCTTTGACGTCTTTGGTGCCCGTTGGGCCCGGCACCTGATGCGCGATCTTTTCGATCATCACAGCGATGAGCTGCGCGGCTGCATGTCGACCCTCGAGATTGGCGGCGAGCTTGCGGCGGCACATTTCGGCATGCGCTCGCAAAGCGTTCTGCACTACTGGTTTCCGGTCTATTGGAGCGCCCACGCCCATCTCGGACCGGGGCTGCAGCTGCTGCTGGAGATGGCGAAGCAGCTGCCGGAAACGGGGATCGAGTCCATCCATCTCGGGCCCGGCGATTTCGACTTCAAACACAAGCTTGCCAATGCCTCCTTCCAGATCGCCGAAGGCCGGATCGGCCGCCGCTCACTGGCTGCGGGCCTGGTCTCGCTGGGTGCCGGCATCGACCGCTGGTCCAGCCGCCTTCCGGTGGGCCGCGCCTCGGCCTGGCCTGGCAAGGCCTTGAGCCGGCTCGACGCCCTCGCCGCCACCTATTGCCTCTAGCCCCCGCCTGACGGAGCTCTGACATGCCGCATCTTCTCTCCCCCGACGGGGTCATCGGTTCGCCCCTGCAGGCCTTCGGGTTTCTGGCAATCGTGCTGGCAGGCGCACTGGTTCTGCTGCACGCCTGGCTTGGTCAGATCCGCCAGGGCAACGGGCTGGGCGCGCTGTGGCGGCCCGACATGGCGCTGGTGGTCTGTTTTGCCGCCCTCGCCCTGCTCAATCTCTATCATCACTCCATCGCGCCGCTGGTCGGTGTGTTCCGGCCGGAAGTCGGCGATGGCGGGCTGATCGAGAACCTGACGATCACGGTGATGATCTTCCCGGTCATTCTCTTCGCCGCCAACCGCCTGCTGCGCAAACCGGCCCGGCATTTCGGTCCGGCTTTCATGATCGCGGTGAGTGCCGCGCTGATCGTCGGCTTTGGCGAGGAAATCAGCTGGGGCGAACACTGGTTCGGCCTCGCCGTGCCAGACGCCATCGCCGAAACCAATCTCCAGGGCGAGCTCAACCTGCACAACTATATCCGTCCAGGCATGATGGAGGCGCTCTATTATGGCGTCGCGCTGGTCTTGCTGCTGATTGCCGGCAATCTCCGGCTGGTGCTGGCCGGCGAGGTGTCAGCGCCCGGCCGGCTGGGGCTCAAGGCCCTGCTGGTCCTGTCGGCAGCCCTGCTCAGCCACCATGTCTTTCAGGAGCTTGGAGAGCTGGTGACGATTATCACCGCCTTCCTGATCTGGCAGCGCATCGATGATCGTCGCCTCGCGCTGAAGCCGCGCTGGCTGCACCAGGTGACGGCCATCTAGAGACGCGCCGGCGGCCTATTGGAACGGGTTCAGCTTTTTGAGGAAATACTGCAGGCCGCCTCGATTTTCCTTGCGGTCGAGCTCTTCCTGAGAGGTCAGGAAAGTCGTTTGCACGACATAGCGCTCGCCCTCAAAGGGCAGGTGGCCATGCCAGGAATTGTCCGAGCGCAGGAAGGCGAAGACATAGCCCGCCAGCGGCGGCACCTCGGCGGTGAAATCATCGAAATCATCCGGTCCGTTGAGCACACGGATACAACCCGCACCGGTGCCGTCCCACTCCGCATTGAGATAGGTCAGCATGGTCAGGATCTTCGACTTTGAATCATTGTGAATCGGGCCGTCGGAGAGCTGCGAGATCTTGCGGACGGTGATCATGCGCGGCTTCTCGGTGAAATCGACACCAAATTTTTCCGTCAGGACCTGCGCCAGTTCGGCCGAGTTCAGGTCCTGCATCAACCGATCAAACGCCCCGTGTGCCTCCAGCTTCGAGAGCGGCAGATAGCCCGGCTTGTTGATCTCCGGATAATCGCGGCGGATATCGGCCGCCTCAGATTCGCTCAGCGTGGCGGGCGCGACGAAATAGTTGAAAGGTGCCGTCGCCACAGGCGCTGCGCGCAAGGCGTCAAAATCAAGAATGCCGCCCGGACCGGTCTTGCCGGAATGCGATGTCGTCGTCTCAGCCATGTCACTCATCCAGTTTGATGCTCGCCCACATTAGCGCCGGCACATCTTGCCGCAAGCCCGCAGGCCGTCCCTCAGGACGCGTCCAATGCGCGCAGCAGGCGCTCGACCGCGACCAGCTCTCCACGCAGGCCCTCAAGCCGCTCCGTCGCCTCGGCATCCTCACCCCAGTGCGAGGCCTGCCAGGCTTCATCAAGGGTTGAGAGAGCATGGGCGGTCTCGCCATCCAGCCTGCCCAGCAGGAGCGCAAAACCGAGCACGGCAGAGCCGGACACAGCAGTCGCGTGGGCCAGGCCTGTCAGACGCCAGGGATCAAGTGTCAGGGCCCGGGCATGGATCGCCTGCAGAGCAACAGGATCCTGGTCAACTGGCAGCACGCCTGTGGCGGCGATCAGACGGGCCCCGAGCTCAGCCTCGGACCAGGCCAGCATCGGGTCCCAGGCCGCTGCCTGTGCCGCGACAAGCTCGGTCGGTTCCGGTGCGCGGAAACACAGCAGGTCCGTCGTCGCATAGCGGGTCACTTCCGCCACCGTGGCCGCATGGGCGTCGCGCATCAGGTCGAGAGCGACAAAGCTCAGCCGGTTGACCGGCATGCGCGGTGCATCGATGCGCTCACCCTGGGCATCCCATTCCGCTGCGAGCATCTCCGCCAATGCCTGCGTCGGCGCCTGCAGCAATTGCTTGGCCGGCGTCTTGACCGCACGGCCATCGAGCAGGACAGACCAGCCGCCCTCGCCTTCGCCGACCGTAACCGCTGTGTAGAAGCGCTTGGGCCGATTATCTTCCGGCTTGGGCATGCGCACGCCCGGCTTGGTTTCAAACTGGCTCATGCCACAGACTCCGTCATTTGCAGGGCAAACCTGTCCAGCGCGCCGCCCAGCGTATCAAAATCATGATGGAGCTCGTGCGCGCCGCCGGCCTCGATTTCCTCCGGGGTGTGAAAGCCCCAGCTGACACCGAGCGTATGGACACCGGCATTGCGGCCCATCTCCATGTCGAAACGGGTATCGCCGATCATCACGGCCTGGTGGACATCCATCCCGGTCTCGCTGAGCGCATCCAGCACCATGCGCGGATGTGGCTTGCCCGGACCGTTATCGACGGTTTGCAGCGTATCGAAATAGCCGTGCAGATCATGATGCCCGAACACGATATCGAGGCCGCGCCGCGCCTTGCCAGTCGCCACGCCCTGCAGCCAGCCCGCGTCACGCAGACGCTCCAGCATTTGCCGGGCGCCGGCATAGAGCGGCTCGGAAAACCCGTCCTCAGCGCGCATCTCGACGAAGGCTTGCTTGTAGAAAACCGCCAGCTCGGCGACGCGTTCGGCCGGATAGTCCACCGGCGCCAGGCGTCCGACAGCCTCACCCAGTTCAAGCCCGACAATGGTGCGCGTCTGCTCGTATTCAATCCCGCCCAGACCTGCGCGATGGAAGGCACGGTCCATGGCGCGCTGGATCACCTGGCGGCTGTCGACCAGCGTGCCGTCGATATCCCAGATCGCGAGCTTCAGCGGCGCACTCACGCCAATTGCTCCTCGATACCTGTCTCGTCATAGTCTTTCGGGTTGAAGCCGAGCGTATCGAAGACCTTCGCCAGAGGCTTTGGCAGGTCGGCCTCGATGACCAGCGGGCCGCCCCTGTCGCGCGGGATTTCCAGACGGCGGGCGTGCAGACAGAGGCGCTGACCGAGATCCTCCGGCGCCGGCCGGTCGCAAGTGTATTTCTTGTCGCCGAGAATGGCCGTGCCGAGCGCGGCGAGGTGAACGCGCAATTGGTGCGTCCGCCCTGTCACCGGGCGCAGGGCAACCCAGGCGGCCTTCTGGCCGGCATCGGCCACCACGACATAGCGCGTCAGGGCATGATGAGCCCCCTCCTCGCCATGGCGGGCCCCGACCATCATCTCACGATCCGGATCGCCGCCGGCACCGGCAGCCTTCTTGAGGAAGCCCTTGATCTCGCCCATGCGTGGCTTGGGCACACCGATAGAGATCGCCCAATAGGTCTTGAGGGTGCGGTGTTGCTGGAAGGCTTTGGCGAGCCGGGCGGCCGCCTTGGGATTGCGGCCCACGACGAGAACGCCGGACGTGTCCTTGTCGAGACGGTGCACGAGGCGCGGACGCTGCATGCCCTCGCCGAAGGCATCGAGCAGTCGGTCCAGGTGTTTGGTCGTCTTCGACCCGCCCTGCACAGCCAGGCCGGAAGGCTTGTTGAAGGCGATCAGCTCATCATCCTCATAGATGACCAGCGAGCGCACATAATGGATCTCTTCCGGCGTGAGCACGTCGACTTTCTCGACCTCGCCCGGCTCGGGCAGTGGCGGGACGCGGATTTCCATCCCCATCTCGACGCGCAGATCGGTCTTGGCGCGGCGCCCATCGACGCGGATATCGCCCTTGCGGCAGAGTTTCTGGATCAGACCCTGGCCAACATGGGGGAAACGGCGCTTGAACCAGCGATCCAGGCGCGAGCCATCCTCGCCCTGGTCAACCGTCAGCAATTGAACTCCACTCATGGAAAGGCCTTCCGCATGATCATCATGCCAATCATCAGCGCCGCCAACGCCAGAATTACAGAGCCCGCCGCATAGGCGAAGGCATTGAGCCAGGCCTTGCGTTCGATCATCAGCGCGATGTCGAGGGAATAGGCCGAGAACGTCGTGAACCCGCCGAGGAAGCCCACCGCCCCGAGCGAACGCAGCATGTGGTGATCGCCGCGGTCGGTTGCCACCAGCCAGCCAATGAGCAATCCCATCAGCAAGCCGCCAGCGATATTCACCGCGAATGTGCCCCAGGGCAGATCCGAGCCAAACCAGCGCATCATGTAGCGGCCGACAAGGTGGCGGGAAATCGCGCCCAGCGCGCCGCCCGTCCCGATGAGAAGAATGTTCTGCATGGCGGCTCGATAGGCTGCGCAGCCCCGCTTGGCAAGTGTGTGGCGGCTTGGTGCGGCGTCAGCCGCGATCCCGGTCAGGCTCGCCCCGCGAGGTCCGTTGTCCGGAGAGGCGGAATATCTTGCGAAAACTTATCCCCGGCAAACGGCCATCCGGTATTCTGGCCCGCTTGGACCCGAGGCTGGCTCGGGCTTGCCCGCCGCCAAGATCGCAGATGCCCCAGGGTCAGCAGACCACCTCGAAACTCATAGTAACAGTTTCTTAATATGCGAAAATGCATGGCTGCCTTGGCACAATGACGGTTGTGTGACGGCGCTAAGTCCTTATTTACCAACGCGTGAACCGGGAAGGCCCGGCTCACCAAGAGCAAATGGAAATAAGACTATGACACGCTTTACCCAAACCCTGACCGCCCTGATCAACATCATCTTCGTCGCTGGCGTTGCCGGTGGCATCACGATCGCCCTCGGCGGCACGATCGCCTAAGCACGCATGATGCTGACGGGACCGGAAATCCGGTCCCGGCGCTGATCAGAGCATTACAAAAAGCGGGGACAGGCTTTCACCTGGTCCCGCTTTTGTTTTGCCCGGGGTGTCATTGGCTGTGGTCTTGGCAGATCGCCGTTACGCTCTACACTGAACCCCTCATTCATGCTCGAGGTTCCGTGATATGCTTTGCCTGATTGCCGCCACCCTTCTGATCCAGACGGCTCAACCCGCCGCCGGCGAAGACGCCACGCCAGCACAGACCGAGACAGGCACACAGGCGCCCGCCCCCCTCGCGACCGATGCGGCCAGCCTGATTGCCGAATTCGACACCGCTTATGAGACGTATGGCGATCTGGTCGCGGAGGTCTCGGCCCGCGCCGCCCGCGACCGATATATCCGCACCCTGCTGATCTCGCGCATCTCGCGCACTGATCTCGAGCCGGACGTGAGAAGCGCCCTGATTTCAGAGACCGAGGATACATTCGACGCCGTCGATCAAGACAATACGGCCTGGGCCTTGGGCGTGCTCGACGATTTCGATTTCGCCCGGCTCAATGCCGACATGCCTGATATCGCGAGAAAGATCGCCGGCCTGATCCAGCACGGCGATCTTGCGGCACAGCAGCGATTGCTCGCGACAGTCGAGCCGCTCGCCCTCGCAGGCGATTTCGACGGTCAAAGCTATGCCCTGCTCTACGATCGCGTCGCGATGGGCGAAGGCCGGCCTCAGCGCTACGGTTCCCAATTCCAGTGCGTTGAGGGCGAGCAGCGCCCCTATGAACTCGAAGCGCCGGAGGCGGTGGATGAACGCCGCGCCGCGTTCGGCCTTGAGCCCCTCGCCGAATACGAAGCCCGAAACCGCGCGCTCTATGGCGCCAGCTGTGCCTCGAGCGAGAGCGAATAGCGGGCGTTTGCCTCGCGAGAGCCTAGTCCTTCACCCGAATGACCTGGTAGAGCACCAGCAAGACCGAGAGCATCACAGCCATGCCGCCAATCCCGATGAGCGGTTCGAGCCCCTCAGCGGCCGCATTGCCGTCGTACAGCATGTAGAGAACCGTCAACATCGTCACTGCGCCCAGATTGTGCAGGGCGAGCTGGATCCAGGCTAACAGGCGGCCGGCGGTGTTGAGGCCGCGATAAATCAGCCCCCAGATGAGCGACAGCACGCCACCGCCCAGCATGATGTGGGCATGGGTCGGCAACTGGCTGTGATCGCCGCTTTCGCCCATGATCTGACCCAAAGTCATGCCAATCAGCAACCAGACCAGCCCAAGCACAATATGCGTCTTGTAGAGTTTCATCATCCCCTCCCCGAGATTGATCGCGAAGGCTAGTCTCGCCGTCACAAAACTGACAAGCGAAATCTTGGAAGCGTTTGGCCACCAGGCGCGGTTAGCGCTTGCGCAGCTTGCGCCAGGCATCGAGCCGCTCGCGGATCGCCGCCTCGCGGCCAACTGGCTTGGGGTCGTAGAACACTGGCCGGTCGCGCATGCCCTCGGGGAAATAGTCCTGGCCGGAGACGCCGCCCTCGACGTCGTGATCATATTGATAGCCCGCGCCATAGCCCTGCTGCTTCATCATCGAGGTCGGCGCATTGAGAATATGTGCCGGCGGCATGAGCGAGCCGGTCTCCCTGGCCGACTTCTGCGCCCGCTTCCAGGCCGAGTAGACGGCATTGGATTTCGGCGAACAGGCCAGATGAACGACCGCTTGGGCGAGCGCGAGGTCGCCCTCCGGACTGCCAAGGAACTCATAGGTATCTTTCGCCGCCAGAGCCGCATGAATGGCCGCGCTGTCGGCCAGGCCGATATCCTCGATCGCCATGCGCACGATGCGCCGGGCGAGGTAAAGCGGATCCTCCCCGCCCTCGATCATGCGGGCCAGCCAGTAGAGCGCGGCATCGGGATCAGATCCACGCACGGATTTATGCAGGGCGGAGATGAGGTTGTAGTGCTCGTCGCGTGACTTGTCGTAGACCGGCGCCCGCTTGTTGAGCAGGCGGCCCAGCTCGATGCGGTCTATCGGTGTGTCACGCCGGAAGGTGAAGACCTCCTCGGCAAGATTGAGCAAATAGCGCCCATCACCATCGGCCATGGCCGCCAGGGCGTGGCGAGCATCCTCATCGAGCGGCAGCTTCTGCTCCATCTCCGCTTCGGCCCGCAGCAGAAGGTCATCCAGCGCGGCGTCCTCGAGGCGTTTGAGAACCAGGACCTGGCAGCGCGAGAGCAAGGCCGCATTGAGCTCGAAGGACGGGTTCTCCGTCGTCGCCCCGACCAGGGTGACAACGCCCTCCTCGACCACAGGCAGGAAACCATCCTGCTGGGCGCGATTGAAGCGATGGATCTCGTCGACGAAGAGCAAGGTGCCGCGGCCAGCGGCGCGGCGCGCCCGGGCCCGCTCGAAAACTTTCTTCAGATCGGCCACGCCGGAGAAGACGGCCGAGAGCGGCTCGAATTCCAGCCCGCTATCCTCGGCCAGAAGCCGTGCGATCGTCGTCTTGCCGACGCCGGGCGGGCCCCACAGCACCAGGGATGCCAGCCGGCCCTGGGCGCGCATGCGGGCAATCGGCCCGTCACCCTTGAGCAGATGATCCTGGCCGACGACTTCATCAAGCGTCCGCGGACGCAGCCGATCAGCCAGCGGGCGCGGCGCCTCGGTCTCAAGACCGGCAGCTTCAAACAGACTCGACATTTGCCTAGGCTAGAGCGCCGCAAGCGCGTTGCAAGCGGCAGACACGGTGTGAGCCTGCCCTATGCCCTCCCCTGGCCTCACAGCGGCGCCAGGAGAGGGGTGCGGTCAGATGACCCCGCTGCCCCTAGTAGAGGCGCAGGGTCGGCTCATAGCGTTGCCCACGGCGTTCCAGCACGATCGGCCATTCCCGTTCACCATCAAAACGCGTCAGCACACGCTGGGCGTCCTCGATGCTGTCCACAGGCGCCCCCATCAGCGAGACCACAAGATCGCCGGGGCGGAAGCCATACCGTGCGGCAACCGACCGGCGCTGGACATTCATCACCACGACGCCGTCCATAAACGGGTCAAGCCCGACGGTCTCGTTGAAGGCCGGGGAGAGGCGCACGAGGGCAACCCCGGAGAGCGGGTTGCGGCCATCGATCACCAATGGATCCGGCGATGTCACACCTGGCGCGGCCTCGACAGGCACATTGAGGGTCATTTCATGGCCAGCACGCAGGACGGTGAACTCGGCCCGGTCTCCAGCCGCACGGATCGCCAGCCGGAAACGGGCACCGGCATCATTGCTGATTTCATGTCCATCGACGGCCAGAATGATATCGCCTTGCTGCAGACCGCCTTCGTCGGCGGCCGCCCGCGGATAGACTTCGCTGACCAGTGCGCCACGCGGCCGGTCCATCCCGAAGGTGGAGGCAATGTCGCTGGTCACGGGCTGCAGACGCGCGCCAAGCCAGGGCCGGATCAGCTCACCCTCGCTGAGGGCCGTCTCGACCACACGGCGAACCAGCTCGACGGGGATGGCAAAGCCGATACCGTTGGAGCCGCCAGAGCGCGAGAAGATCATGGAATTGATACCGATCAGCTGACCGCGCATATCCACCAGCGCCCCGCCGGAATTGCCCGGATTGATCGCGGCATCGGTCTGGATAAAGGACGCAAAATCAGTCTGCCCGACATCCGTCCGCGCCAGCGCGGAAACGATCCCGCTTGTCACCGTCTGGCCCACCCCGAAAGGATTGCCGATCGCCAGGACGAGATCACCGACTTCCGGATCGTCAGTCATGTTGAAGGGCAGGGTCGGCAGCGGCTCATCAGTGTCGATCTTGAGGACGGCGAGATCGGTTGCCTCGTCCGTGAGCAGCACCGTCGCCTCAAACTCCCGGCGGTCTGCCAGCACGACACGCAATTCAGTGGCACCGGCGACGACATGATTATTGGTCACGACGACACCGGAATGGTCGACGATCACGCCGGAGCCGAGTGAATTCTGTTCGCGTGGCTGCGAGCGGAACATGCGCGAAAAGACGGGGTCATTCGCGAAAGGGTTCTGATTGGCCACGACCCGCCGGGAATAAACATTCACCACGGCCGGCGCGACATCGCGCACAATCGGCGCGAAGGAGAGCTGCATCTCTGTGCGCGTCTCCGGAACAATACGGTCCTGGCTGACAGCCATCTCCTGGGCGGCAGCAGGGTCGAGGTCCTGGGCCGCAGCGGGCGCCGCGAACAGGACGGAAGCAATAAGCAGGTGTCTGATCATGGCTCTCTTATAGGGCTGATTCCGGGCGTGAAAAAGGCGGCTAGCCAGAGCTAACCGCCTTGATCTGAATACGACGTTGCGAGTGGCTTACTCGTTGGTCATGTCCGCGTTTTCGGCGCGGGCGCGATCAGCAGCACCCTTGGCAGCAGTATCGCGATCGACAAGCTCGATAACAGCCATCGGCGAATTGTCGCCATGACGGAAACCAGCCTTCAGGACGCGCGTATAGCCGCCATTACGCTCGGTGTAGCGGCCGCCCAGCACGTCAAACAACTTCTTGACCTGCGTTTCGTCGCGAACCTTGGACATCGCCTGACGGCGACCATGGATGTCTCCACGCTTGGCCAGGGTGATGAGCTTGTCCATGATCGGAGCCAGCTCCTTCGCCTTGGGAAGGGTGGTGATGATTTGCTCGTGCTCGATCAGCGACGACGCCATATTGGCGAACATGGCTTTGCGATGCGAGTGCGTGCGGTTGAGCTTGCGATGTGCGATGCCGTGACGCATGGCTTGATCTCCTCAGGTCCAGTCGGGAGCCTCTCGGCTGCCTCCTAAACGTGGTCCTCGAAACGTTTGGCGAGATCTTCGATGTTCTCGGGCGGCCAGTTCGGCGCTTCCATGCCAAGATGGAGACCCATCTGGGCGAGAACTTCCTTGATCTCATTAAGTGACTTGCGCCCGAAATTCGGTGTGCGGAGCATTTCCGCTTCCGATTTCTGGATCAGGTCGCCGATATAGACGATATTGTCGTTCTTCAGGCAATTGGCCGAACGCACCGACAATTCCAGCTCATCAACCTTGCGCAGCAGCGCCGGGTTGAAGTCGAGCTCAGGCTTGTCGTCTTCCGCCGGACGCGCTTCAACAGCTTCTTCGAAGTTGATGAAGATCTGGAACTGGTCCTGGAGGATACGGGCCGAATAGGCCACGGCATCTTCCGGCGACACAGTGCCATCGGTCTCGACTTCAAGGATCAGCTTGTCATAGTCCAGCACCTGACCTTCACGCGTATTTTCGACGCGATAGGAGACGCGCTTCACCGGGCTGAACAGCGCATCAACGCCAATCAGGCCGATCGGAGCATCTTCCGGACGGTTACGGTCAGACGGGACATAGCCCTTACCGGTGTTGACGGTGAATTCCATGCGGATTTCAGCGCCGACATCGAGCGTGCAGAGAACGAGGTCCTTGTTGACGATTTCCACGTCAGCGGTCTCTTCGATATCACCAGCGGTGACAACGCCCGGACCGGACTTCTTCAGCACAACGCGCTTTGGCCCCTCGCCATGCATGTGCAAGGCGATTTGCTTGATGTTGAGCACGATGTCGGTCACGTCTTCACGCACGCCGTCGATCGAGGAGAACTCGTGCACGACGCCGTCGATATGTACGTTCGTGACCGCTGCGCCCTGAAGGGAAGACAGCAGCACACGACGAAGCGAATTGCCCAGCGTCATCCCGAAGCCGCGTTCCAGCGGTTCGGCGATGATCTTGGCATGCCGATCCGGATGATGCCCCGGTTCGATTTCCGGCTTCATCGGGCGGATGAGTTCTTGCCAGTTCTTTTCGATCACGTTCTTACTGCCCCTTCATCAGCCGCGCGGGAAATCCCGACGGCGCGTTCAATATCCGAATTGCAATCACGTACTAGACGCGACGGCGTTTCGGCGGACGGCAGCCATTGTGCGGGATAGGCGTA